>RCUH01000123.1_pt1 | contig 119929 bp, 116 predicted proteins | sample 2166191 | NCBI WGS metagenome assembly RCUH01 (sample SAMN09932848, study PRJNA488358) | compost metagenome | feature: garden; material: soil; isolation source: compost soil in an enriched community after 214 h of incubation | place: Germany: Experimental Botanical Garden Goettingen | collected...
AGCACCTCGAAGTCCGCGCCCGCGGCGGACGGCACAAAGGTAAACCGCACATCGGATAAACGGGGCATATCCACATCCTGAACAACCGGAACAACGGAAGAAGGCGTTTCGGCTGCATGGGAAAAACAAGCGGCCACGGCGAATGACGTTTCTCGGCGGCAAGTATCTGCCAAAGCCAGCGTTTTCGACCTTAAGATTTATTCGAAAGTGGGAGTCAAGGGCGCAGGTCGAATCAAGTTTTCAACGACCCTCGCACTCCGTATGAAGCAGCCTTGCCGGCGACTGCACGGATCATTGCGCTTTTTCTGGACCCTACCCACCTTCGTCTGCGGCGACCGACCCGGATTGATCAATGTTTGTGTGCCACCGCTACCGCCGATTGCCGACGCAAGTTTATTCAGGAGTTATCTGTTCCCCCTAAGTCGAATACGGAATGACGGTATAGATTGATCGCATACTCGACACCACGGGCCGCTGCGCAGCCAGCACACAACCCTCCGTTCGGTGCGCGTGCCGGCTGGTCTACGCCCGCAAAAAAAATGAGGCGCCGCTGGGCGCCTCATTGCAAATTCCCGACGGGGCAGTCCCGATATCAGGTCGCCGCCGCTCCAGTTTTGGGATTCTGGATTTCGCGCAAGGGAATCGGGGGCTGAAAACCCGCTTCTTCCAGCGAACTGCGGATCTGCTGGTACAGGCCCCAGCGCAAGTCCCAGTACTTGCTGGATTCGGCCCAGACGCGCACGTTCACGATGACGCCGTTTTCCTTGTAGTCGAACACCTTCACCTGCGGCGCCGGATCCATCAACGCATCGGGACGCGAATCCACGATCTGCTGCAGCTTGGCCACTACCGCATCCAGGTCATCGCCATAGCGGACAGGCACGGGGATATCCAGGCGGCGCGTCTTGTTGCGGCTGTAGTTGGTGATGGTGGCGTTCCAGACGGTGCTGTTGGGCAGCGTCAGATGAATGCCATCGCCCTGGATCAGGCGCGTCAGGAACAGGCCGACCTCTTCCACCGTGCCGTCCGCGCCGGAGCTCAGCGCGATGTATTCGCCCGCCCGGATGGGGCGCAGCATCAGCAGCATGATGCCCGCCGCGATGTTCTGCAGCGTACCCTGCAAGGCCAGACCCACGGCCAGGCCGGCGGCGCCCAGCACCGCGATCAGGCTGGCCGTCTGCACGCCGAAGCGCGCCAGCACCGCGATCACCGTGAAGATCCGCACCGCCCAGACCACCGTGCTGTAGAACATGGGCACGATGGTGGGATCGACCTTGCTGGAGCGCGTCGCGGCACGGCGCACCCAGTTGCCGAGCATGGACGAGACCCACCAGCCGATGACCAGGATCAGCAGGGCGACGAGCAGGTTGACGCCCATATCCATCAGTCTGGGGGCCCAGACGTTAATTTCTTTCAAGGCTTCTTCCATGGAACCTCCAGCAAAAAACAACCGAAAACTGTAGCAGATGAAGAACGCACGAAGGGCCGCGCAGCGGCCCCGTTGTGTCAGGCTTTGTAAAGCCCCTCCCTGGCGCGTCAGGCGGCCTGGGCGGGAACCACGCGGAAGTGGTTGTCCCAGGACATCTCGCGCGACGGCGCCAGCACCGGCGATTCCTGCCCCTCGGCGTCCGTGCGCAGCATCGCCCCCAGTCCGCTGCTGACCAGGAAGCCCCCTTGCGCGGCCGGCGCCACGCCACAGCCGTCGGCCAGCGCGGTGGTGCCCAGGCAGCGTCCGCTGCCGGCGTCCCAGTAGATCACCTGTCCGCCCACGGGGCTGGAGGTGGCGACGATGCCGCCCGAGGCGTCTACGCTCACCGACCCGACGTAGTTGCGCATGTTGCGCAGCGTCTCGGGCGGACCTTCGAACAGTTCCAGCCGGGCGCCGCGCCTGTGCCTGCCCACCAGGGCCGGACGATCGGCTGCCGGCCCCATGTACTGGCAGCCGAACCATACCGCGCCATCGCCCGCCAGCGCCAGGTGCCGGATCGACAGGCGATGCAGCTCCGGCGCCAATTCGGCTCTTTCCAGCAGTTCGCCGCTGGCCGCGTCGATATAGGCCAGGGACGGACGCATCGTGTCCAGGTTCAGTTCCAGCTTGCCGTAATCGGGATGGGTCAGGATGCCGCCATTGGCGACGCACAGCGTCTTGCCGTCCGGCATCAATATGACCTCGTGCGGCCCAATGCCGCCGGTGTCGAATTCGCCCACGCGCCGGTACGCGCCGCCGGGCGTGGCGTCGTACAGGCCGAGCACGCCGCGCCCCGCCTCGAAATCGTTTTCGGTGGCGGCCAGCAGGCGGCCGCCGTCCACAAAGGCGCCGTGGCCGAAGAAATGCCGTTCTTCGTGCAGCGGCAGCGCCACGGGCTCGCCGCCGTGGAAGGAAAACCCCAGGGCGAAGAAACCCGGCTGGCGGCCGAACACCACGGCGCGGCGCGCGACGGGATCGATCGCAAAGCTGTGGCCCCGCGACGGCATGGGGATCGCCAGCCGGTCGCGGCCCGTCCCGTCCAGCAGCACCGCCTCATCGCGTCCGCCGCGCTTGCGCGCGCTCAGGTACAGCGGCCCGTCCCCGGTGGCCAAGGCGGCACGCGCCGCGCCGGGCGACAGCCCCAGCGCGGCCGCCAAAGCCAGGAAGCGGCGGCGGTCAATCTCCATCGAGCGCATTGAATCCGATGGTGACGCCCAGGGCCGGCGCCAGGTCCTGATCGACGATGGCCTTGGCGTTCTTGATCGTCAGCGAGGCCAGAAGCAACAGGCGGCGCCCTTCTTCGCCCGCCAGTGCCTGGTCCAGCGGGACCGGCACGGCGCGCAGCGTTTGCGCGGCGGCGTTCAGTTCGCCGCGCACGGATGCGTCCATCCATTCGCCGCCCGCCGGCAAGGGATAGCCCCCCGCCTCATAGAAGGCCCGCAGGCCGTCCAGGTTGGCCGCGAGCAAGCCCGTGGACAAATTGCTGCGCCAGAACGCCGCCCGCTTGGGCCGCGCGGCTTCGGGCGTGTCGCCCAGCACCGGCACGATCTTCACGTCGCGCGCGAACTGCAATCCGGTGGACAAGGCTTTCATGGCCTCGGCCGCCACTTCCTGTGGGTTGCGATACAGGTCATTGCCGGACTGGGGTTTGGCGAATTGCCGGCCAAAGTCCCCTTGGCTGCTCCAGGCCTCGCCCAGGTCGCGAGAGATCGCCGCGACGTTGGCGGAGACGGCGCGGGCATAGCCGCAAGCGTAGGCGAATCCGGGTCCGCTGCTCTGCTTGAGCAGGCCCGAGTCGCCGTACAGCACGTACTCCAGGGCCGGCAGCCCTTGCACCGCCACGCTGCGTCCGGCCAAGGCACCGGGCTTGAGCAGCGCGTCGTCCTTGGCCGCGATCAGCGCCTGCACCTGCTTGGGCATGACGCCGCGCGTGTCGGGCCAGAAGGCCAGGCGCTCGAAGCGATTGGCTTGCACCAACGGTCCGAAGCGCAGGATCTCCACGCCGGACCAGGCTTGCGCCAGCGTCGCGAACGCCTCGCCGACGCGCGCGGCGCCCGCCGCGTCGGGCTTGGCGCACCAGCCGCCCAGGGCCGCGTCCAGGGCCGCGGCGGCATCCGTCATCTTCGCCACCGCGGGCCGTGCGTAGTCGCGCGCCAGACGCTCGCCCAGGTCGGCGGGCAGTTCGGCCCGCGCGGCTAGCGGAACCGCCACCATCAGCGCCGCGAGCGCGGCCTTCATGAACACACGCTTGGCTTGTCGGACCATTACAAGGACTCCAGGAAGCGGATCAGGTCCGCGCGCTCTTCGGGCGTCATGGCCACGACGCGGTCGCGCGCCGGCTGGGCCGCGCCGCCGTGCCACAGCACGGCTTCCAGCAGGCTGCGGGCGCGCCCGTCATGCAACCAGGTGGCATTGGGATTCACGGTCTTGGTCAGGCCGATGCCCCACAGCGGCGGGGTGCGCCATTCGCGGCCGTTGGCCAGCCCGTCGGTCACGCCGTCGGCCAGACCATCGCCCATGTCGTGCACCAGCATGTCGGTGTAAGGCCAGATGAGCTGGAAGCGATGCTCGGGCTGTTTGGCGTCGCGGCTGGTCACGTACTTGGGCACGTGGCAGGCGACGCAATTCGCTTCGTAGAACAGCTTCTTGCCGGCCAGCACGCGCGCGTCGTCGGCGTCACGCCGCTGCGGCACGGCCAGATTGGTGGAATAGATGGTGACGAAGTCCATCAGTTTCGCCGGCACTTCCTCCGGGCCGAAGCGCGGCTGCGCGCCGTTCGGCATGTCCAGGCACTGCTTCTGCGCGGGGGTGCAGTCGCCGGAATGCTTGGGGAACAGGGGCGTGGACAGCCCCATGTCATTGGAGAAGGCGGCGGCGCTCTGCTGCTCTACCGTGGGCTGGCCAGCCTTCAGGTTGAAACGGCCCAGCACGCGGGCGCCGGTGCGCGCGTCGGTGACCCAGTTGGCCTTGCCCACGATCCCATCGCGCTTGTCCGCGCCCACGTTGGCCAGGATGTCGGCCTCGTGGATCGATTCCAGAAGGCCCAGCCCTATCATGGGCGGCGCCAGCCGCGGAGATATCTGCGTGTCGGCGCGCATGGGGCCGTAGCCCAGGTTCTCGATGCGGTACGTGGGCGCCATCAGCGTCGCGGTTTCGCCACCATTCAAGGCTACCGGCACGGGTTCGTACTCGATCTCCATGCGGCCTTCGACGGGCAGGCCGGCCACCGCGAAATTCTGTAGCTGCACGCCATAGACGGGTTCTGGCAGGGACGCGATTTCCGCGGCTCCCAGTTTGGGGTGGCCCCGGTCGGCGCCGGGCGGCACCGCCAGGCGCAGCAGCAGCGCCACCGCGTCCGTGCGCTCCAAGGGGTCGAACCCGGGCACCGTGCCGCGGCCGTCCTTGGTATGGCAGGCCTGGCAGGAGCGCGCGTTGAACAGCGGCCCCAGCCCATCGGACGCCTGCGTGGACGCAGGGGCGGACACCCAGTCCTTGCGGAACAGGCCGTTGCCGACCTGGAACTCCTGGCGTCCTTCAAAGCTCATGTTGGCCGACGGCTGCGAAAAGATATCGGCGTTGATGAACTTGTTGGTGGTGGCGGCGCCTGCCTGCATGGTCTCGAAGGTTTCCACCTTGGAGAAATCCCGCGTGGGCGCGGTGATGGCGGTGACGCGCTTCCGATCTTCGGGCGTCAGGTCGTCACGCCCGGCAGTCCCTGCGGGTGAAGCAGCGGCGCCGGCGTGGGCCGACGCCGCCAGTACGGCGGCTAATACGAGTTTCACTTGAATACGGCGTCGGGTTTATCCAGGCTGTCGGAACCTTCGATGGCGACCTTGCCCAATTCCAGCAGCGTGATCACCCGCTCCAGGCTGCGGGTCTGGTCGACCAGGCGGTCGATGGCGGCCTGCACCACCGCATTGCCTTCCTTGTTGCCGTCCGCGATCATCTGGTCGTAGGTCTCGACGGTTTCGGCGCGCGTCTTCATGGCTTGCATGGCGGCGACCGTGGCGTCCAGCTTGGCGCGCACTTCGGCGTCCAGCTTGGCGTCCTTGGCCTTCACCAGCTCGGACAGGCTCGCGCCCGAGACCTTCTTGCCGTCGATGCGGGTGTACGTACCCAGGTACACGTTGCGTATGCCGATCTGGTCGTAATAGTGCGAGTTGTGCGTGTTGTCCGAGAAGCAATCGTGCTCTTCCTCGGGATCGTGCAGCATCAGGCCCAGTTTCATGCGCTCGCCCGCCAGTTCGCCGTACGACAGGCTGCCCAGCCCGGTCAGCATGGCGATCAGGCCCGCCTTGGGATCTTCCTCGACGGCCTTGCGCGCGGCGCCGTCCTTCTTCCAGTTGCCCGCCATTTCTTCCAGATCATTCACCAGCAAATCGGTCACCGCCTTCAGGAATTCAATACGGCGCTCGCAGTGGCCGCCCGTGCATTGCTTGGGATCGAAGTCCGTGTGCGGACGGTTGCCCGAATGCCGCTCCTGCGGCGTGCCCTTGCGGTCGGCGGGCGCCGCGCCAGTGCCGTTCAGGTCCTGGCCCCACAGCAGGAATTCGATGGCGTGGTAGCCCGTGGCCACGTTGGCTTCGTTGCCGTCGGCCTCGTGCAGCACTTCGGACAGCAGCTTGGGCGTGATCTTGCTGACGTCGACCGTCTTGCCGCCCACCGAAATCTTGGAGTTGGCGATGACGTTGACGGCGTAATAGGCATTCTGATCATTGTCGGTGCCGTAGGACGCGTCGACATAGTCGATCAGGCCCTCATCCAGCGGCCAGGCGTTCACGCGGCCTTCCCAGTCGTCGACGATGGGGTTGCCGAAGCGGTAGGCCTCGGTCTGCTGATAGGGCACGCGAGCCACGATCCACGCTTCGCGCGCGGCCTTCAGCGTCTCGGCGCTGGGCTTGGCGACCAGGGCGTCGATGGCGTCACGCAGCTTCTTGGCGGCGGCCAGCGAATCTTCGTAGCCCGCCAGCGCCAGGTCCGAATAAGTGGCGACCACGGCGCGCGGCTCGACGGCGGCATGCGCCGTTCCGCCGTACACCGTGGCGGCCAGCACCGCACCCAATAGCAACTTGCGCATCGACTTTCTCCTGTGATTGGAACGGATCCGCCCCCGCGGCGGACCTTCCCGACTACAAATTTTGTGGATGCGAGTGTAAACAATTTTCGTTTGATATTCAGGAGGAATTCAGATAGCTGACATTTTTTTGAATAGAAAAGTATGCTGCGGCGAAGCAGAAATCGGCCCTGCAGGCCTCCTTTCCCCTTTCCCGCCGCCCGCCATGGAACTCCGTCAACTCCGCTATTTTGTCCGCGTCGCCGAACTGGGCAGCATCGGCCGCGCCGCGCGCGACCTGGGCGTGGTCGCCTCGGCGCTCAGCCAGCAGATCAGCCGGCTGGAAAGCGAGCTGGCGACACGGCTGCTGACACGCAGCCCCACCGGCGTGACGCCCACGCCGGCCGGCACGGCCTTCCTGCGCCAGGCGCAATTGACGCTGCGGCACGCGGAAAACGCGATGGCGGCCGCGCGCGAGGCGCGTCTGGCCGGCACCGTGAGCATCGGGTTCGCCCCGACCACCGCGTCGCTCCTGGCCCGCCCGTTCTACGCCGCGATGGCCGAGCGTTATCCGAATGTGCGCCTGCATCTGGTCGAGGGGCTGTCCGGCAACCTGGGCGACCTGCTCAATGCCCGGCGCCTGGATCTGGCCGTGCTGTTTCAGAACGACAGCGCGCAGGGCCGCAGCGTGGTGCCCGTGCTGGACGAAAGGCTGTTCCTGCTGGCCCCGCGGGGCATGCTTGCGCTGCCCGACGGCGAACCCGCGCGCATGGAGCAACTGGCGGGATTGCCGCTGGCCGTCACCAGCAAGGCGCACGGACTGCGCGCCTGGGTTGAAGCGGCATTCGAACGCGCCGGCATCGAACCGTGGATCGGCGTCGAGGTGGACGGGCTGACCACGTTGATGGACCTGGTGCAATCCAACCCGATCGCAACGATCCAGCCCGGCGCCGCCGTGGCCCGTGTGGAGTCCGGGGTGCTCAGCATGCACCCGATCGACGACCCCTTCCTCTTTCGCCGCAACCAGATCTATTGCATCAGCGACGACGAACTGTCGCCCGCCGCCCTGGCGGCGCGCGTCGTGCTGCTGGACGTCATGCGCGCCCTCGTCCGCCACGGCGGCTGGCCCGGCGCAACCCTTCTGGATTCGTGATGCCCCCATGCCCCGGGCATGCCTAGCTGGCCGCTTTATCTACGGATAAATTGATCTGCATCAAGCCATGGCGCTGTGCGGTGGCGACCGACCTTCACGAATTCCGATGACTATTCCTACGCCACGCCCCGGGCATCTGGGCATTTCCTCCATGCGGCCGCATTGCTCCGACCAGGAATGGCAGGCCCGCGTGGACCTCGCTGCCTGTTACCGGCTGGTCGAGATCTACGGCATGGCCGACATGATGGCCAACCATATCTCGGCCCGCGTGCCGGGCGAGGACAACGCCTTCCTGATCAACCCCTACGGGATGATGTACGAGGAAATCACGGCATCCAGCCTGATCAAGGTCGACGTGGACGGCACCATCCTCGCCAAACCCGATTTCGGCGAGCTCGATTACGGCATCAACAAGGCCGGCTATGTGATCCACAGCGCGGTGCATGCCCACCGGCACGAAGTGGACTGCGTGATTCACACGCATAGCTGGGCGTCGATGGCCGTGTCGTCGCTGGAATGCGGGCTGCTGCCCCTGACGCAAACCGCGATGCGCTTCCTGAAGATCGGCTACCACGACTATCAGGGCGTGGTGCTCGGCACGGACGAGCAGGCCTCGCTGCTGCAGGACCTGGGCAAAGGCGAGGCCCTCATCCTGCGCAACCATGGCGCGCTGACCGTGGGGCGCACCGTGGGCGAAGCGTTCAACTGGATGCACCGGCTGGAACTGGCGTGCCGGTCACAGCTGGCGGCGATGGCGACGGGCGCACCCCTGCAGGCCGTGGCCGCGCAGGTGCTCGAGGAAACCTGGAACAACTATCAGCCCGGAACGCGCCGGCCCTACGGCGTGATGGAGTGGCCCGCGCTGCTGCGCAAGCTGGACCGGCTGGATCCGGGATACCGAGACTGACCCCTTCCGCATTTCCAGGCGCCGGCCGGCGTGGCGGCACGGCGCCATCGATGACACGACGATAACCACGCGAGGAGACAACATGAACACTGCCCGAGCCTTGCTCGTATCCGCGGCGCTGGCTGGCGCCTGTGCGGCCCCGCCGGCCCTGGCCGCGGACTATCCTGACCGGCCGGTGAAGGTCATCGTGGCGTTCTCGCCCGGCGGCACCACCGACACGCTGACCCGCAGCGTCACCCACACGCTGACGCAGAAGCTGGGCCAGCCCTTCGTCGTGGAAAACAAGCCCGGCGCGGGCGGCAACATCGGCACCGAATTCGTGGTGCGCGCCGCGCCCGACGGCCACACGCTGATCGTCAACTCGGTCGGCCCGATCGCCGTCAACCCCACCTTGAACAAGCTGCCGTACGACCCGCTGACCGATCTGGTTCCGATGGTGCAGATCGCCACCGTGCCCAATGTGCTGGTGGTGCCCCCGTCCTCGCCCGCCAAGGACATCCAGGGCTTCCTCAAATATGTGAAGACCGCGCGCCAGCTCAACTACAGCTCCACGGGCGTGGGCACGTCCTCGCACCTGTCCAGCTACATGCTGATGGACGAGCTGAACGTGAACGCCACGCACGTGCCGTACAAGGGCGCGGACGCGGTCAACGATCTGCTCGCCGGCCGCATCGACTTCATGTTCGCCACCATCCCGTCGGTGATCGGCCACATCCGTTCAGGCAAACTGCGGGCCCTGGCGGTCAGCACGTCGCAGCGCTCCGCCACCCTGCCGGACCTGCCCACCATTGCCGAATCCGGTTATCCGGGCTTCGACGCGGGGTCATGGTTCGGCTTCTTCGCCCCCAAGGGCACGCCGCAACAGATCGTGGACACCGTGAACCGCGAGGTCAACGCCACCCTGCCCGCGCTCAATGAACAGATGCTGCGAGAGGGCGCCGAGCCGGTCGGCGGCACGCCCGGGCAATTCGCCGCCTTCATCAAGCGCGAACATGACAAGTGGGCAGTGCTGGTGAAGCAGTTCGATCCCCAGGCCCACTGAGGCGCATCCGTCCAAGCCAGTCCCCGCTGCGGCAACGCAGCGGGGACTTCGCCATTCATGCGCCCCACGCCTTCGTCACGGCGGGCGCCCCGGGGTTATGTCCCCTTGATTGGTGCGCCATGCACCAAAGTGGATCATCGAGGCACCGGGCTGACGCGCGGCGGCCTGGCGTGTCATAGGAAGACGCGGTCGTGCAGAAGTTGGCACGGGTTTTGCTTGATGACTGGTATGCAAGCTTGTCCACAAGCGCCACTCATCTCGCAGACCAGGAGTTCCCCATGATCAACCGCAACGCGTCCTATGCCTTCAACGCCACCCGCCGCCGGCTGATCCAGGGGGCAGCGATGGGCGCCGCGACGCTGGCGGCGCCGGCACTGGCCCGCGCGCAATCCGGTCCGGTCATCCGCATCGGCTTCTGGCCCGTCGCGGCCGGCCTGCCCTTTTACGCGGCGATCGAAAAGGGCTATTTCAAGGAAGCCGGCCTGAACGTCGAGCCGCTGAAGTTCGCCGGCGCGCAGCAGGTCATGGAAGCCATGCTGGCCGGCCGCGCGGACGGCAGCGCCAACGGCACGGGCTCGGCCAACCTGGCCATCGGCGAAATCGCCTCGCCCGGGCTGTTCAAGATTTTTGCGTCCAATCCCAGCAACGCCAAGAACGTGCTGGACGAGTTCATCGTCGCGAAAGACAGTCCCATCAAATCCATAGCAGACCTCAAGGGGAAAAAGGTCGGATCTGGACCCGGCATCCAGAATTCCACGCTGGCCAAGGCAGTACTGGAGCGCGCCGGCGCAACCGGAGCAACCGTGGTCGAGCTGGCGATCAGCCAGCACGTCGCCGCGGTTGCCGCCGGCCAGTTGGATGCGTGCTACACGCTGGAGCCCACGGGCACGGTGGGCCGCCTGAACGGCACCACCCGCGTGCTGGAAACCGGCGTGATCGCCAAGTACGTGCTGGGCGATCCCATGGCGCCGTGGTTCGGCGGATCGGCGTCGCTGACCACCGCCTTCCTGAAAAAGCATCCGGAAGAAAGCCGGAAATTCATTGCCGCCTACGCGCGCGGCATTGAACTGATCCGCACGAAGCCGCAAGAGGCGCGACCCTTCATGAAGGGCTATACCGCCATCGAAGGCCCGATGACCGAGGAAGTGCCGCTGGCCGCCTACACGCTCTATAACGAGTTCACGCCCAGCGACATCCAGTACTTTCAGAAATTCTTCGACCTCTTCACCGAGAAGGGCATTTTCGCGCAGAAGGTCGACGTGCCGGCCATGCTTTACAAGGGCTGAGCCATGAACGCAACCACCGCAAGCACCATCGCCTCGGCCGCCGGCGCCCCCGCGTCGAAACCGCCCCGCCGGTTCGACGCCTCGCGCCTGCTGCCGCTGATTGGCCCGCTGGCCCTGTTCGTGGTGTGGGACCTGGTCGTGCGCCTGCAACTGGTCAGCCCCGTGCTGCTGCCCACGCCCAGCGCCACCGTCGTCGCGCTGATGAAGGGCATGGCGGGCGGTCCGCTGCTGGGCGACTTCCTGTCCTCGTTGAACCGCACCTTGCAGGCCTTTCTGATCGCGGGCGTGATCGGCGTGCCGCTGGGCGTGCTGCTCGGCAGCAACGAAAAAGCCTATCGCAGCGTGGAGTTCCTGATCGATTTCTTCCGGTCGACGCCCTCTTCCGCGCTGATCCCGCTGTTCCTGATGATCTTCGGCGTGACCGACATGAACAAGATCGCCATCGCCGCGTTCGCGGCCGTGCTGGTGATCCTGTTCAACAGCGCCTATGGCGTGATCAACGCGCGCAAGCAGCGTGTCATGGCGGCCCGCGTCATGGGCGCCTCGCGCTGGCAGATCTTCAAGGACGTGCTGATCTGGGAAAGCATGCAGCCCACCTTCGTGGGCCTGCGCAGCGGCGTGTCGATGGCGCTGGTCATCGTGATCGTGGCCGAAATGTTCATCGGCTCGGACAGCGGGCTGGGCAATCGCATCATCAATGCGCAGCAGGTCTTGAACGTGCGCGAGATGTACGCCGCCATTCTGGCGGCCGGCGCGCTGGGCTATGTGCTGAACATTCTCTTTCTTGTGCTGGAAAAGCGCGTGGTCCATTGGAGCGGCCGATAATGTCCACCGTCATCAATCCCGTCATCGCGCCCGGCCCCGCCAGCGCGCCCTTCGCGCCTGGTCCGCTGGGCACGCACATCACGATCCGCGGGCTGACCAAGTACTTCGCGGGCTGGCCGCTGTACGAAGACTTCAATCTGGACATCCCCAAGGGCAAGATCGTCTCGGTGTTCGGGCCCAACGGCTGCGGCAAGTCCACGCTGATCAACATGATCGCCGGACTCATCCCGATCGACGCCGGCGAGATCCTGTTCGACGGAAAATCGCTGGCGCAGACCAAGATCGGCTATGTCTTCCAGAACTACCGCGAAGCCATGTTCCCGTGGCTGCGCACCATCGACAACATCGCCTACCCGCTGCGCCTGGAAGGCCGCGGCAAGGCCGAGGTGGATGCGCGGGTCGAAGAGCTGGTCGCGTCGTTCGACGTCAAGTTCGACCTGAACCGCTACCCCTATGAGCTGTCCGGCGGGCAGCAGCAGACAGCGTCCATCATGCGCGCGCTGGCGCCCGGACCCGAGGTGCTGTTCCTGGACGAGCCGTTTTCCGCCCTGGACTTCGAGATGACGCTGTTCATCCGCGAAAAGCTGCAAGAGGTCTTCATGCAGACCGGCACCACCATGCTGCTGGTCTCGCACGATCTGGAAGAGGCCGTCTACCTGGCCGACCAGGTGCTGCTGCTGACCAAGCGGCCCACCCGTGTCGCGGAGATCCTGGACTACGGCGACGCTCGCCCGCGCACGGTGGACACGCTGTCCGAACCCAGCTTCATCCAGATGAAGAAACTGAGCCTGGAAATCTTCCAGCGCGAAGTGCGCAAGTAACCCTTTGAGTGCACCGGGAGAGTCCCATGACCCAGGAAACCATCGATCAATACGTGCGCAGCGCGCTGGCGCTGTCGGGGTACGCCCTGCGCGAGGCCACCACGGCGGAAGTCGTGCGCCAGTTCTCCCGCATCCACGACATTGCCGCGAACTTCGTGGACGAGCCGTTGCCCGTCGAACTGGAATCTGCCTCGGTGTTCCGCCCGTGAGCGGCCCCGCCCACGACATCGCGCGCCAGATCCGCAGCGGCGAACGCACCGCGACGGCGGTGCTCGACGCCACCCTGGCGCGCGTGCGCGAACGCGACCCGCGCTACAACTGTTTCACCGCCGTCACCGAAAGCCGGGCACGGCTGGAGGCTGCCGCGATCGATGCGCGTCGAGCTCGCGGCGAAGCGCTGCCGCCGCTGGCGGGCGTCCCTTACGCCGTGAAAAACCTGTTCGATATCGCCGACGAAGTCACGCTGGCCGGCGGGCGGGTCAATGCGTCCAATCCGCCCGCGCGCCGCGATGCGGCGTTGGTCGAGCGCATGCGGGCAGCGGGCGCGGTGCTGATCGGCGCGCTGAACATGGACGAACACGCCTATGGCTTCACCACCGAGAACACGCATTACGGCGCGTGCCGCAATCCGCACGACGTCAGCCGTATCGCAGGCGGTTCGTCCGGCGGCAGCGCCGCCGCCGTGGCCGCCGGCATGGTGCCGCTGACGCTGGGTTCGGACACCAACGGATCGATCCGCGTGCCGGCCTCGCTGTGCGGCGTGTTCGGCCTGAAGCCCACCTACGGGCGGCTGCCGCGCACCGGGTCCTTTCCCTTCGTCGGCAGTCTGGATCACCTGGGTCCGTTCGCGGCCAGCGCCAGCGACCTGGCCGCCGCCTACGACGCGCTTCAGGGCCCCGATGCCGACGACGTTGCCTGCGCGCAGCGGGCGTGCGCGCCGGTGCTGCCCACGCTCTCCGACGGCGCCGGCGCATTGCGCGTGGCGGTGCTGGGCGGCTACTTTTCGGAATGGGCCGGTCCCCAGGCCCGCCGCGCCGGGGAAATCGCGGCGCGTGCCCTGGACGCCACCGATATCGTCGAACTGCCGGGCGCAGCGCAGGCCCGGGCGGCCGCGTTCATCATCACCGCGGCCGAAGGCGGCGCGCTGCATCGCCGCAAGCTGGTCACCCACTACGACTACTACGAACCCCATTCGCGCGACCGGCTCGTGGCCGGCAGCCTGGTGCCCGCGGCGTGGGTGCAGCAGGCGCAGCGCATCCGCCATCGCGTGTATCTCCAGGCGCTGGCGCTGTTTGAACGATACGACGTGCTGATCGCCCCCGCCACGCCCGTCTCCGCCACGCCGGTCGGCGCCGACTGGCTGACGCTGGCCGGCAAGGAACTGCCGGCGCGCGCCAGCATGGGACTGCTGACGCAGCCGGTCTCCGCCATCGGCCTGCCCGTCTGCACGGCGCCGACCTGGCCCGGACTGGAGCAGGACGGCCATCTGCCGCTGGGCGTGCAGTTGATCGGCGCGCCCTGGCGCGAAGCCGACTGCCTGCGCGCCGCGCATGTGCTGGAGCTGGCCGGCGCGGCGCATTCCCGCCCGATCTGAACCGCCGCGCTCGGACCGCCAGGTCCGTAGCGCCACGTCTGTACCGCAACGTCTGTACCGCAACGTCATAAGGCCACGACATGGACACCGCTTTCGCCGCCATCGATATGCCGCGCACGCTGGCCGACAGCGCGTACAGCGCGTTGAAGCGCGACATCCTGGATTTCCGGCTGGCGCCGGGTGACCGGTTCACCGAAACCGAGATCGCCGAGCGCTTGCAGGTCAGCCGGACGCCCGTTCGCGAGGCGCTGTTCCGCCTGGAACGCGAAGGCTACCTGGAAGTCCGGCAGCGCAACGGATGGCTGGTCAAGCCGCTGGACTTCAACACGCTGGATCATTTCTATGAGCTGCGCAGCGTGCTGGAAACGGCCGCCGTGCATGCGCTATGCGCCCCCGAAGCGGGGCCCGACCCGATGCGCGCGCTGCAGCATCTGGCGGATATCTGGCTGGTGGAGGAAAGCGAACAATCGACCGATTGCGAGTGGCTGGCCGACCTGGACGAGCGCTTTCATATCGAGCTGGTGGCGTCCGCGGGCAACCCCGAGATCGCCCGCGTGCATCGCGCCGCCACGGAACGCATCCGCATCGTGCGCCGGCTGGATTTCACGCAGCCGGAGCGTATCGGCAAGACCTATGAAGAGCATGGCGCGATCCTGACCGCCGTGCTCGCGCGCGACGCCGCGCGTGCGGCCGGGCTGCTGCGGGCCCATATCCAGGACAGCCAGAACGCGGTGCGCAAGATCACGCTGCACCGGCTGTATTCCACACGCCGCGCAAAAGCCGCGTGAGAGCAGCCCGCGTCCTGCGCCGGGCGTGGACCCGGGCCGGAACCCTCAACCCGCGCGCAGCCAGCGGTGAAGCACGCGCGAGATGACGGGAATGCAGACAAATACCATGATGGGCGTCAGGATCACGCTGGTGATCAGGACGCGCCAGAACACCGGCAGGATGCTCAAGTGCTCGCTGACCAGGATAGAGAACACCAGCAGCACCGGAAAATAGGCCAGCCAGATGCTGACGGCCTGCTTCCAGCGCGGCGGGGCATTGGGCGCGGCACTGGCTTTGGGCGCGAACCAGCCCTCGGTGCCGCTTACCCGATGTTCGTGGCTGGCGCGCACCAGGCTGGCTCCGCGTTCCAGCCACATGCGGCGCGGCAGGGATTTTTCCCAGCGGTTCAGGCTGGCCGCGTCGGTAAAGCGCAGCACGATCTGGTACTGGTCGCCGCCTTCGGGCGGTTGCAGCACCCCGGACCCGAGAAAGCCGGGAAAGCCCGCCGCCAGGATTTCACCCTGGCGCATCCAGGACAGAAAATCGCTATAGCGCTCGGGCGCGATGTGCCGCGTCACCAGCATGGTGACCGGGGCCGAAACAGCGGAACTGGACATGGTGAAACTCCTGGGCAGCGTGCAGCTTGTTATGCAGTGTTTACCCTAGCAAGCCGCATGCCAGCTTCGCGACGCGGCGTTTCCCGGGCGATCGCCGCGTCAAGTCCACCGTGGCGGACAATTCGCGCACCGCTGCACACACCATATCGGTGATTACCCCAACAAAAGCACCATCCTGGTGCGTGAACGGAGATGAAGCAATGGACATCAATCTGCCCGAAGTCGTGGCTGAAGTGACCGAGGCGTTCGAGCGCTACGAAGCGGCGCTGGTCGCCAACGACGTGAGCGTGCTGGACACCCTGTTCTGGAACAGCCCGCACACCCTGCGCTATGGCGCCAGCGAGAACCTGTACGGCAATGACGCGATACGCGAATTCCGCGCCGGCCGCTCGCCCCAGGGCTTGGCCCGCCGCGTGCTGCGCACCGCCATCACCACCTATGGCCGCGACTTCGCCACCGCCAATCTGGAATTCCAGCGGGACGGCAGCGCACGCATCGGCCGCCAGAGCCAGACCTGGATGCGCACCCCCGAAGGCTGGCGCGTCGTGTCCGCCCACGTCAGCCTGATGACATGAGCCTGTCATCGGTCCGCGCCACACTCACCACCCGGCCCGGACATGACAATATGCGCAATCGCGCATTGAGCCCGCCACCGACCGGGTCTACACTGGCCGTTCCTTTTCCCGTTGGAGCCATCGCCCATGAGCACATACAAGATTGCGGTTTTTGTCGGAAGCCTGCGCGCTGCCTCGGTCAATTTGCGCTTGGCCCGTGCGCTGGAAAAGCTGGTTCCGGCCGACTTCAAGTTCGACTATGTGAGCCTGGGCGACATCCCCCTCTACAACCAGGACAACGAGAACAACCTGCCCGCGCCGGCCGCCAAGCTCAAGCAGCAGATCGCCGATGCGCAAGGCATCCTGTTCGTGTCGCCCGAGCACAACCGTTCGTTGCCGGCCGCGATCAAGAACGCCATCGACTGGGGTTCGCGTCCGTGGGGCCAGAACTCGTGGCCGGACAAGGCCGTGGGCATCGTCGGCGCCTCGCCCAGTGCCGCGGGCACGGCGATGATGCAGCAGCACCTGCGCAATATCCTGGCCGCCGAGGGCGCCAATACGCTCAGCACGCCGGAAGTGTTCCTGCAATACACCGAAGGCCTGGTCGATGATCAGTTCAACATCACCAACGAAGGCACCCGCAAGTTCCTGCAAGGATGGGTCGACCGCTATGTGGCCTGGGTCAAGAAAATGAATGCCTGATTGCCGCCGACGCCGGTTCGGGGCGCCACCCCGGACCGGCGCCGATCGCCCGCTCTACCTCCGGGCGATCAAGCCCCCCGATACGTCGGGGGGCTTTTTTTTCGCGGCGCGGGAACTTATCCCCTTCAACTGTGGAGAAAGGTGAGGACAGCTTTGGGGCAGCCCCAAAATCCCCTTACCCGCCAAGCACTTGCAAGGCCCGGTCAAAAAATGCGCAATCGTGCTTTTGGATGAGTTTTGGCGGAGTTATCCACCCGAACCCGGACCGTTCAGCCAATCCAGGCCGGGGTTTGCCACCTTCTGTGGATTTGTCCCCGCCTTCTGTGGAAAAGCATGAGGACAGCATGAGGGCAGGTCCAAAATCCCCTTCCATATCAACACGCTGCAAGGGGTGGTCAAGAAACGCTCAAACACCCTGCGCGGGGGTCGAGGTTGTCCCCGCCAAATGTGGATAAGCCTGAGGACAGCCTGCGGGCAGTCTCGAAAAACCCTGCTGCGCCAAGGACTTGGAGCCTGCGCTCAAGGAACGCTCAGGGGCGCGTCGACGCCGCGGCGCCCAGCCGGCCCGCATGGCGTTGGAAAAGATCGGACAGGCTTGTCCCCATGGAATGTGGACAAGCCTATGAACAGTCGGACAACAAGTCGATAAAAGCCTTATCCGACAATCACTTGGAAGGGGCGCTCACGAAATGACCAGCACCGTGAATCACTCGTCCCCTTCCAGCCGCATGCCGATCTTCATTCCGACCTGCCAGTACGCCACCTTGCCGTCCTTGATGTGGCCACGCACCTCGGTGACCTCGAACCAATCCAGGTTGCGCAGGGTTTCGGACGCGCGCGCAATGGCTTGGGAGATTGCATCATCGGTGGACTTGGTGGAAGAGCCCACCAGTTCGATTTGCTTGTAGACATGATTCGACATAGCTCGTCTCCGCTAAGGGGGTGAGTCGTGAACCGTCGGTGCGCTGGCCTTGTTCCGGCGCTTACGACCGGCAATCCATTCGAACACACAGGATACCCTCACGGCGCTAGAGTGGTGTTACGAGTTCCGTCCCACGGTCTCGCCCGGGATCCGGTGGCGGAATGCGCTTTGCAACGCATGGCAAAGGAGGCCACCATGCCTGAACGAAAAACCCTGGAACGCGCCGCGCGCGACAAGCGCCAAGGCAAGTCCGCATCCACGCAGGCAGGAGAATTCGTGCACGAGGAGATCGACCGTGTGCGCGAAGGCAAGCACGGCGTGCGGTCCACCAAGCAAGCGATCGCCATCGGCCTGTCGAAGGCCCGCCGCGCCGGCGTCAAGCTGGCCACCCCCAAGAAGGCCAGCGCCGCCACCAAGCGCAAAGCCGCGCAGGACAGCCACGCTGCCCATGACGGCCACGCCAAGTCGGCCACGCGCGCCAAGGCCGCCACCAAGGCCTTGAAGAAAGAAAGCGCCAAGCCCGTATCGGGCGCGGCACTGTCCCGCAACGCCAGCAAGACCGCCAGCAAGCGCTCGGCGGCCGACCGTTCGGCCGCCGCCAAGAAGGCCGCGGCCACCAAGGGCGCGGCGGGCCGGTCGGCAGCCGCCAAGAAGGCGGCGCGCACGCGCGCGGCGAACAAGCGGGCGGGCGGTCAGCATCACGCCGCGCATTGAGCGGACGCGCCTGGGGGTAACGGCGCTTGCGGCTATCCGGCGTCGAAGACCTTGAAGCGCTCTTGCAGGAACTCCCGCAGGCGTCTGACGGCCGGCGACAGCAGCATGCGGTGGACGCACAGCAGATACAGCGGCGATGGCTCGCTGACGTAGCCCGCCAGCACCTCGACAAGCCGCCCAGCCCGCAGATCCGTCAACACGTCGTAGCGTGACTTGTACGCCACCCCATGCCCCGCCAGCGCCCAGCGGCGCACCAGGTCGCCGTCGTCACCGACACGGTCGCCCTTGACGGGCACGGTAAGGCTCGTGCCATCGCGCTCGAACGTCCAGCGGTCGTGCAGCGTCTCGCCCAGCACGAAGGACAGGCAGTTGTGGCGGCGCAGGTCCGCGGGCGTCTGCGGCACGCCATGACGGGCCAGGTAGGCGGGCGACGCGCAGACCACGCGGCGGTTGTGTTCGGCGAGCGGCAGCGCCACCAGTCCCGAATCGTTCGGCGTGCCGTAGCGCACGGCGATGTCGACGGGCTGGCGGTACAGGTCGGCCAGGCGGTCGCTGATGCGCAACTGGAAGCTGACGCGCGGATGCTGCTGCTGGAATTCATCCAGCCAGGGCAGCAGGACATGCCGGCCCAGGTCAGACGGAACGGACACGGACAAGGTGCCGGAAATATCCGTCTTGTCGCGCGCCATCGCGTTCTTGCCGGCTTCCAGCGAGGACAGGGCCGACCGCGCATATTCCAGATAGCGTTCGCCGTCGCTGGTCATGCGCAGGCTGCGCGTGGACCTGACGAACAGCCGCGTCTCCAGCGCGAGTTCCAGACGCTTGAGCGCGGCGCTGGCCACCGCCGGCGTCAGGTCCAGTTCACGCGCGGCCGCCGAAAAACTGCCCAGATCCGCCGCCGCGACGAAAATCCTCAAGTCCTCGAATCGGACCATTCCCGCCTCATTTTCAAAAAAATATTGAAACTGCCTGCGATGCTAGCCCGTTTTTCGCAGACGCGGACTAGGTAATCATGCAGCTATTCCCCCGACACGCATGGAGTCATCGCATGAAAATCGAACTCAAGGGCAAGAAGGCGTTGGTCACCGGGTCGTCCGGCGGCATCGGCCTGGCCATCGCCATCGGCTTGGCCGAGGCCGGCGCGCAGGTGGTGCTGCACGGGCGCAACGCGGACAAGCTGGCTCAGGCCGCCCAGGCCCTCGCCCAGCAAGCGCCCGGCGCCCAGGTCAGCACCGTGCAGGCCGACGTGGCGACGGCGGATGGCGCCGCCTCGATATGCGCCGCGCATCCCGACGTCGACATCCTGGTCAACAACGCCGGCTATTTCGCACCCAAGTCCTTCACGGAAATCACGGACGACGACTGGCAGACCATGATGGACACCAACGTCATGAGCGGCATCCGCCTGTCGCGCTACTACCTGCCGCGGATGATGGCCGCCAACTGGGGCCGCATCGTCTTCATCTCCAGCGAATCCGGCGTGCAGATCCCCGCCGAAATGATCCACTACGGCGTCAGCAAGACCGCCCTGCTGGGCGTGTCGCGCGGTCTGGCCGAGTTGACCGCCGGCACCGGCGTCACGGTGAACGCCGTGCTGCCCGGCCCTACCCGTTCGGAGGGCGTAGCGGACTTCTTCGCCGAAATGGCCAGGGAACAGGGCGTCAGCCAGGCGCAGATGGAGCGCGACTTCATCGCCCAGCACCGCCCCACGTCGCTGCTGCGCCGCCTGGCCACCGTCGAGGAAGTGGCCAACATGGTGGTCTACACCTGCTCCGCGCAAGCCTCCGCCACCAACGGCGCCGCGCTGCGCGTGGACGGCGGCGTTGTCCGCTCCATCATCTGAACCGCACCCGAGTCCCTCCATGAAAGCCATCGCCTACTTCAAGAACCTGCCCGCCGACAACGCCGAAGCCCTGCAGGACATCACCGTCGCCGACCCCACGCCGGGCGACCATGACCTGCTGGTGGACGTGCACGCCATCTCGGTCAACCCGGTGGACGTCAAGATCCGCGCCAACCGCAAGCCCAAGGACGGGCAGCCCGAGATCATCGGTTGGGACGCCGCCGGCATCGTGCGCGCCGTCGGCCCCAGGACCAGCCTCTTCAAGCCCGGCGACCGCGTCTGGTATGCCGGCGCCCTGACGCGCCCCGGGGCCAACAGCGAACGCCACGTCGTGGACGAGCGCATCGTCGGCCACATGCCCAAGAGCCTGGATTTCGCGCAGGCGGCCGCCCTGCCGCTCACCACCATCACCGCATGGGAATTGCTCTTTGACCGCCTGCGGGTATTGGACAACGCCGCGCCCAGCCAGCGCAGCCTGCTGGTCATCGGCGCGGCCGGCGGGGTGGGCTCGATCCTGGTGCAACTGGCCCGCCAACTGACCGGACTTACCGTGATCGGCACGGCCTCGCGGCCCGAGACGCAGGCCTGGGTGCGCGACCTGGGCGCGCATCACGTCATCGACCACGGCAAGCCGCTGACCGATGAGCTCAAGCGCATCGGCTTCGGCCAGGTCAGCTACATCGCCGGCCTGAACCAGACCGACAAGCACTTCCCGCAGATGGCCGAAGCCATCGCCCCGCAAGGCAAGATCGCGCTCATCGACGACCCCGCCGCCATCGACGTGCGCCTGCTCAAGGGCAAGTCGGCCTCGCTGCATTGGGAATTCATGTTCGCGCGGCCGCTGCACGGCACGCCGGACCTGATCGCCCAGCACGAACTCCTGACCGAGGCGGCCCGTCTCATCGACAACGGCACCTTGCGCACCACGCTGGGAGAGCACTACGGCAAGATCAATGCCGACAACCTGCGCCGCGCCCACGCGTTCCTGGAAAGCGGCAAGGCGCGGGGCAAGATCGTCCTGGAAGGGTTCTAGGGATCAGGCAATACGCGCGGCTGGCGTCAGCCGCGCGCGTCGCGCCTGGCGCGCGCGTGCGGGTCGCCGATCTCGGATTCCAGTTCGGCGATCAGCCACTCGAACCAGCCATTCTCGGTGCGGGCATACACCACGGCGGCCGGCGTCTTGCCTTCGCGCCAGCCCGGCTGATGCGTGTCCATCCACGACGACAGGCTCTTGTGCGGCGCCAGCAGGCCGGACATCCATGACCACAGGTAGTCGGGCACGTTTCGGCGGAACCCTTTCGCGCTGGCGTAGATGGTCGGCTCCAGCGGCAGGTTGCCGGAGCGGGCCAGCTTCGCTTGCACCCGGCGCAGCGTCTCGGCCGCGGCCTGCAATTGTTCGGTGCTGAGCTTTTTCACGTAAGGACTCCTAGTCTTGGTTTGACCGGATTATCACCGGAGCGCGCGGCGCGCACCAAGCCCTGCATGCAGCGCCACGCCAGCGCGTCACGCGCCGCGCGGCGGCATCAGCCCGAACAACGCGGTTGCGCTGAAACGCTCGCCGGGCGCCAACACCCGCATGCCGGTCCGGCTATCGCCGTCAGCCGCCAGATTGAAGGCATCCGCCACGTTGGTGACCGGCTCCACGCAAAGAAAATCGGCGCCCGGCGCCGTATACACGACCAGGTGCGCGAACGCGGGATCCGCGTGCAGCGCCAATTCGTGGCCATCCGGCCAATGCAGGGCCGCGCGACCTCCCCATTGCGACAGGTAGGTGTCGCAACCCGCGGCGGACTGGCGCAGTTCGCGCACGTGCGCGACCTGGCTGCCCGAGGGCAAGCCTGCGGCATCGGACGGCCAGATGCGCCGCGCGTGCAACGTCACCCGCTGGGCCGTGAAGTAAGGATGGATGCCCATTCCGAACGGCATGGGCGTGTCGCCCTGGTTGGCGATGGCCAGCGTCAGGCTCAGCCCCCGCCCGTCCAGCCGCCAGCGCTGCACGCATTCGAACGGCCAGGGCCAGCCTAGCACGCCCGCGGGCTGGTTCAGCACCAGGTCGATGCTGTCTTCGGTCCGGTTGCGCACCTGCCAGGCCTGAAACAGCCCCGCGCCATGGATCGCCTGCGGCCGGCCCGGCACGGACTGCAGGACATGCCGGGCGCCGTTGAAGCTGAACACGCCATCGCGGATGCGGTTGGAATACGGAGCCAGCGGATAGGACCCGGCGCGCGGCCATTTGCCTGCCGGCCATTCGGTGGCGGTCAGCGGCACGATCCAGTCGTGCGCGCCCGAGGACAGCCGCGTCAGCCGCCCGCCGCCGCCCGGCGCGAACTCGGCCCGGTGCGCGCCGCTGGCGATACAAACGCGCTCGCTGGCGTCCAGCACGGCGGGAACGGCAATATCCGGCATGGTTCCAAGGCTCCTGCGGCATCGAAGGTGCCGCGACGTGCGATTGTGCCCGTCCGCGCGCGCCTACTGCAAGTTCGGCGGCGGGCCGGGGAGCGCGGAAAAAAGGCAAGTGCTACATCCATCCACCCACACGCCGCAGTTCCCACCTCGCCCAATACAATCATCGGCACGAATTCAGCGCGCGGTCATGCCGTGTGCGAATGGACATCCACCATGCCGCTCAAGCCTTCAGACTTCTATCGGACACACCTGGCGGCCATGCATCGGGAATTGCTTGCCCACCCGATCGCTCGTACCTATTTCAACGGCGCCGCCATCCGCTTCGATGGCATAGAACTGCTTCCCAACGACCATTTTGAACTGCCGTTCGGCACCCTCTCCCCAATCGAGTTCGCACACCTGTTCTCGGTGTTCGACCGAAGCCGTGTCCATCAACAACCTGTCAAGAATGCCGTGCAGGACGCACCGCCCGGACTGTATTTCACCGTGATCAACAATCACGTCATCCAGAGTCCGCATAAGAACCGGCTCGGCATCTACACAAACCAGCGCGGCGACTCCGGCCCTTTCATCGACGCCCTTCATGTGGATCACTACTTCTTGAACAAGCATCAAACGCCGGCCTCGCTTGGTGCGATAGCCTTCTCTCTGTGCGCGATAACGGCCCACCTGGCGGGCCTGTCCCAGGTATCGCTGGTGGCAGCGGGCGGGCGCGGACACGGCAACCGCTACATTGGTTACAAGGTCTGGCCGAAACTGGGCTTCGATGCGCCTGTGGATCCCGGCGAAATCGCCGACGCTCCTCACCTCGCGCATTGCGGCCGTGTTCAGGACATTCTCGCCGTCGACGTCGCCTGGTGGGAGGGTCTGGGTAGCCAACGCCTGATGACCTTCGACCTGACCGCCCACAGCGCATCATGGGGGAAACTGTTACGCTACATGCGTAGAAAACTCTCTTCCGGGAGACTTTCATGAGCAAGATTCTTACACCCCCAAAACGCCCCCCCCACAAGCACGCCCCGTCTTCGGAAAAAGCGGCGTCTGGTCGCGTCTTCAAGTTGTCGCTCAAAGATTCCCGCCCGGTCGATGCCAAGATGTGGGCACAGATGGAATCCGCCGCGCGAACTCCGCGCAAAGATGGGCATTACCCGGATATCGTCGAAGCGCCGGACGCCGTCATCTAGTCTTGCCAAAACAACCCGCCTACCCGGCGGGTTTGTTCTTTGGCCCCACGTAACGCCCCCGTCGCGCGCGTTTTTCTGGTGCGGATCGCAAAAAAAACAAACAAGCGCGAAATCCATCCGCCCCGGCGCCGCAGTCCCCATTCCGCCCCGATACAATCACGGGCATGAATTCAGCAATACAAAACACCGCCGCCGACGCCCTTGCGGGCCACACCCCCATGATGCAGCAATACCTCCGCCTGAAGGCGGAGGCCGGCCCCTTGCTGCTCTTTTACCGCATGGGCGACTTCTATGAGATGTTCTACGAAGACGCCGAGCGTGGCGCGCGCCTGCTCAACCTGACGCTGACCAAGCGCGGCTCGTCCAACGGCATCCCGATCCCGATGGCGGGCCTGCCGGTCCACGCCATGGAACAGTACCTGGCGCGCCTGGTGGCCATGGGCGAGTCCATCGCGATCTGCGAACAGATCGGCGATCCGGCCGCGTCCAAGGGGCCGGTCGAACGCCGTATCGTGCGCATCGTCACGCCGGGCACGCTCACGGACGACGCGCTGTTGCCCGCCAAGGCGGACCGCGCCCTGGCCGCGGTGTTCGTCGGGGGCAACGCACGCGCCCCGCGCGCCGGGCTGGCCTGGCTGAATCTGGCCAGCGGCGAGTTCCGTGTCACGGAGTGCGCGCCCGCTCAGCTCGAATCCGAACTGCACCGCATCGCGCCGGCAGAGATCGTCTGCGCCGACAGCGCGGAATTCGGCTTTCCGTTCGAAGGCGCCCGCTCCCGCGTACCAGACTGGCACTTCGAAAGCGACGGCGCGCGCGCGCACCTGCTGGCGCATTTCAAGACGGATACGCTGGCCGGCTTCGATATCGAAGACATGCCCGCCGGCATCTGCGCGGCCGGTGCCCTGCTGCGCTACGCCGCGCGTACGCAATCGCAGGCCCTGGCCCACGTGCAGAGCCTGTCGGCGGAACGCCCCGGCCAATATGTGCTGCTGGACCCCGTGACCCGCCGCAACCTGGAATTGACGCAGACGCTGTCGGGCGAAGACTCGCCGACATTGTTTTCGCTGCTGGACGGCTGCCGCACTCCCATGGGCAGCCGCCTGCTGCGCCGCTGGCTGCACCACCCCTTGCGCGAAAACGAACAGGCGCTGGGGCGCCAGCAGGCCATCTCGGCGCTGCTGGCGGGCCGCATGGACGTGGAACAGACCTTCGGCTCGGCGGGCCTGCTGGAAGCCCTGCGCACCGCGCTGAACGCTTTCCCCGACATCGAACGCATCGCGGCGCGCCTGGCGCTGCGTTCAGTGCGCCCGCGCGAACTGGCCAGCCTGCGCGACGCGCTGGAATCCCTGCCCGCGCTACGCGACCTGCTCGAACCGATGGCGGATTCGCCCTGGCTGGGCAAGCTGATTTCTCACCTGTCGGTGGATCCCGCGCTGGCCGCCCTGCTGGTCCGCGCCATCGCGGCGGAGCCCGCCGTGGCCATCCGCGACGGCGGCGTGCTGGCGCCGGGCTTCGATGCGGAACTGGATGAACTGCGCGGACTGGCGGCCGACGGCGGCGATTTCCTGGTCCAACTGGAAGCACGCGAACGCGAGCGCACCGGCATCAGCAATCTGCGCGTGGAATTCAACCGCGTGCATGGCTTCTACATCGAAGTCACCAAGGGCCAGACCGCCAAGGTGCCGGAAGACTACCGCCGCCGCCAGACACTCAAGAACGCCGAACGCTACATCACGCCTGAACTCAAGACCTGGGAAGACAAGGTGCTGTCGGCCCAGGACCGCTCGCTTGCCCGCGAAAAATGGCTGTTCGAGCAGTTGCTGGACGTACTGGCCGAACATGTCCGCCCCTTGTCCGACTGCGCCGCGGCGCTGGCGGAACTGGATGTGCTGGCCGCGCTGGCGGACCATGCGCGGCGCCACGACTGGATCGCGCCCGAGCTGTCCGAGCAGGCCGACATCGACATCGAGGCCGGCCGCCATCCGGTGGTTGAACACGCGATCGAACGCTTCACCCCCAATGGCTGCCGCCTGGACCCGGCGCGCCGCATGCTGCTGATCACGGGCCCGAACATGGGCGGTAAATCGACCTTCATGCGCCAGGTGGCGCTGATCGTGCTGCTGGCCCGCATCGGCAGCTTCGTGCCGGCGTCGCGTGCGCGCATCGGCAAGATCGACCGCATCTTCACCCGCATCGGCGCCGCCGATGACCTGGCGGGCGGGCGCTCGACCTTCATGATGGAAATGACGGAGGCCGCCGCCATCCTGTCGGCCAGCACGCCCAACAGCCTGGTCCTGATGGACGAAATCGGCCGCGGCACGTCCACCTACGACGGCCTGGCGCTGGCCTGGGCCATCGCCTGCCGGCTGCTGGCGCACAACCGCGCGCTGACGCTGTTCGCCACCCACTACTTCGAACTGACCCGCCTGCCGGCCGAGCAACCCGCGGCGGCCAACGTCCACCTGGCCGCTGCCGAATCGGCGGGCGGCATCGTCTTTCTGCACGAAGTGCGCGAAGGTCCCGCCAGCCGCAGCTACGGGATCCAGGTAGCGCAGCGCGCCGGCGTGCCTGCCGCCGTCATTCGCCAGGCCACGCGCGAACTGGAACGCCTGGAAGCCCAGGGCGCGCCCACGCCTCAGCTCGGCCTGTTCTCGGCGGCAGCCGAAGCCGACGCGCAGGCCTATGCCCAGGCCGAGCGCTCGGACGCCCTCGACGCGCTGGACACCCTGCGCGACGAACTCGCCGGCATCGACCCCGACAGCCTCACTCCGCGCGAAGCGCTGGACGCCCTCTACCGCCTGAAGAAGCACCTCCAATGAACCTCGACCACCCCTTGCCGCTGCTGGGCAACCAGAGCCCCAACGACTTCATGCGCCGCTATTGGCAAAAGAAGCCGCTGCTGATCCGCCAGGCCATCCCGGCCTTCAAGCCGCCGGTCACCATCGCCGCCATCAAGAAGCTGGCGCGCCGCGACGACGTCGAGTCACGCCTGATCTGGCGCGAGAACGGCGAATGGCAAATGGAGAACGGCCCGTTCGCGCGCCTGCCCAAGGACAACGAAGGCGACTGGACCCTGCTGGTGCAAAGCGTGGACCTGCATAGCGACGCCGCCTCTGAACTGATGGGCCTGTTCCGCTTCATCCCCGATGCCCGGCTGGACGACGTGATGATCAGCGTGGCCAGCCATGGCGGCGGCGTGGGCCCCCATTTCGACAGCTACGATGTGTTCCTGCTGCAAGCCGCGGGCGAACGGGAATGGCGCTACGGCCGCCAGAAGGATCTGTCCCTGGAGCCTGGACTGCCGCTGAAAATCCTGAGCAATTTCCAGCCGGAAGAAAAGGCTGTGCTGGCGCCGGGCGACATGCTCTACCTGCCGCCGCAGGCCGCCCATGACGGTATCGCGGTCGGCGATGGCTGCATGACGATCTCCATCGGTTTTCGCGCGCCGACCCAGGCCACGCTGGCGCGTGGCCTGCTGGAAGCGGCGGCCGATCAGGTCATGGCCCGCGTCGGACTGCTGGGCGGCCCCTACGGCGAGCCGGCGCTGCCCGGCCCGAAGCTGTCCGCGGTCTATCGCGACCCCGCACAGCCTCCCGTGAACACCCCAGCGGCGTTACCCGACGGCCTGGTCGCCGCCACCCTGGAAACCGTCGAGAAACTGCGCTTCGACGATGCACTGGCCGCGCGCTTCCTGGGCTGCTGGCTGACCGAACCCAGCAACCTCAGCGTGTTCGATGCGCCCGAGGGCATGGACGTGGACCTGGAAGAAGACTGGCCCGCGGGCGGCCGTCTGGTGCTGGATCGCCGCAGCCGGATGCTGTATCGCGGCAAGCAGCTTTTCATCAATGGCGAGACCGCCATGGTGCCCGCGGAGGCCGCCCTGAAGCTGCTGGCCGATGCACGCAGCCTCGACTGTGCGGATGCCTCCTGCGCACGGCTCTCGGAAGACGCGCGCTCGTGCCTGGCCGACTGGCTGGATTCAGGCTGGATCCGCTATCTGCCCGCGTAGTATCTGGAAACCCTGGCGTATCTGTGTTGCACAGAAAGAAATCAGGTCTGTAAGCTTCGTCACATCAAGAAAGACATAACACGAAGCTGAAAGGTTTGTTGCCGTTGGGATGCTACCTCTATAACTTTCATACGCGATCGTGCCGGACCTTCCTGTAGCCTGAATTCTGGTTTCCCCTAACGGGTTTCAAGAGTCGTCATCTATAGGAGTCCAAATAATGATGAGCAAAACCTTGATTATTGCCTCGGTGCTGGCCGTCGCGCTCAGCGCTTGCAACAAGAAGGAAGATGCCCCGGCGCCCGCGACCACCCCGGGCGCCACCACGCCTGCACCGACCACCACGCCCCCGGCCACCTCCCCCGCGCCGGCGCCCACGCCGGGCACTACCCCTGGCGGCGGTTCGACCACCCCGGGCGGATCGACAACGCCCGCGTCGTAAATCTTCAGGCACGAACCCCCGCTCTGAAGACAAAAAACCCTGGCACGCCAGGGTTTTTTTACGCACGGTGGAATCAACAGCGAAAAAGGCCCGCAAGGGCCTTTTTCATTGGGCTCCGTTTGGAGCCAGAAAGCCCGCGAACGGGCCTTCGTGCCTACATCTTGTCCTTCAGCACGCTCAGCAGGCGCTGGGCGGTTGCACTGCTGTCGGGCGCGCCATTGGCGTCCAGCACCGTCACCGTGGTCTGTTCGCCGCTGGCGACCAGGTGGATGCGGTATTGCGGCGCCTGAGCCTTCTTGTCGCCCGAGAACATGCGGCTGAAGAAGCCCGGCTGGTCGATCTTCTCGCCCGTGTCGGTATCCACGTAGCGCACGAAGTAGTCGCCGGCCGAACGGTCGCGGTCTTCGACGGCGAAACCGCCGCCATCGAGCGCCACGCCAACGCGGCGCCATGCGCGGTCGAAGGATTCGCTGACGATGAGCGATGCGCCTTGTGCGCGGACGTCCTGCTGCACGGCAGGCTTTTGCGGCGAGGCTTCAGCCTGCTGCACCAGCTTGCGGGCGTTGTCGACGTCGGAACCCAGATAGACCATCATGCGGGCCAGCATGGCGGCGTTCAGGCCCGGATCTTCCTTGCCGTTCTGCCACTGCACCTGGCCGCCATCGGCGCCCACGCGCTTTTCGAGCATCTGACGATGGCTGACATAGACTTCGGTGTGGCCGTTGACGCGTTCGACGCGGGTGCGGAATTTCTCGCGCTCGCCGCTATCCCACGCCGATTCCAGCACCGCGCCCAGCGCTTGGCGCAGCCAGCTTTCCGGGATCTTGGCGCGGTTTTCGGCCCAGTCCGTTTCGATCAGGCCAGCCGAGGGATTGTTGCTGGCGACGGTAAAGCCGTTTTCGGTCCAGAAGTCGACCAGGCGCGGGAACACGTCTTCGGGCGGACGGTCGATGACCAGCCAGCGCAGATCACCGTCGCGCTCGACGCGCATGTCCTGGCGGCCCGGAAGCACATTGCTGGTCTTCGGAGCGGTGGCCTGAGCCTGGCCCTGCTGCTGGAACTGCGAGTACGTCGTCGAGCCCGAAGCGGGCGCGCGGTAGCGCGGATCGCTGTTCGCCTGGGTCAGATCCGGCGGGATGCTCAGAGGCTCTCCACGCTGGGTGACGGCGCTCTTGTAGTTGACGGATTCTTCATTGCCCAGGAATTCGTTGAGGTCGGAGCAGCCCGCCAACAACACCAGGGACATCAATGCCGACAAACCGGCATGACGCTTGTTCATACGTATCCTCACGATATTTAGAGCAGACCCGTTTCCTGGAGCGCGCCGCGCACCGTTGCATGATGCTGCGCCCCCAGTTCGACCAGCGGGAGCCGGTAGCCCAGTGCGCTGCGGCCCATTTCGGCCAGAGCCCACTTGACGGGGATGGGATTGGCTTCAACGAACAAAGCCTTGTTCAGACGCGCCAGGAACGCGTTAAGTTCACGAACCTTGGGCACGTTGCCAGCCAGGGCGGCCGCACAGAGCTCGCGCATGAGCTTGGGCGCCACATTGGCCGTGACGGAAATATTGCCGCGCGCGCCCAGCAGGATCAGGGCGGCGGCGGTGGGATCATCGCCGCTGAAGACCTGAAAGCTGGCGGGCGCTTCACGCAACAGCAGGCCGCCGCGAGCGATGTCGCCGGTGGCGTCCTTGATGCCGACGATGCCCGGCACCTGCGCCAGGCGCAGGACCGTTTCGTTGCTCATGTCGGCGACGGTGCGGCCAGGCACGTTGTACAGGATGGTGGGCAGATCGACGGCTTCCGCGATGGTGCGGAAGTGACGGTACAAGCCCTCTTGCGAGGGCTTGTTGTAGTAAGGAACGACCGACAGGCCAGCCTGCGCGCCCACTGCCTTGGCGTGGCGCGTCAGGTGGATGGCTTCGTCGGTGGAATTGGCGCCCACGCCGGCGATGACCGGGATGCGGCCCGCTGCGTGCTCGACCGCGACGCGGATCAGTTCCGCGTGTTCTTCCATGGAGACCGTGGGCGACTCCCCGGTGGTACCCACCACCACAAGTGCGTCGGTTCCTTCCTGGACGTGCCAGTCGATCAACGACCGGTAGGCAGCGTAGTCAAGGCTGCCGTCGGGCTGCATTGGGGTGACCAGGGCCACCATGCTGCCCTGGAAATTAACGCCTGCGGCGGTTGCAGGGGATGCCATAAATGTAGGGCTCCAAAACCCCGCGGCGGGATGCCCCAGGGCCAGAATCAATGAAACCGCTGAGTTTAACGGATATTGGCTGAAATCTTACAGAAACCACTGAACGATTGTCGTTCCCAGCCCCAGTACCGGACGCATCAAAAGCCATAGCACGTCGGTGACCAGCAGGATGACGACGATCACCAGGCCATATGGCTCTATTTTCGAATACTGCCAGGCCAGCCGGTTGGGCAGCAGGCTGAACAGAATGCGGCCCCCGTCCAGGGGCAGGATGGGCAGCAGGTTCAGCGCCATCAATACAAGATTGACGTTCACGCCGGCCATCGCCATTTCAAACCAGAAGCTCTCCTGCAGGCCGGTTTCCATGAACAGGCGCAGCGACAGCGCCCACAGGATCGCCATGAACAGGTTGGCCGCGGGGCCGGCCAGCGCCACCCACAGCATGTCCTTCTTGGGACGGCGCAGGCGGCCGAAGTCCACCGGCACGGGCTTGGCCCAGCCGAACAGCATGCCCGGGCTGCCCAGCAGCTTGGAGGCCAGCAGAATCGCGACCGGCACCAGCAGCGTGCCGACCGGATCGATGTGCCGCGCCGGATTCAGGCTTACGCGCCCGGCCTGGTAGGCGGTGGGGTCGCCGAGCATGCGCGCGACGAAACCGTGCGCGGCCTCGTGCAGCGTGATGGCGAAGATAACCGGTATCGCGTAGACCGCAATGGTTTGGATGATGTCATTCATGGCGAACCGGATTGTAGATGAGCCGCGTGCCGGCAAGCGCCGGCACGCAAGGCAAGGCGGCGGGCAGGATCAGACAAGTCCTAGCGTGGCAGGGTCGCCGCGCCCGACGCGCACCACGACCGGATCGTCGCCGGTGAGGTCGATCACGGTGGTCGGAGATTGCGGGCAGGCGCCCGCGTCGATGATGGCCGCCAGGTCGTGGTCGTAGCGTTCGCGGATGTCTTCGGCGTCGTTCAGCGCTTCGGATTCGTCCTTGGGAATGAGCGTCGTGGAGAGCAGCGGCGCCCCCACCTGCTCCAGCAGGCCCAGCATGACGGCGTGATCCGGCACGCGGATGCCGATGGTCTTGCGGGAAGGATGCGAGACGCGGCGCGGGACTTCCTTGGTGGCTTCAAGAATGAAGGTCCAGGGCCCCGGCGTTGCGGCCTTCAGCAAGCGGTACTGTTTGTTGTCGACGCGCGCGAAGTGGCCGATTTCGGCCAGGTCGCGGCACAGCAGCGTGAGATGGTGGCGTTCGTCCAGCCCGCGCAACCGGCGCAGCCCGTCGGCGGCGTTCTTGTCGTCGAGGCGGGCGACCACGGCATAACTGGAGTCGGTGGGCACGGCGACCAGCCCCCCGTCGTTAAGCCATTGGGCGGCCTGCTTCAGCAGGCGGGGTTGCGGATTTGCAGGATGAATGGAGAAATACAAGGCCATGGGATTATCCTAACATTCTTGAAGGCCGCTCAGGCGAGCGGCGATGCAAAATGGCGGTGACGCCGAACCGCCCGGAGAAACAGTATGCGCCTCGATGACTCGCGCGAAAGCGACAATGTTGAAGACCGCCGCTCCAGGGGCCCGCGGATCGGCGGACGCGGCACCATCGGGATCGGTACGATAGTACTTGCCTTGGTCGCCATGTATTTTGGTGTCGATCCCAACGTGGTCCTGCAGATGGCGGAAGGCCCCGCCACGCAGCAGGAAGAGCCCGCCACGCGCCCGCCCGCCAATGACCCCCAGGCCATCTTCGTGTCGAAGGTGCTGGGCGAAACCGAAGACGTCTGGTCCGCCATTTTCCAGAAAGAGCTGAACCGCCAGTACGTGGCGCCCAAGCTGGTGCTGTTCCGCGGCGCCACGCCCACCGCCTGCGGCACCGGCCAGGCCGCCATGGGGCCGTTCTACTGCCCCGGCGACAGCAAGGTGTATATCGACCTGGCTTTCTTCGACGAACTGCAGAACCGCTTCAAGGCGCCCGGCGACTTCGCGCAGGCCTACGTGATCGCCCATGAAGTCGGTCATCACGTGCAGCATCTGCTGGGCATTTCCGAGCAGGTCGACAGCCTGCGCCGCCGCAATCCCTCGCAGGCGAATGCGCTGTCCGTGCGCATGGAACTGCAGGCCGACTGCTTTGCCGGCCTGTGGGCGCAACGCGCCGACGCGGCGCGCAACATCCTCGAGGGCGGCGACGTCGAAGAAGCGCTGGCCGCCGCCACGGCCATCGGCGACGACCGCCTGCAAAAGCAAAGCCAGGGCTATGTGGTGCCCGATGCATTCACGCACGGCACCTCGGCCCAACGCGTGCGGTGGTTCAAGCGCGGCCTGGAGGGCGGCAGCCTCAAGCAATGCGACACCTTCGCGGCCAGTTCGCTGTAATGCGGCCAAGCGCTGCCAGGCACCCCGGCAGCCAGCCTTGTTGACTGTATATACATACAGCCAAAAGAGCCGGACCGTCTTCATCTTGTAAGATTACGCCCCCTCGCCGTGTTGCGCGCCCTTGCCCCGTCCGCCGGGCAGCGGGCGGCGCAGCGCATGCAAGAGCGCAAGTTTTTCTGGCGCGCACTTCCAAGACCCTAAATCAGTTTCCATGGCCAACAAGTTCGAACCGTTAATCACCGTTGATGAGGTGCAAGAGATCCTTGCCGAACCCAAGGAAACCGTAAAACCGATCCTCTGGGCTCCGAAGCCCGCCGCGGGCGCCAGCCAATGGATGGAGTTCACCAGTGCCTGCCGGGTCAAGGGCGAAGTCCGCGAAGACGTGATTTTCCGCACCATCTACCGCGGCGCGCGCACCGCCGTGCACGGCCAGGCCACCATCTTCCTGACGGAAGCGTTTTGCGCCAGCCTCTTCGTGGGGCCGCACCGCGTGTTCGGCGTGGACACGGACGATTCCTTTCATACCAGCCTGGTGGGCGCGGGCCGGCCGCAGTTCCGCAAGCCGCTCGCGGACCGCAGTCATGAACATATCTGGGTGGACGAAGGCGAGGGCTACGCCGAGCCTGTCGTGCCCGCCCTGCACACTATCGGCGCGCTGATGCAGTATTTCCTGCCGCGGGCGAATCTGACGCTCGCTGGCGGTTTCGCGCATCCCCTCAAAGGCCGCCAAATCGAACTGATCCTATGAGCAATTTCCTGGAAGCCTCCGGCTGGACCGTCCTGCCGGCGGGCGAACACGCCATCCGCGCCGTGGCGCCCATGACGCTGGGCCTGGATGGCCAGCACGCCGCCTTCTTCATCGCGCACCCGGACGACGCGACGTTCTACCTGACCGACGCCTGTGAGACCGCGATGCACGCGTCCAGCTACGGCATCGACCTGGCGGCCAAGCGCATCGATATCCTGAATGAAACGCCGGGCGTCAGCCTCGCGCACTTCGACCGGGCAGGCGCCATCGTCGCGTCGGGCCCGAACGAGCAATTGCAGGAAGCCTTGTGGGATGCCGTGAAGCTGGCGATGGCGCTGTCGTTCCAGTGCGCCAAATGGATGCCGCGGTTCAGCCAGCTCCGGTTCCGCGCCCAGGTGGGACGCGCGCTGGCCGAAGGCGTGGGCGTGAACCGGATGGTCAAGGGCGCCCGCGCGAAGGGCAGCAGCGGCCATACGGCGGACTTTGCATTCGCGGTGCGCGCGGCGGGCAGCACCGCATTGACCTACATCGAACCGATCGCCCTGAAAGCCGGCAAGAAAATGGACTGGACGCAGGTCTACCAGACCCACGGCAAGATGTCGGACGTGAAGATGGCGGACGCGCGCAACTCGCGCATGGTCATCCTGGAAGACGGCGCATCGGCCGAGGAATTCAAGAAGGCCGTGACGATTCTGGAGCAGTCCGCCACCGTGCAGACGCTGGCCAAGACCCGCGACTGGCGAGAAGTCTTTTCCGTCTAGGAACGCGTCAGGAAGGCATGTTCGTCAGGCCGTCGACGATCTCGCGGCCATGCAGGATGGCTGCATGCACCGCTTCGCGCGGACTGTAGACGAAGCCGCCTCCGGCGAACTGTGGAACCGGGTATTCGTCGCCGCCTTCGAGAACGGCGCCAGCCTGAACCACCATCACCGACGCGATAAATACGGGGCCGCTGGGCGGCGCTTGAACATCAACAGCGCCGGCGCCCCGGGACACCTTTGCCGTCAGGCGGTATCCCTTGTAGACCAAGTTGTTCTGATGCACTTCGGAAGTCCTCTTTCTGCTGACGAGCATACCCGGCATTCCATGACAGTTCAGATATGTTTTGTAACTCAAGCAGAAAATAGAAACACTGTTGCGCAAGGCGGACCTGCGTCCCCGTTTCTCAAATATTGAGAAGGGAATCCACCATCCGGCGGATAGGCAAGGTGGACGCGGCTTGCGGGCAGATGATGGACAGCGCGCAACGCGGCCCATCATCAGTTTCACGGGGATTACCCTAGGGGCTGTTGCGAAAGCGCATCTTCGGACCGATTCATGCCAGTTGCCCGCATGTAATCCCCCAGCGACCAGCCCTTGCCCAGCAGGATCATGCGGGTGTGCAGGTCTTCCAGCACGCCCGGGCGCACCGAGGTGCCCAGGTAGCTCAGTTGCTTGCGCCGCACGCCCACATAACCCAGCTCATAGTCGCGGGCCAGCCGCATCCACAAGCGGTGCGCCCCGGCCGACTGGCGTGCGCCGCTGATGATGCACAGCCCGGCGTCCAGCCCCCATCGATACACCGCGGTGGCCAGGCCCATGCCCTGGTAAGGCTCCGCGTACTTGGAATGGGGCGCGCGCACGTAGGGATCCGCCCGCCGGCCGACCTCGATGAGCCGGTTGAACACGGTGTAGCCGGCCAGCCGCCCGCGCCGCGCATCCACCACATACACGTAATACTCGCCGTCGGCTTCGCGGTATCGAAGCACGATGCCGGGGATGTCGGTCTTGACCTCCGGCAATCCATGCAAGCGGTCCAAAGAACGGTTCATACGGTTGTGGATGGCATCGAGTTCCTTGCCCACCTCGCGGGGGGAATGATTCACGTCGATGCGCAATTCCGTCACGATCTGCATGACATGACGGAACGCGTGCAGGGCCAGCGTAGGCAAGGCCACCTCCTGTACAGGGCTGAAGATAGGGTCCGCGAGGGACCGGAAGACGAAAAAAAAGCCGCATTCGCGGCAGTGACGAATGTGTGCATGGCCGTCGCCCGACGGCGAATCGGGCGCGCGGGATAGCGGTCAAGGGAAGGCTAGGCCGCGGCATGCCGGCCTTGTTGGGTCGCGCCCGCCTCATGCGCGGCGGCCTCGTCGACGGCGGGGCCGAAGAAGGCGGGAAACTGCCGTTCGCCCTTGCGCGTGACGCTCAGGGCCCGCGAGTCCAGGTCCCTGCAGATCCAGCCGCGCTGCTCCAGCGCATCCAGCAACGCCGCGCCCAGCGCGCCGCCCAGGTGCGAGCGGCGCTCGCTCCAGTCCAGGCAAGCGCAGGCGAATCGGCGCCGGCGCTGGCGGGCTTGCGCGACATCCACGCCCGCCTGCGCCAGCGACGCCTCGCCCAGCGGCGTCAGGACATAGTCGCGTCCGTCGGCCACGAGCCACTGGCGGGCCAGCATGGCGTCATGAATACGCACGGCCAGCGTGCCCGCCATATGGTCGTAGCAGGTGCGGGCTTCGCGCAGCGCGGATGGCGTACTGGGCTTGAAGGGCGCGCGTTCGGCGCCAGCGACCACCAGCAGGGCCTCCAGCGCGTGTCCGACCTCGCCGTTGGCCAAACGGTAGTAGCGGTGCTTGCCTTGCACGGCCATCTCGACCAGGCCCTGCTCGCGCAGGCGCTGGAAATGGCTGCTGGCCGTGGACGCGCCGATGTCGGCGGCCGCGGCCAGTTCGGTGGCGGTGCGGGCGCGCCCATCCAGCAGCACGCACAGCATGCGCGCGCGGGCGGGGTCGGCGATGGCTCCCGCCACGGCGGACAGATTGACGTCGGCGGACTCGGATTCCATGATTCGACAATGACCGAAGTGTTGTATGCAGGTTCTAAGCATACTGCGAGTCATCGAGACTAGACAGCGGCTCCGCCGCACGCTCATGCCCTCCCCCTCCTTCTTTGGCTGGAAAGTCCTTTACGCCACCTTCGTCCTTGCCATCTTTGGCTGGGGCGTGGGCTTCTACGGCCCGCCAGTATTCCTGCATGCCGTGGTGCAGCGAACCGGCTGGAGCGTGGCGCTGGTGTCCGGCGCCGTCACGCTGCACTTTCTGGCGGGCACGGTGGTCGTCGCGAATCTGCCGCGCCTGTACCGGCGCGTCGGCGTGCCGCGCGCAACCACGGCCGGCGCGGTGCTGTTGGCGCTGGGCGTGGCCGGCTGGGCCTTGGCGCGGGCGCCATGGCAACTCTATGGCGCGGCCCTGCTCAGCGGCATGGGCTGGGTGGCCATGGGCGCGGCGGCCGTGAATGCGCTGATCGCGCCGTGGTTCGTGCGGCGGCGGCCGGCCGCCCTGGGGCTGGCCTACAACGGCGCCAGCGTGGGCGGCATCGTGTTCTCGCCGCTATGGGTGTTCCTGATCGCACAGGCCGGCTTCGCGCAGGCGGCCTGGTGGGTGGGGCTGATCATGGTGGCGGTGATCGCGGTGCTCTCGCGCAACGTGTTCTCGGTCACGCCGCAGCAGTTGGGCCAGGCGCCCGATGGCGACACGGCGGACGCGCCGGTGTCCGCACCCGCCGCGCCGCCCGCGCGAGTCGGCAATCTGTGGCGCGACCGCGCGTTTGTCACGCTGGCCGCGGGCATGGCGCTGGGGCTGTTCGCGCAGATCGGCCTGATCGCGCATTTGCTGTCGCTGCTGGCGCCGCTGCTGGGCGCGCAGACGGCCGGACTTGCGATGGGCCTGGCAACGGCCAGCGCCATCGCGGGCCGGACGCTGGTGGGGTGGCTGATGCCCGCCGGCGCGGACCGCCGCAAGGTCGCCTGCCTGGCTTATGCCATCCAGATCTGCGGCTCGCTCGTGTTGATGCTGGGCCCCGATCACGCCTGGGCCGTGTGGGCCGGCGTGATCCTGTTCGGGTCGGGCATCGGCAACGCGACGTCGCTGCCGCCCCTGATCGCACAAACGGAATTCGCGCGCGAAGACGCCGCGCGCGTCGTGCCGCTGATCGTCGCGCTATCGCAGGGCGCCTATGCGTTCGCGCCGGCTTTTTTCGGCATTCTGCGGGCGCTGCTGCAGGCATCGGGGATGTCGCTGGCGGGGTTTCTGGCGGTGGCGGCGGCACTGCAAGCGGCCGCCATCGTCTGCTTTGCCGCCGGACGCGGCGCGCAGGCCGCGCGCTCGCCGCGCGCGGCCGAAGCCGGCTGAGCCGCGCGGCGTGTCAGCCCAGCCCGCCCCGGCGCGCCACCAGGCTGGCCATGACCGCGTCGCCGCGTTCGTTGGCCAGGCCTTCGGCCACGCCCTGCCGGTCCGCCGCCGGCCGGTTCTGGCTGACCTTCCACTTGCCCTCGATGCGGGCGATGGGAATTTCCACCCCGACGATGGCGCGCATCTGCGCGGCCACGAAATCCGCCGGCGCCTCGTCCACGCTCCAGGGTTGCGCGCGGGCTTTTTCCTGGCTCTCGGTCAAGGCGTCGAGCTGGGCCCGCAGCCAGGCGGGATCGTCCTGGATCACGGGCGTGCCCCACACGTGCACGGCCACGAAGTTCCAGGTGGGAACCACTTTGTGCGTTTCCGCCTTGGTGGCGTACCAGGACGGCGTGATGTAGGCCTGCGCGCCCTGAAAGGCGACCAGGCATTCGCGTCCGGCCGCCAGGTCCGCAAGCTGCGGATTGGCGCGGGCCACGTGCAGGCGCAGCACGCCATGCGGCCCTTCGGGATAGAGCAGACAGGGGACGTAATTGGCCATCAGCCCGCCCTCCCCGCTGGTCATGACGACGCCCAGCGGATGGGCGCGGATCAGGTCGTGCTGAATCTTCAGGGAGTCTTCGCGAAAAGCGGTCGGCAGATACATGATGACGGGAGCAGCTTGTGGGTAAAACCACAACATACCGCTCTCGTGGCCCCATGAACAGGGCCATGCGATTTCTCTTTTATAGAGCCACCAGGACACACCGGCGGCGTGCCGCCCAGGCGTTATCGTCGCGAACGTTTGTACGCCAGGTCCATGCGGTCGCGCGCCTGAGTTTCGTGCGCATACGCCCGGTCGTAGGTTTCCATGCACCCGAGGGTGGGATTGGGCCATTGGATCGCGGCAATCGCTGCGGTGAGCTCGTCGCGCGCGCGCTGCCATTCCTTGACGGCGGCATACCATTCGTTGGCAGTGTCCATGGCTGCCTCCCTGTGTGCACACGCCTTCCATCGTAATCCTGTCGGCGCGCCGCGTGATGGCATTTTCCGATGGCCTGAGCGATGGCCTGACCGGGCGGAACATGCCGAGCCGCGTGAGCGGATGCCTGGATCAGCGACGCTGCGCAGCGCGTGAAAATCAGACCATTTCAGCCGTCACGAGAACGGCTGAACAAGTAGACCAACAAGTAGACCAACAAGGGGAACATAGTGATCGCCGCGGCGTCTAACCGCCGCTTTTTCACTTTTCATATCACGATGTGATGAATATTGACGTCAACCCTCACTTACCCACGGCCACGGCTAATGCTACTGTTCCGCCTGTGCAAGGAGTACATGCAATGGATCAGAAAACGAAGCCCTGGGCTTTTCCCAAACCCCATCCGGAAAATACCCCACGCGGTGAGCGCAACAAACAAGAGTTCGACGCCCCGCCCGAAGACAAGAAGCCCGCGCGCAAGCCGCGCGCCAGAAAGGAAACGCCAGCAGCCAGCCGGGTTCGCCCATGAGTCTGGCCGCATGGGCACGCGCCGCCGCCGCGGCGCTGCTGTCCTCGCTGTCCGTGGCCGCGGCCGCGGCGCCCGGCCTCCAGACGGGCGACATGGTGTTCCAGCAGTCCCGGTCGGCGCAAAGCCTGGCCATCCAGCAGGCCACGCATTCGCCGTACAGCCACATGGGCATGATCGTCACGCGCCAGGGACAGCCCTACGTGCTTGAGGCCGCGGCGCGCGTCAGCTACACGCCGCTCGCCCAGTGGGCCGCTCAAGGCGAACGCGGCCACTACGTCGCCAAGCGTTTGCGCGATACCTCCCTGCTTACGCCCCAGGCGCGCGAACAGCTCGCCAACACAGGCGCCGAATACGTGGGCAAGCCCTACGATCTGGTGTTTGCCTGGTCGGATGAACAAATCTATTGCTCCGAACTGGTCTGGAAGATCTACCAGCGCGCCCTGGGCGTGAAGGTCGGCGCGTTGGCCCCGCTCAAGAGCTTCGACCTGAAATCCCCCGCCGTCCGCGCCAAGATGCAGGAACGCTACGGCAAGAACATTCCCTGGGAAGAGCCAATCATCTCTCCGGCCGCCATGTACGAATCGGACCAGCTTGTGACCGTGGGCACATTCTGACGGCAGCGGGCGCCGCCGTCGCGGTTCGGCAAGGAACGCCATGACCGTTTCCATCCTGTCCGGCATTGCGATGACGCTTGTGGCCGCCTGGGGCGCCCTGGCCCTGTGGATACGCGCGCCGCTTGGGCGCGGATGGAAGTTCGCGGTGGTGCTGGCGTGGGTGTTGTCCGCGTTGGCCGCCCTTGCCGGACTGGTCTGGCATTCCTGGCGGCCGGGCCTGTACCTCCACGGCGCGGCGCTTGCCGCGCTGGTGACGTGGTGGCTGCGGGTGCGGCCATCGAACGATCGCCCGTGGATCGCCGAGGTCTCGCGCCAGACCCATGGCGAGGTCGCCGGCGATGAGGTCACGCTGCACAATGTGCGCAATTTCGATTGGCGCTCCCGCACCGACTTCACGCCTCGCTGGGAAACCCGCCGCTATGCCCTGGACGGCCTGCGCTCCGTGGATGTCGCCCTTTCGTACTGGGGCCGGGCCGCGATCGCGCATGCCCTGGTCTCCTTTGGGTTCGCCGGCGGCGGCCACGTCGTGTTCTCGGTCGAAATCCGGCGCAAGCAAGGCGACCGGTTTTCGGAGATCGGCGGCTTCTTCAAGCAGTACGAGCTGAGCGTGATCGCCTCGACCGAAGAGGACAGCCTGCGGGTGCGCACGAACGTACGCGGAGAAGACGGCTATCTGTATCGCGTGCACATGCCTCCCGGCGCGGCGCGCGAACTTTTTCTTGCCTATGTCGACACGGCGAACCGGCTGCTCGCCGCGCCACGCTTCTATCACACGCTGACCGCCAACTGCACCACCATCGTGTTCCAGATGGCGCGGCGCATCGTGCCCGGGCTGCCGCTGGATTACCGTCAGTTGTTGTCGGGCTACCTGCCCGAGTACCTTTACAAGCTGGACGCATTGCGGGGCGCGGGCAGCGCGGAACAATATCGCCGGCTGGGCCGCTATACGGACAGGGCGCTTGCCACCTACGAACGCGCGCAGTACTCGCGCAACATCAGGCGGGGCGTGCCGGGTATTGCCCAGGACGACCCCGCGCGGGAGCCCGGGAAATGACCGGTACGCCCCCGCGTTGCAGCCTGCCGGATTACGCCCGCCCGGCCGCCGCCGCCGCGGCGGGCGCCGCGCGGAACGCGACGCCCAGGCGATTGAATGCATTCATCAATCCGATCGCGTAGGTCAGGTCGGCGAGTTCCAGCTCGTTGAATTCGGACGATGCCGCCGCATAGTCGTCCTGCGGGACGCCGGTCTCGGCCACGCGCGTGACCGTTTCCGCCCACGCCAGCGCGGCGCGTTCCCGGGCGCCGAATACCGGCCCCGCTTCGCGCCAGACGGGCACAAGGACGAGCTTGTCCACGGTCAAGCCCTGCTTGAGCAGGTCGCGCGAGTGCATGTCGATGCAGTACGCGCAGCCATTGATCTGCGAGACCCGCAGGTAGACCAGATTGATGAGTTCTTCGGGCAGGCTGCACTTTTTCAGGTACAGGTAGACGCCGCCGAAGGCCTTGTATCCTTCAGGTGCGGCCTTGGCGTAGTCGAGACGCTTGTTCATGTGGCTTCCTTGATAAGCTTGATTCACGGCCTCCATGGTGCGGCAGCTTGTCCCGTCCGAACAGGGCCATGATCCGGGTTAACGACTAGGACATGATGCGCCCGGCCACGGCTGGGCGCGGCGCGCCTCAGGGGGCCGCCGCCTTGTCCTTGAAAATGACCCCGTCCTTCATGATCAGCAGGAAGTTCTTGTCCGGATCGCCAATCAGCGAGATGTCCTGCAGCGGATCGCCGTCGACCAGAAGCAGATCGGCAAGCGCGCCTTCCCGCAGCACGCCCAGTTCCCCGCGATACGGATTGCGCAGGCCGGACAGTTTCAGAAGCTGCGCGTTCGTGCCGGTCGCCATGATCAGCGTTTGCGCCGGGGTGTACCACCGGGTCAGGCTCGCCAGGATCTTGCCCTGCTGTTCGGCCAGCGCGCTCGAAAACAGGATGTCGGTGCCGAACGCGGTCTTCAGCTTGTATTTGATCGCAAGCTGGTATGTCCTGTCGGTGCCGGCAAAGACCTCCTGGGCTTTCTCCCATTGGTCGGAACCCTTCGGAAATGCATCCGCGAGCGCGTCGGGGAAAGGCTGCGTGCTGAGCCAGATGCCCGCCTTGCCCATCATCTGCGCGGTTTCCTCGTCCATCAAGCTACCGTGCTCGATGCACAGGACGCCGGCCTTGATCGCCTGCTGGATCGCGGCCGGCGTGTAGGCGTGAACCGCCACGTAGGTGCCCCAGTTCGTCGCCGCTTCCACGGCCGCCCTGACCTCGGGCTCGGTGAAGGTCACGACGTCCAGCGGGCTGTGGGGCGACGACACGCCCCCGCCCGCGGTCAGCTTGATCTGCGTGGCGCCATGCATGAGCTGCTCCCGTGTGCGCAGGCGCACCTCGTCGGGACTGTCGGCGATGGCGCTGTCGCCGGCGATATCGTGCCTGGATGCCGGCACGCCCTGCGCGCGAGGCAGGTCCTGCATGGAACGGAAATCGCCATGTCCGCTGGTCACGCTGATCATGGCCCCGGAAGGATAGATGCGCGGCCCCGGGATCACGCCCTGGTCCACCGCCTGTTTCAGGCTGAACACCGCGCCGCCCAGATCGCGCACCGTGGTGAATCCGCGCATCAGCGTCTTGCGCGCCTCGGTGCCGGCGACGATGTTCAGATAGCCCACGTCCTGGGTCATTGCCGCCGCCACGGGCACGCCCACGAACATGCTGTGCCAATGCATGTCGATCAGGCCGGGCATCAAGGTGCGGCCGCCCCCGTTGATGACTCTTGCGCCGTCGGCGGGAATCTTGTCGCGCGAGACTTTGCGGATGATATTGCCCTGCACGAGCACGCTGCTCGGCGGACTCAGCTCTGACGACACGCCGTCGAATATGCGCACGTCTTCGAACAGGATTCTGGACGCCGCGGCAGCCTTGGCCTGATCGGCCTTGGCCTGCGCGGCAAGTGGATCCTGCCCTGCCGCCGGCAGTTCATGGGACAGCGCTGCCGCAGCGCTGAAAAGCAGCGCGCATGCGCCGAATGCGATACCGGGCCTGATGGACATGGACATTCCTTTCGTTGAAATCCCGCCCTGGCTTCAGGACGGAAACAGAATCGGGATCAGCGTCACGCTGACAAGCAGGGAAAAGACGGTCAGCGGCGTTCCCAGTTTCAGGTAATCGGAAAAACCGAAGCCGCCCGCCACGCTGACCAGCGCGTTCGACGGCGTGGAAACCGGCGACATGAACGCCGCGGACGAGGCGATGGCGACCGTCATCGCGAACGCATACGGCGAGGCATGCAGGTTCTCGGCGATGCTGATCGCCACGGGCCCCATCAGCACGGCGGTGGCCGTTCCCGACACGACAATGCCCAGGCTCACCGTGGCCAGGAACACCAGCGCGAGCTGGCCATAGATGCCCCAGCCGCCCGAGTAATGCAGCAGGAACTGCGCGGCCAGGTCCACCCCGCCGCTGCGCTCGAGCGCCAGCGCGAAGGGCAGCATCCCCACAATGAGTATCAGGGCGCGCCAGTTGATGGAGCGATACGCCACATCCAGGGTGACGCAGCCGAACAGGCCCATCATCAGGCACCCGATCAGGCCCGCCATCACATTGGGCACCCAGTCCGTCAGCATCAGGAAGATCACCGTGAACAGGGACAGCAGCGCATGCAGGGCGCGGTTGGGCACGGGCACCAGGGAATCGGCCTCGACCGGCATCGCCAGGCTCACCAGATCATGCTCCTCCGCCTGCAGCGAAAAAATGCCCGCCCAGGGTCCCACCACGAGCAGCGTGTCGCCCACCCTGAGCCGGGCTTCGGGCAGGTTGCGCACGGCCTTCTTGCCGCGCCAGAGCCCCACGACGAACAGCCCGTGCCGTTCCAGCACCACCGATTCGCGGGCGCTGGCCCCGACCAGCCGGGATTCCGACGGAACGATCACTTCAACCATGCCCACGTCCCGGGCCTGATCGGCGAAATACAGGCCCGCCACCGGCAGCCGCTTGAGCCGATGCCGGCCGCAGAAATCGTCGATGTCGAAGCTCTCGTCATCCATGTCCAGCAGCAGGATGTCGCCGGCCTCGAGCACGTCGTCCGCGGTCGCGCGCATCACCGCCCGGGCAAAGCGCGAACTGCGCTCGATCGCAATCACGCAGGCCGCCTTGCCGAGTTCGGCGCCGCAGGTTCCAAGCTGGCGCCCGACCAGGTCGGATTGTTCGGCGATGCGCAGGCGATAGGCCCTGTTTTGCAGCGAGTATTTCGCGGCCCAGTCTCCCAGGCTGGGCCGGCGGGTCCGGGTCTGGCTGCGGCCGGCGTCGATGAACCGCCGCGCGAACAGCATGTAGGCGACGCCGCCGGCCAGCACGACCGCGCCTATCGGCGTGAAGTCGAAGAACCGGAATCCCGTGTAGCCGGCGTACCCCAGCGCGCTGTTCAGCACCAGGTTGGGCGTGGTCGCGACCAGGGTCAGCATGCCGCTGATGGAAGCGGCCACGCCCATGGGCATGAGGATTCTTCGGCTGGCCATGCCGGACTTCCGGGCGATCCGCAGCACGATGGGTATGAAGATGGCGACCACCGCGGTGGAGCTCATCACGGCGCCCATCAGGCCGACCGCGCCCATCACCAGCAGGACCAGCCAGTTTTCGCTCTTGCCGCCATGACGCAGCAGCAGATCGCCCACGGCCTGCGCGACGCCGGTGCGGACCAGCCCCTCTCCCACCACGAAGAGGCATGCGATCAAGATGATGTTGGGATTGGAGAACCCGTCCAACGCCTCGCGGTACGAAATCGTGCCGCTCAGGGGCAGCAGCAGCATGACCAGCAGCGCGACCGCGTCCGACCGGGGACGGCCGAAGACGAAGAGCACGATGGCCACGACCAGAATGGCCAGCACAATCGCGAGATCGCTGCTCATGGTGGCGGATTCCCCGGGACCATGGCCGCGCCCTAGAACGCCGTGTTGCCAGTGCTGACGGCCCAGACGCCGACGCCGCTGGTCGCCAGCACGACCAGCAATATCGGCCATTCGAACGGCGCGAAGATGTTGCCTCGCTGTTCGCGCCGCGCAATCAGGAACAGTATCGTGCCCGGCGCGTAGATCAGCGCCGAGAGCACGAAGTACCGGAAACCTCCCGCATACACCAGTCCGGCCGCATAGACGGTCGCCACGACGGCCAGCCCCAGTTCGAAGCTCCGTCGCCGGCTCCAGCCGTTGTAGGCGTCTCCGCGCACCGCCACCATCAGGCCGAACCCCGCCACGAAGAAATACGGGATCAGGCTCATCGAGCTGGCCATGTTCTTGATCAGCACGAAGGTATCTTCAGTGAAAAGCGTGACGATCAGGAACCCCTGCACGATGCCGTTGCTGAGCCACAAGGCGGCCGCCGGCACGCCGTGGCGATTCTCGCGGCCCAGGAACGCGGGCATGATGGCCGCATGCGCCGCTGCCCGCAAGACTTCGGCGGCCAGCAGGATCCAGGCCAGGTAGGCGCCCGCCACCGACACCATCAGCCCCACGCTGACCAGTATGCCGCCCCACGGGCCGACGATCGATCTCAGCACGCCGGACAGCGACGGGTTGCGCAGCGCCGCCAGTTCCGCGCGCGGCAGGACCCCATAGGAGAGCATCGTCACCAGCACCAGCAAGGTCAGCACCAGCAGAAAGCCGAGCACCGTGGCGACCGCGACGTCATCCCTGCGCTTGGCATAGCGCGAATACACGCTCGCGCCCTCCACGCCCAGGAACACAAACACGGTGACCAGCATGGTGTTGCGGACCTGCTCCGCCAGCGTTCCCATGCCCTGCGCGTTCTGCCCTTCCAGGATGTTCTGGCGCAGCACGTCCAGGTCCACGGCAAGGCCCGCGACGATGATGAAAATGACGATGGGGACGATCTTGGCGATCGTCACCACCGTGTTCATGCCGGTGGCCTGGCGTATTCCGCGCAAGATCGCGAAATGCGTGGACCATAGCAAGACGGACGACACCAGCACGGCCGGAACCGTGTCGCCATCGCCAAAGAAGGGAAACACGGCGCCCAGCGTCGCCTTGAACACGACGAAATAGCTGACATTTCCCAGGCAGGCGGCCGTCCAATAACCCAGGGCTGCCAGAAACCCGATGTAGCGTCCGAAGCCGGCCTTGGCATAGGCGAAAATGCCGGCGTCCAGATCAGGACGCCGGCGCGACAGGAATTGGAAGACCATCGCCAGCGTCAGCATGCCGGTGCCGGCGATGGTCCAGGCGACCAGTCCGCCGATGGGCCCGGTATTGCGCGCGAAGATGCTGGGCAGGGAGAATATCCCCGCCCCCACCATCGAACCCACCACCATGGCGGCCAGCGCCATGCGAGAAAGTTTGGCAGTTTCCACGCTCACGATCGCCTCCTGAGCAATCTCCGCTTACCCATGCTTCGGCCGGAGCGGGAACCCGCCCGCCGGGTTCCGCCCGCGGCACGCCTGTCCGCCCTAGGCGGGGTCCCGGGAAATGGGGCAGGTCATGCAGTGGCCGCCGCCCCGGCCGCGCCCCAGTTCCGCGCCGACGAAGGTGATGACCTCGATGCCCGCCTTGCGCAGCAGCGTGTTCGTGTACACGTTGCGGTCATAGGCAAGCACGACCCCCGGCGAAATCGCAACCAGGTTGGCGCCGCTATCCCACTGCGTACGCTCCCGCAGGTAGGCATTGCCGCCGGTCTCGACGACGCGCATCTTCTTGACCCCCAGGGCCTCGCCGATCACCTCCACCAGCGACCCCTTGTCCTTGTGCAGCTCCAACTGGCCCGGACCTTTGCCCGGACGGTAGGAAAAGGCCTGGATGTTGTTGACGATGTCCGGGTACATCAGCACGCAGTCGCGGTCCGCGAACGTCAGCACCGTGTCCAGATGCATGGCGGCGCGCAGCTTGGGCATGGCCGCGACGATCACCCGGTCCACCGCGTTCTTCGCGAACAGGGCGGCCGCGAGCTGGCTGATGGCCTGGCGCGAGGTGCGTTCGCTCATGCCTATCATCACCGTGCGGTTACCGATCGGCATGACGTCGCCGCCTTCAAGCGTGGCCAGCCCGTGGTCGGCCGTCGGGTCGCCCCACCACACGTTCACCTTGCCGGCAAAACGCGGATGGAACTTGTAGATCGACGAAGTCAGAATCGTCTCTTCATGACGCGCGGGCCAGTACAACGGATTGAGCGTGACGCCGCCGTAGATCCAGCAAGTGGTGTCGCGCGTGTACAGCGTGTTGGGAACGGGCGGCAGCAGGTATTCGGTAACGCCGGCCGCTTCCTTGATGAGCATCAGCTGTTCGCCGCCGATGGATTCCGGGAACTCCTCGGTGGACAGTCCCCCGATCAGCGTTTCCGCCAGCTTGCGCGCCGGCAGCCCGTCCAGGTAGCTGCGGATCTCGTCGATCAACCCCAGGCCCACCTGGTTGGCCACGACCTGGTTGTCGAGAATCCACTTCCGCGCTTCAGGAATCTCGACCGTTTCGGCCAGAAGGTTATGCATTTCGATGACGTCGACGCCGCGGTCGCGCATCTTGGTGATGAAGTCGAAATGGTCCCGCTTGGCGTTGTCCACCCACATGACGTCGTCAAACAGCAGCGCGTCGCAATTGGATGGGGTCAATCTCTCGTGGGCCCGGCCCGGCGCGCATACCATCACGGTGCGCAGTTGCCCGACTTCTGAATGGACTCCAAATTCTTCGGTATCAGCCATGACTAGCTCCCAGACGTTAAATGGCGATCCAGCCGTAGACCAGGCCGACGATAGCGGCCAGGCATCCGATGCACGCCACGATGAAAACGATCAACTCCCACCCTTTGAAGAGCGATCTGCCTTGCTCGCGCCGAGCCCAGAAATACAGGACCGTCCCAGGCGCGTACAACAGTGCCGACAGCAATACGAACTTCAGGCCTCCGGCGAAGATCATGAAGGCGGTGTACAGGGCCGCGATGGCGGCCAGTATCAGATCGCGGTTGCGGTCCTTGCCGTCGATATAGGTCTCTCCGCGCTTGGCCAGCATGAATCCGAACGCGGCGACCAGAAAGTACGGAATCAGCGACATCGCGCTGGTCAGGCTGAGCATCAGGGCGAACGCGTCGCGCGACCAATACGTGCTGATGACGAAGAGCTGCACGATGATGTTGGTCACCCACAGCGCCACGACGGGCACGCCGTTCTTGTTCTCGCGGGCGAACGCGCGCGGCATGTCTTCGTTCTTCGAGGCCGCATGCATCACCTCGGCGCAGATCAGCGACCAGGCCAGATAGGCGCCCAGCACCGAAATGATGAGCCCCGCGCTGACGAACACGGCGCCCCAGGGCCCCACCACCGATTCCAGCACCCCGGCCATGGACGGCTGGCGCAGCCCGGCGATGTCTCCCTGTTCCATGACCGCGTAGGGCAGCAGCGTGACCAGCACCATCAGGCACAGCGCGGTGACAAACCCGATCAGCGTGGCCACCCCCACGTGCGATCGCTTGGTGGCGAACCGGGAATAGACGCTGGCGCCCTCGATGCCGAGAAAGACGAAGACGGTCACCAGCATGGTCAGCCGCACCTGCTCGAAGAGGCTGTAGCCGCTGCGGTCGCCCCAGAAGTTGACGCGGAACAGATCGAGCTTGAAGGCGATGGCCAGCACGATGATGAAGACCACGATCGGGATGATCTTGGCCACCGTCACCACGGCGTTGATGAACGCCGCCTGCTGCACGCCGCGCAGGATCATGAAGTGGAACAGCCAGATCCCCACCGAGGCCGTCGCGATCGCGATCACCGTGTTGCCGTCTCCGAAGATCGGAAAGAAGGCGCCCAGCGTGGACTTGATCAGCACCCAGTACGACACGTTGCCGATGCAGCTTCCGATCCAGTAGCCGAACGCCGACAGAAAGCCCAGATAATCGCCGAAGCCCGCCTTGGCGTAGGCGAACACGCCCGCGTCAAGTTCGGGCTTGCGTTCGGCCAGCGACTGGAATACCCGCGCCAGCGTGTACATGCCCGCGCCGGCAATGATCCACGCGATCACGGCGCCAACCACGCCGGTCGCGCCGCCAAAGGTTCTGGGCAGGGAGAAGATCCCGGCGCCGATCATCGAACCCACCACCATGCCGGTCAAGGCAAGCAATCCTAGCTTCTTGGGAGTACTGCTTTCCATCATGCACCTCCAAAATTGAGCAAATCAGCTTTTTGAAGCCTCTCGGTTGAAATTGGCGGTGGCGGTATACACCGTCGTCATGGTGATAAGCAGCGGCACGCCGATGAAAGTGCCGGGGATGCCCCACACCAGTCCCCAGAAAAACACCGCAACCATCACCATCAGCGGCGATAAGGAGAAAGCGCTGCCAGCCAGCCTGGGTTCCAGATAGCAGCCGTAAACAATCTGTATGCAGTTCAGGACCACGAGCACCGCGATGCTGGTCTGAAGGGATCCGTACTGGACAAAGGCAAAGAACGCGGGGAAGACCGTCGCGACCAGGGGGCCCAGGAAGGGGATGTAGTTCAGCAGGAACGCCAGCCCGCCCCAGGCGGTCGCCAATTCAAGTCCCGCATAGATCGCGAACAGCCAGACCGTCACGCCGGTCAACACGCTGGCCACGGTGCGGATCACCATGTACCGGCGCAGCTTGCTGGCCACCTGGCGGGCGATTTCCATCCATCGCCTGGCACGCTCCTCGCCCAGCAGGCGGTTCATCCGGTCGGGGGCTTCGTCCAGTTCGAACAGGCCCAGGGCGATGAAGACGAAGGACAGGAATATCAGCCCCAGCATGCTGTTGATCCGTACAGCGATCTCCTGGATGGCCCGGACCAGCCAGGAAACATTGAAGCTGTCCTGGAACATGCGGATCACCAGCGCCCCATGCGGGTGCAGGGTCTCGGTCTCCAGCGTGAACAGGCGCTGGAAGCGCCCTGCATTGGCCATGACCCACTGGGCCACCAGGCTGAAGCCCCAGCCCGCCAGTGACAGGAACACGAGCGAGACGGCCAGCGTGACCAGCAGGACCGCGATGGCCGCCAGCGGCGCGGGCATCTTGCGGCCCAGGGACTGCCGCAACGGCGCCACCAGGCAAATCAGGAACAACGCGAACGTCAAGGGCACGAAGACCGGGCTGGCCAGGTACAGCAGGCCCAGTATCAAGATGGCGCAGATTCCGGACAATGCGAAGGACGTCATCTTGGTATCACCCCGTCAACACGGTTGATCAGATAGGCATAGAAGGGATTCGAGGTCAGCCGGGTCAGCGTGTCCATGCCGATGACGAAGGCGCCTACCTCGCCCCGCATCGACATCGCGCCCAGGCTGATTCCAAACTCCTCGATGTTGTCCGGGTGCATTCCGTACAGGGCGTCATTGGTCGGAAAGGGCAGCGCCACGTGCGATAAGGAATAGACCTCGCGCGGATAATCCAAGCCGATGGGGCGTTCCACGATCTCGGTGGAGTTGGCCTCGATCACGCGCGCGACCATCGCGCTGGACGCCTCGGTGGCGTTAGTCACGATGGTCAGCCGGTAGTTGCGCTTTTCGCCGGGAAGCGTGCCCGCCAGGGACCAGGCCACGCCCCGGCGAAACAGCGGCCCGAGCTTCGTGGCGCGGTTCAGGTCGAACAGCACCAGGTCGCTGCCATTGGCGGGCAGGCGCGCGTACAGGGCATTGATGAGCGCGCGCGTGCTGACCGTGAAGTCCAGCACGGAATGGAAGGTGATGACGGGCGGCAGGCGCTCCAGATTGCCCGAGCGCTGCTGCGCGGCGATCCTGTCCTGCAGCGTCTGCGTCAGCTCGAACGACTGGCGGGCCGCGTGGACGGGGAAGGAGTTGTACTTGAATGGGTTGAACTCGGGAACGATGCTCAGCCAGGCGGCCTTGGCGAAGGCCGGCAGCACGGCGGGCAGGCCGGCCAGCCCCGCGAAGCGCGCGAAGGCCGTGATGCCGACCATCGGCGAGATCAGCACCAGCCGGTCGGGCGCGCCCAGCTTGGGGTCATCAAGCGCATCCAGCGCGTGCATCAGCGCCAGCGCGCCGCCGTTCGAAAACCCCACCAGGTGCAACGGCAGGGGCGCGGGCACCCGGCGGCGGGCTTCGCGCACGGCAAGCCGCGTGGCCGCCGCCCAGTCTTCCCAATGGGCCTCCGTCAGGCCGCCGGGCACCGTGCCATGGCCCGGCATCCGGATGGCGATGGCCACGTAGCCCACGGACTGGTAATGCGCGGCGATGTGCCTCAGGCTGTAAGGAGAATCGGTGAGCCCGTGCAACAGCACGGCCACGCCCACGGGCTCGCCGGCCGGCAGCAGCACGAACGACCGGTTCCAGTCATGCGCGAAATGCTCTGGATACACTTTCGCGCCCGAAAAATACCGGTTGCTGTCCACCTTGTCTTCCGGCTGCAGCGTGTCGCCCACGTTCTGCCGCACCAGCGCAAAGAGCTTTTCCTCGTGCGCGAGGTAATCCTGCCAGGAGCTCCGGTCCAGCCGATCCGCATCCATGTCCTCCGGCACATAGGTGTGCCAGGCCGCCAGCGGCGGGCCTTGCTGGATGTCGTAGAGCCTGACACCCATCAGGGTGCCGGCGATCAACACCACGCCCACGGCCAGAATCACGGCCGCCTTCTTCAGACGCCGCCACGACACGCTGGGCGCGGATCCGGCCGTCTTTTCTCTGTTCACTGCGCGCCCCCCTCGCCCGCCGCCGGCAAGACCTCGGTCACGGCCACGACGTCCTGTTCGTCGCCCCCGCCCAGCGCCACGTAGAGCGACACGCCATTCTGAAGCTGCGCGGCCCGTAGCGACAACATCTGCTGTTCCGCGGTGAAGAGTCCGCGCCGGGCATCCACGACCTCCAGATAGATGGATATGCCGTTCTGATACCGCAGGTCCGCGGTTTCGGCGAGCCGCCGCTGGGCCTGGATGGCCATCTCCTGGGCCGCGACCTGTTCCTGGAACCGCTTGCGGCTCTCCAGCGCCGTCGCCACCTCGCTGAACGCGGTCTGCACGGTCTTCCTGTAATTGGCGACCAGCTCGTCGCGCTGCGCCAGCGCCAGATTCACGGCCGCGCGCCGCTGCCCGAAGTCGAAGATCGGCAGTCCTATTCCGCCGCCAAAGCTCCAGATCTTGCTCGGTGACGAGAACAGGTCGGACAGCTCGGTGGATGCGTAGCCGAGCGATCCCGTCAGCGCGATGCGCGGAAACAGCGCGGCGCGGGCGGCGCCGATGTTCGCGTTGGCGCTGCGCAGCCGGTTCTCCGCCTGCCGGATGTCGGGCCTGACCGTCAGCAGGGACGACGGCAAGCCCGGACTCAGCGCGTCGAACTGCCCCGCCGCCTCGATCGGCAGGATTCCCGGCACATCGCCTTCGCGGTTCTCGCCGACCAGCACCCACAGCCGGTTCCAGTGCGCGGCCGTGGTGCGCTGCCATTCGGCAAGCTGGGTCTGCGCCTGCGTCAGAAGAATGGCCGACTGTTCATAATCGACCAGCGACGTGGCCCCCGCGTCCAGCCTATCCTTGGCCACGCTCATCGCGTAGCTGCGCGTCTCCACGGTGCGCCGCGCCAGCGCGATGCCCTCCTCGCCCGCCCGCGCGTCGTAATAGGTGGAGGCCACGTTGGCGATCAAGGACAGGCGAAACGCCCGCTGCCCTTCGACCGTCGCCAGGAACTGTTGCAGGGCCGACTCGGTCATGTTGCGCACCCGGCCCCAGAAGTCGAGCTCGAAGGACGAGACCATCAACTGCGCGCTGAACTGGTTGAACTGCACGGTTTGCCGGCTGTCCGCCAGGGCCGGGTCCAGGGACGACAGCGGCGACTGATTGCGAGACGCGGCGGCGCCCGCGTCCAGATGCGGGAGCAGGTTGGCGCGCTCGATTCGGTAAAAGGCGCGCGCCTGTTCGATCCGGGCCGTGGCGGCGGCAAGGTCCTGGTTCAGTTCCAGCGACTTGGCGATCAGCAGCTTGAGCTGGGCGTCCCCAAAGAACTCCTGCCACGAAACCTGCTGCGCGGCCAGGGCGTCCACGGGGACTTCGCCGGGAAAGTACGCGGGCGACGCCACTTCAGGCGTGCGGTAATCCGGCGCCAGATTGCAGGCGGCAAGGCTCCAGCCCAGAGCGGCCACAACGACGACTCGGGCCCGCTTCATGGGTTGTCCCCCTGTTCTTGCGCCTTGGCCTGCGCCTTGGCGGCATCCGGACGTTTCCCGGACCAGCGTCTGGCGACCATGTAGAACAGCGGCGTGAAAAACACGCCAAACAGTGTCGCGGTGAGCATGCTGCCCATCACGCTGGTCCCGACCGCCTGGCGGCTGGCCGCGCCGGCGCCCGTGGCGAACACCAGCGGCAGCATGCCCAGCACGAAGGTGACGCTCGTCATGACGATGGGGCGCAGCCGTTGCCGGGCGGCGTCGACCACGGCCTCTTTTCTGTCCCTGCCCTCCAGCTCTTCCTTCAGCGCGAACTCGACGATCAGGATGCCGTTCTTGGCGGCCAGCCCGATGATGGTGACCAGCCCGATGTTGAAGTAGATGTCCGCGGACATGCCGCGGCCCAGCGTGAACGCGGCCGCGCCCAATACCCCGAAAGGCAGGATCAGCAGCACGGACACGGGCACGGACCAGCTCTCGTAAAGCGCGGACAGCAGCAGGAACACCACGACCAGCGACAGGCCGAGAAGCAGGGCAACCTGGTTCCCCGCCTGCTGCTCTTCGAATGCCGTGCCGGTCCATTCGAACGTGATCCCCTGCGGCAGCACGCGCTCGGCGATGGCCTCCATTTCAGCAAGCGCCACCCCGCTGGAGCGCCCCGCGGCGGCCTCGCCCGATATGGTGATCGACGGAAAGCCGTTGTAGCGTTCGAGCTGCTGCGGCCCGTCTATCCAGCGCATGCGCGAAAACGCGGAGAACGGCACCATCTCGCCGCGGTTGTTGGGCAACTGCAAGGCGGCGATGTCCTGCGGCAGCATGCGCTGCTGCGCCTCGGCCTGGATGAACACGCGCTGCACCGCGCCTTCGTGCAGGAAGTCATTGACGTAGTTCGAACCGAACGCGAAGGTCAATGCCTGGTTCACCTGCGCCACCTGCAGGCCCAACGCCCGGGCATGCACGCGGTCGATCTCCACATACAGCCGGGGTCCGGGCGGCATGCCGTCCAGGCGCACGCCCGCCAGCAAGGGGCTGCTCGCCGCCGCCGCGATCATTGCCGCCCCCGTCTCGGTCAACCCCGCGCCGCCCTGCGCGGTGCGGTCCTGGACCTTCATGGAGAAACCCGACGCATTGCCCATCGAAGGAATGGGCGGGGGATTCAAGGCAAAGATCATTGCCTGCGGAATGGCGCGGAAGTTCAGGTTGCTGCGCCCGACCAGCGCGTCGACCGCGTCGCTGCGCGCGGTGCGCTCGCCCCAGGGATGAAGATCCACGAACGACAGCGCCGCCGTCTGCCCCTGGCCGAAGAAGTTGAAGCCCACCACGGATGCGACGTTGCGCACGGCCGGCTGCTCGCGCAGCATGCTTTCGGCCTGCTCCACCGCGATCTGCGTCTGGTCGGCCGTGGTGCCCGGCGCGCCGGTGTACGACACGAAGAAATAGCCCTGGTCTTCTAGCGGCAGATACCCCCCCGGCAGCCGCGAGAACAGGAAGACCGTCAGCCCGCAGACGCCAAGAAAAATCAGCATCCAGCGCAAGGGGCGCACCACCATGTGCTCGACCGCGCGCACATACTGGCGCGTCACGGCGTCAAAGCCCGCGTTGAATTTGTCGAACACCCACATCTTGGCCCGCGAGACCGGCCCCCTGGGCGGCCGGCCGTCGGAGAGCTTGAGCAAGGTGGCGCACAGCGCGGCGCCCAGCGAAAGCGCCAGCACCGTGGACACGACGATGGCCACCGACAACGTGATGGAGAACTGGCGATAGATGGCGCCGCTGGAGCCGGGGAACATCGCCATCGGCACGAACACCGCGACCAGGACGAGCGTGCTGGCGATGATCGGCCCCCAGACCTGGCCGATCGCCTTGCGCGTGGCCTCGGAGGCGGAAAGCCTTTCATCCTTCATGATGCGCGCGACGTTTTCCGCCACGACAATGGCGTCGTCGTTCAGCACGCCGATCGCGACCACCATGCCGAACAGTGATAACAGATTGATGGACGCGCCGAACATGAAGAGGCCGGCGCAGGTGCCGACCAGCGCGATCGGCACGATCAGCGTCGGGATCAGCGTGCTTCTCCAGCTCTGCAGGAACAGAAACACCATGGCGGTGACCAGCAGCAGCGCCTCCCCCATCGTGACCAGCACGGAGCTGATCGACGTGGTGATGAACGGCGTGGTGTCGAACGGCACCGTCCAGCCCACCCCGGCGGGAAACACGGATTCCAGTTCGCTCATCCGCTGCCTGACCTGCTGCGCGACGTCCAGCGCATTGGCGTCGTTGGCCAGTTGTATGGCGATGCCCGCCGCGTCCTTGCCGTTGACGCTGAGCCGGAAGTTGTAGCTTTCGTTGCCCAGTTCCACGCGGGCGACGTCGCCCAGGCGCACCAGCGACCCGTCGTTATTGACACGCAGGATGACCTGCCTGAACTGCTCTGGCGTCGAGAACCGGCTTTGGGCGACGATCTGCGCGTTGAAGTCGGCGCCCGGCGCCAGCGGCAGGTCGCCCAGCGAACCGCCGATGGTCTGCGCATTCTGTTCCTGCACCGCGCGCAGCGCGTCGCCGGCGGACATCTGGAAGCTTGCCAGCTTGCGCTCATCCAGCCAGATCCGCATGGCGTAGGACGAGCCGAACAGTTGCACGTCGCCCACGCCGGGTATTCGGCGCAGCTCATTCAGAATGTTGTTGGAGGCGAAGTTCCCCATCTCCACCGCGCTGACATTGCCGCTTTCGGATTGCAGCGCCAGCAGCATCAGAAAGCCGGACGACGCCTTGGTGACCGACACGCCAAGCTGGCGGACTTCCTGCGGCAAGCGCGGTTCGACACGGCTCAGGCGGTCCTGCACCTGACTGCGCGCGACGTCCAGATCCGTGCCCGGCTTGAGCGTTACCGTGATCTGGGACGTGCCATTGGCGCGGCTGACCGACGCCATGTAAAGGAAATTGTCCACGCCATTCATTTCCTCCTCGATGATGGAGGTCACGGTGCGGTCGATGGTCGTCGTATCCGCGCCCCGGAAGGTCGACTGGATCGTGATGGAAGGCGGCGCGATGTTGGGATATTGCTCGACCGGAAGCAGCAGCAGCGCAATGCCGCCGAACAGCAGGATGAACAGCGCGACCACCCACGCAAACACTGGTCGCAACACGAAAAATGAGCCCATGGCCGACTCCGCTAGGGTTTCGCGTTCTGTTGTTCTACGGGTGCGACGCGCTGGCCGGGCCGGATCTTGTGCCAGCCATCGACCACGATCCTCTCCCCGGGCTCCAGCCCGCGCCGCACCACCCAGCTTCCCGCGATCTGGTCGCCAACCTCGATCTGCTTGGCCACTGCCGTGTCGTCCGGCCCGATGACGAACACGGTGGCCGTATCGCCGTTGAGCCGCGCCGCGCGCGCCGGGATCAGAATTCCCTCCTGGCGGACGCCGACGTGGATCTGGCCGGTGACAAACTGGCCCGGCAGCAGCTCCCTGCCTGCATTATCGAAACGGGCGCGTATGGTCTGCGCGCCGGTGGTCCGGTCCACGCTCAGATCGGCGAAGTCCACCACCCCGGTTTCGCCGAATTCCCGGCCGTTGGCCAGCGTCAGGCGCACCTGAAAGGTGTTCGACGCCGAGGTGGCCAACCCGCCTGAACGGGCGTAGTCGGTCAGGTCCATGATGGCGGTATTGGATTTGGTGAACGTGGCGCTGATGGGCGAAAGCTGATTCACCTGAGCCAGCAGCGTGGCTGCCGATGCGCTCACCAGCGCGCCCTCGGTCACCAGGGCCCGCCCCACCCTGCCGGCGATGGGCGCCCTTACCGTGCAGCGGTCCAAGCGCAACTGCGCCAGCGTGACCGCCGCCTGCGCGTCCGCCACGTTGGCCTGCGCCTGACCCAGCGCGGCAAGCGCCGCTTCGTATTCCTGGGCGCTGACCGCCTGGCGCTGCACCAGCGGGCGGAATCTTTCGGTGACCGAGCGGGCGTTCTTCTGGACCGCCTGCGCCCGCTGCAGCATCGCGTTGGCCTGCGCCAGTTGGGCCTTGTAGTCGCTCGGGTCTATCTGAAACAGGGGGTCGCCGGCCTGGACATCGCTGCCTTCGTTGTACAGCAGCTTTTCAACGATGCCGTCGACACGCGCCCGGACCTCGGCGGTACGGATGGGCTCGATCCTGCCGGGCAGGTCCACGTTGAGATCAACGGGCTCGCGTCCAATGGTGACGACCACGACCTTCATGGGAGGCACTACGACCGCTGAAGCGTCGTTCCGGTCCCCGCAACCGGCCAACGCTAACGTCCAGGCGCCCATGGCAAACATCAGGACACGGCAGACATTGTTGCTTACTTGCGTCATCCTACAGCTCCTCAGCGTTCGAACACGAAGGTCTCGCGCTGCCCGTCGCCGCTTGCGTGCGGACGGGCCAAACCTGGACTTATCGAAGGCGCCCGGGGCGCGCCGATCCACCCTCGAACCGAACCGCGAGCCCACCAGCAAAACGCGGCGCGCGCGCCCACCGGCAAAAACGCCGGGCGACCGTGACAGGGATAGGATTCAGGACGCGCTCGCGTCCGTTGGGGTGCGCCGCGATGCAGGCGCTGGAATATGGAAATCCGTGGGGGGGTAGCCAATTGCCGCAGGCCAAACGGATGCCCGGAATCCTTGGGCCGCTGCGGGAGGTCATCAAGTTCATCGACTTTCGCACAAGCATCCTTTTCATGATTGACAAGGAAAACCGGCAGAAAAATGACTTCATGATCGGGCGCTGGAAACGGCGTAGGCCGCCGCCTTGTTCAGCGCGGTATGAGCCGCGCCCGGCGTAATGCGCGCAAGCACGCAAACAGCTTAAGTAGCGATTGCCGTTAGTGCAAGCTTTTCTCAATGCGATAGGCGCGAGCGATACCCCGCGTTGCCCTCTAGGGCCTTCGGCTGAGATGGATTGGGCAGGCAATGCGAGTGGGGCTTCCCACGCACGCAGTATTTCCATGCGTGACAAAACCACACAACAAAATTCAGAAATCGCCTTCTTTCTGAATTCGCGCGATCGCCGTTGGGGCGTCGAGCCCCCAGACGGCTATCCAGCGGCTGGCAAAGCCTGAGGTTCAGGAAGGCGAAGACGCATCATCCATGAGAAACCGGGTCAACGCCTCGATGGAGTATGGCTTCTGCATGACTTCAAACCCCATCGCCCGCGGGCCGGCGATTGCCTCGCTGTAGCCGCTGGCCAGAACGATGCGAATGCCTGGCCATCGATTGCGCACCTGAGAAGCCAGGTCCATGCCGTTCATGCCCGGCAGCACGACATCCAGGATGGCAAGATCGAAGCCGCCGCTTCTTTCGTCCAATTCACGCAGGGCGCCTTCGGCATCGACGGCCCACGTCAGGCGCTGTCCCAATTCGCTGAGCAGGGCGGCGACCACTTCGCCCACTATGCGGTTGTCTTCCACCAGCAGGACGTTCTTCCGCGCGGGGACGCGCTGGACGGAATCGGCCGCGGCGGGCGCTTCGGATGCGGCAGGGGGATTCGCCGCGGGCAGGAACAGCGTGAAGACCGTACCCTTGCCCAACACACTGTCGACCGCGACATCGCCGCCTGACTGCCGCACGAATCCCTGAACCTGGCTCAACCCCAGCCCGGAGTTCTCGTGTTGGCCTTTGGTCGTGAAGAAGGGTTCGAAGACATGCCCCAATACGTCCTGCTCGATGCCCACGCCAGAGTCCTGCACCGACAGCGCGACATGCGGTCCCTTGAGGCCCAGCTTTTCCTTGTTGGCCGTGACAGCGGCCACCACACGCGCGGATATCTTGATCTGCCCGCCACGCGGCATCGCATCGCGCGCGTTGATGACCAGATTGAGCAAGGACGACTCCAACTGGCCGGGGTCGGCGAAAATGGTGCAGTTGCCTGGTCCGAACTCGTAGCTGATCGCCACGGAGGACCCCACCGAGGTCTCGAACAACTGGCGCATCGACGACAGGCTGTCACGCACATCGAACACATGGGGTTGCAACGGTTGCTTCTTGGCGTAAGCAAGCAACTGCCGGGTCAGTTGGGCAGCCCGGTCCGTCGTATCGATGATGATGCCTACGTAGCGCATCAATGACGCCGGCAGGTTGGGGTTGCGCTTCACGAACTCGGCCGAAAACCGGATGGCGGTCAGGAAATTATTGAAGTCGTGGGCCACCCCGCCAGTCAGCCGGCCTATGGCCTCCATACGCTGGGCGTGATGCATGGCGTCCCGCGCCTCCTGCATTTTCTCCCGGTGCTCCTTCTGCTCCGTGATATCCCGCGTGATCTTGGCGTATCCCACCAGTTGTCCGCGATCGTCATGGACCGGGTCGATCACCACGCTGCACCAGAAAGTGCTGCGGTCCTTGCGAACCCGCCAACCCTCCGCCTCGAAGCGCCCTTCCCGCCGGGCCGTCTCCAAAGCCCGCTCCGGCACCCCCGCGTCCCTTTCTTCGTCCATATAGAAAACGGAAAAATGCTGGCCGATGATTTCGTCGGCGGAGTAGCCCTTGAAGCGTTCGGCGCCCGGATTCCAACTGCTCACGCATCCGTTCGCATCCAGGAGATAAATGGCGTAATCCCGCACGGCGCCAACCAAAAGCCGGTAACGATCCTCCGATGGAAAGTCCGGTGCTGAATTCATGTAATTCTCCGACTGCGGATTTAGCTTGCCCGGCTCGTCCCCAGCAAACTTCGTGCCACCGCCCCGCAAGCGCTACGTCAGCCGGACCACCATTGGCGCAGGGGGTACGCCGGCCAGTCATCGGAGAAATGCTTGAGGTGGGCAAGACGGGGGGTGCGGCGCTGCCGCGCCGCCCACGTTCAGGACCGGTTGTCGACCGGCGGGGCATCGGGCGTGGCCCGTCCCGGGTCCCACACATCCTTCGGATCCATGCCGGGTGGAAACTGACGGCCAGCACCGGTGCGGTTGGGATCGGCCGGCCGGTCCGATAGCGTGCGCTCGCCAGGCGGCACGGGCTTGCGCTCGGCGTCGGCGGCGTCGTCCTGGTGAGAATGGGGCTTGGTACTCATGGCGTCTCCTGGTGAGGCAGGCACCACCGGTGCCCAGCGCCCCAGGGCCAGCAAGTGTTGTGCCGCCAGCTTGCCCGCCAGGAGCGCAGGCACCGCCCTTGTTGGTACGGCCGCACTATTGCGGGAAATCGCCAATTTGAGCAAAACTATCCTTTCCACATCTCTTTTGGAGGGTATTGCAATGCAACGCGACGACATCCAAAAGCTGGGCGCTCAAGCCGCTCGCGACGGACTGACCCTATGGGATTGCCCCTACTTCCGAGCCGCGGCCATGCCCGGCCACACCGGAGAGTCGATTTCAGAATGGCGGAGCAAGATCGAAGCCTGGGAAGCCGGATGGATGAATGCAAGGACTCCTGCCCAACCCCCTCCCGGCAGCTATAGCCGCCGGATGGCGCGCGCGCCAGCGGGGTTCCAAACCTGATGAGCCTGACCGAAGCGCCCCCTCTTGGGGCGCTTCTGCTTCTTACCTCAAACATATCTGGGCTTGGCTGCGATCGGGCACGCGGATTGCTGTGACTGGACTCTCATCAATCCGAAGGGAGACCTCCATGTCAGACGACCTGAATAATCGCGGGCCGCAAGACCGTTCGCGGATCAACGTGAATGAACCCCACGAATTGCGCTACTGGACCAAGGAGTTGGGAGTCACCGAGGATCAGCTGCGCGATGCCGTCAAGGCAGTCGGTGTATCGGCCACCGCCGTTCGTGCAGCCCTTCAAGGCAACTCAGGCAGGAAATGACAGGGGGCTGGCGCCATCGTGCCCGCCTCGACCCGACCGTCCAGCGTATGGCCATGCGAATCGCAGCCCGCCCCATTGCCTACAACCCGTCCGAAGGCCAGATTCCGGAGGGCGAGTACGGGGCGGGAGCCATGATCATGTGGGGTGAACGCCTCAGCACGTGGCTTGGCAGCGCCGTCACGAGGACACTGCGGTCGGGCACGCGAATTGCTGGACACAAGCTTGTGGGCGGCCCGCCTGCGGCCGCGCCGGCATAAGAGGCCTTGACATGCACCCGATCCGAAAAGCCGTATTTCCCGTCGCGGGACTGGGCACCCGCTTCCTTCCCGCCACCAAGGCCATGCCCAAAGAGATGTTGCCCATCGTCGATCGTCCGCTGATCCAGTATGCCGTCGAGGAAGCGGTTGCCGCTGGAATAACCGAACTGATCTTCGTGACGGGCCGCAACAAACGCGCCATTGAAGACCATTTCGACCGCATGCCGGAGCTTGAGCGAGATCTGGAACTGAAAAACAAGACTACGCTTTTGGAGGCCGTTCGCAACGTGATCCCCGATAGCGTCAAGTGCGTGTACACACGGCAGCCGTCCGCCTTGGGACTGGGCCACGCGGTGCTCTGCGCGGCGTCCATCGTTGGTAATGAACCCTTCGCGGTATTGCTGGCGGACGACCTGATCGATGCGGATGCGCCAGTCATCGGCGAAATGATGAAAGTGGCCAAGGAGTTCGACGGCAGCGTGCTGGCGATACAGCAAGTTCCCAAAGCCAACACGGCCCAGTATGGCATTGTGTCCGGCAGCCGCACGGCGCACGCCGTGCTGCGCGTGACCGGCATCGTGGAAAAGCCCAAGCCCGAGGACGCGCCGACCGACTTGGCGGTGGTCGGTCGTTACATTCTGGAGCCTGCAATCTTCAAATTGCTGGAAAACACGCAAGCCGGCGTGGGCGGCGAGATTCAGTTGACCGACGGCATCGCCGCATTGCTCAAGTCGCGCAACGTTTTTGGCTATGAGTACGAGGGCCTGCGCTACGACTGCGGCAGCAAGGAAGGCTTCTACCGTGCCACCATGGAAATCGGCCGCAAGTATCACAACCTGGCTTAACGATATACCGCCTGCGTCGTCCGCTGGGCGGCGCAGGCGTCCACCGCGCGATCAAGCATGATGTACACGCACATCCAACTAGGCGCCCGGGACTGGCGCACACTGGTCAGCTTTTACGATGCCGTGCTGCTGCCGCTGGGCCTGCAGCGCGAGAACACAATAGAAGAGGCGGGGCCGGCCGGGGTAATCTGGCGAGCCGGATCGCAGCGCTGGCCATCGTTCGTGGTGGCGCCACCCTTTAACGGCCTGCCCGCGACCTGGGGCAATGGTTGCCAGATTAGCTTCGAGGCCCCTTCCCCGATGGCAGTCCGGCAATGCTGGGAGGCAGCCTTGAGGCAAGGCGGGCTGGATGAAGGCGCACCGGCATTGCGGCCGCAATACGCCTCGGACTTCTACGCCGCCTATTGCCGCGACCCCGAAGGAAACAAGCTGGCGTTCGTGTGCGCCGTCGCCCCGGATTGAGGCGACGGGTAACTGCATGCCGGACATGGGCGTGCCGGTCCGCACGTTCGAAGAATGTCAACTCCTGGCTTGCCCCCGCATCGGGAACGCCATTTGCGGTCTTGCGGACCGCATGCTTGAAGACTTGGCGTTGCCGGCTCGCCCAAGCCGTCCAGCACGCGCCTGAGAAAACCGATTGCTGAGCCGCGACACCCCAAAAACAAGACGGCAACACGAGAAGTAGATGTTCTTCACCTATTCCAATTTTTTGAAGCGCGCCGCGGACTGCCGCGCCGCAATCGGGCAGGATAGCTTTCGGCTGCCGCTGCAGACCGTTGCGGCGGTGCTGCTGGCATACGGATGGATGACATGGCGGCAGATGCCGGATATCGCCTGGGGCGCGTTCTCGGCGTTGTTTGTCGTTCGCGCCACGGTCGAGGGCACCGTGGGCGAAGCCGCGGCCCGGATCCTGGGCGCGATGATCGGTGTGGCGCTGGGCGTCACGCTGACGCCGCTGGCCGGCGCCGCCAACCTTCCGGCAGCGTGGAGCATCGTCGCCGGGGTCGGGGCGGCCGCCTGTTTGTCGATGCGCTGGCCCACCCTGAATTACAGCTTGGTCACCGCGACCATCCTGACCGTCACGCCCGACGTCAACATCGTGGCCGGCGCCGTGAACAAGACGCTCGCCATCGTCGTCGGCTCGGCCTCCGGTATCCTGGCGGCGTTTGCGGTGCTGCCGTTGTCGGCCCGGCGCAGCATGCGATTCAACCTGGCCGCGTCGCTGGAGATCTACGGCGAGCTGCTGGTCGACTGGGCCGCGGCGCTGCATGAAGGCCGCCAGCGCCCGCGGCCGCGCGACATCCCGGCGATGGAGCGCACTCGCTGGCGCGCGCGGGACATGGCTATCCAGTCCCGCTCCGTGCCTCTGCAGTTCCTGGGATGGGACAAGCAGGCCCATCGACTGCAAGACCGCCTCGAAGAGCTATGGCTCACCGTGCCTCTGATGGAACGGGTGGGCGCCGTCGTCCTGACAGACAATGTCTGCCACAGGCTGGGTCCGGCCCTGGACGACGTCGCGGCTGCCGCCCAGGCGCAGATCGACGAGCTTGCACGCGCCATACGCGACAGCGCCGCCGAAGCGCCCCTGTGCCGTACCGGAAACCCCTTCGCCCGCCTGGACGCCGTGATTCAGGAGGTCGGGCATGGCGGCGGCTTCACCCCCGCCGAGCGGAATTCCGTGGACCTCATTCGCTGGGCGTGGCAGGAAGTCAGCCGGGAACTGGACGCGCTGTGCGAGTGTGTGGATAGGCCCGCCCGGGACCAGTGACGCGCGCCGCCCAGCGGTCAACGCGTCCGAACGACCTTGAGGCAGCGCATAAAGAACGTCAACGCCGGTCGAAAAAATTCCAGGCCCGACGGGGTGCGGGCGGCAAGCCGGGACCCGCTACGACCGGATCGTGGTGGTGGACGGCGGACGGATCGTGGAGGATGGCTCCCTGGACGATTTACTTATGGCCCAAGGGCCTTTGCGCGCGCTGTGGGACTTGCAAGTGGATCGCGGCGTGCGGCCCGCAAAAGACGGCATCCCGCACATCCCGGCGCCAGCCTGAGCAACGCCGTGGCCCCCGTGAAAAGGCGGGTTCACAGGCATGCAATGTGCGGAGCGCCCTGCATTAACGCGTCCACGCCCACCAAGGAATCAGCATGGAAATCGTCCGTACTCCCGATGACCCCGCAGCCCCGCGGCGCCTGCGCCGGGCCAGCTTGCTCTTGGGATTTGCCATGGGCGGCTTTTTTGACGGCATCCTGCTGCATCAGATCCTGCAATGGCACCATCTGTTGTCCGGCGTGCAGACCGCGGCGCTTGGGTCCCTGGCCGCGCAGGTCGCCGCCGATGGCGTCTTCCACGCCATCATGTACGTCATCGCCGCCGTGGGCCTGATCGAACTGTTCCGCGCCCGGCCGGCCATGGCCGCCCCCGCCGCAAGACCGCGCTGGGGTCTTTTCTGGATCGGCTTCGGTGTCTGGCATATCGTCGACGCCCTGCTGTCGCACTGGATCACGGGCATACACCGGGTCAAGATGGACAGCGATATCCCGTTGGCGTGGGACATCGGCTGGGTGCTTGTGTTTGGCCTGGTCCCGCTGCTGTATGGATGGCGCACCCGCAACGGCCGGCCGCCCCGTTCGGACGGTCGCGGCCGGGCCAATGCGCTTTTCGGATTGCTCGCATTGGCGGTCGCCGCCGGCGCCTTGGCAAACCTCTTTCCCTTTCGTGCGGACGCAGACACGACCGTCATCGCCCTGCGCCCAGGCGCCACGCCCGGCGCGATGTTCGAGGCGCTGGACGGCACCGACGCCCGTATCGTCTGGTCGGATCCGCGGGGCTCGGTCTGGGTGATGTCCGCTGTTCCGGCCGCGAAGAGGCTTGGATTGTTCGCCTCCGGCGCCATGTACGTCAGCGGATCGGTCGCGCCCTCGGGATGTTCGGCCTGGCTGAAAACCGGGGGCCCGGGCTGACGCCCCCCGGCTCCGGGGGCGCCGTCCATCAACGCCGGGACCGCATGATCAGGCAGGCAGCGCCGCCCAGCAGCAACATGGTGGCCAGTAGCGAGGTCCGCTGGTGCATGGCCATGTGCGTATACATGCTGTGGCGGTGGCCGGCCGGCTGCTGGGCCGGGTGCGACCCGCCACCCTCGTACAGCGAATCCGATCCTCCGCCGGCAGCAGCGTCGCTGCGTTGGTGGCGAAATAGCCAGCCGGCCATGCGGTCCGCCAGCGACGGCATGTTCTGCCCCAGCGTCGCAATGGCGCGGGCCGCCCCGCCCACGTACAAGTCGCGGGTGGGATGCTCCGCGGCGTGCAGGATGGCGTCCGCGACCGTTTCGGGCGCATAGATGGGCGGCGGCAAGGTGGGCTGCACATCCATGTAGTTGCGGGCGTGAGCCGTAAAGCCAGTCGCAATCGACGCGGGCTTGATCAGCGTGACCGACACCGGCGCGCCCTCCTCGCGCAATTCCATGCGCAGCGCGTCAGTAAAGCCCTTTACCGCATGCTTGGCCGCCGAATAGGCGCCCTGGAGCGGCACCGCGCGATCCGATACTTCGCTGCCCACGTTGATCAACGCGCCGCCGGATTCCTTCATATGCCGCACCGCGGCCATGGATCCGTACACCACGCCCCAGTAATCGGTCTCGAACAGCTTGCGCTGGTCTTCGATGGGCACGTCTTCAAGCCGCCCGAAAATCGAAACCCCCGCATTATTCACCCACGTATCGACGCGGCCGTAGCTCTGGATTGCGCGTTCCAGGATGCGCGCGTGATCGTCCTGCACACCGACATCCGCAGGCACGCTGATCGCGGACCCGCCAGCGTGCACGATCTCTTCGACAAGACGCATCAGGGTATCTTCCTGGCGTCCCACCAGGACAACTTTGGCGCCGCGATCCGCAGCCATTTTTGCTGTCGCGGCGCCGATGCCGCTGCCCGCGCCCGTAACGACGATGACTTGGTCGCGCAGCGGTTTCAGGTTCATTTTCATGGGGGGACTCCTGGGTGGAAACGCGAACATCGCGTGACGGCGCATCCAGCAATAGGCATGCCCGGCGCCGCCAAACGCCCCCACGGGCGGGCGTTACCTGCGGCCGCGGCCCAGGCGCGCTTCGCGTGATCGCCAGGCCAACGACGCCAAGGCAATGCCCAGGCCGAACGCGCCATACACCAGGGCCATGGCCGGCCGGCTCAGCCGGTGTTCGAAACCCGGGGTGAATCGGCGCGGCGTGGCGCGGTAATCCGCCAGGCAGGCCACGGCCGCAACGGCCAGGCCTGCCGCGACGGCCGGGCCCGGGCGGTTCGGCAAAAGCAGTGCCCGCGTGCTGCGTGCGTGCAGCACTGCCCAGAAAACCGAAGCGGTGTGATGGATTGCGTAGCCCGTGGCGGTGTGACGCCAGGTCGCGGCGTCGACGTGCAAGGCGGGCCGGCCCCACACCCACTGGCTGGTCGAGTTGGTGGGCGCCGTCCAGCTTCCCGCCTGCACGCGGCCTGCAATGCCCAGCGCAAGGGTGGAAAGCACGCTGGCGGCTGACCCACTGATGGCGCCCTCTCGCAGGGCGTTGAGCCACGGGTTCATAGGCATTCCTCGTCAAAGTGCGGGCACGACGCTTGCGGCGCCATGCCGGGTCGGCGGGCGCTTGCGCCGCCTTGCGGAGAGTTCAGTGAAGATCCTGTTGACCGGCGCGAACGGCTTCATTGGCGGCAGCCTGGTTCCCGCTCTGCTGCGCGAGGGCCACGAACTGGTCTGCCCGGTGCGAACCCTGCCTGCTGACGGCGCCGCGAACGGCGCAACGGCAAGAGCAACTTTCGTACCCATGGATTTTTCGCAGGCCCGCGCCGAAGGAGACTGGGCGCCTTTGCTGCACGGCGTGGATGCCGTCATCAATACGGTCGGCATATTCCGCGAGCAACACGCCGGCGACTTCATGACGATTCACGTCCGCGCGCCACTGGCCTTGTTTCGCGCCGCCGAGCAGGCGCGCGTTCGCTGCATCATCCAGTTCTCGGCGCTGGGCGCCGATGAAGGCGCCGCGAGCGGTTTCCATGTCAGCAAGCGCGCTGCCGACGACGCCTTAAGGGCGTCCGGCATGCCGGCTGCGGTCGTCCAGCCGTCGCTCGTGTACGGACCGGGCGGCGTGAGCGCCGGGCTGTTCAATCGACTGGCGGTGCTGCCCGTGCTGCCGCTGGTCAGCGGCGGACGGCAAGCCGTACAACCCGTGCACCTGGACGACGTGGCCGCCGGCGTGCTGGCCCTGTTGCATGATCCGCCGCAGCGGCCCGTCACGCTGGCGTTTTGCGGTCCGGCCCCGTTGACCCTGCGGGCCTATCTGGCCGCCCTGCGCCGCGCGCTGGGCGTGCCGGGATCCCAGCGTGTTGTCCCTGTCCCCCTGCGCCTTGCCACCGCGGCGGCCACCGTCGCCTCAATGGCGCCGGGCAGCCTTATCGACCCCGCGGCCCTGTCAATGCTGGAGCGAGGCAACACTGCGAACGTGGCGCCGTTTGCCGCGCTGCTGGGCCGCCAGCCTCGCGCGCCGGAGCACTTCATCGCACCAGAGGCACGCAGCGGGCAGCGGGCGGCCGCCATGCTCGATGTCACGTTGCCACTGCTTCGTTTGAGCATTGCCCTGGTATGGCTTTGGACCGCGGCCGTGTCGTTGGGACTGTATCCGGTGCAGGATAGCCTGGATCTGCTGCACCGGACGGGTGTGCCGCCGGCCCTTGCGCCGTATGCGCTTTATGGCGCCGCGGCACTGGATCTGGCCTTCGGCGTGCTCACGTTGTCGTTGCGGGGACGACACCGGCAATGGCTCTGGCTGGCGCAGGCCGCGCTGATTGCGGGTTACACCGCGATCATCACCGTCCGTCTTCCCGAGTTCTGGCTGCACCCGTTCGGCCCGTTGTCAAAAAATTTACCGATGCTGGCGACGCTGCTGCTCCTGTATGTGATGGAACCGCGGAAGTCCAAGGGGATGTGAATGGAATACCTGACATTCAAGCTTGTCCACGTCATTTCATCCACCGTGCTGTTCGGGACAGGGGTCGGCTCCGCGTTCTACCTGCTATGCGTGGTGCTGCGGCGTGATGTTCACGTGATTGCCGTCGTGTCGCGGCTGGTCGTCATGGCCGATTGGCTGTTCACCGCGACGACGGCGGTGCTGCAGCCGCTGACGGGGCTTTATCTGGTCCACATCATGCAGATGCCGCTGTCCACGCCGTGGCTCGCGTGGTCGCTCGGGCTGTATGTGCTTGCGATCGCCTGCTGGCTGCCCGTGGTGCGCCTGCAGATGCGGATGCGTGACCATGCCATCGCAGCCGACCGCGCCGGCGCACCGCTGCCCCCGCAGTTCTGGCGGTATTTCGCGTGGTGGGTGGCGCTGGGCACGGTCGCGCTGGCAGCCTTCCTGCTGATTTTCTACCTGATGATCTTTAAAGGGGCGTGAGGGCAGGCTGGCACGCCTTGCGGGAATGAATGTTGCGACGGGGGGTGGGCGTCCAGGGCAACGGGGCGAGATACTCAGGAGATCACAATGGAACGAGACGACAGTAAAGCCGCCGAGCACCTGATGGACTGGCTGCGCGACGCACACGCGATGGAGGAGCAGGTTACGCGTTCGAGAACCTGGAAATTGCGGCCTACAGCCAGCTGATCGAGGCCGCGAAGTTCCTGGGGGACCTGGAAACGGCCGCCGTGTGCGATCGGATCCTGCAGGAAGAACTTGCGATGGCCCAATGGCTTGAGCACAACAACCCCGGCCTGGTGCGTCAGTTCCTGGCCCGCGTGGACGACCCCAATATCCAGGCAAAACGCTGAAATCCCACCCTTCGCGCCGGCCATGCCGCCGCGCATCAAAGCTTCCCGGCAGTGCGCCGGGGACCAGGAGAACATTATGTTTGCACACAACAAGCGACTGCAGTACACGGTTCGTGTCGCCGAGTCCAACCCCGGCTTGGCCAACCTGCTGCTCGAACAGTTTGGCGGCCCGCAAGGCGAACTTGCCGCAGCCTGTCGGTACTTCACGCAGGCGCTGGCCGAGGACGATCCCGGCCGCAAGGACATGCTGCTCGATATCGCTACGGAAGAGCTGAGCCATCTGGAGGTGATCGGCACCATGGTCGCCATGCTGAACAAAGGCGCCAAGGGCGTATTGTCGGAAGCCACCGAGTCCGAGGCCGAGATCTACCGCCGCCTGAACGGTCCCGGCAATGACTCCCACGTCACGCAGGTGCTATACGGGGGTGGCCCCGCCCTGGTGAATTCAGGCGGGCAGCTCTGGAACGCCGGCTACATCGACACCATCGGTGACCCATCCGCGGACTTGCGGTCCAATATCGCCGCGGAAGCGCGCGCCAAGATCATCTACGAGCGCCTCATCAACGCCACCGACGATCCCGGCGTGAAGGACGCGCTTGGGTTCCTGATGACGCGCGAGGTGTCGCATCAGAGGTCTTTTGAAAAAGCCCTGTATTCGATCGAGCCCAACTTCCCGCCCGGAAAGCTGCCCGGGGATCCCCGGTTTGCGTCCGTCTACTTCAATATGTCGCAAGGCGAAGGCGACACGCGCGGGCCGTGGAACAGCGACACGAATTTCACCTATGTGTCTGATCGCGAGGAGCAGGGTTCCATCGACGGCGATGGCATGCCCAATGTGAACCTCACCGAGGACGAGGTGCTTGCCCTGCAGGCGATGGCTGCCCGCACGGCGTCCGACCCGTCCAGCGACCCGGTCACCGGAACCGAGCTTGGCGCCGCCAATGCCGAAGACCTGAAACCCTGACGTCCGGGTTAAAGCTGGCCAGCGGCGCACGCCCCGCCCCGGGATATCCCGGGGCGGGGCTTTCTTTTGCCTATCGTGGTCCGCGCGGCGCCGGCCGCGTCGTCACCGGTCAAGCCTGGTCGTCTCCAATTTCATCATGCAGGCGCTGGCGGGCCAACCGTTGACCGTCTACGGGGACGGCATGCAGACGCGGTCCTTTTGTTATGTGGACGACCTGAACGACGGTCTCCGGGTGACATGTGCGGTCCATAGGTATTGAAGATCCGCGCAATCTTGATGACGACGCGGGAACCTCTTTGCGGAACATGTGATTGTTGCGGCGCGTATTGACCCCGCGGGGTCAGCGTGCCTCAATGGAGCCGTGGGTGTGCAAGGAGTCGGCAATGTCTAACCCAGCTTTCAAGCGCGTCATGGAGATCGTTGCGGTCGCCGGCGACGGCACAACCTACCGCATAGACAGATACAGTCCCTCGGGACCGCCGGGCGGCGACACCACAGGTGCTTTTTGCTGCATGCCCGACGCGCATTTGATGCGCTTCAGACGGAAGTCCGAGCCTTCGACAATCTTGTCGATGCGCTCGACCTGGCCCCTGGTTTCCTCCACGTGCAGCGTAAACGCCTCCGTCAGCGCCGGATCCGTGGCGGCGCGCGCCATCTTTGGCAGTGCGCGCGTCAGTTGTTTTTCGGCGCTGTAGATATCCGACAGCTCGTGCACGAACAAGTCCTTCAGTGTCTTTTGAGCCATGATCGCTCCTGTAGTTAGATTGGTCTTGGGCCGTGCCCGCCCCGGACATCGCAAGGGGGGTGCCCGGATACCTTTACCTGGATTTCGCGGTGACGCTCTGCTGCAGGGTCTTCGCGGCCTGCAGATGCTGCTGCAGGCTCGGAAGCGTTTCGATGGCGAACTGCTTCACCTCGGGATCCTTGACCTCCTTGGAAGCCTTCTCGAACAGCTTTACGGCGTCCTCATGCGCGTCCACGCCGATCTCATCCGCATAGGCCTTGTCGAAGCCTTCGTCGCGCAGCCCCAGCGCCTTGAGCTTGGCGGACTGCATCATCGAAGGTTCCTTCGGCGGCTCGAAGCCCTTGGACTTGGCCAAGGCTTCCAGCTGCTGCCCCACTTTGGCGTGATCGTCGATCATCTTCTGCGCGAATTGCTTCACGTCAGCGTTTTTCGACTTTTCCAGGGCCATCTTGCTGCCGGCCATCTCGAGGTGGCCGGATTCCGCGGCGTCAGTCAAAAAGCCGCGGGTTTCACTATCGAGCTTGTTGGTCGAGGCGGGCACCTGGCCGCCAGAAGCGGCAGGCGTCTGGGCCAAAGCAGCCGTCCCCATGCCGAAGACAAGCGCAGCGCCAATCCCTACCTTCAAAAGACCTATTTTCATGCGGACCTCCAGTTGTGATTCATCGCCGATTGACGGGCTAAAGCCGCCCGACGTGTGCCGCCCTCTCAGCAGACGCCATGCCCGGAGCGCTGACGCGGGTCGCGCGCGGGTCATTCAAAGTCGCCCTCGCCCACCTGTATCGGGCCGTCGGTGGGCACCCATTGCGTGCGGTGGGCAAGCTCGCGCAGCGCGTCTGCGCCGCCTTCGAACGCCCGCAGCAGCTCGGGAGCGGTGTCATCCGCGGCGCCAAACCGCTGGCGCAGCACATCGCCCGAAATCTCGAACTGCCGTGTCACGCCCGACGTTTCCATTTCGAAGACAATGGCGTCGCCTTGCGCCTTCGCGTTTGTGGATTTGGTGAATTTCATGCGTAGCTCCTGGCTCGTGGTCGTGCGTGCGCATAGCGCGGGTTGCATCAAGCAGGACAGGGCAGCAAGTAGTGTTCCGGCGGGTGGTCTGTGTGCACGCCCGGATCCCCGTGAACCAGGTCCGTGAACTACCCAGAGGTCCGGCAGATGCGCGGTCCGGCGGCCACGTGCCCTCCGCCTGAATGGCCACACCCGCGTGGCCGAAGGTATGACCACTTTGCCGCGCAGGTGACGAAATGGGCAGGATCGCCCGTGGCGTTCGGCATCGCGCTGATCGCCGTGATCGTTTGGGGAATCTTCAGCCTTCAGGCAGGCGGATCGACACGCGGCGCTACCGGCGCCATGGCGTTGCGGGCCGCCCGCACCGCGCGCAGCCGGCGCACTTCGGCATCCAGCTTTGCGCGCAGCATTTCGACCTCTTGCTCATCGGTGGCGCGCAAGGCAGCGGCGCGCACGTCCGAGATCATTGTGGCCAACTGAATCATGTCCGGATCTGTCAAAGCGCCGCTAACCCGCCTCACCTGGCTGCGCTCGAGCAGTTCGGCAAAGCGCGCACGCAGCGCAACGGCGGCCATCGCGCGCAATGGCTGTTTCAGGAACGGCGGCCAACCCAGTGCCGCCCCGGCGGTCAGCGCCGTTGTCCTGGCCCAGGCCCCGGCGAGGCCCGAGCTTACCGGCGGGACACGCCGCAATGAGGGCCGGGCCAGCGCCTGCCTGTCGCGATCCATCTTGGCCAGCAAGGCATCCTTGTCAGCGAGTGTGGTGGCCTTGTGCATAATGGCTCCGGGCAGCGTCCGTATCCAGGCGAACCTGGCGGCTCAGTTCATTAAAGGGAGATCCCTTGGGCGCGCTGCGGCTGGAGATAGCCAGCGAAACCAGCGTGATCAGCAGCCACGCCCCCGCCACCAGCCATGCGGCGAGCTTGCGGTAATCGGTGTCCCAGAAGCTGACGATGGCCGCCACGGACACGAATCCCAAGGTGCCAAGCGCACAGAACACAAGCGCCACACCACTGATCAGGGTGGCGACCAGGGCCGTCCGGTACAGCGACAGCTCGATGCCGATAAGCTCGACGTAATCGCCCGAGCGTTCCGCGGCGAATTCCGCAATGCGGCGCAGTCTGCGCAATCGTTCCGAAATCATGGCGACTCCTTTGGCGATGACACGCCAGGTCAGCAAATTGCATACCCGCGCACAGGGGTAAGGCGTGTCAGGCCACAACCTGGTTGCGGCCGGCGTGCTTGGCCTGATAGAGCTTGCCATCGGCGCGCCGGAACAGGGATTCCCAAGTCTCGGCCTGGCCGGCCTGCGCCACGCCTACGCTGATCGTGACGGAAATCTCCGCGCCGAGAATGCGCGGGGCGTCCTGTACAGCGCGGCGCAGGCGCTCTGCATAAGCGCGCGCTTCTGTCCCCGCTGCGTCAGGCAGGTAGATCGCGAACTCCTCGCCGCCGATGCGTCCCAGCACGTCGCCTTCGCGCACCGCGCCGCTCAATGCCCTGGCCACGTGCTGCAGCACCATGTCGCCGCTCTGGTGGCCGTGCAGGTCGTTGACGCGCTTGAAGTGATCAACATCACAGATGATCAGCGCAGCCCCGGCGCGCGCGTGCGCGTGCTGCGGCCGCGCACGCGCCTCAAAGCCGCGCCGGTTATAGACGCCGGTGAGCCAGTCCCTGTCGCCCTCGCTTCGCACCTCATCAATGGCGTCCGCGGCGATCGCCACCAGCAGCGCGATGGCCAGGGTGACGCTGAACACCGCAAGCGACAGCTGCAGGAGCTGCCAGAACCGCGAATCGGCGAAAGCGAGCGCGCCCTGTGGCGCACGCGCGCCCAGGCTGAGCAAGGTGCGCGGCAGGAAATGCAGGCCGAACAGCAGCACCACCACGAACAATGCGGTATCGACGCGCCGCCGCCTGGGTGCGCGCCGCATGCGCAGCGCCGCCCCGCAAAACAGCAGCCCCATGCCTACATTCAGCGCGTAGACACGAACCAGCAGGTTGCGGTCGATATAGTAGAAGTACCAGAGCACGCCCATCATTGCGGCGGTGAAGACGCCGAAGGCAAGCCAGGGCAGCCGCACGCCGGCGCGCGCAAGGATGCCCTGCACCACCAGACAGGCCGCCGATGTGTACAGGACGCCTGAGCACAGCGCATTCAGCCCCGTGTCCCGCGGCCAATAGAGCACCTGCGAAACCGCTCCCACCGCGAACAGCGCGCAGCCGGCAGCCAGGTGCAGCAAGAATGCGCGGCGGCGAAAGAAAAACCAGATAGCGAAAAAGGCGGCGCCGAAGACCAGAAGCAGCGCGGGCGCGATCAATGACAGGGTCACGCGGACGAGCGCACCGTCCATGGAGAGATTCCTATGCAGCGCGATGACGGGCATGCCGGATCATCGGTTTCACAATGCCCAAGGACGGTCGGCGCTGCGGGTGACCGGCGCGACCTTCATGGGAATTCTGCGAAGATATCACGGCCGCAGCCGCCCCCTGTCCGGGTCGCACCCGTGCATATCGCGGTCCGGGACGCCTGGACGCGCCGAGCGGCTGCCTCTGGCCCCCGCAACGGGGCACCCGGAGCCCCCGCACGCCTGCCTCTGTCAGCACGCCTTCGGCAAGCGCGTCCGCGCTACGGAACACCGCGCGCAGACCGGGGGCTTTGTCCAGCAGTGCGGCTGCGGCGCACGGCCGCACGCTGGTCATCGCCAGTGGCCAGCCCCACGTTGCGCCAACCCTAGATCACGGCGAATTGAGCGTAAGGCGCCGGGGGCTGGCGCTCAATGCATCAGGGCAACCGCGCGCCGCTTTTGGCGATGCGTTGCAGCAGATGCGCCAGCTCCTCAAGCTGGTAGGGCTTGGTGAGCAGCGGAATGCCTTCCTGCTCCGCACGCTTGGCCTCTTCGCCCGGAAAACCGGTCACCAGGACCACGGGGAGCCGCGGCCTCTGCGTCCGGACCTCGCGCGCCAGCTGCACGCCACTTTTCCCGCCGGGCATCATGACGTCCGACAGCAGGATGTCGATGGGGACATCGTCGTTCAAGACGTCCAGGGCTTCCGCGGCGCTTGCCGCGGATGTCACTTCGTAGCCCAGTTCCAGCAGCATGCTGGTGGTCAACGCGGCAACCTCGTCGTCGTCTTCGACCAGCAGAACGTTCAGCGAGCTTAGCCGGCCTTCAACAGGCGCTGATGCCGGTTCCTGCCCAGCGTCTTCCACGTGCTTCATCGAACGCGGCAGGAAGATGTTTACGGTCGTTCCGGCGCCGACCTTGGTCGTCACTTGAATCGTGCCGCCGGACTGGGTGGCAAAGCCGTATGCCTGGGCCAGCCCCAACCCTGACCCCTTGCCGACATCCTTGGTGGTGAAGAAGGGCTCGAACATGCGCGCCGCAACATCCGGCGCCATGCCCGTGCCGGTGTCCGTCACATAGAGCAGAACATGGTCCTCGGAGAAGTCTCCGTCTGGCGACGGCGGCACGTTCTGGGTGCCGATCTCGATCACGCCGCCGCGCGGCATCGCGTCGCGAGCGTTGACGGCCAGATTCAGGATCACGAGTTCCAGTTCATCGGCATCGACCTCGACCGTCCAAAGGCTGTCGGACAGTTTAAGGACGATCTTGATGTCTCCACGCAGGCTGCGTTCCAGCATCTCCAGCATGTTGCGAACCAGCGGGCTCAGGTCCAGGGCACGCGGCGACAGGGCCTGCCGGCGGGCGAAGGTCAATAGTTGGCGCGTCAGCGACGCACCCCGCTCAACGGCCTGGCGCATTGATACGTGCAGGCGATTTCGCCGGGATTCATCGACCGGGCGGCCCAACATCTGCAACCCCCCGGAAATCACCATCAGCAGGTTATTGAAATCATGAGCCACGCCGCCCGTCAGCTGGCCCAGGGCCTCAAGCTTCTGCGCCTGGCGCAGTGATTCCTCGATCCTGCTTCTTTCCTTCATTTGTTGCTGAAGCTCGGCGTTCGCATTTTCGAGTTCCTGGGTGCGCCTTGCCACAACGGATTCAAGCGTTTGGGCGGCCGATTTCTCGGCCAGAAGCAGCTCCCTGATTTCATATTGGCGCATCCGGGATCGGGCTGCCGTTCGCACCATTGTCGTCAATGCAAGGCTATGGACGGGCCGTTCAAGGACAGAGACGTTTTGCAGGACATCAATCATCTTTTCCCGCCAGCGCACCACCAGGCCGCTTTGCGACTTGCCCGTCAGCACCACGAAATGCAGACCGGACCACGCGGGTTGCGTGCCCACCCATTGCCCAATCTTTTCCAGATTCTCGCCAAAAAGACCTTCTTCCGTGACGCAGACAGCCAGCGCCCCGGCCGTCGCCCCGTCGACAAGATCACCGATACCGCCACACACCAATGTGGAAAATCCATCGCGCTCAAGAAGCTTTGCGCAGGCCGGTCCATCACGCCCAATGGGCGCGTAAACCAGGACCCGGCCTTCGGTGTTTTCAGAATGAGGCATCGCCATCGCTTTGCAATAGGCGCATGTCGTCGCCCGTGTAATGCGGCGTTCCCGAGAAGATGCCGCTAAAGGCCGTAAGCGGTGGGCCCACCGTCAGCCCTTGCCCGGACAATTTGAACTCGCGGATGGCGTGCTCATGGGCGCCACTGCGCTTTTTGACTACCGACAGCGCGCGCCGTACGCGTCCAGCATGCTCGAAATACCGCAACATGATGACCGCGTCGCTGAGATAACTGATATCGAGCGGCGTCTCTATCGGACCGACCAGGCCGTGTTGCGCCAGGACCATGATCGTGGTCACGCCCTGCTGGCCAAGGTAGCTCAACAGTTCGTGCATCTGCAGAACAAGAAAACGCCCGTCCGGCATCGCGTTCAGATACCCGTTAAGGCTGTCGATCACAATCACGCGAGCGCCATCGACTTCCACACTACGGCGAACCAGCGAAGTGAATTCGCCTGGCGACAACTCGGCGGGATCGACCTGCCGGATGGTCAAGAGACCCGCGTCCAAGGCGGGCGCCAGTTCCATCCCCAGCGCCTGGGTACGTGTCTGGAGCGTGGCCTGTGACTCATCGAACGCGAATACAGCCGCCTTTTCGCCGCGGTTCGTGGCCGCCAAAGCGTAAGTAATGGCGAGCGAAGATTTTCCGACCCCTGCGGCGCCAATCAATAGTGCATTGGTCCCACGTTCCAGTCCCCCGCCCAACAGCTTGTCCAATTCCATGTTTCCGCTGGGCGTCGGGGTGGCGAGGAAATGCGTGTGGTGCTCGGCCGCGATCAGGCGGGGATACACGTCAAGCCCACCTTTCTTGATCGAAAAGTCGTGGTATCCACCGCGAAAATCGACTCCCCGCATTTTCAGCACCCTCAAGCGGCGGCGTTGCGCGCCGTAATCAACCGCCAGTTGCTCCAGGGCAATAACGCCGTGGGCAATCGAATGCAACTGAAGGTCATCCTCTTTGGATGAATGGTCGTCCAACAGAATGACAGTGCATTGGCGGTTCGAGAAAAAATGTTTCAGTGCAAGAATTTGCCGCCGATAGCGCAGGGATCCCTGCGCCAGCAGACGCAGTTCGGACAGGCTGTCTATCACCACCCGGGCGGGGTCAAGCGCGGCGACCTTGTCGAGCACCAAACGGGTGGTCTCGCTTAGCTCCATTTCAGCGGGATGCAGAACGGTCAGTTCACGCTCAGGATCAAGCACGTCCTCGGAAACGAGCTCCAGGATCTCAACAGTGTCCAGGGACCATCCGTGCCGCTGGGCCACCAGCCGTAGCTCCGCCGGGCTCTCCGACAGCGCGACGTAGAGCGTCCGTTCGCCCTGGCGCCCGCCTTCTAGAAGGAACTGCATGCCCAGCGTAGTTTTGCCGGTGCCGGGGCGACCTTCGCACAGGTACAACCGGTTGGCGTCCAAGCCGCCCCCCAGGATGTCGTCCAAGCCGACATTTCCAGTCGAAAGCCGGGGTAACTCGACCTCTAGGGCCGCCTTGTGATCTGTATTGTTCATATTTGTTCTCCCATACTTAGCCGACCAGCATATCGCCCTCTGATATTCCAGAGAATCACAAGGTTTGAGAGATTTTTACACTCGTTTCCAGGGCGGGGAAGGCAATGCCTTGGATGAGCAGGGACGAAATGGGGCGCCCGAAGGAGCCCGGGCGCAAGTTTCATGCCTGGGGATGCGTATTCCGGCAGGAATTGGCCGCGAACACCGGTGCTGTCGCAGCTACGCGGCCCGCGGAAAAAGCTGGCGATTTGCTTCAGTCTGAATGTAACAATTGCCTGCGCCGTTCCAGGTCGGCCAGCCGCGCGGCGGTTTCCTCACGCCACCCGGCTTCCCAGGAAGCCAGTTTGGCGCGCCACTTTCGGCGAGGCTCACCCGTGCGTTTGGGCAGGTTGTCCGGTTTCAGAAGGGGGCAAGCTGACAAGGGCACGCCGTGGCGCGCTGCGTCCTGCCCGGCTGTGTGGATTGAGTCGTACATTTGAGCCACCTCGCACCGTCACCGTCTTCCCAAAACGATGATCGAGTCGCCCACTCCTGTCCACTTCCGTTACCGGACGAAATAAGGACCCGTGCACTGTTTTTCAGCGCCGGATGTTCACGCCTTTTCCGGAAGGGGAAAACCGGAGGCGCAAGCTTGACACCCCGTTCCTCGACCAATTCGAATACCGCCAACAGCAATGACTCTGAGTCGCAAGGAATTTTGTCCGGCTCGTAGTCAATACGTAGGCTCGCAATTCCACTTCAATGCGTCCTATCTGGACGCCGACGCATCGCACGCGAGGCCAACCGTCGGATTTCTCGACCATTTCGTCGGCGGCCACCATGACCTGCAAGCGTTCAAGCAATAACCGAAGCTGGCTTGCGGGCGTCGCCACGTCGAGGGCCAGCGTGTGCATGAATAGACAACGGGAAAGCGCCAAAATAATTAGAATTTTTATGACGGCGCAAATGAAAACAGCCGCTGCAAGCGGCTGTTTTCAAATAAATTTTGGGGTGGCTGATGGGGCTCGAACCCACGACAACTGGAATCACAATCCAGGACTCTACCAACTGAGCTACAGCCACCTCTGGTACTGCTGAACCTTTCGGTTTTTCGCCGCTGCCAAAGTTTCCGAAGAAGCTCAACAACGAAGAGGCCGAATTCTAGCACGTTTTTTTAAGGATGCGAAAGCGCCTCTGGGCGGCGGCCCTTGCCAGCGCCGGCAGCCTTGATATCCTTGCGCATGGTTCACCTTTGGAGGCCGTCGCTTACGCCGTCGCTATGGATCGCATACACGCTATTTTGACCGATTATTGGCCCCATATTGCCTTTGCCACCAGCATCGTGGCGGGCACCGGCGCGGCGGTGCATGCCGCGATGACCAAACAGGACGTGCGGGCGGCCATAGGCTGGGTCGGGGTGGCGATGTTCTCGCCGCTGCTCGGACCGCTGTTCTATTTCGTGGCCGGGATCAACCGGATCCGCAAGACGCGCGTGTCGCAGCAGCGCGACGAGGCAATGCTGGTGGACGCGGAGCAGGTCGAGACGGCGCCCGTGGACGTCGCGCCGATCTCCGGCGAGCAGTTCGCGTCGCTCAAGGTGCTGGGCGACCGCGTCAGCCGTTTCCAGCTATTGGGCGGCAACGAGGTGCGGCCCCTGGCCGGCGGCGACGAGACCTATCCGGCCATGCTGCAGGCCATCCGCGAGGCGCGCCACACCGTGGCGATGCAAAGCTATATCTTCGACAACGATCCCATCGGCCGCGAGATGGCGCAGGCCCTGATCGAGGCGCGGGCGCGGGGCGTCGAGGTGCGCGTCCTGATCGACGCCGTCGGCTCCAAGTATTCGCGTCCTCCCATCGTGCGCATGCTGGCGCGCGCCGGCGTGCCGGTGGCGCGGTTCATGACGAATCCGCTGGGCGTCCTGCGCATGCCCTACGCCAATCTGCGCAGCCACCGCAAGGTGCTGGTCGTCGACGGGCGCGTGGGGTTCACCGGCGGGATGAACGTGCGGGCGGCCTTTGTGAGCGCGCTGGCGGGCGAGGCCACCAACCACGACACGCATTTCCGCGTGGAAGGCCCGATCGTGACGCAACTGATGTCGGTGTTCGCGCATGACTGGAACTTCACCACGCACGAATCGTTGCCCGCCAAGCCCTGGTTCGATCCGGACGCCCTGCCCCCCACGGGCAAGGTGCCGATGCGCTGCGTGCCTTCGGGCCCTGACCGGGCCCTGGGCAGCACCCACAATATCCTGCTGGGCGCGCTGGCGGTGGCGCGGCATCACGTGCGCATCCAGTCGCCCTACTTCCTGCCCGACCAGACGCTGATCGGCGCGCTGGCGACCGCCGCGCGCCGGGGCATCATCGTGGACATCGTCATCCCGGGCAAGAACAACCTGCGGCTGGTGGACTACGCGATGACCGCGCAACTCGATCAGGTGGTGCGCACCGGCTGCCGCGTCTGGCGCTCGCAGGGCGCGTTCGACCACTCCAAGCTCATGACGGTCGACGACGGCTGGGCCTATGCCGGTTCTTCCAACCTGGATCCGCGCAGCCTGCGGCTCAATTTCGAGCTGGACACGGAGATCTACGATCCGGCCGTGGCGCGCTGGATCGGCGCGCGCATTGATGGTTTGATCGGCGGCGCCCGCCGCGAGACGCTCGAAAACCTGCTGCATGCGCCGTTCGCCAAGCGCCTGCGCAACAAGGTGATCTGGCTGGCCACGCCTTATCTGTGACCCCGCCGGTGCATCTACGGTAATCTTGCGCGATGCGCTACGAACTCACTGACCTACGCCTGTTTCTCGCCATCGCCGAAGCAAAAAGCCTGTCGGGCGGCGCCAACACGGTGCACCTGACCGCGTCGTCGGCCAGCTATCGCCTGAAGAACCTGGAATTTGCGATGGGCGTGCCGCTGTTCAAGCGCGAGGCGCGCGGCATGGAGCTCACGCCGGAAGGCGATTTCGTGCTGAAGCACGTGCGCTCGCTGCTGGCCGGCGTCGAGCGCATGCACGGCGAGGTCAGCGGCTTTGCCAGCGGGCTCAAGGGCAGCGTCAAGCTGTTCGCCAACAGCAGCTCGCTGAACGGCTTCATCGTGCCCAGCCTGAGCCGTTTTCTATCCGCCAATCCCAATGTGAACATTCTGCTCGAAGAGCGCTCCAGCACCACGATCGAGGCCGCCATCGCGGGCCACGAGGCCGACATCGGCATTTTCGCGGGCAACGCCACGTCCGCCGGCGTCAATGCCGTCCGCTACGCCATCGACCAGCTCATCATTGCCGCGCCGCTGAACCACCCCATCGTGGAGAGCTCTCCGGTGCGGTTCCCGGCCGTGCTGGACCTGGACTTCGTCTGCATGAGCCGCACCAGCAGCAACTACGTCTTCCTGCGCGACATGGCCAAGCTGGCCGGCAAGACACCCAAGGTGCGCATCCATGTGCACACCTTCGACGCGGTGCTGTCGATGGTCGAAGCCGGCGTGGGCGTGTCGCTGGTGCCGCGCAGCATCGCATCCGCCGCGCTGCGCGAGGGGCGCATCGCGGCGGTGGACCTGAGCGAACCCTGGGCGCTGCGCGAACTGACGCTGGTCACGCAGGCCGGCGTGCCGCCGTCGCCGTTCGTCGAACAGGTGGCGGGATACCTGCTCGACGATCCCATCGTGGCCGCGACGCGCGGCCCGGATTAGCGCCTGCCGCCAGAGGCCCGGATCAGCGCTTGCCCTGGCGCTTGTTCGCCAGAAACTCGTTCATGAACTTCTGCGGTTCGCCCGTATTGAAGGCCGCGCCGAATTCCCCGACGCTGTCCTCGATCGCCTCGTCCACCGACATCGTCTCCCAGCGGCGCAGCAGCTTCTTCTGCTGACGCAAGGCCGCCGGCCCTAGCGCGGCAAAGGCCTCGGCCAGCTTGCGCACGGCCTGATCCAGCTCGGCTTCGGGCACCGCTTCGTTGACCAGGCCCCAGGCCAGCGCGCGCCGGGCGTCGATCAGTTCGCCGGTCAGCAGCATCCACGCGCTGTTGGCCGCGCCGATCAATCGAGGCATGAGCGCCGCATGGATCACGGAAGGGATCCCCACCTTCACTTCGGGCATGCCGAACTGCGCGTGGTCGGCGCTGACCCGCAGATCGCAGGCCAGGGCGAATTCCAGGCCGCCGCCCAGGCACCAGCCCGGAATGCGAGCGATGACCGGCACCGGAAAATGGCGCACGGCATTGCACAGATCCCGCAGGTTCGAGATGAAGCGCCGCGCCCGCTCTTCGTCCAGCGCGGCCATTTCCGCGATATCGGCGCCCGCCACGAAGGCGCGGTCGCCCGCCCCGCGCAGCACCAGCACCCGCACCGCTTCGTCGTCGCGCAACGCGGCCAGCGCCTCGCGCAGGCCATTGATCACCGGCGTGCTCAGGATGTTCAGCACCCCCGCGTCCCGCATGGTCAGGGTGGCGATCCCGGCGGCGTCGATCTCGGCGTGGGCATGGGGAAAGGATAGATTTCTGGTGTTCACGATGGCTCCTATTACTGCATCTTTTCGAACTTGATGTCCTCGACCACCGTCTTCCAGTGGGCATGGGATTGCGCGATCAGCGCGCCGAACTCGTCGCGCGACATCGGGCTGGGCACCGCGCCCTGCTTCTCGATGGCCTCGATGGTGGCGGGGTCCGCCAGCGCCTGGCGCACCGCCGCATTCAGCGTGTCCAGCACGGGCGCCGGCGTGCCCGCGGGCGCGGCCAGGCCGAACCAGGACGGATTGTTCATCGCGGGCAAGCCGGCTTCGGCGTAGGTGGGCACGTCCGGCAGCAGCTTGAGCCGTTGCCGCGCCGCCACCGCCAGCGGGCGGATGCGCTGCCCCTGGATCAAGGGATATGAGGACGGAATATTGTCGAACACGATCTGGACCTGTCCGGCCACCAGATCGTTCAGCGCCGGCCCCAGTCCTTTGTACGGCACGTGCAGCATCCGCGTGCCGGTGGTCTGCATGAAGAGTTCGCCGTTCATGTGGCTCAGGCCGCCGTTGCCGGACGATCCGAACGCATATTTGCCAGGATCGGCCTTGAGCAGCTTCAGGAACGCGGGAAGGTCCTTTGCGGGCAATGCCGGATTCACCACCAGCACATTGGGCACGTCCGCCAGGTTGCTGATGGGCGCGAAATCCTTGACCGGGTCGTAGGCGCTCCTGGCGTAGACATTCGGATTGACCGCGTGCGAGCTTTCCACCGCCATCACCAGGGTGTAGCCGTCGGCGGGCTGCTTGGCGGCGTAGGCCGAGCCGATGCTGCCGCCCGCGCCGGGCCGGTTCTCGATGATGACGGACTGGCCCAGTTGCGCGCCCAGCTTGTTGCCGACGACGCGCGCGATGATGTCGGTGGTGCCGCCCACCGCGTAGGGCACGACCAGGCGGATCGGCCGGTCGGGGTATTGCGCCGCCGCCAGGCCGGGAAGGGCCAGGCACGCCAGCACGGCGGCCAGATGGATTTGGACGGGTTTCATTATTGTCTCCTCGATGTGGTTCAGATGGTTGCCGGATTCGCCAGGACGGCTTCGGTGTGCTCGCCCAGCAACGGCGGCGCCGCCCCCAATTCGCCGGGCGGCGTGCCGGCCAGCAGCGGGTTGCGCACCAGCCGCACTTCGCCCAGCACCGGGTGGGTCGTCGTCTGGAGCAGTCCACGGTGCTGCACCTGCGGATGCGCGAACACCTCGTCCAGCGTGTGGATGGGCCCCCACGGCACGCCCGCGGCGTCGAAGGCGTCCGTCCAGCGCTTGCGCGGCGCCGACGCCAGCGCATCGGCGACCATCGGCCTCAGGCTGTCCATGTGCGTCAGGCGCGCGCTATTCGTGACGTAGCGCGGGTCGGCCGCCCATTCCGGATGCCCGGCCACGCCGCTGAAGCGCGCGAACTGGCCGTCGTTGCCGATCGCCAGGATCAAATGGCCGTCCTGGCAGGCAAAGACCTCGTAGGGCGCGCAGTTCGGATGCGCGTTGCCGCTGCGCCGCGGCGCCACGCCCGACACGAGGTAATTGGCGCCCTGGTTGGCGTTCAACGCCACGGCGACGTCCAGCAGGCAGATGTCCAGGGGCAGCCCCTGCCCGGTCTGGTCGCGCTGGCGCAAGGCGGCCAGCACGGCGGACGTGGCGTACATGCCGGTCATCAGGTCCACCACCGCGACCCCGGTGCGCAAGGGGCCCGCGCCCGGCGTGCCGTCCGGCTGGCCGGTGTAGCTCATGAGTCCGCCCATGCCCTGGAACACGTAGTCGTATCCGGGCTTGCCGGCCATGGGGCCGGATTGGCCGTAGCCGGTGATGGACAGGTAGATCAGGCGGGGATTGACGCGGGCAAGCGAGTCGTAGTCCAGCCCATATTTGCGCAGGCCGCCGGCCTTGTAGTTTTCGACCAGGATGTCCGCATCGGCCACCAGTTCGCGCACGCGAGCGGCGCCGTCTTCGGTGGAGAAATCGATGGCGACCGATTGCTTGCCCCGGTTGCAGGCCATGAAGTAGGCGGACATCGATTCCCCGCCATCCACCGAACGCAGGTCCGGCGGCCCCCAGCCGCGGGTATCGTCGCCGCGTTCGGGATGTTCAACCTTGATGACCTGCGCCCCGAGGTCCGACAGGTTCTGCGTGCACCAGGGGCCCGCGAGGATGCGCGACAAGTCCACGACTTTGATACCGCGCAAGGCGTTGTGAAGCATATGGTCTCCGTGATTCAGCAGCTCTTCGAAAATTATGTCAGCCGCTACGCGCCGCGAGGAGTCGAATGTTTCGAACGCTGCGTTCGCCCGAATTCAAAGCGTGTTCCCCGCCCCGCCGCGGGGGCCGCGCCTTAGACAGGCTCGAATGTTGAGTTCGAATTTTTCGGATGGAGTAAAGCGCAACGCGCCGCCATACTGGCTTCGCGGAGGCGCACTGGCAGCCGCGCCGCCCGGACGATAAGAACCTTTGGAGACAACCATGAATCGCACTATCCTGCGGCGCGGCGCGACGAGCGCGCTGCTGCTATGCAGCCTGGCCGCGGGCGCCGCTCGCGCCGAATATCCCGACCATCCCGTCACCGTCGTGGTGGCCTTCGCGCCCGGAGGCATGACCGACATCGTCGCGCGCCTGCTGTCGGCGGAACTGGGCAAGCGCTTCAACCAGACCTTCGTGGTCGAGAACAAGCCGGGCGCCGCCGGCCAGGTCGGCACCGAACTGGTGGCGCGCCAGAAGAACGACGGCTACACGCTGCTGGTCAGCGCCACGGGCCATGTGATCGGCCCCGCCGTCAACGACAAGGTCCGCTACAACCCGGTGAAGGACTTTGCGCCGATCGGCATCCTGGCGCGCGCGCCGAACCTGGTCGTGGTCAATGCCGGCCTGCCGGTCAAGACCGTCGCCGAATTCCTGACCTGGGGCAAGGCGCAGCCCGGCGTGCCCTATGGCTCGGCCGGCTTTGGCGGGTCCACCCACCTGGGCGGCGAATGGCTGAAGAAGATCACCGGCGTGCCAATGGAACACGTGCCCTACAAGGGCGCGTCCCCCGCCACCAACGCGGTGGTGTCCGGCGAGCTGAAGGTAGCCGTGCAGGACGCGATGAGCGTGGCGCCTTTCATCAAGTCGGGCCAATTGCGTCCGATCGGCGTGGCCAGCGCGCAGCGCAGCAAGCTGTTTCCCGGCCTGCCCACTTTCGCGGAATCGGGCGCGCCGGGCCTGGACGTCTACACCTGGCTGGGGTTCTACGCGCCAGCGGGTACGGATCCGGCCATCGTGGCCAAGCTGAATCAGGCCACCAACGACATCATGAACTCGCCCGAGATGGTGCAGCGGCTGGCGGGGCAGAACAGCGAGCCGCTGGGCCCGATGACGCCGGATCAGGCAAGCGCTTTCGTCGCCGGTGAAACAGCCAAGTGGCGCGACGTGGTGCAGGCCACCGGCGTCAAGGTGGAATAAGCGCCGCCCCGCCTTCAGCCGTCGGAGGCGGGGGCTAGCGCGGCGCGCACCGCGAAGACCGCGTTGGCCTTGAGCATGACGCGGTCTTCGACCTGCAGCAGGCAATTGGCGTAGATCAGCCGCCTGCCCTGTTTGTCGATCCGCACATGGGCTTCCAGCCAGTCGCCGGGCTTGACCGGATTCAGGTATTCCACCGACATCTGCACCGTCACCACCGACAGGTGCGCCCGTTGCGCGATCGTATAGCCCAGCGCGCTGTCGGCCAGCGTGGCCAGCAGCCCGCCATGGGCGATGGCGTGCATGTTGGTGTGGGCGTGCGCCACGCGCATCGCCAGGACGGAATCCGCGTCGCGCCGGTACAGCGCGCCCAGCTCCGCCAGGTGCGTCATGAAGGGACTGCTGGGCTGCCAGGGCTCGAAGCCGGCGGGAATGGTGTCTGTCATGTTGTCCACGCGTAAGGACCCTAAGAGGACCCGGGTAGGTTCGGATTCTTGCGGATGTGCCATGCAGTATCGCAAAGATGGCCGCACCCGGCATGATGCCTGATGCGGCCCTGACCGCTGCGCGGACGCCGTTGCGTACGCGTCAGAAGGTCGCGGCGCCTTCCGCCACCCTGCGCTCCAGGAGTTCGGCCGGCTTCCAGTGGTCGCCATGGACCTGCCGCAGGTTGCGGATCTTGTCCAGCGTGACGGCCAGGCCCAGCGTCTGCGCATGGAACATCGGCCCGCCGCGCGCGCCCGGAAAGCCGTAGCCATGCACGTACACCACATCCACGTCCGAGGCGCGCTGCGCGATGCCCTCATCGATGATGCGCGCCCCCTCGTTGACCAGCGCGAGCATGCAGCGTTCCACGATTTCCTCGTCGCTCACCGCGCGGCGCGCGATGCCTGCCTCGCGCGCGCAGGCCTCGATGATGCCGTCGACCACCGGATCCGGCAGCGGCTGGCGGCTGCCCGGCTCGTAGCGGTAGTAGCCCGCTTGTGTCTTCTGCCCGTAACGGCCCAGTTCGCAGATGCGGTCCGCGACCTTGGAATAACGCAGATGCGCGGGCCGCGTGGGCGCCAGGCGTTTGCGTGTCGCCCAGTTGATATCCATGCCGGCCAGGTCCGCCATGGCCAGCGGCCCCATCGCCATACCGAAGCGCGTCAACGCGCCGTCGATCTGCTGCGGGCTGGCGCCCTCTTCCAGCAAAAAGCCCGCCTCGCGCCAGTAGCCGGTCAGCATGCGGTTGCCGACGAAGCCCTCGCATACGCCGACCAGCACCGGAATCTTGCCGATCTTCTGCGCCACGGCCATGCAGGTGGCGATGACGTCGGCACCGGTGCGCGCACCGCGCACCACTTCCAGCAGCTTCATCACATTGGCGGGGCTGAAGAAATGCAGTCCGATCACCGACTCGGGCCGAGCCGTGCTGGCGGCGATGTCGTCGATGTTCAGGCGCGAGGTATTGGTGGCCAGGATGGCGCCGGGCTTGCACACGGCATCCAGCTCGCGGAACACGGTTTGCTTGACCGCCATGTCCTCGAAGACGGCTTCGATCACCAGATCGGCCGCCGCCAGGTCGCGGATGTCCAGGCTGGGCGCGATGCGAGCGATGCGCGCTTCGACGCCCGCGGCGTCGAGCTTGCCCTTGGCGGCGGTGATGCCGTAGTTCTTGCGGATGAGCGCCAGGCCTCGATCCAGCGCCGCCTGGTCGCGCTCGTACAGCGTTACCGCGTAACCCGCATTGGAGAACGCCATGGCGATGCCGCCGCCCATGGTGCCCGCGCCCAGAATGGCCACGCGTTCCACCCTGCCCGCGCTGCCGCCGCCCATGACGCGCGGCGCCTCTTTTTCAGCGAAGAACAGATGCCGCAGCGCCTTGGACGCGTCGCCCGCGACCAAGGCATCGAACAGCCTGCGCTCTTCGTCCAGCCCCGCCTCGATGGGCAGGCGCGTCGCGGCCTCGACGCAGTCGACCGCCGCCTGCTGGGCCTGGGCATTGCGGGCCTTGGGATTGAGCCCGGCGCGCACCGCGGCGAAGTCGACGCCACTGGCTTGCACGGCGCGCCGCGAGGCGACGGGATGGCCCGTTTGCCCGGCGCGGTCCCGCGCATAGGACAGCGCCAGGTCCAGCACATCGCCATCCGTGACGGCATCCACCAGCCCCGCGGCCAGCGCCGCGGCCGCGTCCACCGGCGTGCCGGCCTGGATCATGCCAAGCGCCCGCGCCACGCCCACCAGCCTGGGCAGGCGCTGGGTGCCGCCCCCGCCGGGCACCAGGCCCAGGTTCACTTCCGGCAAGCCCAGCCGGGCGCCGGCCTGGGCCACGCGGTAGTGGCAGCCCAGGGCCAGCTCCAGTCCGCCGCCCAGGGCAAAGCCGTGGATGGCGGCAACGACCGGCTTGTCCGAGGCTTCGATGGCCGCGATCACCTCGCGCAGCATGGGCCGGGCCGTCGCCGCCGGCGTGTTGAACTGGCGGATATCGGCGCCGCCGCAGAACGCCTTGCCCGCGCCCGCGATCACGATGGCGTCGACGCCCGCGTCGGCGCGCGCGCGCGCCATGCCGGCATGCAGGCCGGCGCGCACCGTATCGCCCAGGCCGTTGACCGGCGGATTATCAAGAAACATTACCGCCACGCGTTCATGCAGGGCGTAGCGTACGGTGCTGGAAACGTCGTCGGATGGTTGGGTGACGTTGACGGTCATGGTGGTCCCTCGCGGCGGCAGGGCTTAGGCCCGCGCCAGTTGCCGGTAGCGGTTGATGTGATGGCGGGTGTCGCCAAGCGTGTATTCGATGGCCAGGAGCCGCTTGACATGGTGGCCGACGGCAAGCTCGTCGGTCATGCCCATGCCGCCGTGCAGCTGGATGCTCTGCTGGCCGATATAGCGCGCGGCCTGCCCGCAGCTGGCCTTGGCGGCCGAGGCGAGGCGGCCGCGCAAGGGCGCGTCGTCCGGGTCGGACCGCGCTGCCGTCCAGGTCAGCGACCGCGCCTGCTCCAGGGACAGCAGCATGTCCGCCAGCCGGTGCTGCACCGCCTGAAAGCCGCTGAGCGCCTGGCCGAACTGGCGGCGCGCGGCGACGTGGTCGCGGGTCGCGTCCAGCAGCGCCTGCATGATGCCCAGCGCCTCCGCGCACAGCCCGACGCGCGTCATGTCCGCCGCCTGCGCAAGCGCGGCCCCGGCCTCGCCCAACCGCGCCGCGGCCGCCACCTGGCATGCCGTCAGTGCAATGTCCGCGTAGCTGCGTCCGTCCAGGCCGGCTCCGCCCGCCCGGGTCAGACCCGCTTCGCCTGCCTGGACCAGGAACAGCCCGACGCCAGCCGCATCGCGCGCCGTGACCAGCAACTGCCTTGCCCCCATTCCATGCGGCACACGCCGCTTCACGCCATTCAGGACCCAGCCTTCACCCCGGCGCTCCGCCGTGACGCCGCCGCCGTCCAGGGCCCATTCCGCATCGGGCCCCGCATGCGCCAGCACGGGCGCGGCCGTGCCGTCCGCCATGCCGGCCAGCAAGGCGCGCACCGCCCCGCCGTCGGGCATGCGGCGCAACAGTTGGCCGCAAAGCAGCGTGCTGGCGTCGTAGGGCTCGTCCACCAGATGGCGGCCGAACTGCTGCATCAGCACGCAGAGCTCGGGCAAGCCGGCGTCCATGCCGCCGGCGTCAGCGGGCAGGCCCAGCCCCAGCAGGCCCATGTCGGCGAAGGCCCGCCAATGCGGCGTGGCGGCAGGGTCGGCGTCCGCCGCCGACCGGACGCGCGAGGCGGGGGCCGGGTACTGGTCCTGCAGATAGCGCGCGACGGCATCGTCCAGCGCGCGTTCGTCTTCCGTGTAATCGTCCGCCACACCCAGCGCCAGCTTGGCGATGAGGTTCTTCTGGACTTCGTCCGTTCCGCCGTAGATCGATATCTTGCGCAGGTTCAGATAGAAACCCGGCATGGCTTCCAGCTCTTGCTCGACGGTCGGCCCGCCCTGCGCGTAGTCGCGTTCCAGGGCAGCAGGCTGATAGGCCAGCGCGTGCGCGCCGGCGGTATCGACCAGCGCCTCGCTGATGCGCTGGGCCAGCGTGGATCCCAGGTACTTCAGGATCGACGCCTCGGCGCCGTGGCCGGCCCCGCGCTGGTCGCGCGCGATCAGCCGCAGATTGGTCTGTTCCAGCGCCAGCGTGTCGATCTCGAGTTGCGTCAGCCGATGCGCGAACACGGGATCGTCGGCCAAGGGCCTGCCATCGACCATGCGCCGCGCCGCCAGCCGCTGCAGATGGCCCAGTTCGCGCTTGGCGCGTCCGATCCGGGCCGCGCCGAAGCGTTCGTGCGACAGCAGGTACTTGGCATAGGTCCAGCCGCGATCCGCCTCGCCCACCAGATGCGAGACCGGCACCACGACATCGTCCAGGAAGACTTCGTTGATTTCCTCGCCGCCGTCCAGCGTGCGGATCGGCCGCAGCGATACGCCCGGGCTGCGCATGTCGATGAGCAGGAACGAAATGCCCTGCTGCGCGCGGGCGTCGGGATCGGTGCGCGCCAGGCAGAACATCATGTCGGCGTACTGCGCATAGGTGGTCCAGGTTTTCTGGCCGGTGACCACATAGGTGTCGCCCACGCGCCGCGCGCGGGTCGAGAGCGACGCCAGGTCCGAGCCGGCGCCCGGTTCGGAGTAACCCTGGCACCACCAGTCCTGGCCGTTCAGGATGCGCGGCAGGAAATGGCTTTTCTGCCAGTCCGAACCGTAGGCCATGATGACCGGCGCAACCATGCGCAAGCCGAAAGGCACGGTTTCGGGCGCGCCGGCCAGCGCGCATTCCTCGTCGAACACGTTGCGCCGTTCGATGCTCCAGTTGGCCCCGCCGAATTCGGCGGGCCAGTTCGGCGCGACCCAGCCGCGTTCATGCAGGATGCGATGCCAGCGCTGGAAGTCCTGCTTGTCCAGGCGCTGGTGGTCCAGCACCTTGCGCCGCAGATCGGCGGGAAGCTGGCCGCGCAGGAACGCGCGGACCTCGTCGCGGAAGTCCTTCAGTTCCGGATCATGCGGCATGGTCTGGGTCCAGGGCAAAGCGCAGCGGCGCGTCGGTAGCCGCTTGCAGGGCGTCCCGCGTCAGTCCGGGCGCCATGCCGCGCACCAGGAAACCCTGCGGCGTGATGTCCAGCGTGGCCAGATCGGTATAGACCCGGTCGACGCAGGCCGCGCCCGTCAGCGGCAGATCGCAGAGGCGGCGCAGGCGCGAACGGCCGTCGCGGGTCGTATGCTCCATCAGCACATGGACACGCTTGGCGCCCACCGCCAGATCCATGGCTCCGCCCACCGCCGCGGCCACGCCAGGCTGGCCGAGCGACCAATTGGCCAGGTCGCCGGTTTCGGAAACCTGGTAGGCCCCCAGGATGCAGTAGTCCAGATGGCCGCCACGCATCATCGCGAAGGAATCGGCATGGTTGAAAAAGCTGCCGCCCGCCGCCATCGCGACGTTCTGCTTGGCCGCGTTGGTCAGGTCGGGATCGACCGGGTCGCCGTCCGCACGGGCCCGCATCCCCAGGATGCCGTTCTCGCTGTGGACCGTGACGCCATGCGCCGGGGTCCAGTAATCCAGCGCCATCACAGGCAGGCCAATGCCCAGATTGACGTAGGCGCCGGCGGGGATATCGGCGGCGGCGCGGCGGGCAATGTCCGCGCGCGAGTATCGTTGTGTCATTGCAGGACTCCGGCCAGTTTGGGATCGGGTATGCGCAGCACGCGCTGCACGAATATGCCGGGCGTGACGACATGTTCCGGATCCAGGCCGCCCACCTCCGCCAGCGCATGCACCTGGACGATAGCCGTCGCCGCCGCCATGCACATCAGCGGCCCGAAATTTCGCCCCGCCTTGCGGTAGACGAGATTGCCCAGCGGATCCGCGCAATGGGCCTTCACCAGCGCGTAGTCCGCCGCCAGCGGTTCCTCGAACACGTAGCCCACGCCCTTGATCACGCGCGTCTCCTTGCCTTCGGCCAGCAGCGTGCCGTAGCCAGTGGGCGTGAAGAAACCGCCCAGGCCGGAGCCGGCCGCGCGCAGCCGTTCGGCGAGCGTGCCCTGTGGCACGCATTCGTAGTCGATCCGGCCTTCAGCGTAAGCCGTTTCAAACGCCTGGGACTCCGCGCCGCGCGGATACGAGGCGATCAGCTTGCGCACGCGCCCCAGCCGGATCAGGCGGGCCAGGCCGCTGTCGTGGCTGCCGCTGTTGTTGCACACCACGGTCAGGCCGCGCGCGCCCTGCTCCACCAGCGCGTCAAGCAGGTCGACGGGCTGGCCGGACAGGCCGAAGCCGCTGACCAGCACGGTGGCGCCGTCGGGGATGTCCGCCACGGCCCGCGCGGCGGAATCGACAGTCTTGTTCATCAATGTCTCCTTCACAGGCTATGGGAAAGAATGGCCGTGGCCTGGCTGGACAGCACCCCGCCGTTGCCGTGCACCAGCGCCACGTCGGCGCGCGGCACCTGGCGTTCACCCGCCTCGCGGCGTAGCTGCGCCACGGCTTCGATCACCAGGAAAATGCTGTACATGCCCGGATGCGTGAACGACAAGCCGCCGCCGTTGGTGTTCATCGGCAGATCGCCGCCCGGCTCGATGCGTCCGCCGCCGATGAACGCGCCGCCCTCGCCCTTGGCGCAGAAGCCCAGGTCTTCAAGAAACAGGATGGGGTTGATGGTGAAGGCGTCGTAGAGTTCGACCAGATCGATATCGGCGGGCGTCAGGCCGGCCTCGTCGAACGCGGCCCGGCCGGAATCCACGGCGGGCGTGACGGTGACGTCCGGCATGCAGGAGATCTGGCGGTGCCAGTGCGCGTGGCCGGTGCCCAGCACGTAGATGGGGCGTGGATGCAGGTCGCGCGCGCGGTCGGCGCGCGTCACCACGAAGGCGCCCGCGCCGTCCGTCACCAGGCAGCAGTCGCGCACGGTCAAGGGATCCGAGATCATCTTCGCGCCCAGCACGTCATCGATCGAGAGCGGCGCGCGCAGAAAGGCGTCGGGGTTGAGCTGCGCCCATTTGCGCGCCGCCACCGCGACCTCGGCCAACTGACGCCGCGTGGTGCCGTACTGATGCATGTGGCGCGCCGCCGCCAGCGCATAGCTGGTCACCGGATTGAAGGGCTTGTACGGGTGTTCGTAGGGCTGCGGGTCCAGCGCCGCGCGCATCTGATTGATCTGCGTGCTGCTGGGCGCGCTGCGCGGGTTGGCGCCGTAGCACACCAGCACGTGGTCGCACTGCCCGGCCTCGATGGCCATCGCCGCGATCTTCAGGTCGGCAATGAACGAAGAGCCGCCGAACATCGTGCTGTCCGAAAAACGCGGCCGGATTCCCAGGTATTCCGACATCCGCATCACCCACCAGGGTGACGTCAGGCTGGACGTGATGATGCCGTCGATATCCTGCATCTTCAAGCCGCTGGCGGCCACGGCGCGATGCGCCGCCTGCGCGATGATCTCCTGCTCGGTGCGCCCCCCGCAATCGCCCAGCCCGGCCATGCCGGTGCCCAGGACGGCGATCGCGCCGCGATAGCCGCGGCTCATGCCCGATCCTCCGGCTGCGCCACAAACACCAGCAGCGGCTCGCCGTCCACGGTGTCGATACGCGCCCGCACCGGCAGGCCGATACGCACCGCATCGGGCGGCATGTCCACCACGCGGCTCATCAGCCGCGGGCCTTCGGCCAGATCGACCAGGCAGACGGTGTAGTCGCCCGCCTTGCTGCGCACCACGGTCGTGGAATAGACCTCGCCCGCGCCGCTGGGCTCCGTCCAGCGCAGCGTGTCGGCGCCGCAATGCGGGCAGACCACGCGCGGGTAGAAATGGTGCCGGGCGCAGGCCTGGCATTGCGGAATCATGAAGCGGCCCTGCGCGAGCTGCTCGAAATAATGGCGCTCGGCGCTGGCGGCCGGCTCGGTTGCGGTGTGCGGCATGCTGATTGTGGCCGCCCGGTGGGCGGCTGTCTCCGTGTTATGTCGTTGCCCGCCTGTCCTGGCGTGCGGCGTGAAACAATTTTAGGAATGGCGCATGCCCCTGACCATCCGAAAGATTCGAAGGCTTCATTCGGCGTATTCGAAGCGCGCCCGAAGCGCGGCGGCAGTCGGAGTAAGATTTACGGCACAACAATCACCCTACATGGCAGGAGCAGTGGAAGATGGCGAAAGTCGGCATGGTTGGTATCGGCCTCATGGGCCACGGCATTGCAAGCAATCTGGTCAAGCATGGTCATGCGCTGACCGTGCTTGAGCATCCGGGCAATCAGCCCCTGGATGCGCTGAAGGCCGCGGGCGCGGCCAGCGTGGCCAGCGGCGCCGAGCTGGCGGCCCAGTCGGACGTGATCATCCTCTGCGTTACCGGCAGCCCGCAGGTCGAGGCCGTGCTGTTGTCGGCCGGCGGCGTGCTGGAAGGCCTGCGGCCCGGCACCGTCATCATCGACTGCTCGACCGCGATCCCCTCGTCCACCGTGAAGGTGGCCGAGGCGGTGACCGAGAGCGGCGGCCGTTTCCTGGACGCACCCATGACGCGCACGCCGAAGGAAGCCGCCGAAGGCCGGCTGAACCTGCTGGTGGGCGGCGACGCCGCGCTGTTCGAGGAATGCAAGCCGCTCCTGGCCTGCTTTGCCGAGAACATCACGCACGCCGGCCCGGTCGGCGCCGGCCACCGCATGAAGCTGCTGCACAATTATGTGTCGCTGGGCGTGGTCGCCCTGCTGTCGGAGGCCGCGGCGTGCGCGCTGCGTTCCGACATCGATCCGGCCGTGTTCGCCGACGTGCTGACCAAGGGCGGCGGCGGCGGCGTGGCGCTGGAGCGCCTCAAGCCTTACCTGCTGGAACAGGATCCGTCCTCGCTGCGCTTCTTCATGTCGAACGCGCAGAAGGACCTGTCGTACTACAACACCATGGCCGCCGAAGCCGGCGCCGTGCGCGAGATCGGCGCGGCGGTGCAACACACGTTCGATCAGGCGGTCACGCAGGGCGGCGGCGACCGCTATGTGCCGGAACTGGTGTCGCTGCTGAAAGACCGTTAGCCCGGCCGCATGGACATCGCGCCCGGCAGGCCGGGCGCGATGTTCGCCGCTTGGGTACGGCGCCCTCTAGCGCCCGCCGGCCGCGACCGCGCGCGGCGCGCGCAGGACGCCCCGAGGCGGCAGGCGCAGGGAAATCAGCGCGGCCATCAGCAGCAGCACGCCGGCCGACCCGAAGGCCACCCAGTGCGTGCCGAAGGTCTCGAAGGCCCAGCCCCCCAGCCACGAACTGATCATGCCGCCCACCTGGTGGCCCAGATAGGTCAGGCCGTACAGCACGCCCACCAGGCGGATGCCGTAGATGTCGGCCAGGATCGCCGACGACAAGGCGATGCTGCCCGCCCACACGATGCCGCCGATGGTGGCGGCCGCGTACAGTTCCCAGTGCGCGCCCACCATGACCAGCGCGAAAAAGCCCAGGCCCCGCACCAGATAGATGGCGGCCAGGATGTTGCGCCGCTCGACCTGATCGGACATGCGGCCCAGCACCAGCGTGCTGAAGATGGCGACCAGCCCGATCAGGCCGATGCCCAGCGAACTGGTGGTGGCGTCAAAGCCATGGTCCATCAGCATGGGCATGCCGTGGGTGCCCAGCAGGTTCATGCTGAAGCCACAGGCGAACAGGCCCAGCGCGACCTGCCAGAACGGCAAGGTGCGCAAGGCGTCGCCCAGCCTGGGCGCGGCCGTCTTGGCCGCGGGCTTGGCTGACGCCGATTTCTCGACGATCTGGTGGGGCAGCAGGTCCGTGTGTTCCGGCGCCTCGTCGCGCATGACCAGCAGCGCCACCGGCACGGTCAGCAGCGCGAACAGCGCCGCGAAGCCCAGCAGCGTTTCGCGCCAGCCGACCGCCGAGATCGCGAAGGTCAGCGTGGGCGTCATCAGCGCGATGCCGGCCATCGAACCCGTGGACAGGAAGAACAGCGCCATGCCGCGCTGCCGCGTGAACCAGCGGCTGATCACGGGCGTCAGCGCCACCGGGCTGGTGAAGGCCAGGCCGATGGACAGGGCCACGCCGAAGGAAAGCAGGAATTCAAAGGGGCCGCGCGCGAACACCGTCCAGATGGAAGACGCCACGACAATCGCCGTGCCGGTCAGCAGCACGAAGCGCGTGCCGTGCGTGCTGACCAGATAGCCCGCCAGCGGCATGCCCAGCCCGTAGCACAGCATGCCGATCGCCACGATGCCCGACAGCAGGCTGCGCGAAAAACCCAGCCCTTCCGCCATGGGCAGGAAGAACGGTCCGATGCCCATGCGCAGGCCCACCGTCAACAGGGTGAGTACCGTGGCGGCGCCGACGATGTTCCAGCCGAAATACCAGCCGCCCGACTCTTGCTTGTCCAATTCCTCTTCTCCTCGGTCTTTTCTTGTGGCCGCTTGCGCGCCAGGACTCGAAGACACCGCGGGGGAAGCACGGAGGAAACGCTCCGCTATCGACAGGGGTGGGATGAACCAGGCGTGAATCGGCTTGTATGCGCCGGCGCGGTCAGGCCGCCGGACGCGTCATATTACTCCCGGCTATATATGAATTCGGCGGGGAAACGGAAATCGTGTCCGGTGAACGGTCACGTGATGCGCGGGGCGGCCGAGGGGCGGAGAACGGCGGGCGCGGCGCTGCCGCCGGCCTACGCCGCCTGCTCCAGAAACGCCTGCAGGGCGGGCACGGTGTTCAGCACGTGCTGGCGCATCGCCGCCTCGCAGCGCGCCGCATCGCGGGTGTGCAGCGCGTCGATCAGTTCCTGGTGCGATTCGCGCACCCGCAGGACGCGTCCCGGCTGGGCCGCCCACAGGCGCATGTAGGGCTCCACGACGGAATGCAGCTCCGAGATCTGGCTGAGCAGCCGCGGCTGGCGGCAGAAGCTGCACAGGTATTCGTGGAATTCGCGGTGGGCGGTGGTCCAGTCCAGGTCGTCGCTGGCGCCCTGGTCCAGCTGCTCCAGCATGTTGGTCAGCCGGCGGATGTGTTCGGCGCCCATGTTGAGCACCGCGTTGCGCGTGGCCAGGCCTTCCAGCACGGAGCGCATTTCAAACACTTCCAGCATTTCCTGCTGGTTCAGGCCGCGCACCACGGCGCCACGGTTGGCGCGGATCTCGACCAGGCCTTCCGAGGCCAGCCGGCGCAGCGCGCCGCGCACCGGCATGCGGCTGGTGCCGATCTCGGCGGCGACGACGTCCGGCACCAGGCGCTGGCCGGGCGCATAGCGGCCCAGCCGGATCTCGCGCTGCAGGTGCAGGTACGCCTCGTCTTCGGCGCTGATGGCTGTCTTCTGAAATTGCAGCACTGACGTCCCCGGGCTTGGAAAGCCGCCATGATAGATAACCGCAAAAATAACACAAACTGGATCCAATGATCCATGGATGCAAACACCAATAGTCCCGGAACGGAAGCTTGCGTCTAATCCAGTCCGGGACGCGGCCGCCGCGCCCGCCTGGCCGGAACGGGCAACAGACCCGCCCGTGCCTATGCTTTCCATAACGCGATCAAGGGGAACCCATGAAATTTCGTCTCATCCGGACGCTGGCAGGCGCCGCCGCGATGGCCTTTGCCGCCCAGGCCGGCGCCCAGGCCACCGACTGGCCGCAGCATCCCGTGCGCATCGTCGTGCCCTTCCAGGCAGGCTCCGCCACGGACCTGATCTCGCGCCAGCTCGGCGCCGCGCTGTCCACCGAACTGGGCCAGCCCTTCGTCATCGAGGCCCGTCCCGGCGCCGCGGCAGCCATCGGCAGCGCCTCCGTTGCCCGGTCCGCCCCCGACGGCTACACGTTGCTGATGGGCGGCCCGGCCGCCGTCGTCACCAACCGCTTCCTGCAAAAGCGCCTGGCCTATGATCCCGACGCGTTCGCGCTGGTGTCCATGGTGGCCTACACGCCCAACATCCTGCTGGCCAATCCGTCGCAGCCGTTCAAGACCCTGCCGGAAATGGTGGCCTACGCCCGCGCCAATCCGGGCAAGCTGACCTATGCCTCGTTCGGCACGGGCACGACGTCCCACATGGCTGGCGAAATGCTCAAGTCCATCGCCAAGATCGACATCCTGCATGTGCCGTACAAGGGCGCGGGCGAAGCCATTCCCGCCCTGCTGAGCGGCCAGGTGTCGATGTACTTCGACACCATCATGACCGGCCTGCCCCAGGCCAAGAGCGGCGCGCTGCTGGCGCTGGGCATGTCCAATTCGCAGCGTTCTGCGCTGGCCCCGGACATTCCCACCATCGCCGAACAAGGCTACTCGGGCTACGACATCGCCCCGTGGTACGGCCTGGTCGCCCCGGAAGGCACGCCCGCTCCGATCCTCGATAAGCTCAACAAAGCCGTCAACAAAGTGCTGGCCGATCCCGCATTGCGCGGTAAGCTCGCCGAAGCCGGCGCCGAGCCGCGCGGCGGCAGCCGCGAGGAATTCGCCGCCTTCATCAAGGCCGAGATTCCCCGCACCAAGCAGCTGATCGACCAAGCCGGCATCACCCCGCAGTAATTTTCCATACGAGTTCCAGCATCCATGTCCTCCCCCTTCGATTGGTCTTTTCCGTACGCTTCCCGAAAAATGCCGGTCCTGGCCGCCAACGCGGTCGCGACCAGCCAGCCGTTGGCTGCGCAGGCGGGACTACGCATGCTGCTGGCCGGTGGCAATGCCGTTGACAGCGCCATTGCCACCGCGATTGCCCTGACCGTCGTCGAACCCGTCATGAACGGGATCGGCGGCGACATGTTCGCGCTGATCTGGCACGACGGCCAGTTGTACGGTCTGAACTCCAGCGGCTGCGCGCCCGCCGCATGGACGCCGGAATACTTCAATGGGCGCGATGCCATGCCGGGCACCGGCTGGGGCACGGTCACCGTGCCGGGCCAGGTCGCCGGCTGGAAGGCCCTGTCCGAACGCTTCGGCAAGCTGCCTTTCGCCAAGCTGTTCGAACCCGCCATTGCCTACGCCGAAGACGGCTTCGCGGTGTCGCCCACCATTGCCCGCCAATGGGCCACGCAGGCGCCCAAGCTGGCGGCGGAACCCGGCTTTGCCGACGCCTTCCTGCCGCAAGGCCGCGCGCCGCAAGCCGGCGAATGGTGGCGCTTTCCGGACCAGGCCAAGACGCTGCGCGAGATCGCGGAAACCGGCGGCGAGAGCTTCTACCGCGGTGAGCTCGCCAGGAAGATCACCGACTTCGCCAGCCAGACGGGCGGCGCGCTCAGCGCCGTCGATCTGGCCGAACACCAGGCCGAATGGGTCACGCCCATTTCCCAGTCGTTCCGCGACTACGAGCTGCACGAGATCCCGCCGAACGGCCAGGGCATCTCGGCGCTGATGGCGCTGGGCATGCTCGAACAATTCGACCTGGAAGGCATGGGCCGCGACAGCGCCGACTACTACCACGTCAGCATCGAAGCCATGAAGCTGGCGTTCGCGGACCTGCACCATCACGTCGCCGACCCGCGCCATATGCGCACCGACGCGCGTGCGCTGCTGGACCGCGCCTATCTGGCCGAGCGCGCACGCCTGATCTCCATGGACCGCGCCAGCGTTCCCACGGCCGGCACGCCCGCCACCGGCGGCACGGTCTACCTGACCGCGGCCGACGCCGGCGGCACGATGGTGTCCTTCATCCAGTCCAACTACCACGGCTTTGGGTCCGGCGTGGTCGTGCCCGGCACCGGCATCAGCCTGCACAACCGCGGCCTGAACTTCGTGCTCAAGCCCGGCCACGCCAACCAGGTCGCGCCGCGCAAGAAGCCCATGCACACCATCATCCCCGCGTTCGTGACGCGCGGCGGCCAGCCGGTCATGTCCTTCGGCGTGATGGGCGGATCCATGCAGGCCCAAGGCCATCTTCAGATGGTCACGCGCCTGGCCGCGTTCGGCCAGAATCCGCAGGCCATGAGCGATGCGCCGCGCTTCCGCGTGGAAAACGGTCCGGTGGTCAATGTGGAATCGCACCTGCCGGCGGATGTGGTCGACACGCTACGCGCACGCGGCCACAACGTGGCGGTCGCGCCCGCCGACAGCCTCGAATTCGGTTCGGCACAACTGATCTGCCGCCTGCCTCAAGGCGGCTACGTCGCGGCATCCGATTCGCGCCGGGACGGCCAAGCCGTCGGCTTCTGACGCAAAGCGGGGCACGCCGGACTTCCAGCGGAAGTTCGGCGAAAATCCGGGATGATCTGGCGCGCGCATGCGCGCCGGCTGCAAGCCGCCATGCGCGCCGTCACATCCCTGCAGCGACGCCAGCAGATACTGCCGCGTTGCCGCACGAAGGACCGAAATGCCCCACCTGGCCCCGCCACCCCCGGGAAAGCGCCACCCCGCCCCACGCATGCCGCCGCGAACCCGTCGGCGCATGCACGCCGCCCTGAGCGCCGCCGCCTGCGCCCTGCTGCTGGCCCTGGCGCCCCTGTCCGCCGGCGCCGCCCTGCCCCTGGCCGTCGACGGCCAGCCCCTGCCATCGCTTGCGCCCATGCTCGAACGCGTTACGCCGGCCGTCGTCAACATCTCGTCGCAGGCGGACCCGCGGCAGGCGCCGGGCACGAGCCGGATGCAGTCGCCGGAAGCCGTCCGGCAGAACGTGGGCTCGGGTGTCATCGTGGACGCCAGCCAGGGCAATATCCTCACCAACCACCATGTGGTGCGCGGCGCCACCGCCATACGCGTGTCCCTGCAGGACGGACGCGCCTTCAATGCCACCGTCGTGGGCAGCGACCCCGACACCGACCTGGCGGTGCTGCGCATTCCGGCCCAGAACCTGCAAGCGCTGTCGCTGTCGGATTCCAGCGATCTGCGCGTGGGCGACTTCGTCGTGGCCATCGGCGACCCCTACGGACTGGGCCAATCCGCCTCGTCCGGCATCGTGTCCGCCCTGGACCGCTCCAGCCTGCGCGCCGCCGGTTATCAGAACTTCATCCAGACCGACGCCTCCATCAACCCCGGCAACTCGGGCGGCGCGCTGGTGAACCTGAACGGCGAGCTGGTGGGCATCAACACCATGATCTACACGCCATCCGGTGGCAACGTGGGCATCGGCTTCGCCATTCCCTCCAACCTTGCCGGCGAGGTCATGCGGCAATTGCTGCAGCACGGACAGGTGCAACGCGGCGGCCTGGGCCTGGACACCCTGGACATCACGCCGCGCAATGCGCGCCAATTGGGCCTGGCGCCGGGATCGACGGGCATCGTGGTGGCGCGCGTGGCGGATGGCTCGCCCGCCCAGAAGGCCGGCGTGCAGGCCCGCGACCAGATCCTGTCGATGGACGGCAAGGCGCTGAGCACCAGCGCGCAGCTGCGCAATGCCGAAGGCCTGCTGCCGGTGGGCCAGCAGGTGCGCCTGACCTTGCGCCGGGCCGGCGCCACCTCGGAAGTCCTGCTGCGCATCGAACCGGAACAGAACGAACGCTTCCATGCGGGCTCCCTGGATGCGCGCCTGGCGGGCGTGGAGTTCTCGGAGGTCGGGCGCGCGCAGCGCCTGCAGGGCAACGACGGCGCGGCCGTCAGCGCCACCTTTCCCGATCGCGGGCCCGTGGCCGCACGCCTGCAGCGCGGCGACATCGTCATCGGCGTGAACCGGCGACCCGTCAGCAAGCTGGCCGACCTGCGCGACCTTCTGGCCGGCGCGGCCTCGCAGCCGCTGGTGCTGACCCTGTTGCGCGGCCGGGCCGCCTACACCTTGCAGGTCAACTGAGGCGGCGCGTGCAGCTACACTGAGGCGGGACCCTGCAACGCAGTACCGGAGGCAATGTGAACAGCAACGACAGGATCAATCTTTCGATCGACCAGGTCTACAACCTGTCCGTCGACGTGTTGAGCAGGAACGGCTTTTCAGCGCCGCACGCGGCCGTTATCGCGAAGGCGATCACCGCCGGGCAACGCGATGACTGCCAGTCGCACGGCATGTACCGCCTGATCGCATGCGTGCAGACCATGCAGGCCGGCCTGGTGGACCCCGCCGCGCTGCCGGCGCTGACGCACCCCGCGCCCGCCGTGGTGCAGGTCGATGCCGGGCGGGCCTACTCGCTGCTCGCGTTCGAAGAAGGCCTGCCCCATCTGGCGGAAAAGGCCAAGCGCAATGGCGTGGCCGTGCTGGCCATCAACAACTGTTTCCACTTCTCGGCGCTGTGGCCCGAGGTCGAGGCCATCGCCGCCCACGACCTGGCCGGCATGGCCATGACGATCAGCCATAGCTGGGTTGCCCCCGCCGGCGGCACCCGGCCCGTGTTCGGCACCAACCCGTTTGCCTTTGCGTGGCCCCGTCCGGGCGCCTACCCCTATGTCTTCGACTTCGCCACCAGCATGGTGGCGCGCGGAGAAATCGAGCTGCACCGGCGCACGGGCAGGTCCATCCCGGAAGGCTGGGCCATCGACCGCGACGGCCAGCCCACCACCGACGCGGCGGCCGCGATGGACGGCGCCATGCTTACCTTTGGCTCGTACAAGGGCTCGGCGCTGTCGACCATGATCGAATTGCTGGCCGGCCCGCTGATCGGCGACTGGACCAGCCTGCAGTCGCAGGCCTTCGACGCGGGCGCGGGCGGCACCCCGCTGCACGGCGAGCTCGTGATCGCGCTGGACCCCGCCATCCTCGGGCGCGGCCAGCTGGCCGCGAACCTGGGCGGCGCGGAAGCCATGCTGGACGCGATCAGCGGCCAGGGCGCGCGCCTGCCGTCCGAGCGCCGCTTCAAGGCCCGCGCCCAGAGCGAACAGGAAGGCGTCTGGGTCAATCGCGCGCTGTACGAAGAAGTGAAGAACCTGGGCATGCAATCTTGAAAGGAGCTCGCATGAAAATCACCTCGATGCACCTGCGTTCGCACCTACCCGGCCTGCTGCTGGCGGGATGCCTGGCGGCAACCGTGGCAAGCGCCGCGGCTCAGGACAAAATCCCGCAGATCATGCAGGTGCCCGCCGACAACGCCGTGGCCTGGCAGGCCCCAGCTGAAGGCGTCATCACCTATGAATGCCGGATGACGCAGACGGATGGCGCCAGGCCCGCCTGGGTCATCGTCGGCGCGACAGCCACGCTGGGCGCGGGCCAATCCGGCCAGACCGGCACCTACAAAAGCCCTCCGGAAACCTGGCGGGCATCCGATGGATCGACATTGACCGGGATGGAAATGGTGCGCGCCTACTCAGGGCCGGACCGCCTGTATGACCAGCTCGTGCTGGCCAATCCGTCCTCGGGCGTGGGCGTGCTGACCGGCGTCACCTACATCCAGCGCATCGTCAAGGCGGGCGGCGGCGCCCCGCAAGCCCCCTGCACTGCCGCCAGCAAAGGCGAGCGGGAGCCGGTGAAATACCAAGCCGACTACGTGTTCTGGAAACCTAACTGAATGGCCGGGCAATGCCGGGCAAGCACCGCCTGGCGGACTGACCCCGCCGCCCATCAGACGGGCGGCCCGGACTTGCGCAAGCGTCAGGGCGCCGCCGTCATGCCTTGCGTCAGTTCCTTGACCAGCCCCGCGTGCCGGGCCTGTTCCTGGATCAGGGTGTAGGCCGAGAACGTGACCACCTTCGCACCGGATGCCGCGAACAGCGCGGTCAATACGGCGGGCCGGTCAGAGAGCTTGCTAGTGGCGTCCAACTGCAAAACCCCCATGCTGCCCACCTTGAACGTGCTTTGCCCGGTCTTCTTGAACGTGGACACGGATTCCTGCTGCTGCGCTTGAAACCCCGCGGCCATGCTGCCGAGCACGAACGCGTCGTCGTCGCCGAACGTCGATTCCATGGGAACGATGACCACGATGATTGCCTGCTTGGTATCGGTGTTCAGATAGATCTTGCCGGTGATGTCCGGCGCGGCGGGATCTGGCGGGAACTCGGTTTCGGTGAATCCCGCAGGGATGGCGACCCGCAGCTTGCCGTCCAGCACCTGCAGGATCTGGGGCGCGGGCTTTGCAGCGGCGGCGTCCTGCACCGCGGCATCCGGCGCCTTGGCCTCCTGTGCCTTGGCCTCCTGTGCCTTGGTCTCCTGCGCCTTGGCCTCCTGCGCCTTGGCCTCCTGTGCCTTGGCTTCCTGCGCCTTGGCCTCCTGTGCCTTGGCTTCCTGTGCCTTGGCATCTGGTGCCGCGACACCCTGCGCCAGGGCGGGCGGGCCCGCGATCAGCGTCGTCGTCAATACCATTCCCGCGAGCAACCGGTTGCGCATGTACATAGGATTCCGATGAATAGGCATGATCGTCCAATACTACAACGCCACAACGGCGCCGCCGGGTGGCGAGATCTCGTGGTAGATATCATCGATATACGCCGCGACATCCTCCGCCGCCACGTCGGCCGGAATCACGATGTCCTCGGCTTCCACGAGCTTGCCGGCCGCGACGCGATAGACCCGCCAACCGGCGCCGCTGCGGCGGACCTCCAACTGGAAACGCCCATAGATATCGAATTTCATGCCGCCCTCCAGAACGGACAGGGCCCGCGCAACGCATTGCGCGGGCCCTTCAGTTTGCCATGATCGGAGTTCGGGTGAGCGGACTGGGAGTGGAGCTAGGGAGGTGGCCGATTTTTTCGCGTCTGTGGCCGGGTAAGACGCCCAATCCGCTCAGTGCAACCGCGGTGCGGGGAGCGGGCGGCGCGCACCCTGCGCGCCGCCCGTTCACATCAGGCGCTTAGAAGCGGTGACGCACGCCCACCATGCCGACGGTGCTCTTCACGCCGTCGATGAACGCGAAGTCCGTTGCGTACGAACCCAGCGCGTACAGATTGGTGCGCTTGGACAGGTTGTACGTGTAGCCCACGCTGTACACGTTCATGGCGGAATCACCGCCGGTCAGCGCGTTGCTGTCCGGATCGGCGCGCTGCCACGAGGCCATGATGCTGCTGGCGCCCAGCGGCACCGTCAGGCCGACCAGGTACGAATCAGCCTTGAAGCCGTCGACAGCCGCGTTGGAGCCAAAGCTCTTGGCGGTAGCGGTGCCGCTGCCGAAAGCGTTGATGCTCTGGCCGGTGAACCAGCCGTCGCGCGTCTGGCCGTAGGCCAGCGCCAGCTTCAGCACTTCAAAGTCGTACGCGCCGCCGATGCTCCAGGACTTCGGCGTGGCGTCGTTGCCCAACTGGTTCGCGGGGTTCAACTGGTCGTACGTCAGGGCCACATTCAGCGGGCCATTCACGTAACGCACGCCGGCCGTGATGGCGCGGGTGTTGTCGGCGGTGGCGAAACCGGTCTGGGCGGCGGTCGTGTCGGCAACGTTGAACGAGTAACCGATGCCAGCCTGGAAGCCGCCGAAGGACGGGGTCGAGTACTGGACCATGTTGTCGTAGCGGACGGTGTTCGCGGCGCTGAAGGCCACGCCGACGTTCGCCTGGCCGTAGCTGGCGCCGAACGGATCGATCGCGCCCAGGTACTTCGACGCGATGTTGGTCTGGCGGCCGAATTCCAGCAGGCCCCACGAACTGCTCTTCAGGCCGACGGTGGCCTGGCGACCGAACAGGCGGCCGCTCTGGCCCGACTGGCCGTTGGCGGAATTGAAGCCGCTTTCAAGCGTGAAGACGGCGCTCAAGCCATCGCCCAGGTCTTCCGCACCGCGCAGGCCCCAGCGCGAACCGCTGGACACGCCGTTGCTCATGCCGACCTTGGACTCGTGGTAGTTGTCGCCCTTGATGCGTTGGTAGCCCAAGCCGGTATCGATCAGGCCGTACAGCGTCACCGAGGTTTCCGCCTGCGCGGTGCCAGACAGCGCGGCGAAGAGAGCGGTGACGAACAGAGTCTTTTTCATTACAGATTCCCATTGATTGAACAGACATGCGCATGTGGCTTGGCACGCATCACAAGCGGCGCACGCGGCGCATGGCAGGAACGGATTCTAGGGACGCAATATGTCAGTTTTCGGGCCAGGCGCGAAATCGTGTCGCCGCCTGGAAATAAGGGGCCATTTGTGGCGCGTGGCCGACAAAGCGGGGAAAAAAATACGCGCCCGAAGGCGCGTAATTTTGCTGTGCTATCAAGGAGGGGAAAGACCGGCGCGCAATACGCCGCGTCAAATCGCGCCCGGCGCGTCAGTGCTCCCGGATGAGCGTGGTGGAAAATTCGTAGCGGCCCGCCGGATGGTGCGAGCACGAGACTTCGACGATCTGGCCCGCCTGATCCTTGTAATGGCGCAAAATGAACAAGCCTGGCGACTCGGGCGCCACTTCAAGTTCGCGCGCCGCGGCGGCGGGCAATGCGCAAGCGGATATCGTCTGCTCGACCGACGCGATGCGCCGCCCGTAGTGTTCTTCGATCAATTCGGAAACCAGGCGATCCGGATGGTCGCGAGCCAGTTTGCGCACGCCTTTGTAATGCGCATCGACATACAGCTCCGTCCACACCACCGGCGGCTGGCCTTCGGCGCCTCGTGTGGACGAAAACTTCAGCCAACGCGTGCCGGGTCCAACGCCCAGGCGGACCGCGAGCTCGACATCCACCACCACTTCCTGGATCTGCCGGATGCTGCGCGGGGTACGCGCCGCCAACTGGACCAGGTCTTCCAGTGAACGCAGGGATTGGCTGAAGCCCGACTTGGGCCGGGCCGCCATGACGACCGTGCCGCTGCCGCGGCGACGGGCGATAAGGCCCAGGTCCTGCAACTGCCGCAGGGCGGCGCGGACGGTATGGCGGCTGGCGTCGAATTCCTCTGCCAGCGCGTTCTCGGCGGGCAGCACGCTACCCACGGGATACACATCGCTCGCGATCCGTCGCGCCAGTTCTTCCGAGATGCGGGTGTACAGCGTGATGGACATGGCATGGGGACAGTTGGCGACGCCCTCCATTCTATCTGCTGGCTTCCCGATGGCTCCATCTACGGGTAATCCCCGGCGTTGACGTCCCCATTCTTGCCTGCTTAAATGTACGTACAACTTTTTAAGAGCGTACATCTATGCCAGTCTCCGTGCTCGAATCCAGCCTGTTCAAAGACATGTTCGGCACCGCCGCCATGCGCGCCGTGTTCGATGACGCCGCCACCGTGCGGCGCTATGTGGACACCGAAGTGGCGCTGGCCCGCGTGCAGGGCCGGCTGGGCGTCATCCCGCCCGCGGCGGCCGGCGCGATCGAGGCCCGCGCCGACGCGGCCGCCATCGACATGGACGAATTGCGCGCCGAAACCGAAATCGTCGGCTACCCCATTCTGCCGCTGGTGCACCAACTGTCACGGATGTGCGGAGCGGAAGGCGAATACCTGCACTGGGGCGCCACCACGCAAGACATCATGGACACCGCCACGGTGCTGCAGGTGCGCGATGCGCTGCGGATCATCGAGGACGACCTGGCCGCGCTGGACGGCATCCTGGACAACCTGGCGCTGCGGTACCGCGACGCGCCGATGGCAGGCCGGACGCATCTTCAGCACGCCTTGCCGATCACGTTTGGCTACAAGGCCGCCGTGTGGCTGCTGATGGTGCGCCGGCATCGCGAGCGCCTGGCGCAGTTGCGCCCGCGCGTGCTGATCGGACAGTTCGGCGGCGCCGCCGGCACCCTGGCATCGTTGGGAGACCAGGGGCTGGCGGTCCATGCCGCCTTGATGCAGGAGCTGGACCTGGGCGCCACGCCCATCACCTGGCACGTGGCGCGCGACGGCCTTGCGGAAACGGTGCAATTCCTGGCGCTGGTGGCGGGATCGCTGGGCAAGATCGCCGTGGACATCATGCTGATGATGACCAACGAACTGGGCGAAGCCTTCGAGCCCTTCGTGAAGGGCCGCGGCGCCTCCAGCACCATGCCGCAAAAGCGCAATCCGATTTCTTGCGAGCTGATGTGGAGCGCGTCCAAGACCGTGCGCCAGCACGCGGGACTGGCGCTGGACGCCATGCTGCAGGACTTCGAACGCGCCACGGGCCCGTGGCATGTGGAATGGTCGGCCGTGCCGGAAGCCTTCGTGCTGACGGCGGGCGCCTTGCACCAGGCCCGCTTCATGCTGGGCGGACTGGAAGTGGATACCGCGCGCATGGCGCGCAACCTGGACCTGTCCGGCGGACTGATCGTGGCCGAGGCCGTCATGATGGGGCTGGCCCCGCATATCGGCCGGCAGACCGCGCACGACGTCGTGTACGACGCCTGCCGCGCGGCGGCCACCTCGCGCCGCGGCCTGGCGGACGTCCTGAAAGAAGATGCGCGGGTAATGCAGCGCCTTGACGGCGAAGCCATCGAGCGCCTGTGCGATCCCGGCAATTACCTCGGGGCCGCCCCCGCAATGGTGGACCGCATGCGGGCCCGCCCCTTTACCGGGCCGGCCTGAACGGCAGCCCACCCTTGACTCACAAAAAATACAGGACGGAGACTAATCATGAAGCACTGGATGCCGGCACTGGCCGTGGCGGGCGCGTGCGCCCTGCCGATGGGCGCTTACGCGCAAGACAGCTACCCCACTCGGGCCATCACCTGGATCGTCCCCTTCGCCGCGGGCGGCCCGACGGATGCCATGGCGCGCAACGTCGCCAACCGCGTCGCGCAGGAACTGAAGCAGACTATCCTGATCGAGAACGTGGGCGGAGCGGGCGGCACCATCGGCGCGGCCAAGGCCGCGAAGTCCGCGCCCGACGGCTACACATTCCTGGTCGGCCACATCGGCTACATGGCGGCGGCGCCTTCCCTGTATGCGCGCCTGCCGTACGATCCGGTCAAGGACTTCCGGGCCGTGTTCCGCTTTCCCGACACGCCGCTGGTGCTGTTGGTGGGCGAATCGTCCCCCTACAAATCGGTGACCGACCTGATCGCCTTCGGCAAGCAGAACCCCGGCAAGCTGAACTTCAGCAATGCCGGCGTGGGCTCGACCTCGCACCTGGTGGCTGCCATGTTCGCCAGCCAGGCCAGCATGAACATCACCCCCGTCGCCTACAAGGGCGCCGGCCCCGCGCTGAACGATCTGATGGGCAATCAGGTGGACGCCATGTTTGACCAGACCAATACCGCCCTGCCCCAGACCAAGGGCGGCAAAGTCCGCGCGCTGGGATTGACCTCGTCTGGCCGGATGGACCAATTCCCCGGCGTGCCCACGATGGCGGAGAAAGCCATTCCCGGCTTCCAGGTCTCTACCTGGTACGGCCTGTATGCCCCCAAGGCCACGCCGGACGCGGTGGTGCAGACCATGTACCAGGCGTGGCAAAAGGCGCTGGCCGACCAGGCCTTCACCGGCAAGATGGCCGAGCAAGGCATACAGATGCTGCCAGCCGCGCAATACGCGCCCGCCGCGTTCCAGCAGTTCACCGCCGATGAAGGGCAACGCTGGGCGAAGGTGATCAAGGACGCGGGCATCACCCTTCAATAAGGACAGACGATCATGCGCGCCGTGCTAGCCGCTGACATCGAAACCAGCATCGCCGATGCGTTGCAGTCCATCAGCCACACGCATCCGGCGGACTTCGTGCAGGCCTTGAAAGCGGCGCATGCCCGCGAGAGCAAGGGGCCCGCCCGCCATGCGCTGCTGCAATTGCTGGTCAACAGCCGGCTCAGCGCGCAGGCACGGCGCCCGGTCTGCCAAGATACCGGCGTCGTGCACGTCTACGCCAGGATAGGCATGGATCTGCGCATCCGCCACGACGGACCGGGGCCCACGCCCAGCTTGCAGACGCTGGCCAACCGCGCCGTGGCGCGCGCCTACGGCTGTCCTGGGAACCCCTTGCGCGCGTCCATGATCCGGGATCCGCTGGACGCCCGGCGCAACACCGGCGACAACACGCCAGCCATCGTGCAAGTGGAGATGGTCGAAGGCGATGGGCTCACGTTGACCGTCGTCGCCAAGGGCGGCGGCGGCGATGTCAAAACGCGCTACGCCATGCTCAATCCCAGCGACTCCGTGGCGGACTGGGTCTTGTCGCAACTGCCCGGCATGGGCGCGGGATGGTGCCCGCCCGGCGTACTCGGCCTGGGCGTCGGCGGCTCGCCGGAACAGGCCGTCGCCCTGGCCAAGCGCGCGCTATTCCATCCCATCGATATGCCGGCCCTGCTGGAACGCGGCGCGGTCACCGCGGAAGAACGGCTGCGGATCGACGTCTACCAACGCGTCAACGCGCTGGGCATCGGTGCGCAGGGCCTGGGCGGCGACACGACGGTGCTCGATGTGAAAGTCGCCACCGCGGCCTCGCACGCGGCATTGCTGCCCGTGGCGCTGGTGCCCAACTGCGCCGCCACCCGCTTCGTAACCTTCGACATGCCCGCCGCGGGACCCGCCGCGCTCCCGCCTCCGGACCCCGCGACGTGGGACGGCATCCCGGACGCCCTGCCCGCGCAGGAGGGTATCCGGGTGAACCTGGACGCCCTCACCCAAGCCGAGGTCTCGGCGTGGGCCGCCGGCGACACGCTGCTCCTGTCCGGCAAGCTGCTGACCGGACGCGATGCCGCCCACAAGCGCATGGCCGACCTCCTGGACCGGGGTCAGCCCTTGCCGGTGCCGCTGCGCGGACGCACGCTGTATTACGTTGGACCGGTGGACCCCGTGGACGGCGAAGCCGTCGGTCCGGCAGGCCCCACCACCGCCACCCGCATGGACAAGTTCCTGCCGCAGTTGCTGGCGCAAACCGGGCTGCTGGCAACCATCGGCAAGGCCGAACGCGGTCCCCAGGCCATTGACGCCATCAAGCAACATGGCGCTGCGTATCTCAGCGCGGTGGGCGGCGCCGCCTATCTGGTGGCCCGCACGGTGCGGTCGGCGCGCGTGGTGGCCTTTGCCGATCTGGGCATGGAGGCCATCTATGAATTCGAAGTTCAGGACATGCCGGTAACTGTGGCGGTCGACGCGCGTGGCCGCAGCGTGCATGCCGTGTTCCCGGTCCGGACGGTGCCGCCGGCCTGAACGCAATGGCGGGTCATTTTCCGAAGGCGCGGCGCAAGCGTTCGAGTTCGGCCAGATTCAGGCGTTTCGCTTCCTGTTCGGCATAGTCCCGTTCGCCGCTCTCGTAGGCGCCCTTGTACAGGCATTTGCTGCGATTGGCCTTGCATTCCTGGCTCTTGGCGGCGGAAGTTACCTTGGGGCTGGTAGACGCCTCCGGCTTGCTCGATGTCGACGAGCAGCCGGCGGCAATCGCGGTCAGCAACAGCACCGCACCGCAGCGGCTCAGCGTTCGTATGGACATTTTCCTAACCCTTGCATAGTGCTATAGCTTTTTTATAGCAAACCTTCGAGGGAAAAGACGTTCCAAGTGGTAGCAGGCGAAGATTGGCAAGACCTCTTCTATGCCGCGTCCCCCTGCTGCGACTTGGCGGCCGCAACCGAGGCTTCGCGCGGCAGCGCCACGCCATTCTTCACCGCCAGGATCTCGGCCATCACGCTTACGGCGATTTCGGCGGGCGTCTTGCTGCCGATGTAGAGCCCGACCGGAGCGTGCAGACGTTCCAGCGACTGCTCGGTTTCATTGAAATGCTCGATCAGCCGCTGCCTGCGGCTATCGGTGTTGCGGCGCGAACCGATGGCGCCCACGTAGAACGCCGGACTGTGCAGCGCCTCCAGCAGGGCCAGATCGTCGAGCTTTGGGTCGTGGCTGAGGGCCACGATGCAGGTTCGGCTGTCGGCGCGCAGGGCGCGGACGGCATCGTCGGGCATCTCCGTCGTGATCTGCACGCCCGGCACCGACCAGGCGCTCAGATACTCGTCGCGCGGGTCGCAGACCGTGACCGCGAAATCGTTGAACAGGGCCATGGTGGCGACGTACTCGGCCAGCGCGCCCGCGCCGATGAGCAGCATCCGGAATTGGGGACCCAGCGTGCTGGACAGGGTTGCGCCGTCAAAGCGCAGGGCTTCAGGCGCCTGGGCGGGCTCCAGTGTCACGGCCCCGGTAACGCAATCCACCGTGCGCTGGACAAGCCGGCCCGATTCCAGCTGCCGCACCAGCGCATCCAGCGCGGCAAAGCCGGGACGGAACTCCAGCAGCAACTCCAGCGTGCCGCCGCAGGGCAGGCCAAAACGGTGCGCTTCGTCCGCATTGACGCCGTAACGCACCAACTGGGGCGCCGCCACCGGAATGCCCGCGCCGCCATGCAGCCGCGTATGGCGGTATATCAGATCGTCCTCGATGCAGCCGCCGGAGACCGACCCCACGCAACGCCCATCTTCCCGCAACGCCATCATGGAACCGACGGGCCGGGGCGACGAGCCCCAGGTTTTCACCACGGTGGCGAGCAGCAACGCGTCCCCATTGCCGCACCAGTCCCGGGCGGCGCGCAACACGCGCACATCAACGCTTTCCATGCAATGGACTCCCTATCATGAATGGCGGTCCGCAAGCAGCGCTTCGGCCCGCGCCAGGTCTTCCAGCGTGTCGATGTCCGCCACGACGCCCGGATCGTTCAAAGACAGCATCCGCGCCGTGCCGGCCTGGCGGTGCGCGCGCACGATGGACGCCGCCCCCGTGTCGCCGCTCAGCGCTGCCAGCGCCGCGTAGCAGCCCGCGCCAAAACCAACCGGATGACCTTGACGGCCGTTCCAGAACGGCACCACGACGGGATTCGAAGCCAGTTCGCCCGCCACTTCCCGCAGGCTGTCCGCGCGGACCAGCGGCAGATCGCCGGGCAGGATCAGCCACCCCGCCGCAAGCGGCGTGCCCCGCACGCCGCGGGCGATGGAATCGCCCATCCCGGGAATGGCGCCCGACGTGGCGCCCGACGTGACGCCATCGGGGCGCACGACATGCCACGGCAGCCCGGATCCGGCCACAGTGCGCAGCACGCGCTCCAGCACCGTCACGCCGCCCAGTTGGGCATCGAGCTTGTGCGTGGCGCCGCCCGATTCCCGGAAGCGCTCGCCCCTGCCCGCGGCCAGCACGATCACGGTGGGTAATGCCGCTTGCTGCATGGCCGGCCTACGCCACCGTGCGCACGGGCAGGCTGCGCACGCGCTTGCCCGTGGCCGCAAAAATCGCGTTGCACAGCGCCGGCGCCACGGGCGGCACGGGCGGCTCGCCCACCCCGCCCGGCGGCAAGGCGTGGTCGTCATTCACCAGATGCGTGCGGATCTCGCGCGGCGACGCATGGTGGCGCAGCACTTCATAGTCGTGGAAATTGCTTTGCTTGACCCGGCCCTTTTCGAACGTGATCTCGCCCACCAGCGCCAGGCTCAGTCCCATGATGGCGCCGCCTTCCATCTGGGCGCGGATGCGCTCCGGATTGATCTGCGGACCGCAGTCCATCGCCATGTCCACCGCCACTACCCGCACTTCTCCTTTGGCGTCGACCGCCACTTCGACCACGGTCGCCGTATAGCTCATGAAGCTGTAGCAGAACGCCAGGCCCAGCCCGTGCCCCTTGGGCAGCTCGCGGCCCCAGCCCGCCCCGCGCGCGGCGGCTTCGATCACGCCGCGCAGGCGGCCGGTGTCATAGGGATAGCGTTCGGGCGATTCGGTGTAGTTCCAGGAATCGCCCATCGTGCCCGGGTCGATCTTGCGCGCGGGCCCGATCAGATCCAGCGCGAACTGCTTGTGGTCCTGGCCCGCGCGGTGCGCGAGTTCCGCGATGAAGCACTGCGCGGCGAAGGCATGGGGAATATTGGCGACCGAACGGAACCAGCCGATGCGCGCATGGGCGGCAACCTCCGCCGTTTCCACCCGCACATTCTGGACCACGTAGGGCATGTTGATGGCCGACATCGCGGACTCGAACATCTGCTGCCCCTTCGCCCCGTCGGAGAACAGCGAGGCGATCGTGGGCGACGCGCTGCGATGCAGCCAGGACCGCATCTTGCCGTCCTGGCCGATGACCGACTCCAGGCGCTCTACCGACACGGTGTGCAGGTAATCGTGGTGGATGTCGTCCTCGCGCGTCCAAACGAGCTTGACGGGCGTGCCTTCGGGCATGGCCTGCGCCACGATGGCGGCCTCGTCGACGAAGTCGGGTTTGGACTTCCGGCCAAAGCCGCCGCCAAGCAGCAGCACGTTTACCTTGACGTCCTCGGGCTTGAGCTTCAACCGCCCGGCCACGGCGCCCTGCGCCGCCACGGGATTCTGGATAGACGTCCAGACCTCGGCGCGCCCGGCCTGGATCCGCACCGTGGCCACCGGCGTCTCCATCGACGCATGCGCCAGGTGCGGCACGTAGTATTCCGCGGCGTATCGCTCGGCCTCGGGCGCCTGCGCCCAGGCTTGCGGCGCATCGCCTTCATCGCGCATCACCTTGCCCGGCTTGCGTGAGGCCGCCTCCAGGGTCTGCCGGTAGGCCGCCGAGTCATAAGCGCCGTTGGGGCCGTCGTCCCATTCCAATTCCAGCGCCGCGCGGCCCTGCATCGCCGACCACGTATTGCGCGCCACCACCGCCACGCCGCCCAGCGGTTGAAACGCCGGCGCGCCGCTCATGGCCGGAATCTGCACCACCTTGATCACGCCGGGTATGGCCAATGCCTTGGCGCTGTCCACGCGGCGAAGCTTGCCGCCCACCACCGGCGGACGCGCCACCACGGCGTAGACCATGCCGGGCAGGCGCATGTCCATGCCGTAAATAGCCTGGCCCTTGCCGATGTCGGCCAGGTCCACCATCCGCACCTGGCTCTTGCCGATGAAGCGGAACTCGGCGGGTGTCTTGAGCTTGAGCGCGTCGCCCTTGGGCACGGGCAGCCCGGCCGCATCGGCCGCCACCTCGCCATAGCCCAGCCGGCGTCCGGTGGGTGTGTGCACGATCTCGTGCTGCACCGCGCGGACCTCGGCCACCGGCACCGACCAGCGGGCGGCGGCCGCCGCTTCGAGCATCTGGCGGGCCGAGGCGCCCACGCGGCGCATCGGCATCAGGAAGTGGCGCATGCTGCGCGAGCCGTCCACGTTCTGGTTGCCGTAGCGGGCCTCGTTGGCCTCGGCCTGCACGACCTTCACCCGCGCCCAGTCGGCTTCCAGTTCGTCGGCCACCACCATGGGCAGGCTGGTGCGCACGCCGGTCCCCATCTCGGCGCGGTGCGCCACGATGGTGACCGTGCCATCCGGCGCGATGGAGACGAAGGCCAGCGGGTCATCGACCGTGCCGCCGGGCATGCCGTCCGCGCCATATTTCTGGGGCGCCGCGTCCGCCGCCCACACGGCGCTGACCAGGCCATTGGCCGTCACGGCCAGCGTCAGGGCCCCCAGGCCGCCTTGCAGAAAGCCCCGCCGAGTCATGTGCAGAGTGGTTGTCATCATTGACCTCCCTGCGCCAGTTGGGCAGCGGCCTGCTTGATCGCGGCGCGTATGCGCGGATAGGTGCCGCAACGGCAGATGTTGCCGCTCATGGCGTCTTCGATCTGCTGTTCGGTGGGCGCGGGCGTCGCCTTCAGCAGCCCGACCGCCGTCATGATCTGCCCCGCCTGGCAATAACCGCATTGCGCAACATTGTTCTCGACCCAGGCACGCTGCACCACCCGGCCGACGCGATCGGCCTCCATGCCTTCGATGGTCGTGATCGCATGCCCCGCCACCGCCGAGACGGGCGTGACACAGGCGCGTATCGGCTGGCCGTCCATATGGGTGGTACAGGCCCCGCACAAGGCCATGCCGCAGCCGAACTTGGTGCCCGTCATGCCGAGCTCATCGCGCAGCACCCAAAGCAGGGGCATATCGTCGGGAACGGAAACTTCCTTGGCCTGGCCGTTGACCTGGAGTTGTGTCATGGCGAAATCCTGGGTTGAGTGGACAAAGGGTGGGCGCTGGCTGGCGGGGAGAGGCATTGAAGCGCCCTCCCGGCGCAGGCCCATCATTTTCGTCAAGAAATTGAATAGTGCCCAGTTATAGCGTTTTTGCGCGCGCGCCGGCCTAGTCGGGCGATGGCCGGCCCATTTTTTCAGACACGGGCGGCTGGGGGCACGTTCGGCGATTTTCGTCGGGGAAGCGTCAATCGCGCGCTCATTTTCCGCCTCAGCCGGTGTACAAATTCATGTCGGGCCTCAAGTCACTGATCGACTGCTATTGGCCTCGGAATGGCACGGACGAAATCGGCGTAGGAGATGAGGACGCCGCAGACGGAGTCAAGATGCCTGCAGCATTCCTGCGATTCATCGAGGAACGGATCGTCGTCTTCAGCAGCAGCAAGCCCGCCCTCGTCCAAAACCAAAGGGCCGAATCCAATGTTTCAAAGGATCCGGCCCCACATCCTGCTACCAAGCTGCTTGCCTTAGCGCAAGCAGCTCAGCAATTAAATCGATTTGATCATGGTCGCCGTGGGACCTTTTTGGCCCTGGCCGGCGACGAACGAAACGCGCTGGTTCTCTTCAAGAGATTTGTGTCCGTCACCCTGAATTTCAGAGTAATGGGCGAAGAGGTCTTTGCCACCCAGCTCCGGCATGATAAAGCCGAAGCCCTTGTCGTTGTTGAACCACTTCACGATACCAGTTTCAATCTTCAATGTAAGTCCTAGATTTGCCGGGAAAATGTTCCCGGGGCCACTATGGGTGATAAGCCACAACAAAGATATAGCTGTTACGGATTAACACATTCGCGGTCCGCGGCAATCTCGCGGTTTTGCTCGAGAACCAAGCTCAAGGTATTGAGGAACAGGTCCAGGCCGAGGATGCCCAAGCCGATGGTTGAAAGCACGGTATTGCCCGCCGCATCCTTGATGACAACCTTCTCGGTCCAGGCGTTCAGGTCGACGTTGCGCAGGCTGGATACCGGCACCCTCTGCCCCTGCACTTCAAGCGCGTCGCGGGTGATGACGATGGGCTGGGTGGTAACGCTCAGGAACTTGCCGCTCATGCGCTTGCGCCAGACCTGTCCCGTACTGATGTAGTTGAAGACGACAGCGCCGCCGGCCGCCAGGGTCTCGAGGACGACAGGCTGGCGCTCGCGCAGGTAGAGCTCGCGGAACAACTGTTGGAAATCCATGTAGCCCGACAGGTGCTGGCTGATCCAGTTGAAGGATTCCCCCGCATTGCGGCGATAGGCAAGGTTAGTGGCCAGGCCGCTCATCACGGTCTGTCCGGAACTGAACAGGTACAGATCTTCGATTTCGGAAAAAGGCGTGTACGTCTTCTGCGCGCCGACGATCCGGGCGACGCCGTTTTCATAGATCTCGTAGCTTGGCTGGCGTAACTTCTTCTGCCACACGCTGGCGCCAAGCGCGCAGAGTCCGCAAAAGGCCAGAAAACCGCTGGTGCCGAAGAAAAGCGGGGGATTTTTCTGAGGCACGATGGTGCTCAGATAGACGACGAAACCGGCCAGTGCGAGGCACGCTATGCCCAGTATCACAAGGAAGTAGACAAAGAACTTGCCGTGTCGAAAAGTCTTGATCAGTTCGCCTGTCGAGGGCTGAGAGTGCTGTGTTGCCATTACTGCTACATCCTATTTTTGGGGGAGGTCCGTCTTCAGACGCGGGCGGAGTGCCCGCCAGGGACCGGTCGCGATTGTAGAAGAACCGGCACCCGGGCTCGGGATATGCTCAAGACCGAGGTGGCGTTCGTTGATTTGAATGGAACCTCTTGCCATGTGCGGTTACTGACCGGACATGACAATCCGCCGCCATTTCCGCCCAACCAGAAGCAAACTCAGCCTGTTCGCAGCCAGCTTGACCCTTCTTCCGCTGACCGGGTACGCAGCCGGCACTGGCGGCGGGCTACACGGAGGGACCTCTTACACCGGCTATCTCGCCTCCGGCGATGGCGGCGCCCAAGGCGCGGCCGGTTTGTACGGAACGAACTTTGGCGTGGGCGGTACAACCTCGCCCCTGCTCGTCGACGCGTCCACTTCGGGCACCGACGGCACCGAGAGCGGCGAGGACAGACTCATCAGCATTGGAGCAATCGCTGTCAGGATCGGCGGCGGGGGCGGGGGCGGCGGAACGACCATTGCCGTGACCAATTCGACCTTGGTCAGCATCGGGGGCAATGGCGGCAAAGGCGCGACGTTTCCCAACAGCATTCCTAGCTCCAATGCCGGCTTGCTCATCGGTGGAGGCGGAGGCGCGGGGGGAGTCATAAACTGGCAACTTGGCACGCCCGCCGGGGCCATCGCGGCGTCGGTGCGGGGAGGTAATGGCGGCACCGGTGCGGAATTGACGGGCGCCAACATGATCTTCACCAACACCGGCACCATCTGGGGCGGCGGCGGTGGTTCCGCGGGTGAGCTGTTTGATGCGACAAATGGGGAGATCATCGCTGGATACAGCGGTTCCGGCGGCACCGGTCTGGCCGTGACCAGCAACGGCGCCACCGTGACCAACACCGGGACGATCCAGGGCGGCAATGCCGGCCTCGGTTCCGCACTGAGCTTCGGTGGCAATGGCGTGCGCGTAAGCGGCGATCTCGGCCACATCATCCAGGACGGCGCCATTGCAGCCGGTTTGGATAGCGACGGCGTCACCCTCCGCGAAGCGGTGCTGATCAATGGTCAAGGCAATACCCTCACACTCCATCCGACGTCGACCACCGCCGGCAACGTGCTCTTCAACGGCGCCGGCAACCGGCTGCAGATCGGCACCGGCAGCACGGGAACGGCCGTCATCGGCGGCTCGGTATCGCTGGGCTCGGGCGGTGTGTTCCAGGTCCGCGCCACCCCGGCCGCCTTCGATCGCCTCAATGTCACCGGCAACGCCGTGGTCAATCAGGCCCGCGTCGAGGTTCAGGCTAGCCCGGGCGCCTACAGCGAAACGTTCAGCCAGATCGTCCTGCACGCCGATGGCACCTTGACTGGCACCCGGTTCACCGGCGTCACCAGCAACCTTGCCTACCTGACGCCGACGCTCAGCTACTCCGCGGATGATCGCGACGTGACCCTGACGCTCGCCCGCGCTCCGTCCCCCGTCACACCGCCCGTCACCCCGCCCGTCACGCCCGAAGCCCCGCCTGTCGCGCCGCCCGACACCCCGGCAGCCCCGCCTGCCAAGATCCGCTTCGCCGATCTAGTGAGCGGCGGCAACGCCCGCGCGGTCGCCGACGCCGCCGAAACCCTGGGCGCCGGCCACGCCGTCTACGATGCCGCCATCGGCCTGCCGCAAGGCGCGCCCCAGGCCTTTTTCGCCGGCCTGTCCGGCGAGATGCATGCGGGCGTGAGTTCGGGCCTGTGGAATCTGTCGTCCACCGTGCGCAATACGCCGCTCAACCAGTTGCGCGGCAATCTGAATGCCGGCTTCGCCCCGGGCGCACCCACGGCTGCCGCCGGCACCAGCGACGCCGCGCCCTCGGCGGCGACCCTGCCCTCGTCCCTCGCCCGCCCCGCCTGGGCCCAGATCGTGGGCAACTGGCAGCGCATCGGCGCCACCGGCGACACGTCGGCCGTGCGCCAGCACACCGGCGGTGTGTTCGTGGGCGCCGACCACGGCGTGGGCAATGGCTGGCGCCTGGGCGGCGCGCTGGGCTACACCGACTCGAAGCAGCGCGTCGATGACCTGGCCAGCAAGGCCGATGTGTCGAGCTACAGCGCCGTGCTCTATGGCGGCAAAGCCATCGCGCTGGGCGCAGGCAGGTTCAACGTGATGGCAGGCGCGTCATACACCTGGCACGACATCGGCACTGAACGCCACATCGATGCCGGCGGCCTGAATCAAACCCTGGATGCGAACTACGGCGGCAACACGACGCAGTTGTTCAGCGAAGTGGGCTACGCCTTTGCGGCCGCACGCGGCCTCACGCTCGAACCCTATGCCGGGCTGGCCTGGGCTGGCCAGCGCACGCGCAGCTTCAGCGAATCCGGCGGCAGCGCCGCGCTGTCGGGCGACTCCACCCGCAACAACACCACGACCACCACGCTGGGTCTGCGTGCCACCCAGGAAGTGACGCTGGGTTCCCTGGCCGGCGCCGTGTCGGGCGGCCTGGGCTGGCGCCATGCCTTCGGCGACGTCCGCCCTGAAAGCCGTCTTGCGTTCGATGCCGGCGAATCCTTCACCGTGACGGGCTCACCGATCGCGCGCGATGCGGCGCTGATCGAGGCAGGCCTTGACGCGCGGATCTCCCGTACCGCCACGCTGGGGCTCGCTTATGCCGGGCAGTTTGGCGGGGGCAATCGGGATCAGACGGCTTCGGTTAATTTGCGCTGGACGTTTTAAGCCCGGCGGACGTTCGTCAACCGATGCGGCGCGCCGACTCCGTATCGAGACTGATCAACTTCGAGCTCTGGTCCGGGCCCCGCTTGGGGCCGAGGTTGGCCGGTCATCAAAGGCGGCTCCCGGACAGGAGCTGTCGTTTGACATCGAAGGCGCCGACTGCATTCAGGCGTCCATGACAGCAGGTTCCGGTTCCGCAGCAGCCGAAAATATCGTCAAACGCCTTCTCTCCGAAGCAGCGCAGGATGCCGTCGAATTCAAGAAGGAAGACGGGAGCCCAGGAGGCCGATCATCCGGCGATCGTGGCGGAAACCGAAGCCCTGGGCGGGGAATTCAGGCGGTCAGGAAGCGCGTGACTTCAGCCCAATCATTCGTCGACAGCGCGACATCCTCGAAGTCGCCCGCTTCCTCATCGTAGCGCGAGACACAGAAGCGCTGGCTCCTGCCGGATTCGCGGTCGGCGTAATTGGCGTAGTCGACATACACTTTCAAGCCACGCTCCTCGTTCACGAACGACGGAGCTGCATCGATGCGCTCCGACGCGTCGAAGTAACCTGCGGGCAGGGTCGGCAGGGTGGTTATGTCGTAGTCGGGAAATTCGCGACGCAGTCGGTCAAGGTTCATAAGGGGAAGCGTGTGGGGCTGGAGGGCTGAACTCAGAAGTGCGAGTGCAAATCAACAACGGCCCCATAAAATTGTTGTGTTGCGGCTAAGGTGTTGATTCTGCGTTAATTCCTGGCGCGGCAGGAGGGGCTCGAACCCCCGACCCCGGGCTTAGAAGGCCCGTGCT
>RCUH01000124.1_pt1 | contig 119467 bp, 107 predicted proteins | sample 2166191 | NCBI WGS metagenome assembly RCUH01 (sample SAMN09932848, study PRJNA488358) | compost metagenome | feature: garden; material: soil; isolation source: compost soil in an enriched community after 214 h of incubation | place: Germany: Experimental Botanical Garden Goettingen | collected...
ATCGTGAAAGCGGCGAACATCCGGGCGGAGTGAACGCCGAGGCGATGCCGCGGGCCTTGCGACGTCACGAGATCGAACGGCATGCCGCCTTCGCGATAGCCCTGGCATTGGTTAGCCGGGCCCGATAGCGCCTGGATGCGCGCCGGGTCCTCGCCAGGGCTTGATGGCTCGGACCCGGCAAACGCGAGCCTGCTGTTTAGTCGATGCGCGCGCCGGAGATCTTGACGGCCTCGGCCCACTTCGCGATTTCCTTTTGCACGAAAGCCTGGAACTGTTCTGGCGTGGACGGCGTGAACTCGCTGCCGGCGGCGATCATCTTTTCTTTCGCTTTCGGGTCGGACATGACGTCGCGCATATCCGCCGAAATCTTTTCCACCAGCGGTTTGGGCGTGCCCTTGGGGGCGAAGAAGCCGGACCAGGGCGGGGCTGCAAAGCCCGGGAAGCCCTGTTCGGCGACCGTGGGATAGTCGGGCGCGCTGGCAAAGCGATCCGCCGTCGTCAGCGCGACGATCTTCAGCTTGCCGCTCTTCGCGTAGGCTTGCACGGCGGGCAGGCCCGTGATGCCTACCTGGATCTGGCCGCCCAGCAGGTCGGTCACCATCGGGGAACTGCCGCGGTACGGAATGTGCGCGAGCTCGAACTTGCCCTGGTTCTTGATCAGTTCCATGCCCAGGTGCGACGCCGTGCCGTTGCCGTCGGAACCGTACGAATAGTGGCCATCAGGCTTCTTCAGCAGGGCGATGAGTTCCTGCAGGTTGTTGGCCGGCACGTCGTTGTTGACGATGATGGCGTTGGGATAGAGCGTGGCTTGCGTGATGGCCTCGAAGTCCTTGATCGGGTCATAGCGCATGTTCTTGTAGAGCGAGGTATTGATACCGTGCGAGCCCGTCACACCCAGTACCAGGGTGTAGCCGTCGGGCGCGGCACGCGCCACGTATTCAGAACCGACGTTGCCGCCCGCGCCTGGCTTGTTCTCGACGACGACCGCCTGGCCCCATTTCTTGGACAGGCCCTCGGCCACCAGGCGCGCAGTGATGTCGGTGGCGCCGCCCGCCGGGAACGGCACCACGATGGTGACGGGACGCGTGGGGAAGTTGTCCGTGCCCTGCGCGAAGGCGGGCGCGGCGGCCAGTCCGACGGCGCCGGCAAGCATGGCCAGGGCGCCGAGGATTTTGCGGCGCGGCCAGCCCGCGTGCGTTGCGGAGGAAATCGGGTGTGTCATGTTTCAAGGCCCTTGTTATGTGGTGTAAGCACTGTGTGAAGAAACGGGCCGCGCTATTGCGCGGTGTACCCGCCGTCGGCACGAATGTCCGTGCCCGTGATGAACGAGGCTGCCTCGCTCAACAGGAAAACAACCGTCCGCGCGACTTCATCCGCGCTGCCGAGACGTCCGGCGGGATACTTGGCGGCCAGCGCGGCGCAGGCGGCCTGCGCGCTGCCGTAGCGGTCGACCAGCCTGCTGGTCAACACCGCGCCGGGAGACAGGCTCAACGAACGGATGCCGTCCGGTGCGTGGTCCACGGCGATGGCGCGCGCCAACGCGATCAGGCCCGCCTTGCTGGCGCCATAAGCGCCGCGGCCAGGCGCGGCCACGCTGCCCAGTTGCGAGGCGATATTGAGCACCACGCCACCGCCGGCGCGAACCATGTGCGGAATGGCCCATTTGCTCATCAGCCACGCCCCTGTCAGGTTCACATCCAGGGCCTGCCGCCATTGCGCAGGCGTCAGATCGGCGACCTTGGCGCTCGGCGTGACTGTGGCGGCGTTGTTCACCAGCGCGTCGATCGCGCCCCAGTGGGCGGCCACCTGATCCACGGCGGCCCGGGTGGCGTCGGCGTCCGTCACGTCGCAGCTCAACGCCAGGACGCGGGATTGCACCGTGGACAGCGCCGGGTGGCACTGCGCCAGCAGGTCCGCATCCCGATCCAGCCGGGCCACGCGGGCGCCCGCGTCCAGGCAGCGCGCGACGATTGCCTGCCCCAGTCCCCCCGCGGCGCCGGTCACGATCACGGTCTTTCCTTTCAGGACGAGCCCGTCCGCGGTCGTCATGGCGTCATCGCTCCCAGCGAGGCGCCGCCGCACACGTAGAGCGTCTGCCCCGTGATGGCCCCTGCCTCTGCACTCAGGAAGAAGGCGATGGTGGCGGCGACTTCGCCCGCATTGATCAGGCGGCCCAGCGGCAGGTCCACCCGCGCGGCGGCACCGCGCTTCGGATCGTTCAGCATGGGAGTGTCGACCGCGCCCGGCGCGATCACGTTGACCGTGATACCGCGCCCGACGAGCTCTGCGGCCAGGCTGCGCGCCAGGCCGATCTGCGCCGATTTGGTGGCGGCATAGGCCAGGCGGTGCGCCCGGCCCAGCACGGCCCGGCTGGACACGAGCACGATGCGGCCGCTGCCGTCGGGCAGTTGCGGCGCCAATGCCTGGACCAGCGCCATCGGCGCGGCGCCATGCAGCCGCCACAGCAGTTCCGTGTCTTCCGGGCGCGTATCCAGCGCACCGCCGGTGCGCACCACGCCCGCGCAATGCACCAGCGCGGTCGGGCCGCAGCCGGCCAGGCCAGCGCACAAGGCGCGCAGCGCGTCGGCGTCGGCCAGATCGCAAACCACGTGACGGTATTGCTCGGGGTGCTGGATGGCGGCGGGCGCGATGTCGACGCCCGTCACGCGCCAGCCGGCGGACAGCAGCCGTTCGGCCAGTGCCAGTCCGATACCAGAGGCCGCGCCTGTCAGGACGCAATGCGCCGGCGCGTTACGCTCGATCATGGCTGTACTCAGGCGTCCAGCGTCGTCAGGCGCTTTTCCATCGCGCGCATTTGCTCGTAGCCCATCAGTTGCATGATGTCTTCGATGCCCACCAGAAGGTCGGGGCGGTCGGCGGGCTCGCCGCTGGCGATCACGCCCTGCATGACTTGCAGCGCCTGGCGCATGCCATGGATGGCGGCTGCGGGCAGCATGCGCGGCAGGCTGATGCGCTTGACGCCGATCTCCTTCAGGCGCGGCAGGGGAATCAGCGGGGTGGTGGGACGGTTGCGGATGCCAAACCCCATATTGATGCTGACGGGGATGCCCGCCGCGTCCACCAGGCGCTTGATGTCGTCTTCCGTGCGCACGGCGTCGGGGAACAGCATGTCCGCGCCGGCGCGGGCGTACGCGCGGGCACGCTTGACCGCGCCTTCAATGCCTTCCAGGGCAAGGGAGTCGGTGCGGGCGATGATGACGAAGTCGTCGTCGCGCCGTGCCAGGCAGGCCGCTTCGATCTTCTTGACCATCTCGGCCTCGCTGACAACGTCCTTGCCGGGCATGTGGCCGCAGCGCTTGGGACTGACCTGGTCTTCCAGGTTGATGCCGGCGACGCCGGCTTCCTCGAACATCTGCACCGTGTGATAGACATTGACCGGATTGCCATAGCCGGTGTCCGCGTCGGCCGTGAGCGGAATGGAGACGGATCTTGCCAGATGACGGCAGTGGGTGACGTTTTCGGACAAGCCCATCACGCCGATGTCGGCGATGCCCAATAGCGCGTTCGATACGGCCGCGCCGCTGGTGCAAGCGGTCTTGAAACCGGCGGCTTCAACCAGGCGGATGCTGTATCCATCGTAGACACCGGGCGACACGATGAAGGGTTCGTTCTTCAGCAGTTGCCGAAACTGGTTGCGCGGGTTGTTCATGTGATGCTGCTCCAAAGGGCGTTATGCGGCCGAGACGGGCTGCCCGGCGATGCCGGACGCCCCTTCCGCCAGATGTTCAAACAGGTGATGCGCCGCGCGTTCGATGTGCGAGCGCATGAGCGATTCCGCCAGTTCGGCATCGCGCGCGCGGATGGCGCGCAGGATCTGCCAGTGTTCGGCGTAGGCGTCGTCCTTGCGTTCAAGCACGGTGCCGGAATGCCGGCGGTAGACGCGCAACAGGTGATAAAGGTCGCCGCACAGGGCGTTGATGATGCGGGTGTTGCCGCTGGCCAGCACGATGCGTTCGTGGAAGTCGAAGACCCGGGGGGCCGGTGCGCCGCCATTGGCGGCCTCCAGGCGGCGCTGGCGGTCCTGCTCCAGTTCGACCAGCAACTGCGCGATCTCGTCGTCGCGCATGCGGCGGGTGGCGAGGTTGCACGCCACGCCTTCCAGCGCCATGCGCATTTGAAAGAGCTCCAGGGCGGACTCCGCCGACAGCGTCACGACGCGCGCCTTGATGTAGGGCTCGCGCGTGACCAGCTGGATGCCCTGCAGGCGGCGTACGGCCTCTCGCACCGGGCCGCGGCTGACGCCGAACTCTTGCGCCAGCGCCACTTCGTTGATGACGCTGCCCGGTGCGAGCCGGCCCTGGTAGATCGCGTCCAGCACCTGGTCGAACACCACGTCGGCCAGCGGGCCGGAGGCGTCTTCCTTGGTGGCGATGGAGGGCGTGGAAATGTTCATAGTGTTAACAGCCTATCAAATGGATCTTTAAAGTGTCAACTCTTTTGGCCGGTTCCCCATTTTGATCCTGGGGTGGCGTCAATGAGTTTTTCATGGGGCGACGAGCATATTTCGTATGTTTTCCTAGGGGTTACCCCTAGTGGGTAAGACCTGGTGTCTATCTACACTTCAAGATCGCGCCTGCAGAACTGTATGCGACCGTAGTCCTGTTTACTGCACTTATGGCAATAGTGTTGACACTATTGTTTTGTAGGTCGTAAGATGACCGCAGTTTAGATTCTCCCGATTACCGCTGCCATGATCCAGTCTTTCCCCTGTCGAGGCGCAGCGCTGCGCTACGCGGACCTGTCCGCCGCCGCCCAGGCCGAAGGCCGCGACATCCAGGCGTATCCCTATGTCATCCGCGTGCTGCTGGAGAATCTCCTGCGGCACCGCGCCTGGGGCGCTGCCATTTCCGAAGCCGAAATCGGCAGGTTGTGGGATTGGCGGCAGCACCCCGGCGCCGATCTTTCGCTGCACGTGGCGCGGGTGATCCTGCCCGATTCCAGTGGTCTGCCGGTGCTGCAGGACCTCGCGGCCCTGCGCGATGCCGTGGCTCAGGCGGGCGGCGACCCCGCGCGCGTCGATACGCGCATTCCCGTGGACCTGATCGTGGATCATTCCCTGCAGGTCGATTATTGGGGCGACACGGGCGCCGTGCAGCGCAACCTGCGCCGCGAATTCGAGCGCAACGACGAACGCTACCGATTCCTGAAATGGGCGCAGCAGGCCTACAAGGGCTTGCGCGTCATTACCCCTGGCATCGGAATCATTCATCAGGTCAACCTGGAATACCTGGCGCCGGTGGTAGTGCGGCAGGCCAGGGCGGACGGCGACTGGGCCTATCCCGATTTCGTGATCGGTGGCGATTCCCATACGCCGATGGTCAACGCACTGGGTGTGCTGGGCTGGGGGGTGGGCGGCATCGACGCCGAAGCGGCGCTGCTGGGCCACGCCTATACGTTCCCGATTCCGGAGGTCGTGGGCGTGCGGCTCCATGGGGCCATTGAAGCGCCGGCCCTGACCACGGACGCCGCGCTGCTGGTCACGCAGCAGTTGCGTGCCGCGGGCGTGGTGGGCAGCATGGTCGAATTCTTCGGCCCGGCGGTTGGGGCGCTCAGCGTGCCGGAACGCGCGACCATCGCCAATATGGCCCCTGAGTACGGCGCCACCTGCGGCTTTTTCCCGATCGACGCGCGCACGCTGGACTACGCCCGCGTGACCGGCCGTGATGACGGGCAACTGGCGCTGATTGAAGCCTATGCGCGCGCCAATGCATTGTGGCGCGATGCGCGCCAAGCCGACCCCGTCTATAGCCGGGTGATCGATATCGATCTGTCGGCGGCGCGGCCCAGCGTGGCCGGTCCGCGCCGGCCGCAAGACCGGATGGATGCGTCCGATGTGGCCGCGGATTTCCGCCGCCGCCTGGGCGCGCCGCTTTCGGAAGGGGGCTTCGCCGTGGACGCGGCAGCCGCGGCCGCGCATCCGGCGGGGCGCGAGGCCATCGGCCATGGCTCCGTGGCGTTGGCGGCCATTACTTCCTGCACCAATACGTCCAACCCCAGCGTGATGATGGCCGCCGGCCTGATCGCGCGCAAGGCGCTGGCGCGCGGCCTGACGCCGCCGGCCTGGGTCAAGCGTTCGCTGGCGCCGGGATCGCGCGCGGTGACTCGGTACCTGGAGTCCGCGGGGCTGCTGGCTGCCCTGCAAGCGCAAGGGTTTCACGTGATCGGCTACGGCTGCACGACCTGCGGCGGCAAATCAGGCCCCCTCGATTCCGCGGTGGCCGATGCCATCGCCGAAGATGGCCTGGTGGCGGCGGCGGTACTGTCGGGCAACCGGAATTTTGAAGGGCGCATCCATAAGCTGCTGCGCGCCAACTACATCGGATCGCCCGCGATGGTGGTGCTGTATGCGCTGGCGGGCCGCATCGATGTGGATTTCGAGCGCGAGCCGCTGGGGCCCGACGCCAATGGCGAGCCCGTCTACCTGCGCGACATCTGGCCCAGTCAGGACGAAATCGATGCCTTGCTGCCGCTGGCGTCGGACCCTGCGCTGTTTGCCGAAGTCTATGACCCCGCAAGCCTGGACAGCTCGATCTGGCGAGACCTGGCCGCCCCTTCCGGCCTGCGCTTTCCCTGGGACCCCGAATCGCAATACCTGGTTGAACCGCCGTTCTTCAAGGCCGAACCGGGGCGCGACGCGCTGGCGGACCTGGCGGCAGGCCTGACGCGCGGGCGCGTGCTGGCGGCGTTCGGCGACTCGCTGACCACTGACCATATTTCGCCCAGCGGCGAAATCCCTGCGGATACGCCGGCGGGCCAGTATCTGATCGACAAGGGCGTGGCGCCGCGCGACTTCAACACCTACGTCGCGCGCCGCTGCAATCATCATGTCATGACGCGTGCCACGTTTGCCAACATCCGCATCAAGAATGCCATGACGCCGGGCGTGGAGGGCGGCGTGACCCGCCATCATCCCAGCGGCAAGCTCATGCCGGTGGTCGAGGCCGCGGCAGCCTACCGCGAAGCGGGCGAGGCCAGCGTCATCCTGGGCGGCCAGGACTACGGCATGGGCAGCAGCCGCGACTGGGCGGCGAAGGGCTCGGCGCTACTGGGCGTGCGCGCGGTGATCGCGGAATCCTTCGAACGCATCCACCGCGCGAATCTGGTGGGCATGGGTGTGCTGCCGCTGGCGTTCGCGCCCGGCCAGGGCTGGCGCCAGCTAGGCCTGACCGGCGCCGAGACGCTGTGCTTCGAGAACGTGGCCAATGGCGTGCTCAAGGGTGAACCCATCGACGTGACCGCTGAAGACGGCGAACGCCGCATCCGATTCCAGGCCTATGCCCAGGTGCTCACGCACGCAGAACGCAAACTCATGGCGGAGGGCGGGATTCCCGCCAGCGTCCTCAATGCATTCTTGACCGACACGGCGGCCGCGGACACGGCCCATTGCTGACAACGCGCATCAATCAGGAAACACGACATCATGCTGGATCTCCTACTGACCAATGCAAGGCTGCTGCTGCCGCAGCAGGGGCTCACCGAGGGAGTGCTGGGCGTCATCGACGGCCGCATCGCCATCATCGCCGAGCCCGGCACGCCGCTCGAAGCCCGCGAAACCATCGACTGCCAGGGGCTATGGGTGCTGCCTGGCCTGATAGATCCCCACGTGCACTTCGGCTTTGGTTCGCCGGAGACCGACTTCGAGACCGAATCGCGCTTTGCCGCGCTGGGCGGCACCACCACGGTGCTCTCGTTCCACCGGTCCGCGGACATCCGGGAATCCTTTGAAAAGGTGCGCGACCGGGCGCTGTCGCAAAGCTGCGTGGACTTCGGCTTCCATTTCGGCATCACCAGCAACCTGCATGTGGAGACGCTCGATGAGATATCGCGCCGTTTCGGCGTGTCCTCGTACAAGCTCTACATGATGTACAAGGGCGCGGCGGGCCTGTCGAAAGGTTTCACCGACATCGACGACGGTTTGCTGTATTCGGCCCTGCGCGCCACCGCCGCCATTCCCGGCGCGATCATGGGCGTGCACTGCGAGAACGTCGAAGTCATCCCGGTGCTCAGGGATCCCTTGCGCGCCGCCGGCCGCGACGATCTGAAGGCCTGGAACGAGCAGAGTCCGGACTTCCTGGAGGCCGAGAACGTGCATCGCGTGTGCTACTTCGCGGCGAAGACCGGCGCCGCCGTCAACATCGTCCACCTGAGCAGCCGCGAAGCGCTGGACGAGGCGCGGCGCCACCGGCGCACGCCCAACGCGCCGCCCATCTACGTCGAGACCTGCCCGCACTACCTGTTCCTGAACGACGAGTCGCCCGCCGGCACCTACGCCAAGGTCAACCCCCCGGTGCGCGGGCAGGGCGATGTGGACGCCATGTGGGAAGGCGTGCTGGATGGATCCATCACCACCATCGGCACAGACCATGTGCCGCGCAAGCGTGCCACCAAGGATACGGACATCTGGGCCGCCAGCAACGGCTTCCCCGGCACCGGCCTGATGCTGCCGATCCTGCTGCACGAAGGCTATCACCGTCGCGGCGTGCCGCTGGAAACCCTGATGAAGGTCAGCGCCGGGAACTCCGCCCGCATCTATCGCATGCCCGGCAAGGGCAGCATCGAAATCGGCAAGGACGCGGACCTGGTGCTGGTGGACCCAGACCTGGAACGCACGGTCGATCCCGCGACCCTGGAATCGAACTCCGACTACTCGCCGTACGAGGGCATGACCCTGAAGGGCTGGCCCGTGCGCACCCTGGTGCGCGGGCGCACCGTGGCGCAGGACGGCCGCATCACCGATGCGGCCCGCGCCACCCCGGGCGGCCGTTATCTCAAGCGTCTTTGAACTGAATCCATCTTTTATCTGGCGGACAACACTATGAGCGACACCAAGCGAATCTGGGACGACTTCCTCACCGAACGCGACAAGCAAGTACTGGCCCAGGCCGGCTACGGCAAGCGCGGCGGCTTCGGCAAGCGTCCCGCGCTCTTCATCATCGACGTGCAGTACAACTTCTGCGGCGATACGCCCCAGGACATCCTGGAAGGCCTCAAGCAATACCGGACCCATTGCGGCCGCGAGGCCTGGGAAGCGGTTGCGCATATCGTGCCGCTGCTGGAATTGGCGCGGGACAAGAACATTCCTGTCTTCTATACCGAAAGCGGCCGGCGCGCGGACTTGCTGGACAGCGGGGTGCAGGTGGGCAAGAACCATCGCGGCGGCGAAAAGACCGTACTTGCCGACACGCATGCCACGCAGACCGTGGAGCCGCTGGCCCCGCGTCCGCAGGATATCCGCATCACCAAGCAAAAGCCCTCCTGCTTCTTCGGCACCATCTTCATGAGCCACCTGAATTTCCTGGACGTGGACACGCTGATCCTGGTGGGCTGCACCTCATCGGGATGCCTGCGCGCCACGACGGTGGACGCCTATTCGTACAATTTCAAGGTCATCATTCCCGAAGAGGCGGCGTTCGACCGCTTCCAGGCCAGCCACGCAATGAGCCTGTTCGACCTCAATTGCAAGTACGCCGATGTGATCCCGTCGCGCGAAGTGCAGGACTACCTGCGCGAATTGCCGGCGCCCGCCAGTAAGGCCCAGGGCTGACCCAGGGCGGATGCCAAAACCATGTCCCTGACAGCCGGACCGATTCCCGTCTACCTCTTGACCGGCTTTCTGGGCAGCGGCAAGACCACGCTGTTGTCGCGCCTGGTGCGCAGTCCGCAATTTGCCGACACGGCGGTGATCATCAACGAGTTCGGCGAGATCGGCCTGGATCACATGCTGGTGGGCAAGGCCGACGACACCGACGTGGTGCTGCTGGACTCTGGATGCCTGTGCTGCGCAGCCACCAGTTCGCTGCAGGATACGCTGGAGTCGCTGTACTACCGGCGCCAGCGCAAAGAGATCCCCGCCTTTACGCGGGTGGTGGTGGAAACCTCCGGACTGGCTGATCCGTGCCCCGTCATCAACACGCTGGCGGCCGATCCGCTGATCGCCCGTCATTACCGCTTTGGCGGCGTCGTGGCCACGGTGGACGCGCTGCATGGAATGGCCACGCTGCACGCCTATCGCGAAGCCAGCACCCAGATCGCGATCGCCGACCGCATCGCGCTGACCAAGACCGATCTGGCCGAGGTCAGCAGCATCGAGGCGCTGCGAACCACTCTGCAAGAGTACAACGCCAGTGCGCCGGTCCGCGCGGTATCGCCCGATACGGTTGACGAGGACGCACCGGCGCTGTTCCACGGATTGCAACCGGAGCATCTGGACGCGGCGGTTTTGGCTGCCGCGCGGCCGCTCGCTGCCAGCCCGCTGGCGCACGTCTTGCGGTACGGCATCGTTTCGTATGCGTTCCGGCAGGAAGCGCCGGTGAGCTGGGAGGCCTATGCACACTGGACCCGGCATATGCAGCGCCACGTCGGCGAACGCCTGTTGCGGGCCAAGGGCGTCCTGGCGTGGTCGGACGGGACTGTGCGCGCAGTGCATGGCGTGCGGCATGTGTTCAGCACGCCGGAAATCGTGGCGCTACCAGACGGCGCGGATAGGTCGGGCGCGATGATCCTGATCGTGCAGGATATGTCCGCGCAAGAGATAGACGAGGTGGTGCGGCCGCTGTTGCTGGACCGCACGGGGCGGTGACGCGCGGGGTGATCCGCCCAGGATCCTGACGCCGCAAGAAGACGCGCCGCGATCGCTGGCGCCGCTTTGCTGGCCGGTCATGGAACTGTTTTCGGGCGCCGGTTACTCAAGGGCGTACCAACCCCTTTCCAAGGCCCGCTTCGTCATGCCTACCCGGCCCACCCCACACAATCGCCCGCAAGTGCCGGCGCAACTGGCGCGCCTGCGCCTGACGCCCTTGCACCTCGCGCTGGTTTGCGCCCTGTCTGGCGCGCTTGCGGCCGCGCCCGCCCAGGCGGACAGCTTTCTCATCGGCAGCGGGGGCAACGGCGGGGCGGCCGACAATGTCAACGGCACAGGCATAGGGGCCGGTGGCGGGGGTGGCGGCATCGGCGGCGGTGGGGCGGCCGGCCTCTCGCCCTATGGCGGCGGCGCGGGCGGCGGTGTGGAAATGGGCGGGTATTTCGACCCCCTGGGCGGCTATGGCGGCAGCAATACCGGCCCAGACGGTGGCCTGGGCGCGTACCACATCTCGCCCATCAGCGGCGGCTACAGCATCGGCGGCGGCGCTGGCGTGGGCGGCGGCGGTGGCGGCGCCCAGCACCCGATGGGCTCGAACATGGGGGGCGGCGGCGCCGGACTGGGCGGCGCGGGTGGCGCGTCGCTGACGCCTGGGGAGTCCGGCGAAAGCGGCGGCCCGGTTCGTGATGCCTTGGACAATCTCGCTTCCGCCAGCCTGCCTGGCCAAGGCGTCCAGGTTTACAGCAATGCGCTGGTGTGGGGCCCAAAAACTTACGATTATGTCGGCGTGGGCGGCGGCGGCGGCGGCGCCTCGGACGCTGGCGCCGGTGGCAGTGGTACCCATGGCGAGCTGACCTACGACACGACGCGCCTGACCGTGAACCGCTCGATCCTGATCGGCGGCGGCGGCGGGGGCGGAGCAAGCATCAACGCCGGCGGGCGCGGCGGCAACGGTGTCGTGACGCTGATCAACGGCGCGGAGCTGGTGGTCGCCGAGCACCTGCTGATCGGCGGCGCCAACGGCGGCGGGAGCGCCGCCATGACGAACGGCGGCCAGGGCGGCGACGGCCGTCTCACGGTGAATAACGGCACCGTTATTGTCGGATCCGGCGGCCGCCTGCGCTTGGGGGCGGGCGCACAGGGCGGGTCGGGCGAACTGTTGCTCGGACCGGGCCTGCTCCAATTCGATAGCGGCGCCACGTTCGTCATCAACAACAACGGCGTTCTCCTGGTGGGTGGCCGGCCGGGATCCAGCATGCAGGCCGGCAGCATCGAGGGCCTGAGCACCCTGCGCAACGACGGCAGCATCGAGTTCAACCAGACCGGCGCCGCCCGGCTGGACACCGCGATTACCGGCACGGGGCAACTGCACACCAATAACGGCACCACCTCGCTAACCGGCAGCAATACCTACACCGGCGGCACCTGGGTCGGATCCGGATCGACGCTCAATATCGGCGCGAACGGCGCCAGCGGAGACCTGGCTGGCCCGGTCGCGGTCAGCGGCACGCTGGTTTTCCAGCGTAGCGACGCCAGCACCTTCAGCGGCGCCCTGAGCGGGGCCGGACACGTGAGCAAGTCGGGCGCCGGCACGCTCACCTTGGCGGGGGCGCACTCCTTCAGCGGACAGGTCTCGGTCGACGCTGGCGTGTTGGACGTGGCGGGCTCGGCGCCGAACGCCGCCTTTGTGGCGAATGCCGGCGGCACCCTCAGCGGCACGGGGCGGTTGGGAGGCACAGTCATCCAGTCTGGCGGCGTGCACGCACCCGGCAATCCGCTTGGCACGCAAACCGTGGCCGGCGGCTACAAGAACAGCGGCACGCTGCGCATCGCCGCCACGCCCACGGCCAGCGCCAGCCTCACGGCGCTTGGCGCGGTCGAGCTCGACAACACCACCTTGGCGCTGGCCTTCAGCCCGAACGACGCGGCCTCCTGGGCGCCTTCCGCCGCGCCGGTGGTCATCCTGGACAAACAAAGCGCGGGCGCCATTGCCGGCGGCATCGGGCGGATCGAGAATCCCTTGCTGTTCCTCGATGCCAAAGTCAGCACGAGCGGCGGCGATGGCAACGACCTGACCTTCCAGCTTGTACCCAAAGGGGCGGAAGAACCCGGGGTCGGTCCCGGAATCGACCCGGGAATCGACCCCGGGGTTGAACCCGGCAGCGGCGCGAAGGAGTTCGCCAGTCTTGCGGCCACCGCCAACCAGCGTGCCGTGGCCAGGGCGGCGCAAGCCCTGCCCGCCACCAGCGAGGTATGGCGCGCACTGGCGCTCTCGACCGACGTGGGCGACTACAGGCAGGCGCTGCAAGCCTTGTCGGGCGACACGCACGCCAACGTGAATTCGGCGCTGGTGAGCGCGGGCACTCCGGCCCTGCAACGCGGCCTGGACGGCCTGCGCGGCAATCTCGCCGCGGGCCGGCTGCCAGGCGCGCCCACGGCCCAGGCCGGCACGAGCGACGCGCCGCCCGCGGCCAGCGCGCTGCCACGCTCAACCGCGCAACCGGTGTGGGCGCAGATCGAGGGCGATTGGCGCCGCCTGGGCAGCGACGGCAATGCGCCGGCGCTCACCCAGCAAACCACGACGCTGGCGCTCGGCGGCGACGCGGAAGTGGGCCGCGGGTGGCGCCTGGGTGCGGCCCTCGGCTACGCCGACGCCAAGCTCAAGACGGGCAGCCGGGCCGCCACCGCCGATACGCAGAGCTATACGGCCACGCTGTATGGCGGCAAGGCCTACGCGCTGGGCGCGGGTTCCCTGAACCTGCTGGCCGGCACGGCCTACTCGTGGCATGACATCGCCACGCGGCGCCAGATCGACTACGGCAGCCTGTCGCAGACCCTCAAGGCCGATTATCACGCGTCGACCACCCAGCTTTTCGCTGAAGTGGGCTACGCAGTGCCGATCACGCCGGACTCTACGATCGAACCGTTCGCCGGACTGTCGTGGAGCGACCTGCGCACGCGGGCCTTCTCGGAATCAGGCGGGTCCGCCGCGCTGTCCGGAAAAAGCCAGAGCCAGACCCTGGCATCTACCTTGGCGGGCTTGCGCGCGCGCTGGCAGGTGCCTGACTCGGCCATTGCACTGCGCGGCATGTTGGGGTGGCGCCATGCCTACGGCAATGTGCAGCCCAGCACCACGCTGGCCTTCGATGGCGGCGCGAGCTTTTCGGTGGCCGGCGCGCCCATCGCCCGCGATGCGGCGCGCGTGGAGGTGGGTGCCGACCTGGTCACGATCCGCAACCTGACGATCGGCCTGGCTTATGCCGGCGAATTCGGCGGCGGCAATCGCCAGCAAGCCGGTACGGTAGACATGCGCTGGCGCTTCTAGGCTCGGCGGCGGGGTATTCACTCCGCTTCGCGCGCCACTTGCAGCAGCGCCTGCTCGAAGGTTTCGACCGGCTGCGCCCCTGACAGCAGATATTGACTGTTGATGATGATGGACGGCACCGACGAGATCCCCGCGGCTTGCCATTTCTGCTCTTCCGCGCGTACCTCATCGGCAAAGCGGCCGGATGCCAGCACTTCACGCGCGGCCTCGGTATCGAGGCCTGCCTGCGCCACGGTCTGCAGCAGCACCTCGGCCTGGCTGGTGTCGAGATTGTCGTGATGGTAGGTCTTCAGCAGCGCGCGCTTGAGCGCGATCTGCGCATCCTGTCCTTGCTCGCTGGCCCAATGCAGCAGGCGGTGTGCATCGAAGGTGTTGTACGACTTGTCGGCCTCGGTCATGCGCATGGGCATGCCGACGGCGGCGGCCCGTTCGCTGATGACGGCACGGTTGGCGGTGATCTGCTCGCGGCTGTAGCCATACTTCTTCTCAAGCCGTTCCAGCGTGTTCTGGCCGCCGGCAGGCATGTCTGGATTCAGCTCGAAGGGCCGCATGCGCAGTTCGACCGATACCGAATCCTTGACACGGTCAATGGCGGCCAGCAGGTTGCCCAGGCCGACCGCGCACCAGGGGCAGGCGACGTCGGACACGAAGTCGAGGATGATCTTGCCGGGGGTCGCTTGGCTCATGGCGGGGGGTTCCGATAGGGGGGGTGCACCATCATCGCGCAAATTCCGGCGAGAGGCGAACGGCCGCTTGCAGGACGGACGATTCGGGCCTGCCACCCGAGGATGGCAGGCCTGATATCAGGCGGGGTGGCGGCCAGTCGTGGCGCGCCGCGCGGTCACGGGCCGGGTTTCGCGTGCGTGAGCGATATGTGCCTGCGCCACCGGGCGGGGAGCTCCATCTTCCGCAAGGCGGAACACGCTGACCAGCTGCACCAGTGTCGCGGCCTGCTCGTTGAGGCTGTGGGCGGCGGCGGCCGACTCTTCGACCAGCGCGGCGTTCTGCTGCGTGGTCTGGTCGAGCTGGTTGATGGCGTCGCCAACTTGCGAGATGCCTTGTCCCTGCTCGTGCGCCGCGGCGCCGATTTCGGCGATCAGGTCGGCAACGCGACGCACCTGCGTCACGATGTCGTTCATGGTGCCGCCCGCCTCGCCGACCAGGTTGGAACCCGCTTCGACGTTGCCGACGCTGTCGCTGATCAGTTGCTTGATTTCCTTGGCGGCGCTGGCGCTGCGCTGGGCGAGGGCGCGCACTTCGCTCGCCACGACGGCAAAGCCGCGGCCTTGTTCGCCCGCGCGGGCCGCTTCGACAGCCGCGTTCAGGGCGAGGATGTTGGTCTGGAAGGCGATGGAGTCGATGACGGCGATGATGTCGACGATCTTGCGCGAGCTGGCGGAGATGGCGTCCATCGTGTTGACCACATTGCCGACGACTTCGCCGCCGCGCGCGGCGGCTTCACGGGCGGATCCGGCCAGCGAAGCCGCCATCTGCACGGACTCGAGGTTCTGCTTCACCGCCGCGTTCATCTCTTCCATCGAGGCGGCGGTCTCTTCGACGTTGGCGGCCTGTTCTTCGGTGCGCTGGCTGAGGTCGGCGTTGCCGGAGGAGATCTGGGTGGCGCCCGTGGCGATCGACTCGCTCGACTGGCGCACCTGGCTCACCAGCTTCGCGAGGTTGGCGCGCATGGCGTCCATGTTGGCCAGCACGCTGGTCTCGTCGCCATCGCGGCGCTGCACGCGCACGGCCAGATTGCCCTTGGCGACTTCCTGGGCGATCCGGGCGGCGTATGCCGGCTCGCCGCCCAGGCGGCGCATGACGGAACGCACGAGGACAAGGCCAAGGACGATGCCGATCAGGGCGCACAGCACGATAAGCGCGGTAAGCGTCCAGAAGGTGCGTTCCACGGCCGCGGCGGCGTCTTCGGTGTCGAGCCGGGCCAGTTCTTCCTGGCGCTTGGCGGCGTCCATCAGGATGTTGCGCGCCGCGACATGCAGCTCGGCCGAGTCCTTGTGCAGCACGGCCATCGCGGTGGGGTCGTTGCGATCGGCCAGGCTCTTCACGTTGTTCACGGCCGCCTTGTAGCGGGTCCAGGTGTCGGCCAGTTTGCCGCCCAGTTCGCGCAGCGCGGGATCCTGCTCTTGCTGCAGACGGTCACGTGCCTGCAGCACCGATTTCTCGGAATCTTCGTTCAGGCGCAGTTCGTTCTGGCGGCCTTGAGGATCGGTATTCCAGATATAGACGTACATGCGCCTGAAGTGCGTGGCGCCTTGCCGCGCGGCGTCTACGACGACGCGCAACGGCATCACGGTTTCCGTGTACATGGCGCGCTGTTTCTGGCTGATGCTCCAGAGCTGCTGCATGGCAATGACGCCAACGGCGAGCAGCGTCACGATGAAGAAGAGCACCAGCGCGATCAGGCTGCTCCGGAGAGAGAGATTTCTGAGTTTGGACATGTTGGGCACGCGACGGGGCGCGGAATGCACCCGCTACCCGTGCACTACAGCACATCATGCGGCGGTGCAATATGGCGAACTACGGGGGAAAAATCCGAGTCGATCCCCACGGGTGGGCTGCTGTTCCAATATGCGGGACGGCCCGGGTGCCGTCACGTCGAAACGCTGGTTCACCGCTTTCACCGGCACGGCTGTGGATCCGCACCGTCGGCGCGTGCGAACCCGGCCGTCAGCGCAAGGCAGGCAAAGCCGATCACGGCGTGATTGGCCGTCAACCGGTCCATGAGCAGGCCGAAGCCCGAGGCTCCCGCGGCCTGGCCAACAGCCAGCGCCAGAAACGCGATCATCACGCCGGTGGCGGGCCGACAGGGTAGTGCCGACACCCCCCACAGCAGATAGATACCCGTAAGCACGATGTAGGAGGCGCCGAATAGCGCGCCGCCGCATAGCGTCAGGGCTGTCGAGGTGCCGTCGGCCCCGATCAGCAGTATGCCTGCCGCCATCCCCGCAAGAAATACCCGGTGCACCGCGTCGATTCCGAATCGCGCGATCAAATGGCCGGCGCCCGCCCCCGCGATGCCGGCCGAGCCGATGGCGATCCAGAGCAGCCCGGCGCCGGTGCCGCTCCAGTCGAGTCGAAGTGCGACAAGTTGCCCGCCAAAGGACCAGACAGCGGTGCTGGCCGCGCCGGTCAGAAAAGCCGCCGAGGCCAAGCGCCGAAGGGCGCCGTCGATCGGCGGCATGCCACGCGTGCCAGTTGCCGTTCCGGGTGTGTTTCGCGGCAGGGCCAACGCCACGGCGTATGCCAGGCCGACCGCGGCGGCGGCAAACCCCGCGAAGGCGAGGCGCCATTGACCGCCCATCAGCAGCGCCACGGGGCCAGACAATGCCACGCCCGCCCCGGTGCCCGCGTTGATGATCGTGTTGGTCGCGTTCTGCCGGTCTGGCCTGACCGCCGCGGCCACCGCCGCCGCCAAGGGCGGCGAGGCCAGCCCCGTGCTTGATCCGGCCAGCATCACCGCGCCCGCTAGCCAGGGGGCCGAGGGCGCGGCCGCGATACCCGCCATGCCCGCCGCCGCGATCAGCGCGGCGGCGATGGCCACGTGGCGGGCGCCGATGCGTTCGGTCAGCCAGGCCGATAGCGTGACCGCGACGCAGTAAGTCAAGAATGCCCCGCCCGAAACCAGCCCGCTCAGGGTCGGCGACAAGGAAATTTCCGCATCGATCGCGGGCAGAAACAGTCCGAAGGCGAAGCGGGCAAAGCCGTAGCAGACGGCGATCAGCGCGAAACCCGTGGCGCCCAGATACAGACTCGGGTTCATGACCGAGCCCGCGCGATGGCCGGGCCGAGCGCTCGCGTCACAGGGTGTCCAGCGAGACGATCCGGCCGCCTTCCGCCTGCAAGCGCAAGAGATACGAGCCGTGATCGACGACCTGGTACGGAAAGTACAAGCCTGCCGGGGCGGGAGCATTGCCGTCCAGGCCGGCCAGCCGCTCAAGAATCATGCTGACGCCCAGCGCGGTCAGGTGGGCCGCGCCGCGCGGGTGGAACACCGCGTGGCGTGTGCGCAGCGCAAGACCGTCATGGCCCTTGCCTGCCAGTTCGATGAGGATCTCGGTGGACTTGGGTTCGCCACGGCGCCGTGACGAACTGATTCCGGTGGCGATGTTGAACTGCACGTTGGGTGCACCGGTTGCAGCCGCCAAGCCGGCCACATCGATGGACGAGAAGCCAGCTGCTTGCATCGTGGCGCCATCGATCGCACGGAATTCGGTTTTTGCGTCGTCCTTGCCGCGCCAGACGTAGCGGCCATCTTGCCGCGTCAGCGCGGCCGGCATCATCCGGTTCAGCCGTTCGAAGTCTTCGGCTACGGCGGGGCCGCCGCCGTCCTGCTCATCGACAAGCGCACCGATCTTGATGTCGTGGATTTGCGCAAAGGCTTGCGCGCAGGCGAAGGTGGCGATGGTCGTGGCGCCCACGAGCCACTCATAGCCCAGCACGATTGCCGCGGCGCTGGGCGCATGCATGTAGGCCGCGACTTCGGGGGCGATTTCGAAGACGCCCGAAGAAATGCCCAGGTGCGCCGCGCCGCGGCGTTGCGCGTAGCGCAAACCGGCCAGTCGGTCGTCAGCGTAAAAGACCGCCACGGCCGCGACCGGACGGTCACCCAGGCCAAGATCGTCCACGCGAGGGTCTATCACCACCCCTTCGGCATTCCCCAGATCGTCAGCCGCTTCAGCGCTTTTGGCGGCATCGCGCCCGCCGATCAGTAACGGCACATCGGGGTGCGCGGCGCGCAGGGCCCGGGCGCTCAGGCGGCCGATGGCGCCGGTGCCGCCCATTAATAAAATTGGAGTCGACGTCAATTCAAGGTACCTCCGCACGTGGGTCCGGGCGCGGGCGGTTCCGCCTTATCGCGCGTGAAAGGGATGACCAGGCGCATCGTCAACCATACCGATTTCGGCGACCGGGTCATCCTCCCGCACGGTCAGTCTGCCGCGGCGGGGACCGGCGTGTTCAGCAACTGCTGTTCCCACAGGTAGGCGATGCCGCTGCCCGCGGCATGCTGAACGAGTATGTCGGTCAGCGCCGGGGCGGTGTCGGTGCGCGCCCAGTCCCGTTGCCACTCGGCGGCCAGCGCCAGCCACGTCATCAGATTCACGCCGGCGGCCGCCATGCGCTGGAGGGCCACTTCGTGCGCTTCGACCGAAACGCCACCCGACGCGTCGGTGATGACCGTCACATCCCACCCTTCGCCCGCGGCCTGGATCGCCGGCATCGCGACGCAGATTTCGGTCCACAGACCGGCGATGACCAACTGCTTGCGGCCCGTGGCCTTGGCCGCGTCGACCACCTTTTTGTCTTCCCAGGTATTGATGAGCGTGCGGTCAATGACTTCCTGGCCGGGGAACACATCGGTGATCTGGGAAAAGATGCGGCCGCCTCGGGCAGCGATCACGCTCGTCAGGATCGTGGGTACGCCAAAGACCTTTGCGGCCTTCGCCAACGCCGTCGAATTGTTGACCACCGCATGCGGATCGTGGCTGTTCAGGTTGGTCAGTTGGTAAGGCTGGTGGTCGATCAGAACGAGTACCGAATCTTCAGGACGGAGAAGCGAATCGAGGCCGTTGCGAAAAGTCATTGGTGATTCCTGGTTTGCCATGGTTTGTGGAAATTGCATTGCGAGTCGCGTTGCAGATTGCGTCCCAGATGGCGTGCGCTTGTGGCGACGCTATCCGGATCCGCCATTATGTTTTCGTCAATCTGGATGCGGTAGTTCCGTTCCGAGGCGAACTGTGTCGCGCGATCAGGAACACCATCGTCTCGCCCGGCACGCCGATTCGGCGCTTGCGGCGGTAGTGCTATCCTGGGGCGAACCGCGACGCGGAAAGGGGAGCAACGCCAAATTGGATCTCGAAGAACTTCAAACATTCGTCGAAGTTGCCGATGCGGGCGGCGTGTCGCCCGCCGCGCTCAGACTGGGGGTGTCCAAGTCGATCGTCAGCCGCCGGTTGCTGCGGCTGGAAAAGGAACTGGGCGTGCAGTTGCTTGCACGCACCACACGCGGGGCAGCGCTTACCGAAGCCGGGGCGATTTTCCGGGACCATGCGGCCAGAGCCAGCGCCGAGATCGACATGGCCCGGGAAACGATCGTGCCCGCCGGTGATCTGCGGGGCCGCTTGCGTGTTGCCGTGCCGGTGTCGTTCGGCCTGACGCATTTCGCGCCGGTGGTCGCGGAATTGGCGCGGCGCCACCCCAAGCTGCAGGTCCAGACCTGCTATAGCGATCGCTTTGTCGATCTCATCGCAGAGGGTTATGACTGTGCGATACGGGTGGGCTATCTGCAGGACTCCAACCTGATCGCACGGCGCGTAGGCCCCATCCACGGCAAGCTGCTCGCCAGCCCGGGCTACATCCAGGCGCATGGGGCGCCCGAAGCGCCCGAGCAACTTGTCGCGCATGAGGCACTCATGCAGGGCACCGAGACCTGGCAGTTCATGGATGGCGACAAGATCATCGCGGTTCGTCCGCAAGGGCGCTTCAAGGCCGACAACGGCGCGGCCTTGGTCGCCGCCGCGACGGCCGGACTGGGGATCGCTTATCTGCCCGATTGCCTCACCCACGACCATGTAGCCGCAGGCGCCCTCGTGCCCATCATGACCCGCTATCCCCCACCGCCGGCCGGAGCCTACGTTATCCGCCCGCCCGGCCAGCATCCCGCACGGAAGATACGGGTGCTGACGGAGCTATTGATCGAGCATTTTGGGCAATCGCCGCATTTCGCGGGGGCCGGCGCGGGGTGACGGCGGCTTGAGCGCCGGGCAAACCTGTGCGGTCAGACGGGCACGCCCTTCGCACGCAGAATCGAATCAAACCGCTCCGGGTCGGACGTTCCCGAACGGTTCTCCTCGCGTATCCTGGCCTCTTTCTCCAGATGGCGGCGGGTCCGCTCCAGGATGTCCCTGGCCTGGACGGCTGGAATGGCGATCACACCGTCTGCATCGCCGACGATGACGTCGCCCGGCGCGACCTGCAAACCCGCGCAGGCGATCGGAATATTGATTTCTCCGGGGCCATCCTTGGTCGGGCCGCGATGGGTGTGGCCCCTGGCAAAGAGGGGCATGCCGTCCGCGGCCCACTCGACCACATCGCGGACCGCGCCGTCGATGACGAGTCCGGCCAGACCGCGCGCGACGCAGGTGGTGCGCATCAGCCCGCCCACCAGCGCCTGGGTGAGATCGCCGCCGCCGTCGATGACGAGCACGTCGCCAGGCCGCACCATGGTGAGCGCCTTGTGGATCATCAGGTTGTCACCCGGCCGGACACGTACGGTAAAGGCAGTGCCGCAGAGCACGGTGGTCAGGTCATCGTGATACTGGCGCAATCCGATCGCGCCAATGTGCCGGCTCATCGCGTCGCCGATCGCGGCGACCGGCAGCGAGCGAAAGGCGTCGATGGTTTCGGCGTCCGCGCCCTGCTGGCGCGGGTTGATGCAATAACCCGCGGGCCACGGGATGGCGGGGGAGGGAGCGTTCATGGTCGGTGGGTTCCTGGCGTGTAAGGGGCGGATTTTCAGAGTTGAATGTCCGCCTGTTTGACGAGATCGCCCCACTTGGCGCGGTCCGCCTTCAGGAATGCCGCGAACTCCTCCGGCGTGCTTCCCACCGCTTCGATGCCGTCACGCTGGAAGCGATCGCGGATCTCGGGGTCGGCCAGGGCCTGTGCGGTGGCCTTCTGCAGCGTTTTGACTGCTTCGGGAGGAATGCCGGGGCCCGCGCACAGTCCGGTCCAGGGCGTGGGATTGAAATCCTTCAAGCCGGATTCGCTGGTCGTGGGAAGGTTCGGCAGGCCGGCCAGGCGGTGATCGTTCGCCACGGCCAGGGCCTTCAGGGCACCGGACTGGATGTAGGGCAGCGAGCTGACTGCCTGATCGAACATCAGCGACACGCGCCCGCTATTGAGGTCAACCATGGCTTGGCCCGCGCCCTTGTAGGGCACGTGAACGATGTCGATCTTGGCCAGGGCGCGCAGCATCTCGCCCGCAAGGTGCGCGGTGGTGCCGTTGCCGGACGAGGCGAAGTTGACCTTGCCGGGATTCGCGCGCGCATAGGTCAAGAATTCGCTGACTGTCGAGACGGGCAGATCCTTGCTTACCAGCATCAGATAGGGCGTATTGCCAATCTGCGTGATCGGCGTGATCGTCTCGACGTCGAAGGGCATGCGCAGCGGCAGAAAGGGCTGGATGGAAAGCGTGCCCGTCGTGCACATGAATACCGTGTGCCCGTCGACGGCCTTGATGGCCGCGTCCGCGGCGATGTTGCCCGCGGCGCCGGGACGATTCTCGACGACGACCGACTGCTTCAATGCCGCTTCCAGCTTGGGAGCCAGCAGCCGGGCGATGATGTCGTTGGATCCGCCGGGCGCGAAACCGACGATCAGGCGCACGGGCTTGCTCGGATAGTCGGCGGCCTGTGCGAGCGGCGCGCAGGCGATCAACGCGGCCGACAGGGCCGTCGCAAGAATGGGCTTCAAGAAATATTGTTGTTGCATGGTTTTCCCCTTGATTTGTGTGAGTGCGGCAGGTCAGGCCAATTGAGCTCGAGCCCGCGCGATACGGCGGCAACCTTCTTCCAGTACGGCATCGCTGGCGGCAAAGGAAATGCGGAAATGGCTATCCACGCCGTAGGCCGACCCTTGTAGCACCGCCAGATTCTGTGCGTTCAACAGATGCAGCACCCATTGCTCGCTGGTTTGCAGCCGGCTGCCGTCCGGCAATGCCGAACCGAACAGGTCCGAACACTTCGGGAAGACGTAAAACGCGCCCTCCGGGCTGGCGCACTGTATTCCATCGATCGCGTTCAGCGCATGGACGATACGGTCGCGCCGCGCCTGGAAGCGCTGGCGGCTCTGCGACACGAAGTCCTGCGGGCCTGTCAGTGCGGCCAATGCCGCCGCCTGGCTCACCGAACTGGGATTGGAGGTGCTTTGCGATTGCAGCTTGGTCATCGCTTTGATCAACGCCGCCGGCGCGCCGGCATAGCCGATACGCCATCCTGTCATGGCATAGGCCTTGGATACGCCGTTCAGCGTCAGGGTGCGGTCCTTCAGCGCCGGCGCCACTTGTGCCAGGGTGTAGAACTTCCGGTCGTCATAAAGCAGGTGTTCGTAGATGTCGTCCGTCAAGATCCAGACTTGCGGATGCCTGAGCAAGACCTCGGCCAATGCTTGCAGGTCGGCTTTTGTGAAATTGGCGCCGCTGGGGTTGTTCGGGCCATTCAGAATCAACCAGCGGGTCCTGGGCGTGATCGCACGCTCAAGTTCTTCGGCCTGCAGGCGGAATCCGTTCGCCGCGAGCGTATTGACGATCACGGGCGTGCCGTTGGCCAGCAAGGTGATGTCGGGATAGGAAACCCAATACGGCGCGGGCACGATCACCTCATCGCCGGTGTCGACGGTGGCCATGATGGCATTGAAAATGATCTGCTTGGCGCCGGTGCTGACGATGATTTCATCAAGCCCATAGTCGAGTTCGTTTTCGTTCGCGAACTTTGCCCGGACGGCTTCCCGCAGCGGGGCCGTTCCGCCAACATCGGTATAGCGGGTATGGCCTTCGTTCATGGCGCGATAGGCCGCCTCGCGGATGTGCTCGGGCGTGTCGAAATCCGGCTCGCCAGACGTGAGGCTGACGATGTCCCGGCCCTGCGCGCGCAGCATGCGGGCGTGCTGGCCGGCCATCGAGCTGGGAGAAGGCTTGATACGCTGAAGTCGTGCAGCGGTCTGCATTGGCGATCCTGAAGGCTATTGAACAGTGGGCCAATTATGGATACGATCAGTTTCCGGCGGGTAGCGAGTTATCGGCATACCTGGCCATTCCATACTGGCATGGGCTTGCAGAACGTTGCGGGCCGCGCCGTCCGTCGCAATGAATCCAACCTTCAAACAACTAGAGGCGTTCTACTACAGCGCCACGCTAGGCAGCTTGAGCGCCGCCGCCACGGCGTTGCACGCGACGCAATCCGCGATCTCCAAACGCGTGAGTGACCTGGAAGCCGAATTGGGCCGGCGCCTGCTCCATCGTGGTGCGGCCGGCATCGCACTGACCCCCGACGGCGAGCGGCTGTTGCCCTTGGCCGAAGAGGCGCTGCGCCTGCGTCTGCGCATGGCGGAAGGGGTTGGCGGCGCGGTGCGGCTCGAAGGCAGAGTCCGTATCGGCGTCACCGAACTGACCGCGCTTAGCTGGCTGGGGATGCTGATCAGCACCCTGGCCAAGGAGAGCCCCGGGCTGACGTTGGAGCCCAGTGTGGCGCCGGGCCTGCAACTGATAGACCAACTGCGCCAGCACGAGTTGGATCTGGCCATCGTGCCGGGAAATTACTGGGGCGACGAGTTCCGGCTGCTGCGGGTCGGCGTGGTCGAGAACGTCTGGATGGCCAGTCCCTCGGCCGGCGTGCCGGAAGGCCCCCTGAAACCGGCGGATTTCGCGCAGTACCCCTTTCTTGAACAATCGCATGATTCCAGCAAGAGTCTGTTCTATCGGCCGTGGCTGGAAGAGCATGGGTTCCGCTTCAACCGGGTGTTCGCGAGCAACAGCCTGGCGGTGCTTGGGGAATTGACCGTGGACGGCTTCGGCATCAGCCAGCTATGCCCCGCGTATTTCCGCCCCGAACTCGACGCGGGCCTGCTGAAGATCATCCGTAGCGATCCCATGCCCCCGCCCATGATCTACAACGCGGTCTTTCACCAGGGCACGCTGGATGCGCGCAACGAGCACATCGCTCGGCGGGCCGCCGAACTCTGTGATTTTTCGCGCCGCCGCAACCATCCTGTCGGCGGCGTGGTTCGTTGATCCGCCGTCGGCGCGCCGTTCAGATCGCGGGGCTGCGTCTTGCCGGCCGGCAGCCCATTCGTTGCAGGCGCCTAGGGGAACGACAGCAGCCCCTGGTCGTGGCCGCACACCTGTTCCACCAGGTCCACCCGGTCGGGCGCCATCTGTTTGACCAGGCGCACGAACAGGCTCGCAAACTCGCGCGCCTGTTCCGATGGCGCGTAAGAGCTGGGCAGTAGAAAGCCATACGGAATGCTGAGCCGCGGCTCGAAATCGCGCAGCACGATACCTGGCACGTTGGCCGCCAGGATGGGATCGGCCAGCGCGACACCCACCCCAAGCGCCGCGAGTTGGCAGGCGGACTGACCTGACGATGTCTCCATGACGATGCGCAGCGGCAACCGCTGTTTGGCCATCAGGTCGTCGATGCGCTGGCGCAGCAGCGTGAAGGGGCGTAGCGCTATGAACGGTTCGTCCTTGATGTCGTCGGCGGTGACGACATTCTTGGCCGCCAGGCGGTGGCCTTCCGGCATGGCGATCACCAGCCGCACATCGGCAAACGTGCGCGAGCGGATTCCGGGAAAGTCGATGGGCAGGGCGGCGACGCCCAGGTCGAATTGCTGGCCGGACATCCACAGCCCCACGTCGACCCGGGACCGGACTTCCAGCGAGACCCGCATTTGCGGATGGCTGCGCGCGAATTCGGCGATGGCGGCGGGGGTGACGCTGTAGGCAAAATACGGTTGGGTCAGGATGCGCAGCCATGCATCTTGCTGGTTGCGGATGGAATCCGCGATGCGCGAAACCTCTTCAAACCCTGCCAGAATATGGCGCGTGCCTTCGTAGAAACGCAGGCATTCCTGCGTGGGTATCAACCCGCGCCCCTGGCGCAGGAACAGGGAAAACCCGACCTCTTCCTCCAGCGCCGAAATCAACCGGCTGATCTGGGGTTGCGTGCGGTGGATACGCCGCGAGGCTTCGGTGACGCTGCCGGTTTCCATCACGGCGCGCAGGGCTTGCAGGCGGTTCAGACGCATAGGGAGAAACCCGAGCAGTGGAGGGGAGTGTGGAGGCAGGCAAAACCGATGCCGGGGGCCGCCCCATAGGGCGGGACGGCAAGGCGGGCGTCATCCATTACAAAAGCGCATGAATCGATACTCCAAACGAAATTGACGCATGGATTCCCGGAATCTTAGGATCATCCCACGTTCAATGAAAGAGGCGCGGCGTGAATATCCTAGAAAACGCGGTATCCGTGGGTGGACCCGCGGCACTGTTTCCCGATGACCGCAATGGCATCGAACATCTGGATTGGAGCAACATCGGGCAGGCGTTCCCGATCAAGCAGCGGCGGGCGTACCTGAACAACGCCTCGATCGGCGCGCTGAGTCAGCCGGTCGTGGCGGCCGTCAACCGGTTCATGGAGGACGTGCGCGACAACGGGCGCAACGCCTATCCGGAATGGTGCCGTTATGCGGAAGAAACCATCAAGGCGCGCATCGGCCGGCTGATCGGCGCGCATCGCGACGAGATCGCCTACGTCAAGAACACCACCGAAGGGTTGGTCAACGTGGCCAATGGCTTTCCGTGGCGCGATGGGGACAACCTGATCCTGCCGGATATCGAGTACCCGTCCAACGTCTATTGCTGGATGAAGCTGGCGGCGCGCGGCGTTACGATCCGCTGGGTGAAGAACCGCAATGGCCGCATCCTGGTCGACGACATCCGCCGATTGATGGACGACCGCACCCGGCTTGTATCGCTGAGCGCGGTGCAGTTTTCCAACGGATTCCGGCAAGACCTGGAAGCCACCTCCAACCTGTGCCACGAACGCGGCGTGTACCTGAACCTGGACGCCATCCAGTGGGCCGGTTCGCTGGAACTGGATGTCGAAAAGCTGGGCATCCACTTCCTGTCGGTGGGTGGCCACAAATGGATGCTGGCGCCCATCGGGACAGGGTTTTTCTACTGCCGCAAGAGCGTGCTGGGACTGCTGGACCCGCCCAGCGTGGGTTATCACAGCGTGGACAGCACGGAAGACCACATGCACTACATGCTGGAATACCGGCCCACCGCCGCCCGCTTTGAAGAGGCGCTGGCCAACTTCACCGGTATCTGGGGCTTGGACGCGGCCGTGCGTATCCAGCTGGCGCTGACGCCGGCCCGCATCGAATCCCATATCCTGACGCTGACTGACTACGCCTGCGAGGCCTTGTTGCGCAAGGGGTATCAGATCGTCAGCTCGCGGAACCCGGGCGAGGCCTCCGGTAACTTGTCGTTCAAGCATTCTGGACACGACGCCCAGGAACTGTCGCAGCGCTTGCGTGACGCGGGCGTGGACCTGGCGGTGCGCGGTGGCAATCTGCGTATTTCGCCGACCTATTACAACGATTCCGATGAAATCGACCGTCTGATCGAAGCGCTGCCGTCCTGAGGGCTGCGCGCTTCTAACGGGCCGATCAACATGCAAGGGGAAAACATGACGATGCAACACACATGGCGCCGCCTGGCGCTGGGATTGGGCGCCTGCGCGCTGGCGGCGTTTGCGTCGGGGGCCCAGTCCGCCGACACGCCGAAGAAGGGTGGCACCTTGCGTTATGGCACGGTGTCCGAAATCGTGTCGCTGGACCCGCACGTGTATGGCGGCAGCGCGTGGAAGGTATTGATCGAATCGCTCTATAGTCCGCTGGCGGGCTATGACAAGACCGGGGCGGTGGTGCCGCGCCTGGCCCAACGATGGGAACAGCCGGATGCCCGCAGCATCGTGTTCCACCTGCGTCCGGACGTGAAGTTCCAGGACGGCACGCCGGTCACGGCGGACGACGTCAAGTTCTCGCTGGACCGTATCCTGGACCCGGCGACCGGCGCCACGCTGCGATCCAACCTGTTGGGCGCCACGGTGACGGTCATCGACCCGACAACGGTCAAAGTGGAAAAGCCATCGCCCGACGCCACGCTGCTGGGGGTGCTGGCCCTGCCTGAAGCCGCCATCGTGTCGCGCAAATGGGTGCAGGGCGGCGCCAATCTGAAGCTGAGCGCCAATGGCACGGGCCCCTTCCAGTTGAAGAGCTACGAGCCGGCGGTGCGCGCCAGTCTGGCGCGTAATCCCAGCTACTTCATCGCGGGCCAGCCGTATCTGGACGCGGTGGATTTCCGCATGATCAAGAGCGACGACGCTCGCGTGAATGCGCTGCGCAGCCAGTCCTTGGACATGATCGACTTCGTGCCGTGGAAGGACATCGACGTGCTGCGCCGCAATGCCGGCATGAAGATCGACATGGCGGGCGGCGCATTCATGAGCGTCTGGTTCAACACCAGCAAAAAGCCCTTTGACGATGTGCGCGTGCGCCGCGCCGTGTCGTACGCCATCGACCGCGAGGCCGTCTCGAAGGCCGCTTTCTTTGGACATGGCCAGCCCATTTATGGCGCGCCCACGCCGCCAGATTCGCCGTACTACAACAAGGCGCTGGACGGCACCTTCAAGCGCGACGTGAAGCAGGCCCGCGCCTTGCTGGCCGAGGCGGGTTACGCGAACGGCATCGACGCATCGATGGTGGTGTTTCAGGGCCTGGGCATCTACACGACGATGGCGCAAGTGGTGCAGGCCAACCTGAAGGAAGCCGGCATCAACCTGAAACTCGAACCGGTGGAATGGGCAACGCTGGTGGAACGCAAGAACCGCGGCGACTACGAGTCCATGATCTACGGGGTGTCGGTCAAGCTGCCGGACCCCGATGCCTATGCCTATTACCTGGGCGGCGATTCCAGCTACTGGGCCAAGCCGATCGGCTATCGCGATCCCGAACTGGAAAAGCTGCTGGCCGACGGGCGTGCATTGACGGATCCCAAGGCGCGCCAGCCCATCTACGCGCAGGCGGAGAAGCGCATCCTGGACACCAGCCCCTGGGTGTTCGTGAATTGGCGCGAACAGGCGCAGGGGTATCTGCGCAAGGTGCACGGGTACACGCAGTTGGGCGGGGCGCTTAGCGAGAGCAGCCCGGGCATATCGCTGCCCACCATGTGGCTGAACTGAGCACGCTGGCATGCTGCCTTTTCTGCTGAGACGCCTGACGTCAGCCATCGTTACCTTGGCGCTGGCGACGGGCGTGGTGTTCATCGCCATCCATCTGCTGCCCGGCGACCCCGTGGCCATCATGCTGGGTGACCAGGCCGGCAGCGACCCCGTCGCCGTGGCGCGCGTGCGGGCGCAGCTGGGTCTGGACTTGCCGCTGGCGACGCAGTTCACGCACTGGGCGGGAGCCCTGGCCCACGGCGATCTGGGCGTGTCGCTGCGCACGGGCGAACCGGTCGCGCACGAGCTGGCGCGGCGCATTCCCCGCAGCCTGGAGCTGATTGGCGCGGGCTTGCTGATTGCGGTGCTGTTCGGGGTGCCCCTGGGCGTGATCGCGGCGCGTGCGCGCGGCCGGCTGGCGGGACTGGCGGCCTCCGTGCTGGCGATCGCGGGGTTTTCGGCGCCGGTATTTGTGTTGGGGATTCTGCTGGTGCTGGTGTTCAGCCTGGGGCTGGGCTGGTTGCCGTCGTCCGGCTTTGTGCCGTTCACCGACGACCCCGTCCAGCATTGCCTGTCGTTGATACTGCCGGCCTTGACGATCGGCCTGAACTTCATGGGCGTCATCGCCCGTATGACGCGGGCCAGCCTGGCCGATGTCATGGGGCGCGACTACGTCAAGCTGGCGCGGGCCAAGGGACTGCCGCGCAACCAGGCGATCTTTCGTCATGCGTTGCCCAACGCCCTGGTGCCGGTGATCGCCATCGTCGGCATCCGCGCCGGCAATCTGCTGGGCGGCACGGTCATCATCGAAGCGCTGTTCGACTGGCCGGGGCTGAGTTCCCTGCTGGTGAGCGCGGCGTTCTCGCGTGACTATCCCGTGATTCAAGGGTCCTTGCTGGCCATCTTTGCCATCTTCATCCTGATCAGCCTGGTCATCGACCTGGCCCAGGGCCTTGTCGACCCTCGCATCCGCAGGCCGTCCGCATGATCACATTCCTACGCAACCACACAGGCGGGCTGTCCGTGCGGATCGCCCTGGGTTTCCTGACCCTGCTGGTGCTGGCCGCCGCTTTCGGGCCGGTGCTGGGGCTGGCCGATCCGTATCAGATCGACGCCGCCAATTTATTGTCGTCACCGACCTGGCAGCACTGGCTGGGCACCGACGAGCTGGGGCGCGATCTGTTGTCGCGTTCCGTGTACGGCGCCCGCGTGTCACTGACGGTCGCCGCGGCGGCGGTGATCCTGGCCGGCGTGCTGGGCGTGGCCATCGGCGTCAGCGTGGCCTTTCTGGGGCCGCGCGCGGAAGCCGCTGCCATCCGGGTGGTGGACGTGTTTGTGTCGCTGCCCGAGATCTTCGTCGCGCTGGTCGTATTGGCCTTCATCGGCGGCAATCTGCCGACGCTGATCGCCACCATCGGCATTCTGTACGCCCCGCAGTTCGCGCGGGTGACGTGGGGGGTGGCACGGGGCATCCGGGCCCGTGAACACGTGTTGGCCGCCAGTTCGCTGGGGGCGGGAAATGGCTGGATCATCTGGCACGAAGTGTTGCCCAACATGCGGTCCATCATCGCCGTGCAAGCGTCGTTTACCTTCTCTTTCGCGATGCTGCTGGAAGCGGGCCTGAGCTTCCTGGGCCTGGGCGTGCGGCCGCCCGTCCCCTCATGGGGGCAGATGGTGGGATCGCTGAAGGACTATCTGTTCACCAATCCGTGGCCCGTGCTGGTGCCCGCGCTGGCGCTGTTCTTTACCGTGCTGGCCGTCAATGTGCTGGGTGACTGGCTGCAAGATGCGCTGAATCCGGAGCTGCAACAATGAGCCGCGACCCCGATACCCTGCTGACCGTCAGAAACCTGGCCGTCAGTTTCGACACCCGCCAAGGCCTTGTCGCCGCCGTCAAGGGCGTGGACCTGACGGTGCGGCGAGGCGAGGTGGTTTGCCTGGTTGGGGAGTCCGGCTCTGGCAAATCCGTCACGGGCTTTTCCTTGATGGGCCTGGTGGATCCGCCAGGCCGGGTGACCGCTGATGAGCTATGGTTCGATGGCCGTGACCTGATGCGCGCCTCGGACCGCGAGAAGGACGCGCTGCGCGGCAAGGACATCTCCATGGTGTTCCAGGAGCCCATGACCGCCTTGAATCCCGGACGCACCGTTGGCAGCCAGATCGCCGAGGTGATCCGCATCCACGAACGGACCGGCCGTGAACAGGCCTGGAACCGGGCGGTGGATCTGCTGCAGCGGGTCGGTATCCGCGAACCCGCGCAGCGCGCCAAGGCCTATCCGCACGAACTTTCCGGCGGCATGCGCCAGCGGGTGATGATCGCCATTGCCTGCGCGTTGACGCCCAAGCTGATCATCGCCGACGAGCCCACCACGGCGCTGGACGTGACGGTGCAGGCGCAAGTGCTGGAGCTGCTGTTTGCGCTGCAGGCGGAAACCGGCGCGGCCGTGCTGTTCATCACCCATGACTTGGGAGTGGTCGCCGAGATTGCCGACCGCGTCGTCGTGATGCAGGCGGGCAGAGTGGTCGAAGAAGGCGGCGTGCGGCAGATATTCGAACAGCCCCGCCAGGCCTATACCCAAGCCTTGCTGGCAGCCGTTCCAGACGTCGATGCGCCGCGTGACCGCGCGCGCCGCCTGTCGCGGCAGCCTGTTCTCAGTGCCGGAGGAACCCCGTAATGACCGATTTCATGTTGCGGGCCGAAGCCGTGACCAAGGACTATGTCGTGGGCCGCAGCCTGCTGGGCAAGCCGTCGCGCGTGGTGCAGGCCGTGCGGGGCGTCAGCCTGTCGGTCGCGCCCGGCAGCACGCTGGCGCTGGTGGGCGAGTCGGGCTCGGGAAAAAGCACGTTGGGCCGCTGCATCGCGGGATTGGTCCGTCCGTCTTCGGGCCGCATCCACCTGGCGGGCCATGATGTGCTGCAACTGGCCGGCGCGTCGCTGATGTCGTTCCGCCGGCAGGTGCAGACCATCTTCCAGGATCCGTATTCCAGCTTGAATCCGCGGCGCACGGTCGGCGACGCCATCATGGATGGCATGGTCATCCACAAGCTTTATGGCGCCGGAGAACGGCGCGCCCGCATGCAAGCCTTGCTGGCGCGGGTGGGACTGCACCCGGATCATGCCAAGCGGTTTCCGCACCAGTTTTCGGGCGGCCAGCGCCAACGCATTGCGATTGCGCGCGCGCTGGCCCTGGAACCTCGTTTCATCGTGGCGGATGAAGCCGTGTCCGCGTTGGATGTGTCGGTCAAGGCGCAAGTACTGGATCTGCTGGCGGATTTGCAGGCAGAACATGGGCTGACGTACTTGTTCATTTCTCACGATCTGGGCGTGGTGAGGCATTTCGCGGATCGCGTGGCGATCATGTCCGCCGGAGAGCTGGTCGAGGAAGGCGAGTGCGATCAGATATTCCAGGCCCCGCGGCACGACTACACGCGCAAGCTTATCGCCGCGGTGCCCAGGCCGGATCCCGCCCGGAGGCGCTTGAGAAGGGCGCCTGAATAGGATTGGCGTGGTTCATGCGGGCGCCCGGCGGCCGCCGGCCGCGCTTGGGACAAACCCGCGTACCCGTGCCATTCTTGGCGGACTTTCCCAGTATCAAAGGTTTTTCCTATAGGCCCATCGCAATCCCATATTTGAGCCGGTGACGCGCGCCGCCTACCATTTCTCCACATGCCCAGAACGGGCAGAAGGGCGCGTTCAGTCGCCGAATCAGGGGAAATCATATGCAGTGGGAACGTCGTTTTCTTGGCGCCTTGTGCGGCGCGGCGATGCTGTGGAGCGCGCAAGCCGGTGCGGCAGACGCATTTCCTGACCGTCCGGTCAGATTGATCGTGCCGCAATCCGCGGGGTCGGGCGGCGACGTGGTCGCCCGGTTGCTGGGAGAGAAGATCGGCGCGTCGCTGGGACAACCCGTTGTGATCGAAAACCGTCCGGGCGCCAACGGCATCATCGCCGCCAGCTTTGTCGCGAAGGCGCCCGCCGACGGCTATACCCTGATGCTCGCCGGGGTATCGCAGATGAGCTTCAACCCGCGGCTGTACAAGTCTCTGGCGTATCAGGCAGACAAGGACTTCACCTATATCTCGCCGGTGGTGGACACCCCCTTTCTTCTGGTCGCCAGCAAGTCCAGCGGCATCAAGTCGCTGAAGGAACTGCAGACGGCGGCCAAGGCCAAGCCCGGCACGCTGAGCTTTGCCAGCGCGGGCGCGGGCAACTCCACCCATCTGTCTACGGAGATGATTGCCGAGGCGGCGGGCATCAAGCTGATGCATGTGCCGTTCAAGGGCTCGGGGCCGGCGCTGAACGCCGTGCTGGGCGGGCAGGTGGACCTGATGACCAGTGTGCTGGGCGCCGCGTTGCCTCAGGTGGCGGCGGGCAATCTGGTGCCCTTGGCGGTGTTGGCCGACAGCCGCGCGCCCGACTTGCCCGATGTGCCTACCCTGCGCGAAGCGGGACTGCAGGCGCCGGTGATGCCCGGCTGGTTCGCGGTGGTGGGGCCGGCCGCAATGGACGGGGGCGTGGTGTCGCGGCTGAATGCGGCGGTGCAGGCGTCATTGGCCGATAAGGCGATACAGGAACGCTTGCGGGCGCTTTACCTGGTGCCCATTCCGGGCACGGCGCAGGGCATTGCGCAGCGTGCAGCCACGGACGCCGAAGTCTGGGGCGCCTTCATCCAGCGTGCCGGCGTCCAGGCCGAATAGCGCGATCAGTTCCCTCTCTCGTTCAAGGAATGGCATGAAGACGTCTCTATTCGCCTTTGGTCTGAGCATGGTCGTGGCGGCTGGCGGACTGCCGGCCGCGCACGCGGAGCCGGCCTGGCCGAGCAAACCCATCCGCCTCATCGTTCCTTTCGCGGCCGGCGGGTCCACCGACATCGTGGCGCGCAAGGTGGGCCAGAAACTGGGCGAAAAGGTGGGCCAGCCCGTCGTGGTGGAAAACAAGCCCGGCGCGGGCGGTACGATCGGCGCCGCCTATGCGCGCGGCCAGCCCGCGGACGGCTACACCTTGTTCCTGGGCACGGTCAGCACGCAATCCGTCGCGCCCTTCCTGTATAAGTCCCTGACGTACGATCCGGTGACGGACTTCACGGCGCTGGCGATGATCGCCACCGTGCCCAATGTGGTCGTGGTCAACAAGTCGCTGGGCATCTCGACCCTGGCAGACCTTGTGAAGCAGGGCCGGTCCAGGCAAGGCGGGATCAGCTATGGCTCCAGCGGCCAGGGGTCTTCGAATCATCTGGCCACAGAAGGGCTGCGCGCCAGCCTGAACGTGCCGTTCACCCATGTGCCGTACCGCGGTTCGGGCCCGGCGCTGACCGATACCATGGCCGGCCACGTCGACTTCATGCTGGACGTGGTGATGACGTCGTTGCCTTATATCCAGCGAGGCGACCTGAAAGCGGTGGCGGTGACGTCGAAGGAGCGGGTAGGCGTCCTGCCTGACGTGCCCACCGTGGCCGAACAGGGCTATCCGGAATTCGAAGCCATCGGCTGGTTCGGCCTGTTTGCGCCGAAGGGCATGCCGGCGCCGCTGGTCGACCAGATCACGAACTCCCTCAAGGAAGTGCTGAACGAGGACGACATGAAGCAGTACTTCCTGGCGCAAGGCGCGGTGCCTGGCGGCGTGACGGGCAAGGCGTTCGAAGCGGTGGTGGCCAAGGACCGGGAGCACTGGGGGAACGTGGCGAAGTCCGCCGGCATCAATCCGGAATAACGGGCGTGGCGCTATGCGCCAAGCCACGTGACTCCTTGCCAACGCTTGCTGGCCACCAGGTCGCGCGCCGTCTCGATGACCAGATCGTGTATCGCCATGCAGCCCAGGCTGGTCTGCGCCTGGGCTGACAGGCACAGCGAGGCGCGCCGATGGAAGTTCGGATCGTTGATGGGAATGGCCGTCACGGATGCGCCGGGCGCTTCGCTGCCGGCCAGCGCCGAGGTCGGCAGGATTGTCCAGCCCCGCTTCGCGCGCACGGCGGCCAGCAGGATCGACACCGCGCTGGTTTCCGCGACGAGCGTGTACTGAAGCCCGGCCTCGGCGAACGCCCGCTCGATCAGCACACGGATGGAATTGGGAAAGCTGGGCAGCAGCAGCGGCAGTCCGGCCACCTCTTGCAGCGAGACGGCTTTGACGCCGCCGGGCAGGCGCGATCCGACCAGCATCAGCTCTTCGTCCAGCAAGGGCGTGACCTGCATGCGGGGCTGCTGCTGCACATCCATGGCGATCGCCACGTCCATGCGCTGGCGGGCCACGGCTTCGCCCAGGTCGGCGCTGCTGCCTTCGATCAGTTCCAGCGTCACTTCGGGCATGCGCGCCGACACGGCTTCGATCAGCAGGTCGGCCAGCACGCGCGACGTGCTGGTGGGCAAACCCAGCGTGACGTGGCCCGCCGGCGTATCGCGCCCGCGCTCGACCGCGACGCGCGCCTCTTCCACCTGCCTCAACACCATCTTCGCGTGCCGGTACAGCACGCGGCCGATGTCGGTCGTGCTGACGCCCATGGGGCTGCGCACCAGCAGCCGCGTGTTGAATTCGGCTTCCAGATTGGCAACATGCTGGCTGAGCGAGGGCTGCGCGATGTGCAGCGCTTCAGCCGCGGCGGTGATGCTCTCGAGTTCGACGATACGGGTGAAGTAGCGCAGTTGCCTCAGGTCCATAAGCGATACCTATTGCTTGATTGTGGCCGCTATCAGAACATGTGTTTCAAGGTGATGATTCCTGGTGGATACCCTAGGTTTTCAGGGTGGTGCAGCCAGATATCCCCGCATATAGGTTTGCCCTATGCGTACATAGAAAAGCCGTATTGGATTCCCCATTCCGCGCTTTCTAAGATGCCAGCATTGCCGATGATCAGGACCGCCATGCATTCCACCCACAGCCAATCCGCCGCCTGGAAAATCACGCCCGCCGCCTATGCGCAGTCGCGTCCCGAGACGTACGCAATTCCCGAACCCGTGTCGCGCTATCTTGCAATGCGCGACGGGTGCCGCCTTGCCATCGATGTGTACGTGCCGCGGTCCATTGGCGAACCCCGCGAACCCCGCGAACCCGGCGACGGCGGCGGCCGCTATCCCACGATCACCTTGTTTACGCCCTACTACCGACGCTTCAAGATGGATCCGAGCGCCGAGGGCGAGCGCGCGCCCAACATCGCGAAGTTCCGCGATTATCTGGTGCCGCGCGGCTACGCGCTGGTGGTGATCGACGTGCGGGGCACGGGCGCAAGCTTCGGGACTCGCGACAGTTTCCGGTCGCCGCGCGAGCGCGAGGACAGCGTCGAGGTCGTGGACTGGATCATCGCGCAGCCGTGGTCCGACGGCGTGGTGGGCGCCACGGGCATTTCCTATCTGGGGGCGGCGTCGGACTTCCTGGCCAGCACGGGCCATCCCGCCGTACGCGCGATCGCGCCGCTGTTCTCGGTGTGGGACACCTATGCCGACAACTACTTTCCCGGCGGCATCGCCTTGAAGGCCTTGACGCAAAGCTACGACGATCTGATGGTGGCGATGGATCACGATCAGCGCCATATGTTGTCGCGCGTGGTGTATTACTCCAATCCCGCCTATCAGGGGCCGCAGCCGGTGGACGACGATCCTTCGGGGGCGCTGGTGGCGCAGGCCATCCAGGAACATTTGGCGAACTTCCGGCAAACGGAGTTCATGCCCGAGTTCCGCTATCGCGAAGATCCCTTGCCCTACGATCCGGCGTTCAGCTCCGCATCCTTCAGCCCGTACAGCGTCTCGTCGGGCATCGGCAAGGATGTCGCGGTGCTGTCGGTGTCGGGCTGGATGGACGGCGCGGGCTACATGAACGGCGCCATCTCGCGATTCCTTACCTTGGCGGACAACCCCCGGCATTTGCTGCTGGGGCCATGGGATCACGGCGCCCGCATCGATGTGTCGCCATGGCGCGGCACGCAGATGGCCGATTTTCCGTGGCTGGCGGAAGTGTTGCGGTTCTTCGACCATTACCTGTTGGGCCTGCCCACCGGCCTGGACGCGGAAGACCCGGTGCATTACTGCGCCCTGCATGCCGAGCAATGGCGCAGCGCGTCGCAATGGCCGCCGTTGCCCGCGGCCGACGAGACCGTGCTGTTTCTGCAGGCGGGCGCGAAGCTGGCGGACCGTCCGGACGCCGACGCGGGCGCCAGCCGCCATCAGGTCGATTTTTCCATCGGCACCGGGCAGGGAACGCGCTACGAGCGCATCGCCGCCATCAACAGCACGGAATACTATCCGGATTGGCAGGGCCGCACCGACCGCATGGCAAGCTTTACGTCCGAGCCGCTGGCGCGTGACGCCGAGCTGGCGGGCCATGCGGTGGCGGATATCTGGTTGTCCAGCAACGAACCCGACGGCGCCTTGTTTGTGTACCTGACCGAGATCGAGGCCGACGGGACCGAACGTTATGTCACGGAAGGCCTGCTGCGTTTGCTGCATCGGAAGGAAGCGCCTTGCCCCGACGCGTATCGCACGACATGGCCGTTTCGTACGTTCAGCAAGGCCGATGCCGCGCCCATGACGCCGGGACGGCAGGAACGCATTCGGCTCGGGTTGCTGCCGACCGCATGGCGGTTTTCAAAGGGCAGCCGGATACGCGTATCGCTTGCCGGCGCCGACCGGGATCATTGCGGGCAGGTTCCTCACGGCAGGCCGCCATTATGGGAGGTCGGCCACGGCGCGGCGCAGGCGTCGCGCATCAGCTTGCCGCTTGGATTCGACAAGGAAAGCACATGACGAAACACGGTACGGAAAATGGGCTTGGACGGCCGGCGGGCCTGTCGTGGGCGGAGCTGGAAGCCCTTGCAAACGCCGTGGCCGCGCCTGAGCCGCACGCCTTGCTGGCTTGCCTGGACCGCTTGCTGGACCGGCATGTCGGGCACAAGTTGTTCACGGCTTTGCAATATCGCCACGCAGAGGGTCTGGCCGTCCGGCTGTACAGCAGCCGGCCCGACGTCTATCCGGCTTCCGGCTCCAAGCAGATCGGCGGCGCCCCGGCGTTGACGCGCATGTTCGAAACCGGGCGGGCGCAGTTGGCGCCCGATGCCGCCGCCGTGCGAGCCGACTTTCTGGATGCGTCCAGCATCCTTGCGCTGGGGTGTGAAAGCGTGCTCAACGTGCCGGTCATGCATCGCGGTCAGTTGCTGGGTCAGATCAATCTGTTGCATGACGCTCACCATTTTCAGGCGTATCACGTCGATGTCGCTTCCACGCTGGCGCAGATGGCGGCGGTTGCCTTTCGTTGACCGCGAAATTCTCTGCGGTCTAAGCCTGCTTTGCGGGGCTGTCGATCAGCGTGGGCCGGCTCGACTTGATAAGCAGAATCTCTCAATCCGTGGGGCATTTTTGATTACTTGCCGCGAATAGGCACATGCTACTTTTTCCTTGCATTTCAAAGACCAATCCATAAAGCAAGGGAACAAAGAATCATGAATGCGATGCTGAAGAAGCGCCTCGCGGCGGCGCCGGGTTGCGCCACGCGCAGAAGTCTTTTGGCCATGGCGGCGGCGCTTTGCGCGGGCCTGTTGACGGGCGGCCCGGCGTGGGCGGCCTCGGATTATCCGGCGGGCAAGCCGATCAATCTGGTCGTGCCCTTTCCCGCGGGCGGCGGCACGGACTTCATCGGCCGGCTGCTGGCGGCCGAGCTGGGCAAGATTCTGCAGACCACGGTCGTGGTCGAGAACAAGGGCGGCGCCAACAGCAACATCGGTACCGCCTACGTGACGCAGGCCAAGCCGGATGGCTACACGCTGCTGTTGTCGGGCGTGGGCATGGCCACCAATCAGTCGCTATACAGCCGCTTGCCGTACCGCTTGAATCAGTTGGATCAGGTGGCCATTCTGGCCTATGGCGTGGATGTGCTGGTGACGTCGCCTGCGTTCCCCGCCAAGACCTACGCGGAGTTCGTGAAGATGGTGAAGGACGAGCCCGGCAAGTATTCCTATGCGTCGTCCGGCAACGGCACGTCCGGCCATCTGGGCATGGAGATGCTGAAGATGCGAAGCCAACTGGACATGATGCATGTGCCCTACAACGGCGGGTCGGCGGCCATCAACGATGTGCTGGCGGGTCGTGTCGATACCTTGTTCCTGAATCAGGACACCGTGCTGCCGCACGTGCGGGCGGGCAAGCTGCGCGCGCTGGCCATCGGCAGCGCGGAACGCAACCCGGTGTACCCGGATACGCCCACGCTGGCCGAAAGCGGGCAGCCGGGATTTTCGTCGGAGTACTGGTTTGGATTGAGCGCTCCCGCGGGCCTGCCGGATGACGTATTCCAGAAGCTATTCGAGGCGACACGCACGGCGATGCAATCGCCGCAGATCCAGGAAAAGCTCGGCACGGTGGGTCTGGTGATTCCCACGCTGACCGACAGGAACCAGTATGCGAACCTGGTCAACCGTGAAGTCGAAAAATGGGGAGAGGTGGTGCGCGCCTCGGGCGCCAGAATCGACTGAGGCAGACACCTGCCACGGGGCCGCCACATCGGCGGCCCCTTGGCTTTACTGGTGGTCCGGGGTTGGCGTCAGGAAGTTCAGGCGCGTCAATGTGTCCCGCGTGATGTCCACGATGGAATCGATGTGCGCGCCGTGCGCGGCCGTCAGGTAGGAAATATAAAAGCGCGCGGGCGGGATGGGCGGATCGCTGGGCAGCGCCTGCAGCACCCCCATGGCCAGCATGTCGTGCAGCAAGGGCACGGGCAGGATGCCGATGGCGTGTCCGGCCCCGATCAGGCGCGAAATCAGGGCGAGCGAATTGGTGGTGCTGAGTCCCGCCATGTCCACGCCGCCCGACGCCAGCCAGTTTTCCACCACGGTATAGAGCGTGGACGGCGGCGAGTGCGTGGCGATGTGGTGGCCGCGAGCGTGTTCGGGACGAAAGGGATCGGCGGAAATTCGCAGCGAGGGCGAGGCCACCCAATGAAAGGGCATCCAGCCGATGAAGACATCGCTGACCGCTTCGCTGGTGGCGGGGTTGGTCAGCAGCGCCATGTCCAGTTCGCCCGCGTTGAGCATGCGGTTCAGCACCGAACCCACATCCACCGTCATTTCCAGCGCCAGCGTGGGGTAGTGCGCCTTCAGTTGCGCGATGACGGCCGTCAGCCCGACGTTGGCCGAGCATTCGTCCGCGCCCAGCCGCAGCTTGCCGCCCAGCTTGCGGTCCTTGCCGAAGTGTTCCAACTGCCGGCTGCTGTGCAGCGCGGTTTCGGCATGGCGCAGCGCTGACTGGCCGGTGTCGGTCAGGGTGATGCGCTGGCGCGAGCGGTCAAAGAGCTGCACGTCCAGCGTGCTTTCGAGTTCGCGGATGCGCGACGAGACGGCGGGCTGGGTGACGTGCAGGTGGCGCGCGGCGGCGTGGATGCTGCCCAGCTTGGCGGCCCAGTAGAAGGCTTCAAGCTGGCTAAGGGTTATCCGCATGATAAGGAATACTTTTCAAAGTGCGCCGGAATATTGATTATTTGGGCCGAATAGCCCCGTGCTACCTTTTTATTCACCGGGTTTTAGCCCTTTTCATTGTAGTGAAACCACACGATGTATCTGATCAATTCTTTGCCCGCGCAACTGCCGCCCGAGGATCTGGCAATGCTGCAACAGGCCGAGCCCGCCACCATCGGCCACTTCCAGACCACGGGTTTTATGCGCGCCGACATTCGGGCGCACAGCCAGGATGTGCGCGTGGCGGGCACGGCGGTGACGGTGCGCATGCCAGGCATGGACGGCGGCATCCTGCACTATGCGATGGGCTGCGCGCGGCCGGGCGATGTGCTGGTGATTGACCGCTGCGGCGAGGCCGTGACGGCTGCGTTGGGCGGCGCGATGGCCTATGCCGCGCGCCAGGCGGGCGTGGCGGCGATCATCGTGGATGGGCTGGTGACGGATCTGGGTGAACTGCGCCAGCATGGCGTGCCGGTGTGGTCCAAGGGGCCATCGCCCGTGACGACGCGGGTGCTGGGCCACGAGGGCGAATTCTGCGGCGCGATAAGCTGCGGCGGCGTGCAAGTGCTGCCGGGCGACGCGGTGCTGGCCGACGAAAATGGCGTGCTGATTCTGCGTCCGCAAGACCTGCGCGCCGCCGCGCAGCGCGCCATTGATTTTCAGATGCAGGAACAGACGACGCTGGCGCGCCTGCGCGGCGGCGAGAAGTTTCCGGACGTCGTGGGGTCGCGCGCCATCATCGACCGCGCCATTGCCGCGGCGCGCCGCCACGCGGATACCGGAGCACAGTGATGAGCATCGATCTGGACCTGGCCGGACTGGCAGATTCGATCCGCCGCCGCGAAATCACCGTGGAATCCGTCATCAACGGCTATCTGTCGCGCATCGACGCGCTGGACGGCTGGCTGCATGCCTATGTGGACGTGTACGCCGACGAGGCGCGGGCGACGGCGCGCGCCGCCGACCTGCAACTGCGGGCGGGCGTTGATCTGGGACCTTTGCACGGCGTGCCCATTGCGTTGAAGGACATCATCGACATCGCCGGGCGCCCCACGACCATCGGCTCGCCGATCCACGCCGAGCGCATTGCACAGAGTTCCGCGCGGCTGGTTCGTCAACTGCAACAGGCGGGCGCCATCATCCTGGGCAAGACCCATATGGTGCAGTTCGCGATGGGCGCCTGGGGCACCAACGAACACATGGGCACGCCGCGCAATCCGTGGGACGACGCCGTGCATCGCATCCCGGGCGGGTCCAGCAGCGGCTCGGCCGTCGCGGTGGCCGCGCGCCTTGCGCCGGTCGCCATAGGCACGGATACGGGCGGTTCGGTCCGGGTGCCAGCCAGCTACTGCGGCATCACGGGCTTCAAGCCCACGGTGGGGCGCATCGCGACCGATGGGGTGGCGACGCTGAGCCATACGCTGGATAGCGTGGGCGTGTTTGCCCACACCGCCGCCGATGCGCGTAGGGTTTTCGATGCGCTGGCGCCCGCGCAACCCGGCGAATGGGCCGAGGCGTTCGACTCGCCCCGCTTTGATGTGTGCGGCATGACGCTAGGCCGACTGCCGGACGCGTTCCTGCCGGATGTGCAGCCCGGTGTGCGCCAGGCCTACGAGGACGCGCTGGTGGCGTTCCACGCCCTGGGCGCGTCCATCGTCACGGTAACGCCGCCCGCCAGCCTGTCGCATTTCAAGGCGGTGACGGGCGACATCATGATGACCGAGGGCGCGTTCTCGTTCGAACGCGAGATCACGGACCGGAGCCTGCCGGTGGACGATTCAGTGCGGCCGCGCCTGCTTGTCGGATTGGATGTGCCTGCCGTCCGTTATCTGGCCGCGCTGCGTGAACGCGACCGCCTGCAGGCCGACATGCAACAGCGCCTGCAGGGGGTGGCCGCGCTGCTCACCCCGACCACCCTGACCAGCGCGCTGCCGCTGTCGCGGGTGGACCACGCCAATGCGCCGGTCCATTACACGCGGATCGGCAACCTGCTGCAGATGTGCGGAGTGTCCATTCCCAACGGCCAGGATGCCGAGGGTCTTCCTACCGGGTTGCAGATCTTGTGCCCCGGTGGCGAGGACCGTCTGGCGCTGTTCCTGGCGGAGGTCTATCAACGCCATACGGATTGGCACCGGTTACGCGCGGAGCCGTGCGCGGAGGGCGGGCGCGCCTGATTTCGCTCGGCCAATAATCAAGGGGAAAACATGAAACGTAGAAGCATGGCGGCGCTGCTGGCGGCCGTCGCGATGACGGCCGTCCCGGCGGCGGTCCTTTCCGATACGCTGCCCAAGACGCATTTCCAGGTCGTGGGCGGCGGGAGCCACAACTACACCTACTCCGCCGTCGAAAAGCCGTTCTGGGAAAAGACGCTGCCCGAGGCGTCGGACGGCCGGGTGACCGCCGAACTGGCGGGTCTGTCCGAGACCGGCTTGAAGGGGCCCGAGATCATGCGGTTGATGCGCGGCAACGCGATCGACATAGGCATGGGGGTATTCGCCTTCGTCAGCGGCGACGACGCGATGCTGGAAGGGGTGGACCTGCCGGGCATGGCGCCCGACATCGCCACCGCGCGCAAGATGGTGCGGTCATACCGGCCTACGCTGGCTGCCCGCCTGCGCGACCATCACGGCGTGCATCTGCTGGCCACGGTGCCCTACACCGCCCAGGTGTTCTTCTGCCGGGAGCCGGTGCAGCGCCTGGAAGACCTGAAGGGCCGCAAGATCCGCACCCGCGGCCGCAACATGGCGGACTTCATCAGCGCCCTGGGCGCGTCGCCCGTGACCATCTCGTTCGCCGAGGTGATTCCCGCCTTGCAGACCGGCGTGGTCGATTGCGCGGTGTCGGGCATCGGTTCGGGCAACTCGGCCAAGTGGTACGACGTGGCCAAGTATCTCTATAACCTGCCGACCGACTGGTCCATCGGTTTCTACGCGATGGGAGAACAGCGATGGCAGCGCCTGGATCCCGCCGTACAGCAGTTCCTGCAGCAGCGGGCCGCGGTGCTGGAGGACAGGCTATGGGAAGAGACCGCGCGCGAGAACGGCTATGCGCTGGCCTGCAACACGGGGCAGGGTGAATGCCGCATTCACAAGCCGGCCGATATGCAGGCCACGGAGCCAACCGCCGCCGAACGCGAACAACTGCGCGCGGTGGCCTCTCGGGTGGCCGGCCAGTGGGGCAAGCGCTGCGGCGCGGCGTGCGCCCGGGCCTGGTCCGATTCGGTAGGGAAAGCGCTGGGCGTAACGCTGCCCTGACTACACGCGAACAAGGAGCTTTCATGTCATCTGCATCCCCCATTGCCGTGCGCGGCCTGGAACGCATTGCGCGCATTGGCGCCTGGATAGGCGGCCTGGGCCTGCTGGCTGCGTCCTGGCTGATCGTCATCGATCTGGCGGCGCGCAAGCTTGCTGGTGTTTCACTGGGCGGCGCCGACGAGATCGCCGGCTATGTGCTGGCGGTGTCCAGCGCCTGGGCGTTTCCCATCACCTTGCTGCGCCGGTCGCACATCCGAGTCGATGTGCTCTATACGCATTTTTCGTCCAAGACGCGGGTGGCGCTGGATTGCTTCGCCCTGGCCTGCCTGAGCGTTTTCGTCGGCTTGCTGACGTTTCATGCCTGGGGCGTGCTGGCCGACTCGATCCGCTTTCATTCCGTGTCCAACACACCCTTGCAGGTGCCGCAGTGGATTCCGCAATCGTTGTGGTTCGCGGGCTACGCCTTCTTCTTGCTGACGATAGTCGTGCTGGGTGCGTGCGCGCTGGCGCGCCTGATGGCCGGACGCTGGCAGGCCGTGAACGAGCTTATTGGCATCCATACGCTGGACGAGGAGATCCAGGCGGAAACGCAGTCGGCGGATCTTCGTCCTCGTTCGCAACCCCAACGCTAGGAACGCAACATGCTTACCTTGACCATTTCCATGCTGCTTGGCCTGTTGGCGCTGAGCGTGACCGCGGCGGCCACGGTCGGCCTGCTGGGCGTGACATTGGCTGAAGCCTATTCCCCGCTGTCGCTGGTGAACGCCATGGGCGAGCTGGCGTGGGGCTCCAGCTCCGAATTCCTGCTGGTCGCCATTCCGCTGTATGTGTTGATGGGCGAACTGCTGGTCAGCTCGGGCGTGGCGGGCCAGATGTATGGCGCGGTGTCCAAGTGGGTGTCGTGGCTGCCGGGCGGATTGATGAACGCCAACATCGGGGCGTCGGCCCTGTTCTCGGCCACCAGCGGCTCCAGCGTGGCCACGGCGGCCACGATTTCAACGCTGGCCCTGCCCGAGCAGCGCAAGGCGGGCTACAACGCGCCGCTGTTCCTGGGGTCCATCGCGGCGGGCGGCACGCTGGGCATTCTGATCCCGCCGTCCATCAACATGATTGTCTACGCGCTGATCGCCAACGTGTCCGTGCCCAAGCTCTACCTGGCGGCCACGCTCCCGGGCCTGCTGATGGTGGTGATGTTCATCCTGCTGATCGTGGGGCTGTGCTTGTGGCGGCCAGGACTGGCGGGCAGCCGGCCGTCGGTAAGCTGGGCCGAGCGCGTCGCCGCCTTGCCGCACCTGCTGCCGCCGCTGGCGATCTTTGCGCTGGTCATCGGCGTGATCTACGGCGGTGTCGCCACGGCAAGCGAATCCGCCGCGCTGGGCGTGGTGGCGGCCATGCTGTTGTGCCTGGCCAAGGGCGCGCTCAGCTGGGACATGCTGGGCCGCGCCTTCGAGGCGACGCTGCGCACGACCGGCATGATCATCTTCATCACGCTGGCTGCATTTTTCCTGAACTTCGTGCTGTCGTCGATCGGTCTGACGACGATGCTGGTGGACGCCGTCGCGGGATTGGACCTGCCGCCGTTGGGGATGATGCTGGCCATCATCGCGTTCTACATTCTGTTGGGCTGCTTCATGGACACGCTGGCCATGCTGGTGACCACGGCGCCGCTCACCGTGCCCATCGTGGTGGCGCTGGGCTACGACCCGGTGTGGTTCGGCATCCTGCTGATCGTGTTGTGCGAAATGGGGCAGCTCACGCCGCCTTTCGGCATGAACCTCTTCGTCGTCCATAGCGTGCGGGGCGAGGGCAAGTTCATGGATGTCGTGGTAGGGGTGCTGCCCTTTCTGGCGGTGTTGCTGTTGATGATCGCGCTGTTGCTGGCGGCGCCGCAACTGGCGCTGTGGCTGCCGGGAGCCTTGTCCACACGGTGAAGCAAGCGAGGAAGCGCCGGGGCGAATCGCCCCGGCGGCGCGGACGCCGGGCGTGTCAGCCGCCGAACCAGCGGGCGGGAACGATCACCAGGGCGGGGAAGACCACCATCAGGAACAGGATCAGGAATTCCGCCGCCATGAACGGCACGACGCCTCGGGTGACGTCGTCCATCTTCATTTTGCCCACGCCCGCCACCACGTTGAGGACGGCGCCGACGGGCGGGGTGACCAGGCCGATCGAGTTGTTGATGATGAACAGCACGCCGAAATACACCGGATCGATGCCGGCCGCGCGCACCAGCGGCATCAGCACGGGCGTCAGGATCAGGATGGTGGGCGTCATATCCATGGCGGTGCCGACGACCATGACCAGCACCATGATGGCGGCCATCAGCAGGATCTTGTTGCCCATGAACGGCTGCAGCATGTCCACGATCTTGGCGGGCAGGTCGGCCACCGTGATCAGCCAGGCGCTGACCATCGCGGCGGCGATCAGGAACATGACGATGGCGCTGGTCTTGGCGGCCGAGACGAACACGGCGTAAAGCTGGTTGAGCTTCAGTTCACGGTAGACCAGGGTCGACACGAACAAGGCGTATGCGGCGGCGACCACGGCCGCCTCGGTGGGCGTGAACACGCCCATGCGCAGGCCCACCAGGATGATCACCGGCAGCATCAAGGCCCACAAGGCCTTGCGAAACGCCGTGCCGATTTCCTGCGCCGATTTGCGCGGCGGCGGCACGATCTTTTCGCGGCGGACCAGCCAGGCCCAGGTCAGCCACAGGGCGCCGCCGATCATCAGGCCGGGAACGATGGCCGCCATGAACAGCTTGGAGATGGAGACATTGGCCGCCACGCCAAAAATGACCAGGCCGATGCTGGGCGGAATCACGGGGCCGATCACGCCGGTGGCCGCGATCAGCCCGCCCGCCGTGGCTTTCTTGTGGCCGGCGCTGACCATCATGGGCAGCAGAAGCGCGGTCAGCGCGGCGGCGTCCGCCACGGCGGAACCCGACAGGGCCGACAGCAGGCAGCCCGCCATGATGGTGACGTAGCCCAGCCCGCCCTTGACGTGGCCGACCAGCGCCAGCGCCAGGTCGACGATGCGGCGCGACAGTCCGCCGACGTTCATGATCTCGCCGGCCAGCATGAAGAACGGCACGGCCAGCAGCGGAAAACTGTCGGCGCCGCCGATGACGTTCTGGGCCAGGATCTGCGCGTCGAAGATGTCCAGATGCCACATGAGCGCGACGCCGCTGGCCAGCAGCGCGAAGGCGATCGGCACGCCCAACGCCATGACGCCCAGCAGCGATCCGATGAAAACGGCGATGGTCATGCGCTTCTCCCGGGAGCGCCGTGTTGGGCGTCGTCCAGAATCTGCTTGAGCTGCACCGCTTCTTCGGATTCCTGCACCATGATCAGGTCCTGTTCCTTCAGCTTTCCGGCCAGGACGCGGTAGAGGTCGACCGCGATGATCAGGCCGGCCATGGCCGAGAACACCAATCCGGACGCATAGACGATGGCCATCGGCAGGCCGCTGACCGGCGCGCTGACATCGGCGTTGATCACGGCCTGGGCCCAACTGCCCTGGAACATCAGGCCGACGATGTACAGCATGATGATCTGTCCCGTCACCAGGCAGATCTTCTTGCCCGCGGTCGGAAGCTTGGCCACCACCATGTCCATGCCGAGGTGCCCCCGTTCCTTGAGGGCGATGACGGCGCCCAGGAACGTCAGCCAGATGAACATCCAGCGCGAGATCTCTTCGGACAGCGTGATGCCCGAGTTGAAGCCGTAGCGCGCGACGACGTTGCCGAAGACCAGCACCACCATCGCCGCCAGCAGCAGGGCGATGGCCAGTTCGAGCACGCGGCAGATACCTCCAATGAATCTGTCTATGTAGACCATGCCGCGGCCCCTTTTAGAATCGGATGAAGGCGCCGCCGCGTCATGCCTGGGCTTCCCGGACGATATCGACGAGGCCCCGCAGCGCCGTCAGGTAGGAGTGCGGCCCCAGCCCTTGCACCGTGCCGCGCACCGCGGGCGAGATGATCGAATGCGCGCGCCACGTTTCGCGCGCCGCGATGTTCGACATATGCACTTCCAGGGTGGGGAAGGGCATGGCCTTGATCGCGTCGTGCAGCGGCACGCCGTGCTGGGTCAGGCCGGCCGGATTGACCAGGGCGCCGCGCGCCGTGTCGATGTTCTCGTGCAGGAAATCGATGAGCGCGCCCTCGTGGTTGGATTGCACGGTTGCAAGCTCGACGCCGAGTTCGCCGGCCAGCGCGGCCAGGCGCTGGTTGATTTCCGCCAGCGTGGTGGTGCCATAGATGTGCGGCTCGCGGCGGCCGAACAGGTTGAGGTTGGGGCCGTGCAGAACAAGAATCTTCATGATGGATAGGCCGGTGCGTTTACTTGCGGATGCGGGCGAGTTCGTCGTTGTAGAGCTTGACGATCGCGGGGTCGTAGCTGCCGGTGAAATGCCCGATGACCGGCTTGACGACCTCCTGCATCCGGACCTTTTCACCCGGTTCGATCGTGTTGTATTGGATGCCCTTGGCCTGCAGGGCGGCCACGGCCTTCTGCGCGGCTTCGCGGCTGACCTTGCGCTGGTAGACGCGGGCCTCGTCGGCGGCCTCCTGCATGATGCGCTGCTCGGCGGGCGACAGCTTGTCCCAGAACTTCTTGCTGACCAGCACGATGTTCGCCGCGTAGACATGGTTGGTCGCGCTGACGTATTTCTGCACTTCGTAGAACTTGTTCGACAGGATCACCGAGTACGGATTTTCCTGGCCGTCCACCGCCTTGGATTCCAGCGCGCCGTACAGCTCGGCGAACGGCATGGGCACCGGGTTGGCCTTGAATGCCTTGAACGTGTCCAGGAACACCGGGTTGGGAATGACGCGGATCTTCAGGCCCGCCAGGTCTTCCGGCTTGGTGATGGCGTGCTTGGAGTTGGTGACGTTGCGGAAACCCAGGTCCCAGAAGCCCAGCGCGACCAGGCCTTTTTCCGGCAGCTTCGCGGTGAGCGCCTTGCCCAGCGGACCGTCCAGCAAGGCGTCCGCCTGGCCGAAGTCGGTGACGGAGAATGGCAGGTCGATCAACCCGAATTCCTTGACGATGCCCGCCAGCGACGTCGAGGCGGGCGCCGCCATTTCCTGCACGCCGCCCTGCAATCCCGACTGCTGCTGCATTTCATTGCCAAGCTGCGAGGCCGGGAATTCCTTGACCTTGAGCTTTCCGCCGCTCTTGGCGGCCACCAGCTCGGCGAACTTCTGCACACCGGCGCTGACGGGGTGGTCGGTGTTGTTCAGGTGGCCGAAGCGGATCGTGCGTTCCTGGATGTCCTGGGCCGTCGCCGGCATGGCGGCGACGGATAGGGCGCCAATCAACGCCAGGCGGATTATGCTGGTCTTCATCGTTGTCTCCTTCCGGGTTTTTCTGGAATGTTGTCGATGTCTTGCAAGACTCGGTAGTGGAATGTAATTCCGAGTGGAATAGTTTTCCAGTTAGGGTTATCATCCATCACCCTCTACTTGTAGAAATGCCATGGCCGGAATCCTCGAACGCGCGCTCGCCGTCATGGAACACCTCTCTTCCAGACCAGAAGGTGTTCCGCTTGCATCCCTTGCCCAGCAACTGGATATTCCGCAAAGCGCGGCGCACCGCCTGTTGACCGACCTGTGCCGTTGCGGCTACGTGCGGCAGATCCGCGACCATGGCGACTACGCGCTGACCGCCCGCGTGGCGTCCATCGGCCTGAGCTATCTGGCCGCGACCGGCATCGTCGACATCGCCCAGCCGCTGGTGGATCGCCTGGCGGATATTTCGGGTGAACTGGTGCGGTTGGCGATCGTCGACAACGAGCGCCTGACCTGGGTCGCCAAGGCGCAAGGCGCGCGTCACGGCCTGCGCTATGACCCGGAAATGGGTTCGGACGCCAGGCTGTCGTGCAGCGCGTCGGGACATGCGTGGATGCTGACCATGTCCGACGAGCGGGCGCTGGATCTGGTCTCGCGGCAGGGCTTCGGCACGCCCGAGGAATACGGCCCCAATGCGCCGACCACCATCGCCGCCCTGACCAAGATATTGCACGCCGGCCGCAAGCGCGGCTACGCGATGATCAATGAAGTGTTCGCGCCAGGCATGACCGCCATGGCGGCGCCGGTGCAGCGCAAAGGCGAAGACGCCATCGGCGTGCTGAGTATCGCGGGCCCCGCCATGCGCCTGACCGAAGCGCGCATGCTGGAACTGGGCCCGGAATTGCTCGCGGCGGCCGGGGAACTGGCGCTGGCCAGCCTGGCGTCGCCCATGTTCCGCACGCGCTTTCCGATGCAGGGCCGCAATGCCGGCGACGAGACGCCGCTGGACAAGTAACGCGTACCGGTCCGGGCGCTATGGCGCCGGGCCGCCGCCCGGACCTGCCTCCACCGGGCCGTTGCCCCATGTCCCCACCCGGGCCGACCGCAGCAACGGCGACGCGTCTCCCGCCTGCGCCAGCTCGCTGGCGGCGCGCAACAGGGCAGGCCCGAATTTCTCCATTGCCTTCAGCGTCAGGCGCTGCGATGGACCGGCCACCACCAGGATGCCGGTGCTCTGGTGGCCGGGGCGCCGCACGGGCGCGGCCATCGCGCTCATGCCGGCCGCGTAGACGTCTTGCAGGATGCTGTATCCGCGCCTGCGGTGGCCGTCCAGGCTGCTCAACAGGGCACGGATCGATGTCGGCGCGTTTGGCCCGAAGTCGCGCGGTTTGCCGAGTCCCTGCCCGGTGACATACGCAATTGCCTGATCCTCGGGCAGGGTCATCAGCCACGCATGGCCCGCCGCGCTGCATGACAGACGCAGGTCGATGCCCATGTCGGGATCGTAGAGCAGGCCCGATTTCGCACCCTGAGCCTTGGCCACCAGCGTCAGCCGTTTGCCGTCGACGATTGCCAGCCGCACCAGTTCGCCGGTGGCCAGCGCGAAACGGTCGATGACCGGCTGGGCAATGTCGACCACGCCGGACCGGCTCAGAAAGCTCAGCCCCATCGACGCCAGCTTGGTCGTCAGCGCGTATTCGCCCCGGACCGGTGTCTGCCGCACGTAGCCGTACTTCATCAGTTCATGCAGCGTGCGATGGCATCCGCTGCGCAACTGGTTCAGGTCGTCGGCAATGGTGGCCAGGGCCACGCCGTCGGGATGGTTGGCCAGGTATTCCAGCAGCGCCAGTGTCTTTTCGATTGCCCCGCTCATGGCCGTCTCCCGAAGATCGCAGCGCCAATTGTTCAAATTTTGAATTCGCTCAAATTTTGAACGGTATTCAAGATTATGTCCTATGCTCGCAGCCGAATATTCAACGATAAGGTCTGCAACGGCTGTCGATGGATGCGGACCGCTTGCCACCATCAATTGGAAAAGGGGTTGGAGATGAAGACGAAGAAATCACCCGTTCGCCTTGCCGCGGCGGCAGCCGCATCCCTCTTGGCATGCCTGGCCTTGACGGCCACGGCGGCCGCGCAGGACATCAAGGCGCGGACCTTGAAGTTCGCCTTCAGCCTGGCTCAGGACCATCCGCTGGGTCAGGGCGCGCAGAAATTCGCCGATCTCGTCGCCGAGAAAAGCGGCGGCAAGATGAAAGTGTCGATCTACGCGAACGCGGTGCTGGGCGGAGACCCCCAGAACCTATCGGCGGTGCGCGGCGGCACGCTGGACTTCACTTCCATGGCGACGGGGCTGCTGGCCGGCATCGACAAGCGGTTCATGGTGTTCGACCTGCCGTTCCTGTTCAACGATGCGCAAGAGGCCTACGCGGTTTCCGATGGCGCCGTGGGCCAGCGGCTGCTGGACGGATTGGCCGACCATGGCCTGATCGGCCTGGGCATCTGGGACCTGGGCTTTCGCAACATGACCAACAGCAAGCGTCCGATATCAACGGTGCAGGATTTTCAGGGCCTGAAGATCCGGGTGATCGCGGCGCCGGTCTATATCGATATGTTCAAGAGCCTGGGCGCCAACCCGGTTCCCATGACCTTTGGCGAGGTCTATGGCGCGCTGGAGTCCAAGGCGATCGATGGGCAGGACAATCCCGTGGGCGTCATCCTGTCCGCCAAGTTCGCCGAGGTGCAGAAGTACCTGTCATTGACGCGCCATATCTACACGGGCATGCCGTTCCTGATGAGCAAGAAGACCTGGGACGGCATGACGCAAACCGAGCGCCAGATCATTCTGGATGCGGCGGCCGAGGCCAAGGTTCAGGAACGCAAGATCTCGCAGGCCAGGGAAGCCGTGGCCATCGACGAGCTGCGCAAGGTGATGCAGGTCAATAAGCCGACCCCGGAAGAAATCGGGCGGCTGCGCGACGCCGTCAAACCCGTGGTGGACAAGTTCGCGGGAGAGATCGGTCCGGATGTGATGCAGCAGACGGCGAGCGAACTTTCCACGTTGCGGGCAAAGCACTGACCATGGCGCTCCGTGGCAAGGCCGCCATCGCAATGTGGTGGGACATCGCACCCGCCTGGCGCGCGCAGTTCGAAGACTGGCACTCGCACGAGCACTTCCCGGAACGCATGGGCGTGCCGGGATTCCTGCGCGGGTCGCGCTGGATCAGCGCACGGGGATCGGAGGGCTTCTTCGTCATGTACGAGCTTGACGCCTACGAGACGCTGAGTTCGGCCGCCTACCTGGCCAGGCTCAATCGTCCCACGCCCTGGTCCACCACGCTGATGCCGCAGCATCGCAACATGATCCGAAGCCAGTGCCATGTGCTTGAAAGCGCCGGTGGCGGCCTGGCAAGGTATGCGCTGACGATCCGCCTTTCACCCCGGCGGGGGGCGGAAGCGGAGATGCGCGCGTATCTGAAAGCCCACGCGGCTTCGATCTCGATGCAAGCCGGCACCTGCGGCGGTCACCTGCTGATGACACAGACGCCAGCGATCGCGTCCACGACGGAGCAGAAGATACGCGGGGGAAAGGACAGGGCGGCCGACTGGATCTACGTTGTCAACGGCTATGAGATCGGGGCAGTGGCTGCGTGCGACGGCGACGTCATGAATGCGCGTGAACTGCGCGCCTACGGCGAGCCGGACGCGCCGTGGTCGGACATCTATTGCCTGTCGCATACGCTGGAATCCGCCTGAGCGGACCCCGGCCGGCAAGCCGGCGGCCTACAACCCCAGCACCAGCAGCATCAGGAACGTGCCGAAAAGGATGAAGTGCGTCATCCCCTCGATGGCGTTGGTCTGGCCGTCGTTCAGGTTGATGGCCGCCGCCAGCAGGGTGACGAGCATCATCACTGTCTGCACCGGCGTCAAGGCCATGTCGATGCGCTGGCCGGTGTAGAGCGCCAGCGCCTCCATGGCAGGCACGGTCAGGATCACCGTGGATAGCGACGCGCCCAGGGCGATGTTGACGACCGATTGCATGCGGTCGGCCAGGGCGGCCCGCAGGGCAGTCAGCATCTCGGGCGCGGCCGAGATGCCGGCGACGATCAGCGCCAGCAGGCCAGGGGGGACGGCCACGCCTTCGAGGCCCCGGTTCAGCGCATGCGACATCAATTCGGCCAAGGCGCCCACCGCGACGATCCCGATGACCATGACCGCAATCGATTGCCGCCGATTGGGGTAGCCCGGCGCGGGAGACGGTCGGCGAGCTTGCTTGTCCGGGTAGCTGTAGCTGAAAAAGTAGCTGTGCGGTCCCGTCTGCATGCGCAGGAAAACGCTGTAGAGCAGCAGCATCGCCACGATGGTAAAGCCGCTGTAGGCGCGCCAATGGGGCAGCGGGACGAACTCTGGGATGACCATCGATACCGCCACGGCGGTAAGGATCATCACGCTGTAGGTCCGCGCGGAATCGTCGTTGTAGGACTGCTCGCCGTGCTTGAAGCCGCCAATCAGGGCGGCGACACCCAGGATGCCGTTGATATCCAGCATGACGGCCGAATAGATGCTGTCGCGCACCAGCGTGGGCGAACCTGCCTTGGCCGACACGATGGCCAGAACGATCACCTCGACGAGCACCGCCGACAGCGTCAGGATCATGCTGCCGTAAGGGTCGCCCAGCTTCTGCGCGATGCGTTCGGCATGCCGCGCCACGCTCAGCGATGCGGCCAGGATGGCGCCGATCAGCACGGCCGATTCCAGCAGGCTGACGATCTGCCCGTAGGCTTCCAGCCGGACGTCGGCCACGTAGCCCGCGACGGCGAGCGCGCAGGCCAGGAACAGGAATTTCTCGGATAGCAGGATCGCTTTCATCTGGGTCGACAGCGCTCCGGTTCCTCCGCGCGGCGCTGTCGACGCCATCGCGGTCCTTACAGCATGTCTTCCCGCGATTGCTCCGCACGGGAAGCGCCAATGGCGGTCTCTACCTTTTTCACCTCTTCGGGCGGCGGCAGCACCGCGGGAAAGCCCAAGGCTTCGATCCACAGTTCGCGCGTCCAGCCCATGGTGTGATACAGGTGGTGGTCTTCATCCTTCTCGACCGCGTCATGCGCCTTCTTCAGGATCTGCGCTTCCTTGCCGGTCTTCTTTTCGGCCACCAGGCCGATGAGTTCCCAGTTCTGATGGTCCTTGGTCTCGGCAAGGACTACGCATTCGGCAGCCACGATCTGCGCGGCGGCGGGGTCGCCCGCTGCCTTGGCCATGGAAATCGCCGCGACCAATGATTCGCCATGGTGCCGGACCACGGCGCGGCTGGGTACTTCCAGCTCGGGGTCCAGGCCTAGTTCTTCAAAAACGGTGAGCAGTACTTGGCGGTGGGTGGTGGTTTCGTCCAGATAGCCCTTCCATTCCTTGGCCAGATCCTTGTTGGTCGCACAGGAGAGCGCCGCGGTGTAGACGTTGATCCCTCCCATTTCGGTTTCCAGCGCCTGATACAGCAGGTCGTGGATCATGTCCGTGTTGCCTTGTTTTTTGGTAGCCATTCCGATACTCCCAGGTGTAGTCACTACGTACGCCGCCGTCAGCAATATTCGTTCCCGGCCGTCGTCTGGGGCGGGAGTGCGGCTTCTGGCGTAATCCGAATGGGCACGCGGTTTGCTGAGTGCTGCGGCTACGGCAGACAGACCGTCGCCGGCAACCAGGCTGTTTCAGGAGACCCGCATGAACAAGATCAACACGATACTTTTCAAGGCCGCGCTTGGCGCCGCCACCGTCCTGAGCATAGGAAGTGTCGCGCTCGCCCAGACGCCAACCGCGCCGGCACCCGCGGCCACCAACAAGCTGGACAGCGAGGCCAGGGGCTTCCTGAGCGAGGCCGCGGAGTCCGGCCACCTGGAGATCGCCGGCAGCAAGCTGGCGCTTCAGAAGTCACAGAATGCGCAGGTCAAGGCATTCGCCCAGAAAATGGTCGACGACCATGCCAAGGTCGGCCAGAAGCTGGACGCGCTGGCCAAAAGCAAGGGGTTCGAACCCCCGACCGAACCCTCTTTGGTTCAGAAGGCAAAACTGAAGGCTCTCGACCTGCGCGACGACAGCTTCGACAAAGCGTATGCGGACGAAATCGGCGTGGCCGCCCATGAAGACGCAGTGAAACTGTTCGAGAAGGCATCCAAGGACGTCAAGGATCCCGACGTCAAGCAGTTCGCGACGGAGACGCTTCCCAGCTTGAACCAGCACTTGCAGGAGGCCAAGGCCCTGCAGCAGAGCGTAGCGGCGAAGGCAAAATGATTGCCGGGTCCGCCCATCGCGCCCGCCCCTGCGGCTGAAGGGGCGGCGGGTAGCTTGCCGGGAAGCCGGAGACTTCGGGGATGCGTATGAACTCCATAGAACGCGTTGCACGGTTCATGCAGGAAAAGGGCCTTACGCTCGTGACCGCTGAGTCCTGCACGGCGGGCCTGATTTCGGCCACGCTTGCGGACATTCCGGGCGCCGGCAGTTTATTGGACTGCGCCTTCGTGGTGTATTCCGTGGACGCCAAGATGCGCTGCCTGGGCGTTCCGCAGTCGACGCTTGCCAGTCACAACCTCACCAGCGAGGCGGTGGCGCGCGACATGGCGTTGGGCGCCGCCCGCAAGAGCCCCGCCAATGTGGCGGTGTCGAACACGGGCGTCACCGATGCCACGGACGATCGCATTCCCAGCGGAACACAGTGCTACGCCTGGGTGTTCAAGCGAGGGCAGGCCGACTCGAATCCCGTGGTCTATACCGAAACGAAGGCGTTTTCGGGCGATCGCAACGCGATACGCAGGGCCAGCGCCGAGCACGCGTTGCTGGGTATCCTGGAGCACTATCACCGCCATCATCCGGCATAGCGGATTCGCCGCGGTTCTGTACAAGCTTGGAGTCGAAACATGGAAAATCACCTGCAATCAGGCGATGCGCAACGCGAGATCGCGCGCGCGCTGGGCGTGACGCCGGGGTTCGATGCGGCGTCAGAGTTGGAAAAGAGGATCGCCTTCCTGGCCGACTATCTGCTGCGAACCCGGAAGGCCGGATACGTCCTGGGTGTCAGCGGGGGAGTCGATTCCACGGTGGCGGCGCGGATCGCGCAACTTGCGGTGGAGCGCGTTCGAGCCAACGGCAATTCAGCAACCTTCATTGCCGTGCGATTGCCCTATGGCGAGCAGCGGGACGAGCACGATGCGGCCGAAGCGATGGACTTCATCGCGCCGGATCAGCGCATGCGCGTGGATATCAAGCCCCCTGTCGACGCGCAGCGCAGCGCCTTGGAAGCGGCGGGACTGGCCTATGTGGACAAGGCTGCAGAGGATTTCTCGGCCGGCAACATCAAGGCCCGTCAACGCATGGTGACGCAGTACGCAATCGCCGGTGCGCTCGATTGCCTGGTCATCGGCACCGACCAGGCCGCCGAGGCCTTGATGGGTTTCTTCACCAAGCACGGCGATGGCGCCGCGGACCTTGTCCCCCTACAGGGTCTGACCAAGCGCCGCGTGCGGGCGCTGGCCGCTCTGCTGAATGCCCCGGAAAGGCTGGTGATGAAGGTGCCGACGGCCGATCTGGAATCGCTGCAGCCGCTGCGTCCCGATGAAGACGCCTTTGGCGTGCCGTACTCCGTGATCGACGGGTTTCTCGAAGGCGAGGCTGTCTCGGATGAGCACGCCGCCTTGCTCCAAAAGCAGTACCAGGCCACCGGACACAAGCGCGCCTTGCCGGCCGGCCCGGCGGAGTAGCCCGCTGCACGCCGTCCGGCGCGGTTGAAGCTACCCGCACAGGCGCGTAGCCACCGTCGTCACCAGGGTGCCGTCGGGCAACTCGTAGTGGCCGTCCCCGCGCCACGAAACGAGCTGCCCGTCCTGGAGGCAGCAAAAGAAGTGCGGCTCGGCCTCCCGGTCTGGTTCGGACCGGCAGTATCTGTCGATACGGTATGTCGACCCGTCCTCCGCAGCCGCCAGCACTTCCATGACCCGTTTGGTTTGTGCGTTCGCCATGCGCGCCTCCTTGATGTGGTCCGCGCGTCCATTGGGTCACGCGCGCCGGGGGCGGTCAATACGCGTCGCAGCATTGCTTCGCGGCTGTCGGCCTGCCATGCATCGTTCAAATGGTGCAAGGGTTTCCCCCTATTTGCATACGTATGCAAGGCTTCGAAAGTGTCTCCACCTTATCGAACCACCAACGTTTGCAGGGCCTACAGACCATGATCCGATATCTGAAGCGCGGCCGGACCGCCGCGGTAAAGACCGACGATGACGCCAAGGTGCGCGCTACCGTCGAAGACATCATCCGCGACATCGAAACCCGAGGCGACGAAGCCGTGCGGGACTACAGCCGCAAGTTCGACAACTGGGACCCGGCGGACTTCCGCCTGTCGCGCGCCGAGATCGAGGCGGCCCGCGCGCAGTTGTCGCCGCGCGAGATCGAAGACATCGCGTTCGCGCAGAGCCAGGTCCGCAACTTTGCGCAGATCCAGCGCGATTCCATGCGCGACGTGGAAGTGGAGACCTATCCCGGCGTGGTGCTGGGGCACAAGCATGTGCCGATGAACGCGGTGGGCTGTTACATCCCTGGCGGGAAGTATCCCTTGCTCGCGTCGGCGCACATGAGCGTGTTGACGGCCAAGGTGGCGGGCGTGAAGCGCATCGTGTCGACGGCGCCGCCGTATCAGGGCAAGCCGCATCCGGCCATCGTGACCGCCATGGACATGGCGGGCGCGGACGAGATCCTGGTGCTGGGCGGCGTGCAGGCCGTGGTGGCGATGGCGGTGGGCACGCCCAGCGTGGCGCCCGTGGACATGCTGGTGGGGCCGGGCAACATGTTCGTGGCCGAGGCGAAGCGGCAGTTGTATGGCCGGGTGGGCATCGACCTGTTCGCCGGTCCCACCGAGACGCTGGTGATCGCCGACGATAGCGTGGACGGCGAGTTGTGCGCCGTCGATCTGCTGGGGCAGGCCGAACACGGCCCGACGTCGCCCGCGGTGCTGCTGACCAACAGCGAGCAGCTTGCGCGCGACACGCTGGCCGAAGTCGAACGCCAACTGGCCATCCTGCCCACCGCGGGCATCGCGGCCAAGGCCTGGGCCGACTGCGGCGAAGTCATCGTGTGCGACACCTATGAGGAAATGCTGCAGGTTGCCGACGACTTGGCGTTCGAGCACGTGCAGGTCATGACCCGCGATCCGGACTACTTCCTGAACAAGATGACCAACTACGGCGCGCTGTTCCTGGGCCCGCGCACCAACGTCAGCTTTGGCGACAAGGTGATCGGCACCAACCATACGCTGCCGACCAACCGGAATGCGCGCTATACGGGCGGCTTGTGGGTGGGCAAATTCCTCAAGACCTGCACCTATCAGCGCGTGCTGACGGACGCCGCCAGCGCGACGATGGGCGAGTATTGCTCGCGCCTGTGCCACATGGAGAACTTCGCCGGCCACGGCGAGCAGGCCAATATCCGCGTGCGCCGCTATGGCAACCGGCCCGACCTGCCCTGGTACCGGCCCGTTGAGGCGCAGGCATGATTGCGCTGCCCGAAGGACCGGATTTCCGGCTGGATGGGCGCCGCGCCCTGGTGACCGGCGGCAGCGGCGGCATCGGCCTGGCGGCCGCGGCGGCGCTGGGCCGGGCCGGCGCGCACGTCACCGTGGCGGCGCGACGCGCAGCGGAGCTGGCGCAGGTGTGCGAGGCCTTGCGGGCCGAGGCCATCGACTGCGCGCCGCTGGTCCTGGACGTGACGGACTCCGCCGCGGTCGATCAGGCCGCGATGCGCGGCGAGCCCTTCGACATCCTGGTCAACAATGCCGGCATGAACCGTCCCAAGCCGCTGCTGGAGCAGTCGGACGACGACATCGACGCCGTGCTGGACCTGAACGTGAAGGCGGCCTTCTATACCAGCCGGGCCGTGGCGCGCCGCCTCGTGCAAGAGCGCCTGGGCGGCTCGATCATCAACGTGTCGTCGCAGATGGGGCACGTGGGCAGTCCAAGGCGCACGCTGTACTGCGCCAGCAAGCACGCGCTGGAAGGCATGACGCGCGCGCTGGCATGGGAACTGGGCGCGGCGGGCATCCGCGTGAATACCGTCTGCCCGACCTTCATCGAAACGCCCATGACCGCCGGGATGCTGGAGCAGCCGGGTTTTCGCGAATGGGTCTGCGCGCGCAATGCGCTGGGCCGGGTCGGACGCCTGAGCGAGGTCATGGGCGCGATCGTGTTCCTGGCCAGCGGCGCGTCCAGCCTGATGACCGGCAGCGCGCTGATGCTCGATGCCGGATGGACGGCGGCATGAAGACCGCGCCCCGTGCTCAGGATGTGGCTGACCTGGCGCAGGTGTCGCAGTCGGCCGTCAGCCGCACGTTCACGCCGGGAGCCAGCGTGTCCGAAGAAACGCGCCGCAAGGTGCTGGCGGCCGCGCAGAAGCTGGGCTATCGGCCGAATGCGCTGGCGCGCAGCCTGATCACCCGCCGCAGCCGCATCGTGGCGCTGGTGATGAGCTATCTGGAAAACCAGTTCTATCCGCTGGTCATCGAGCGCCTGTCGCAGAAGCTGCAGAAAGAGGGCTACCACGTACTGATGTTCATCGCGGAGGTGGACGAGGCGGCCGACGGGGTGCTGGCCGAGATCCTGCAATACCAGGTGGACGGCATCGTCATGGCGTCCGCCATGCTGTCGTCCAACGTGGCGCGCAGTTGCGCCGAGGTGGGCGTGCCGGTGGTGCAGTTCAACCGCGTGTCCATCCTGGGCGGACTGGCGCGCCATGCCAGCAGCTCGGTCACGTCCGACAACTACGCGGGCGGACAGTGGGTGGCGCGGCTGCTGGTGGAACGCGGCTACCGGCGCTTTGGCTATCTGGCGGGCCTGGAGGATTCTTCCACCAGCATCGAGCGTGAGCGCGGCTACCGCGATGCCTTGCGCGAACTGGGCCACGACGTGCACTGCCGCGAGGTAGGTCACTACGACTTCGACCTTGCGCAAGCGGCGGTGCGGCGCATGTTCTCGGGCGGCGCGCCGGACGCGCTGTTCGCGGGCAACGATCATATGGCGATCGCGGCGCTGGACGTGTTGCGCCAGGAGCTGGGCGCGCGCGTGCCGGAGGACGTGGCCGTGGTGGGATTCGACGACGTGCCGCAGGCCGCCTGGGGGGCGTATCGCCTGACGACGGTGCGCCAGCAGGTCGAACCCATGGTCGACGCGACGGTGGACCTGCTGCGCGAACAGATGCAGGCCGAACTGCGGCCGCGCGACATCGTGGTGCCTTGCGCGCTGGTGGAACGCGCGACCGTCAGGGCGGCCACTTGATCATTTTTTACCGGCACTACCGTAAAGCGCGCACAGACCGCGCTCATCATCAACTTCAGGAGACAAACGCATGCGCAGCATTTTTGTACGCACCCTGACCGCCGTCGCGGCGGTCGGGCTGACCGCCACCCTGGCCCACGCCCAAGGCGGCGCGCCGGCCTGGCCGGCCAAGACCATCCGATACGTCGTGCCGTTTTCGCCGGGCGGTGTGTCGGACGGCGTGGCGCGCCTGATGGCCGAACAGCTGAGCGCCCGGCTGGGGCAGTCGGTCATCGTCGAGAACCGGCCGGGCGTGTCCGGCCTCGTGGGCACGCAACTGGTCGCCCGCGCCGAACCCGATGGCTACACCATCATGGGCGGCACCATCACCACGCACGCCGTCAACCCATTTTTCATCAAGTCGCTGGGCTATGACCCGGTCAAGGACTTCACGCCCATCGCCCTGGTGGGCATGGTCAGCAATGCGCTGGTCGTGCGCGCCGACAGCCCCTTCAATACCGTGCAGCAGGTGATCGACGCCGCTCGCGCAAAGCCGGACAGCCTGACCTACGGCACGGCCGGCGCGGGGACGTCGCAGCATCTGTCGGGCCAGCTCTTCCAGTCCATTTCGGACACGAAGCTGCGCCAGATCGTCTACAAGGGCGGCTCGCAATCCATGGTCGACCTGATCGGCGGGCAGATCGACATGGTCTTCGAAACCGTGGCGGCGGCGCGGCCCATGATCGATTCCAAGCGCGTCAAGGTGCTGGGCGTGACGGCCGCGGCGCCGCTGGCGGACCTGCCCGGCGTCAAACCCTTGGCGGAGCTGGGCTTGCCCGGGTTTGAAATGCAGTCCTGGCAGGGGATCTTCGCGCCCGCCGGCACGCCCGCGCCGGTGGTGGACCGCCTGGGGCGCGAGGTGGCGGCGATCGTCAACAGTCCGGACGTGCGCGCCAAGCTGCTGATGCTGGGCGTGGCGCCGGACGGCCGCGGGTCGGCGGCGTTCTCGCAATTCCAGCGCAGCGAAATCGATAAATGGGGCAAAGTGATCAAGGACGCCGGCATCCAGGCCGATTGATCCCGCGATCCCACCCAGGAGACTTGTATGACGGAACCCCGTTTTCCATTGGACGGCCGCCTGCCGGGCATGCTGCGTGGCGGAAAGCCGCTGCGCGGCGTGTTCAATGGCTTGCCCAGCCCGGCCATCGTAGAGATGTGCGCGTATGCCGGTTTTGATTTCATCATTCTCGATAACGAGCACGGCAGCGCGGATCTGGGCATGACCGAGCACATGCTGCGCGCGGCGCGGGCGGCCGGCATCGCGCCGGTGGTGCGCTGCTTCGAACACGACCTGCCGCGCATCCTGGACATGGGCGCCAGCGCCGTGCAGGTGCCCATGGTCGAAAGCGCCGGGCAGGCACAACGGCTGGCCAGCATGATCCACTACCCGCCGCTGGGGCGCCGCGGCAGCGCCTTCAGCACGCGCGCCGCCGGCTACGGCGCGTTTGGCGGGGCGGGCCACACGCAGCGCAGCAACGACGGCATCGGCTTCATCGCCATGATCGAAACCCCCGAGGCCATCGCGGCGGCGGCGGAGATCGCGGCGGTGGACGGCGTGGACGCCGTGTTCATCGGTCCCAATGACCTGGCGCACGCGATGGGCCACGGCAGCGACTGGAACGCCGCGCCCGTGCAGCGCGCCATCGAGCTGGGGCTGAAGGCGATCGCCGGGGCGGGCAAGTGCCCCGGCATTATCGCGTTGACGCCGGAAGACGAGGAAAAGTATGGCGCGCTAGGCGCGCGTTACTTCGCCAATGTGTCGACCAGCATCATCACGCGCGCGCTGGCGCAGGCGGCTTCGGCGGGAAGGGACGCGCAGTTGCGGTATTGAAGCGGCGATTGCGCTGTGTGCGCAGGCGGCAGATCAGGCGCTTTCGCGCGTAACGATGCGAAATCCGATTTCCACCACGGGTTGCGCCGGCCGCTGGTGGTTGGCGCATAGCGCGATCATCTCGGCGGCCTGGGCGCCGATGGCCGCTCCGTCCACGTGCACCGAGGTGATCGACGGCGCCATGGACGCCGCGATATCCATATCCCCGAAGCCCATGACCGCCAGTTGTCCCGGAACGGCCAGGCCTTGCGCGGTGGCTTCGGTCAGCACGCCCGCCGCCATCAGGTCGGAGCTGCAGAACACCGCATCGATCCCTTGTCCCGCGCGTTGCAGGGCACGCAGGCCTTCGCGTCCTTGGGCGTGGGTGGTGGGGGCCGGCATGTAGTGCACCACCGGCTCGGGCAGGCCCAGTTCGACGGCAGTGCGCTGCAGGCTTTGGGCGCGCAGCCGCGCGCGCTCGTCATCGCCGCTGAGCACTGCCTGCCGGACCTTGCCCGCGGCGTGCAGATATTGGCTGACGGCCGCGCCGATGGCGTCATGCGACAGGCTTAGCAGCATGTCGATGGGCGTGTCCGTGGTGTCCCAGGTTTCAACGATGGGGATGCCGGAGGCCTTCAGCAGTTGCCGGCCTTGCGGCGAGTGCATGACCCCGGTCAGCACGATGCCGTCGGGGCGGCGGCCAATGATGGCGCGCAGCAGCGCGTCTTCGCGCGGAGAGTCATAGCCGCTCTGGCCCACCATCAGTTGATAGCCCTTGGCTTCGAGCGAACGGGTGAGTTCCGTCAGCATGCCGCCGAAGAGCGAACCGGTGATCGACGGCACCAGCACCATGACCAGGTTGCTGCGCGACAAGCGCAGGCTGCCGGCCATCAGATTCGGCACGTATCCCAACGCCGCGATCGCGGCATTGACCTTGTCCAGCGTGGCGGGGGAGACCTGTTGCGGGGTGTTGATCGCGCGCGACACCGTAATCATGGAAACACCGGCCGCCTGGGCCACTTCACGCACGGTGACGCTGGACCGTTCGGGGGATCGGGCGGGGGTATCGGTGGACGAAAGCTGGGACGCGCGCATGCTGGGTTCTGGGTAAAGGGGGCGGGGGACAGGCATCAAGCCTACCCGCTCCGCCCGGCCTTGCGGGCGGGAGTGCCTACGGGTTTCCCCGGATGGCGGGTCAGGCAAATGCCGAAATACTCTATCCAATCCCAGATGTTAACGTTACCAATAAAATTGTTAACGTTAACAAATAAATAAAACCCAAGACGGAGACAGAGATGAATCGCAACGCGCGCAAGTGGATAGCAGGGCTCAGCTTGATGGCGGCGGCCGGCGCGGCCCACGCCTGGCCGGACAAACCCGTCACGATCGTGGTCCCGTTCCCCCCCGGCGGGGCGACGGATTCCGTTGCCCGTTCGGTGGCGAACAAGCTGGGTGAACAGCTCAAGCAGTCGTTTGTCGTCGAGAACAAGGCCGGCGCCACCGGCACCATTGGCGCGTCTCAGGTGGCCCGCGCCGCGCCCGATGGCTACACGCTGATGGTGACCTCTCTGGCTCCGCTGGTGGTGGCGCCCCACCTGATGAAGGGCATCACCTACGATCCGGCCAAGGACTTCACGTATCTGACCGTCGCGGTGCAGACGCCCAACGTGCTGGTCGTGAGCCCCAAGCTGGCGCCGCAGGTCAACAGCGTCCAGGACGTGCTGGCGCTGTTGAAAGCCAAGCCCGGCAGCGTCAGCTTCGCGACGTCGGGCGCGGGTTCTTCCGATCACCTGACGGCCGAACTGTTCTGGCAGAAGACGGGCACCAAGGGCCTGCATGTTCCGTACAAGGGCGGTGCGCCCGCGATCTCGGACCTGCTTGGAAATCAGGTCGACATGTCCTTTCAGAACGTGAACGCGGTGCTGCCGCACATCAAGGCCGGCAAGCTCAAGGCCATTGCGGTCACCGGCGCCAAGCGGTCGCCCGTGCTGCCCGATGTGCCCACCTTCGCCGAAGCCTCCGTGCCGGGCGTGAACGTCTACGCGTGGCAGGCCGTCGTGGCGCCGAAGAATCTGCCCGCGGACGTGCGCGACAAGCTGTCCGCGGCGCTGGTCACCGCATTGAAGGACCCGGGCGTCAGCAAGCCCTTCACCGATGTCGGTCTTGAAATCGTGGCGAATTCGCCCGAAGAGTTCACCCGCTTTCAGCAGCAGGAAAGCGCGCGCTGGAAGGAAGTCATCGAGACCGGCGGCATTTCCGTGCAATAACGCAACCTGCCCGGCCTTCGCGGCCGGGCCATTTCAGAAGCAATTATGACCCTTCACGCTACGCAACCCTCCCGCCACACGACGCCGACCATCACCCAGATGCGGGTTGTTCCCGTCGCCGGGCAGGACTCCATGCTGCTCAACCTGAGCGGCGCCCACGCGCCATACTTCACGCGCAACATCGTGATCCTGAGCGACAGCGCGGGCAATACCGGCGTGGGGGAGGTGCCCGGGGGCGAGAAGATCCGCGCCACGCTGGAAGACGCGCGCTCGCTCATCGTGGGCAGTTCCATCGGCAATTACCAGCACACCTTGAACCAGATGCGGACGGCTTTCGCCAGCCGCGACAGCGCCGGCCGCGGTTCGCAAACGTTCGATCTGCGCGTGGCCATCCACGCGGTGACCGCGGCGGAAGCCGCGCTGCTCGATCTGCTGGGCCAGCATCTGGGTGTTCCGGTGGCGGCGCTGCTGGGCGAAGGCGTGCAGCGTACGTCGGTGCAGATGCTGGGCTACTTGTTCTATGTGGGCGACCGCGAGCGCACCACGCTGCCGTATCAATCCATGCCCGACGGCGACGGCTGGCTGCGCTTGCGCCATGAAAAGGCGCTGACGCCGGAGGCCATCGTGAAGCTGGCCGAAGCGGCTTACGAACGTTACGGTTTCGAAGACTTCAAGCTCAAGGGCGGCGTCTTGCGCGGCGAAGAAGAGGTCGAGGCGATCCGCGCGCTGCACGAACGCTTTCCCGAAGCCCGCATCACGCTCGACCCCAACGGCGGCTGGCTGCTGAACGATGCGATCCGTCTGTGCCGCGACCTGCATGGGGTGATGGCCTATGCCGAAGACCCGTGCGGCGCCGAAGGCGTGTTTTCGGGCCGCGAGGTCATGGCCGAGTTCCGCCGTGCCACGGGGCTGCCCACCGCCACCAACATGGTCGCCACCGACTGGCGCGAAATGGCGCACGCGCTGTCGCTGCAGTCGGTGGACATTCCTTTGGCCGATCCCCACTTCTGGACCATGCAGGGATCGGTGCGCGTGGCGCAGACGTGCCAGGCCTTCGGCTTGACCTGGGGTTCGCACTCCAACAACCATTTCGATATTTCGCTGGCGATGTTCACGCATGTGGGCGCGGCCGCGCCGGGCAAGGTCACCGCGATCGACACCCACTGGATATGGCAGGACGGCCAGCATCTGACGCGTCAGCCGCTGCAGATCCGCAACGGGTATATCGACCTGCCGCAAAGCGGCGGGCTGGGCATAGAGCTGGATATGGACGCGGTCGAACGTGCGCATAAGCTGTACCAGCAGCACGGACTGGGCGCGCGCGACGACGCCGCCGCCATGCAATTCCTGGTGCCAGGGTGGACGTTCGATAACAAGCGGCCCTGCCTGGTGCGCTGACAACGGCCATGGTGCGGCCCGGGGCGTGATCGCCGTGTCACGTCCTGGGCCGCCTGTTCAATGCGTGGGAGTTCGGGATTCGGGGCGGGCGCGCCTTTTGAGCACGCTGATGTCGCCGTCCGATTCCATGTACGCCCGGTGGACCTCGCCGACGTCTTCGATTCCCTTTCGGCGCAGTTCGCTCATGAGCTCTTCCACGGTTATGTACTCTCGGCGCAGGTTGCGCCGGGCGATGACGCCGTCATGGACGAGGCAGACGCGGCTGGGCGAAATCAGCCGGCCCACCGGCTCGAAAAAATAGCCCACGCGGTCCACCACGACGGTCCACCCGACGATGGTCGATACCAACACCAGGCCGTCTACGATTGATTTGTACTCGCCGGCCATGGCATTTTGCGCGGCGTCCGCGATCAGCACGAGGACGAGCATATCGGCCATTCCAAACGAACCCACATCGCGCCTGCCCGCGACCCGCAGCAGGACAAAGATGAACCAGTACACGATGGTGCCGCGGACGATGATCTCGACCGGCGACATCGAGAATGTGAACATGCCGGGCCAATCGGGGCTCATCTCGCTGTCTCCTGCAAACGGGGCGGGGTCCCTGACCGACATTGTGGATGTACGGTGATGGCGCGGCGCGCCCACGGCCAGGAACGGCCAGGAACGGCCCATAACCGGGCCTCGCCAGGGGGCGGCAGCAACTGCCGTGCCCAGGCGCGGGCTCCGCAAGCCGCGGCGGCTAGCAGTGGAGGCGGGGCCGGTAGAATTTACCGGCGCGTGTCTCGGGGCGCTGACGCCACCCTGCACCGGCGCGCCGCAGAGCGCTCGTCGCAGGAGTTCGGGGGCGCGGCCGGTGGCGGCTTGCATGGCGCGGATGCGCGGGAACGGCAGTTGCGCAGCATGCCACGCACCACTTTCCGCGCACGCCTTGCCGTTGCAACGCGTGCGCCTGCCTTGTCGAGGAGCACACCATGGTCAACGAAAAGCCGGCGCCCGCGCCGAATCCCCCGCCTTCCCCCCATACGGACCGCGCCGCGACCGGCGGCACGGGCCAGCCCGCCGCCGAGGGCCCGCCCACTGGCGACGTCAATCCTGATCCCTCCACCAATTCCGGATATCCCGCGGGCGGTTCCCAGGCGCCCGCGGGCAAGGATCCCTTTGGGCGTGACAAGAAGCCGGATTCCGACACCTGACCCCTTCCGCCTTCGCCGCCTGTGTCGTCGCCCGTGAAGCAGGCGACGCCCGTAAAGCAGGGGTCGCCCCTACAACAGCAGGCGACACCCGTGCACAGGCGGCCCCGCCCGGCTCCAGCGGCCGGCGGGGCGCGGCTCAGGGCGTCAATACCACTTTGATGCACCCGTCCGCCTTGTCGCGGAATGTCTTGTACAGGTCGGGCCCCGCCTGCAACCTGGCGCGGTGGGTGATCACGAAGGACGGATCGATCCGCTTGTCCGCGATCATCTGCAGCAGCTCGTCCGTCCAGCGCCGGACATGGGTTTGGCCCATGCGCCAGGTCAGGCCCTTGTTCATGGCCGCGCCGAACGGGATCTTGTCGATCAGTCCTCCGTACACCCCGGGCACCGACAGGACGCCGGCGGGGCGGCAGACGTAGATCATTTCGCGCAGGACGTGAGGCCTGTCGGTCTCGGCGCCGACGGCCTGTTTGACGCGGTCATACAGCGAGTCCATGGAACGGCTTGCATGCGATTCCATGCCCACCGCATCGATGCACTTCTCGGGACCCTTTCCGTGCGTCAATTCCTGCAGGCGTTCGACGACATCGTCCTCATCGAAATTGATCGGCACCGCGCCGCCGTCGCGCGCCATGGCCAGCCGTTCGGGAACGCGGTCGATGCAGATCACTTGTTTGGCGCCCAGCAGGACCGCGCTGCGGATGGCCATCTGGCCCACGGGGCCCCCGCCCCAGATGGCGACCGTGTCGGTAGGCTCGATGTCGCACTGGACGGCAGCCTGCCAGCCCGTGGGGAAAATATCTCCCAGAAAGAGCACCTGCTCGTCCGTCAGATCGTCCTGCACGGGTATGTGAGTGGAGTCCGCGTACGGCACCCGGACATACTCGGCCTGGCCGCCGGCGTAGCCGCCAGTAAGGTGGCTATATCCGAATAGCCCAGCCGTGGTGTGGCCGAACATCTTGGCCGCCTTGTCCGCATTGCGGTTCGTGCGCTCGCACACCGAGAAGTTGCCCTTGAGGCATTGATCGCAGGCGCCGCAGGTAATGGTGAAAGGGATCACCACGCGATCGCCCACCTTCAGGTTCTGCGTTTCGGCGCCTACCTCCACGACTTCGCCCATGAATTCGTGGCCCAGGACGTCGCCGGATTTCATTTCCGGCATGAACCCGTCGAAGAGATGAAGGTCCGAACCGCAAATGGCGCAGGCGGTGACCTTGATGATTGCGTCGCGCGGATGTTCCAGGATGGGATCGGGAACGGTGTCGTACCGCACGTCGTGTTTGCCGTGCCAGCATAGTGCTTTCATGAATATCCCCTTGGACGCCAACCGCGTTGTTGCGATTGCGCGCCAAGGGGAGCAACTTTCGTGCCGCGTTACTGCATCGTGCTGGTATTGGCGGTGGCCGCGCGCGAGGCCTGGTTCGGCATGCGTTCGATGGTCAGGGCGCCGGGTGCATTCGAAGAGGGGCGCACCACCACGGCGTTGCTCGTGTTGTCGGCGCCCAGGTTGGGCAGGTCCGCCGGCCGCGCGGCCACGGACGCGAACGGGCCGCCGCCGCCGGCGGGGACGCCGTCCAGGGTCAGGCTGCCGGCCCAGCCGCCATTCAGGCGCGACAGCACCTGGTAGCGTTGCGGCCGGCCGGCGGTGCGCGCGACGATATAAAGCGTGCCGTCTATCAGGCTGATCGCGGGGGGCGATGCGGCTTGCGCGTCCAGCCGGGTCGGTACGCCATGCTCGACGAGCCAAAGCGGCCCGCCCGCGCGCTCCAGGATCGCCAGCAGCACGTTGCCGCTTGCGTCCGCGCTGATGGCGGGGCGCCCGATGTAGGGCACGCCCATATCGGCCGGGACGCTCCACTCCATGTCCATGTCGGTGGTGTCGCCGGCTTCCACCAGCCGGGTCAGATGGTTGCTGCCGCGCTGGCGGTAATAGAGTTCGATGCGGTTTTCATGGTTGCGTATCGCCGCCAGGCCGCCGGCCGCCTTCGGCGCCGAGACGGGACGCCAGCCTTGCCATTCGGAACGCTGGCCTCGGCTGGCCGGCAGTTGGCGGGTATAGAACAGTTCGCCTGCGCCCGTGACGGCGAAGATGACGTAGCGCCCGTCGGCGCCGCGCGCGGCGGCGGGGGCGCCGGTGGCGCCTTCCAGCAGCGGCAGGTCTTGCCAGGTGCTCCAGCTTCCGTCGATGCCGGACGGCGCGATCCAGTGGAGCAGGCCGTCGTAGCCCAGGGCCACGGCGGCGGCTTCGCCGCGCGGCGCCACGGCCGGAATCTGGGCCACGCGCAAGCCGCCCAGGGCCTGCCAGCCCTGCCACGTTCCATCGTGGCGCTGCTTGTTCGCCCAGACGCCGCCCAGCGGGTCGCGGGCCATCAGGCCCGCCGTGCCGTCGGCATGCGCGAACGAGACCACCGGCCCGCTGGTGCGCCCGCCCAGGCTTTGCCAGCGGCGTTCGCCGGAATCCCAGCGGTTGACGGCGGCGTTGGTTTCGCCAGCGGCGAACACCACGAGACCGCCGCGTCCGTCCGGGTACAGCTGTGGCGCCATGTCCTGGCGGGATACGTAATAGGCGCGCTGCACCCAGGCGGCGGCCGGCCCCGCGGGCTCCTTGCAGCCCGTCGGGCCCGCGCAATAGTGGTAGTCGTTCCAGGCATAGTGCTGGAAGATCACGGATTTGCTGGCGATTTCGGCGGCGGTCAGGTTGCTGGCGCGCTCCTGGCTTGGGTAGTCGATATAGCCTGTCTCGGCGTAATTGCCGGGCGCGCGCAGCATGGCTTCGCGCACCAGCCGCGCGCTGGCGATGTGGTCCGGATGCCCGTGGCCGGCGCAGCGCCAGCACAGTTGCGTATAGGGCACGCTGATCGTGTCGTCCAGATGGCGCACCGTGGTCGGGCCGTACTGGCGGATCAGTTCGGCCAGGACGTCGATCAGTTGTTCGCGCGTGTAGACCTCCGGATGCGCACCCAGCGTTTCGACGTTCTGGCCGGGTTCGGATTCGGTGCGGCTCAGCGGCGTCAGGCTGCCCCAGCCCTTGCCCAGCCAGGGATCCTTCAGGCGCATGTGCCACAGCTGGACGCGCGGGTTGTCCTGCAAGGTAAAGCGCGCGATGTTGCGCCCGCTGACGGTGCCCGCGTCGGTTTTCCACAGATCGGGCTTGTGCGCCATGTAGGCGTAGGCGGCGCGCACGCCGCGCTCGCGGCCCAGCATATAGGCTTCGCCTTCACCGGCATCGCTGGCGGTCAGGTAGACCACCCGCACGCAGCCGCCCGCCTCGATGTTGGACGCGATGTCCGGGTTCATGAACAGCAGGTCGTCATCCAGGTGGGCGACGAAAGCCAGATCCTTGATGCCATGGCATTGCGCCAGCGTCGGAGGGGCGGCGTACGCTTGGGCGCAGACCAGCGCGGCGGCGCAGCATAGCGCCAGGCGCAGCAAAGACATCAGAGCGGGCATAAAAAAAGCGCTGCATGAATAGGGTGCAGCGCGTGTGGAGTTTCAGTGCGGAAAGTATAGCGGCCGGGGGAAATGGGGACGCCGGCTTGCCGCCCGGGCGGCCCAATAAACAGGGACGCCCTGGCCGGATACGCCGCGTTCAGCGCGCCGATTCGGTGCTCACCACCAGCTTGGCCGCGCGCGCGGTGCGGCCGCGGCGCTCCAGCATCACGGCCCACAGCCACAGTGGCATGCTGCCGATGGCGAGCAGGCTGCCCACCCAGCCGGTCGAGGTCCAGCCGAAGCCCGCGGCGATGGCCAGGCCGCCCAGAAGAGGACCCAGCGCGTTGGCGGTGTTGAAGGCGGAGTGGTTCAGCGCCGCGGCCAGGCCCTGGGCGTCGCCAGAGACGTCCATCAAGCGGGTCTGCAGCACGGTGCCCAGCGCGCCGCCCACGCCCACCAGGAACACGTTCAGCGTGATGAGCCAGATGTTGTGCGCCATCAGCGGAAACAGGGCCAGCACCACAGCCGACCACAGCAGCAACAGGCCGGCGGTGCGCATGACCGCGCGGTCGGCAAAGACCGGCACGACCATGTTGCCCACCGTCAGGCCCACGCCGAACGCGCTGAGCACGAACGGCACGGTGGCGGGCGAGACTTGCGTGACGGCGGTCAGCGTGTCGGCCAGATAGGTGTAGACCGAGAACAGGCCGCCAAAGCCGACCGCGCCGATCGCCAGCGTGATCCAGACCTGTCCGCGTCCCAGCGCGCTCAGTTCACGCAGCGGGCTGGCGTGCGGATCGGCCGGGGTGTCGGGCGCGTAGACGCGCACGCTGATCATCGTGAGCGTCGCAAGCAGCGCCACCAGGCCGAAGCTCCAGCGCCAGCCGATCACCTGGCCCAGCCAGTTGGCCAGCGGCACGCCCACGATGGTGGCGACGGTAAGGCCAAGGAAGACGCGGCCCACGGCCACGGTGCGGCGGTTGGCCGGCACCAGCGAACTGGCCACCAGCGACGCGATGCCGAAGTACGCGCCATGCGGCAGGCCGCTCAGGAAGCGGAAGAACAGCATCCAGTGATAGTCGGGCGCGATCGCGCTCAGGCCATTGCCGATGGCGAAGAGCCCCATCAGCATGATCAACAGCCTGCGGCGCGGCATTTTCGAGCCCAGCACGGCGAGGATGGGGGCGCCCACCACCACGCCCAGCGCGTAAGCGCTGATCACGTGGCCCGCCGTGGGCGCGTCGATACCGAGCGACTGGGAAAAATACGGCAGCAGGCTCATCGTGGCGAACTCGGTGGTTCCGATGGCGAAGCTGCCCACGGCAAGCGCAAGCAGCACCAGCGCGGGCCGGTGCGGCAAGGAGGAGGAAGGAGACATGTGGCTACAAAGGGGGAAAAAGCAGGATGTTGCGACGCAACAGCGTGATTGTAAGCACCCCAAGCTGTCATTCGCATGACGAATTCCACGAGTGCCCGCATAAGGGGCGTCGACACGACCGGCGACGGCGGGAGCAGCAGAGGGGCCGCGAGACCCGCGCCCGCAAAGACGTCGGGCGCGCGTTCAGGCTTGCGGCCGCCGCGCTTGATAGTTGGCGGAGATCAAGCGGGAGGCCGCTTGCAGATCGTCCAGATGGTTGCGCAGAATGGATCCCACGTTGGTCACACGCGCGAGCCAGATCAGGTTCAAGCAACCCAGCACGGCGGCGCCGTCCAGGATGGGTACGGCGATCGCGGCCAGGCCATCGTCGTATTCGCGTTTGGACTGGCTGAAGTGTCCGCCCCACGACGCTTCGCGCACCGCGTAGCCTTGGGCCCGGGTCTGGCTGAGCATGCGCTGTATCGCCTGCGCGCCGTTCATGTGCAGATATCCCGGATCGTTGGCCAGGCGCAGTTCGTTCAGCAGGCTCTCGCATTCGGCGGGCGGACAGAACGCCAGATACGCGCGTCCGGGCGCCGATAGAAGGGTGTTGACGCGAAACCCCAGGACGACGCGGTCCAGCGTGAAATAAGACCGCTGGCGGCTGGTCTCGCAGACGGCCATCCATGTGCCCTGGCGCACCGACATGTCCGAGGGCCATTGCACCTTCGAGACCAGTTGATCCAGGATCGGTCCAGCGGCTTCGACAAGCCTGTCATGGGGCGACGGCGTCTCGCCCAACCGGTGGAGCAACTGGCCCGCGCGGTAGCGTCCGTCGCTCAGGCCCCGCCATACAAAGCCGTTGGCTTCGAGCGTGCGCAACAGCCGCAGCAAGGTGGCCTTGGGCAGGTCCAGGCCTTCATGCAGTTCATGCAGCGTCACGCCACCTTGTTCCCGAAGGTAGTTCAACACCTGCAAGCCGCGCTCCAGCGCGCGGATGGACTTGACGGGATCAGGAGTCATCGCGGGCAACCAGGGTTTCACTGCGTGGAATTCTCGCAGAAAGCGCTTGTCGCTGCATGCGCGGCTTCCTACGATCAGTCACGTTTCGGACCGATCCGGCGCGGCGCGGGACCACTACGCACGGCCGCCGTGCCGCCCACAGAAAGAGCTAAAAAAATGACGCATGCGCGGAATGCCCTGTTCATCATGTGCGACCAGCTTCGGTGGGATTATCTGTCCTGCTACGGACACCCGACCATCCGCACGCCGAACATCGACGCCCTGGCGCGGCGCGGCGTGCGTTTCACGAATGCATACGTCCAGTCCGCTTCCTGCGGACCGTCCCGCATGTCCTATTACACCGGCCGCTATGTCACGAGCCATCGTTCGTTCGGCAATTTCGTGCCGCTGCCGGCCGACGAAATGACGATGGGCGACTACATACGCCCGCATGGCGCGCGCGTCGCGGTCGCCGGCAAGACCCATGTCGAACCGAACCTGTCCGCCTTGCGGCTGCGCGGAATCGACCCGTCTTCCGAACGCGGACGGCTCCTGCTTGAAGGCGGGTTCGAACCTTTCGACCGCCACGATGGCGTGCTTTCCGATCCCGACGACGACGAAGCCCGGGGCAATAAATACACCGCCTATCTACGGCGCCACGGATATCTGGCAAAGAACCCGTGGCTGGAATTCGCGAATTCGGCTCAGGGGCCGGCCGGCCAACTGCGTACGGGCTGGAACATGCGGTATGCGGACCTTCCCGCACGCGTTGCCGAACGGCACTCCGAAACGGCCTACACCACGGATCGCGCCCTGGCTTTCATCGCCGAGCAAGGCGACGCGCCCTGGTGCCTGCATCTTTCGTACATCAAGCCGCATTGGCCCTATGTCGCGCCGGACCCGTACCACCGGCTCTACGGCGCGCAGGACGTGGTGCCCGCCATCAAGAGCGCCGCCGAGCTCCGCGCGCCGCATCCCTTGTACGCGTCCTATTTGCGCCACTCCGCCAGCGCGTCGTTCGCATTGGAAGCCACGCGGCGCCGCGTCATTCCGACCTACATGGGTTTGATCAGCCAGGTCGACGACCACCTTGGGCGGTTGTTCGACGCGCTTGAAAAGGCGGGACGTTTCGACGACACCCTGATTGTGTTCTGCAGCGACCACGGGGATTATCTTGGCGATCACCACCTGGGAGAAAAAGAGCTTTGGCACGATGCCGCGATCAAGACGCCGCTGATCGTCCATGACCCCTCATCCCAGGCCGACATGACACGCGCAGGCACCTGCGACGCGCTGGTCGAGGCCGTGGATGTGCTGCCATCGATCCTGGATGCGTTGGGCATAGACCCGCCTGCCCATGTGCTTGAAGGCAAGTCGCTGTTGCCGTGGCTGCGCGGCAAGACGCCTGCCGCATGGCGCGACGTCGCGGTATCTGAATTCGATTATTCGTTCCGCACCCAGACCCGCCTGGAACTCGGCCGCGCCGTGAAGGCCTGCCGAACGATCGCCCTGCGCGACCACCAATGGAAATACGTGCATTGCCAGGGCATGCGCCCCGTGCTGTTCAACCTGCAAAGCGATCCGGACGAACTGAACGACCTGGGCGAGGACGCCTCCAGCAAGGGCGTTCTTGCCCGGTACGGCCAGCGGCTGGGCGACTGGCTGGCCGCGCGAAAAACCATGACGAGCGTGCCGGACGGGTTCGTCGAGAACTGGCTGGACCTCAAGCGTTTCAACACGATGCAGATCGGCCAATGGTGATTTCCGGATAAGCCACGGCCCGCGCGGGTCTTCCGCGCACTTCCATCCAAGGCCGGAGACAAAAGGGGATGTCGATGTTCAGGATAGTCAAGGTGGGGTGCGTGACGCTTGCCTGCGCCACGTTCGCGGCATTCGGTTCCAGCGCCCATGCCCAGCAAGCCCAGAAGATACGCATAGGCTGGCAGAAGGCCGTGTTCAACCAGGCCATCGCCAAGGCGCAAGGCAACCTCGAGCGCAACCTGAAGGCGAAGGGAGTCCAGGTGGAATGGGTGGAGTTCCAGGTCGGGCCGCCCATGATGGAAGCGCTGAATGTCGGCAGCCTGGATCTTGCCGCCACGGCCAATACGCCGCCCGTGTTCGCGCAGGTGGCGGGGGCCGACTTCGTGTACATCGCAGCCGAAGCCCCAACCCCCGGCGACTTGAAAATCCTGGTGGCCAAGTCGTCGTCCATCTACTCGGCCGCCGACCTCAAGGGCAAGAAAATGGCCATCCCCAAAGGCTCCATGGCGCATTTCATGGCCGTGAGGTTCCTGGAATCCAACGGGTTGCAGTTCGGCGATATCCAGCCGGTCTACCTCAGCCCCGCCGATGGGCGCGCGGCCTTGGAAAGCGGGGCGGTCGACGCGTGGTCGGCGTTCGACCCGCTGATGGCCGGCGCCGAGGCCGGCGGCAACGTGCGGACACTGGCGGATGGCTTCCAGGCGGGCGCGTACAACCGGCAGATGTACTTCGCGCGGCGTGAATTCGCGAAAACAAACGGCCCGCTGGTCGCGGCGGTGCTGGCTGAAATCGAAATGACCTCGCGCTACATCCACGACAACGTCGAAGAGGTTGCCCAGAAGTACGCCGCGGGGATGGGCCTGGATCCCGTCACGTTCGCACGGGTGCTTGAACGCAACCGGGTGAATCACATCGTTTCGCCCATCGATGCGGGAATCATCGCGGAGCAGCAGGCGCTTGCGGACACCTTCCACCGGCTCAAGCTCATTCCCCGGAAGGTGGACATCAGTCAGGCCGCCTGGAAGGCAAGCCCTTGATCCGCGCCGCGCGCCTGCTTTCCCACCTTCACGCCTTCACGCTACGGAGATCCTGATGCACTCACGATTTTCTCTACATCCAGCCTTGCCCTGGCTGCTGCCGGCCGCCATTCTTGCGGTCTGGCAGATCAGCGCATCGGCGGGCCTGCTGTCCGGCCGCATCCTGCCCGCGCCCACCGCCGTCGCAAGCGCCGCCGGGCACCTCATCGCCACCGGCGAGCTTTGGGGGCATCTTGCCGCCAGTTTCAGGCGCGCGGCGGCGGGGTTCGCCGTTGGCGGCGCGGTGGGCTTCGGCCTGGGCCTGCTGACGGGCGCGTCCCGCGTGGCGGCCCGGTTCCTGGATTCCACGATTCAGATGGTCCGCAATATTCCCCATCTGGCGCTGATTCCGCTGGTGATCATCTGGTTCGGCGTGGGCGAGGCCGGAAAACTGTTCCTGGTGTCGCTGGGCGTCATGTTCCCGATCTACATCAATACGTTCCATGGCATGCGTTCGGTGGACGCGGGCCTGATCGAGATGGGGCGGGTGTACGGCCTGAGCCGCTGGAAGATCTTCAAGTACATCATGCTGCCGGGCGCCATGTCGTCGATCCTGGTCGGCGTGCGGTTCGCGCTGGGCTTCATGTGGCTCACGCTGATCGTGGCCGAAACCATTGCCGCCGATTCGGGTATTGGAAAGATGGCCATGGATGCCCGCGAGTTCATGCAGACGGACATCGTCGTGGTGGCCATTCTTCTCTACGCATTGTTGGGCAAGCTGGCCGATGTGGCGGCCAGCTTGCTGGAGCGCCGCTGGTTGGACTGGAACCAGGAGGGGCAGTCATGACGCTAGCCGAATTGGCTTCTCCCGCCGCCGCGCCCGCCCACGCCGCGCCGCACACGGGCCTGTCCATCAGCATGCGCGCCGCGGGCAAGCGCTACGGCGGCAAGCAGGTGCTGCGGACGATCGATCTGGACGTCGCGCCGGGGGAATTCCTGGCCGTGGTGGGCCGCAGCGGATGCGGCAAGAGCACCCTGTTGCGCCTGCTCTGCGGGCTGGATGCCCCCAGCTCGGGCATGCTGCGTATCGGTGGCGGGCAGGTCAAGGGCATCCATGAAGCGGCGCGGATCATGTTCCAGGAGCACCGGCTGTTGCCGTGGTGCACGGTGCTGCAGAACGTGGGCCTGGGCATGCGCGGCGATTGGCAGTCCAAGGCGCGCGAAGCGCTGCACCAGGTGGGGCTGGATACGCGCGCGCAGGATTGGCCGTCCACGCTTTCCGGCGGCCAGCGGCAACGGGTGGCGCTAGCCCGTGCGCTGGTGCGCGCGCCGCGCCTGCTCCTGCTTGATGAACCCCTGGGCGCGCTTGACGCCCTGACCCGCATCGAAATGCAGCGGCTCATCGAGCGCCTTTGGCTCAGCAAGGGATTCACGGTGGTGCTGATCACCCACGATGTCGACGAGGCGGTCGCGCTGGCCGACCGTGTCGTGCTGCTGGAAGACGGGCAGATCGGCCTGGACATCCGCGTGGATCTGCCGCGCCCGCGCCAGCGTGGCTGTGCGAATTTCGGCGGCCTGGCCGAAAGGGTTCTGAATCACATCCTGCAGCAGGACGCAGGCCCCCCGGTCCGTGCCAGGACGGGTACGTAGCGGGTCAATCGGTCGTTCATCGGAGTCTGGAACATGAAATCTGGAATATGGGATGCGGGCGGAGCAGATGCGGTTTCCGCCACGAAGATGCTGGACATGTCTGAAACGGGAGGCGGCGCATGAGCACGATGCACGTGGGACATATCGCCGTCGAGGTGGACGGCGAAGGAGATCCGATCCTTTGCCTACACGGATTGGGGGGATCTTCCAATACCTGGACGCCAGTGATGAGCGCGTTTGGTGGCCACCGGGTGATCCGGCCGGATCTGCCGGGCAGCGCGCGTTCTGGCCTGCCGGACGCGGCGCTATCGATCGCGCGGTACGTCGATTCGATGGTGGACTTGCTGGCGGCGCTTGGCGCGGCCCGTGTGCACGTCGTCGCGCATTCGATGGGCACGATCGTCGCGCAGCATCTGGCGGTCGAGCATCCTGGTCTGGTGCGCAGTCTGGCGCTGTTTGGGCCGCTGCTGGCGCCGCCGGATCAGGGGCGGGCCGGGATCCAGGCCCGGGCCCGGCTGGCGCGCGAACGCGGCATTGCGGGCATGCAGGAGATCGCGGATGCCATCGTCACGGGGGCCACCAGCGCAAAGACAAAGGAACGGCACACCGCGGTGTTGGCATTGGTCAGGGAAAGCGTGATGCGCCAAACACCAGAGGGATACGCGCAAAGCTGCGAGGCGCTTGCCGAGGCGCAGCCCGCGGACCTCGAAAAGATAACCGCACCGGCCTTGCTGGTGACAGGCGACGAGGACGGCGTGGGCACGCCGGCACAGGCGCGAAGCATGGCGGCGCGGCTGGCAACGGCATCGGTGCATGTGCTTGAAGACTGCGGTCATTGGACACCCTGCGAACAGGCGGGGCAGTGCGCCGGGCTGCTCACGAAATTCCATGCGTCGCTGGCCTGAACCGGCTTCTTGAAAGGAAGAGACAATGAAAAACACCATCATCACCAACGTCCGGATCTTCGACGGCACGGGCTCGGACCCCTTCCCCGGAGACGTCCTGATCGAGGGCAGGCGAATCAAGCGAATCTGGGCGGCGGGCCAGCCCCGCGACATCGTCGAAGCGCATCGGATCGATGGCCGTGGCAGGTTCCTGATGCCCGGGATGACCGACGCGCACACGCATTTTTCCTGGAACGATCAGCCTTCCCTGGCGGCCATTCAATTCATGCCCCCCGAAGAGCACATCCTGTGGTGCGTCGGCGTGGCAAAGCGGTACCTGGACATGGGGTTCACGTCCGCGCTGGGCGCCGCCGCCGCAAAGCCGCGTCTGGACGTGGTCCTGCGCAATGCGATCGATGCCGGGAATTTTCCGGGCCCGCGTTATCTTGCGGGCAGCCAGGAGATCACGACGCTGGGCGGCCTGGGCGACAACACCTTGCCTCATATGCCCTTCAGGGAATTGAACTTCGGCGAGGTCGTCAGCGGCCCCGAGGACGTGCGCCGCGCGGCCCGCATGTTCATCAAGTACGGCGTGGACCACCTGAAGATCAACCTGTCCGGGGAGTACATCGCGGGGATTCCGGCCGAGGCCTCGCCGTTCTCCGAAGAAGAGATCGCCATGCTCGCGGCGGAGGCGCGGCGGGCCGGCAAGCGCGTGGCCGCCCATGCGCGTTCAAGCGTATCGGTCAAACAATGCGTACGCCATGGCTTTGAACTCGTCTTTCATGCCAGCTTCGCGGACGATGAAGCGCTGGACATGCTGGAGGCCAACAAGGACAAGCACTTCGTCGCGCCCGGGCTGGGGTGGCTGGTCAGCACGCTCTACCATGCGGAACAGTGGGGCATCACGCAGCAGGCCGCCACCGACATGGGCTATGCCCGAGAGCTCGAGGTCGCCAGCGATACGCTTCAGAAGATGCACAAGCGCGGGATACGCATTCTGCCCGGAGGCGACTATGGCTTTGCGTGGATGCCGCATGGCACCAACGCCAAGGACCTTGAATACCTGATGCGGTACGTCGGGATGAGCGCCAAGGAAGCGCTGTTGAGCGCGACCCGGCTGGGCGGAGAAATCATGATGCTTCCCGAGGATATCGGGCAGATCCGGCCGGGGTTCCTGGCGGATCTGGTCCTGGTCGACGGCGATCCGCTGACCGACATCACGCTACTGCAGGACCCCGAGAAAATAGCGATGGTCTGGAAGGACGGGAACGTCGTCAAGGACAGGCTCCGAGTCACCGAGCCCATTCTTGTCTGACGCGGGGCCAGGCGCCTCGTCCTTCGGCTTCGAACCGAATGGGTCCGAACCCGAAGGACTTAGGTATTTGATGTGTCTATAGCTGTATTCGGTATCAGAATTTCGAGAACGTAGCGGGTGCTGAATATAGTGGCCAAGGGACACGCCTGAGCAGGGCGCAAGCTCGCGCAGGCGTGCTTATCCACTCGCGAGAGAGGTCACGAACATGCTCGTAAGCTATCGAATCTCGCAGGAAGACTACGTCAACGCCATGCGCCTGCACGACAGACTCATGCCGCGGCCCGCGCTCATCGTGGTGGCGGTGGTCGCTGGCATGGCGATCGTCGCGACCTACGGACCGGTCTGGCTGCAGCCGGCCAGCGTGGGCGCGCTATGTGGTCTGCTGGTTGTGATGCTATTCAACTGGGGCGCGTCTCCGCTGATCGCACGGCGGCGCTACCGCCTGTACAAGGCGATACACGAAGAGTTCGGCATCCTGCTGCGCGACCACGACTTTCTGCTGTGGACATCGCGCACCGAGGTCACGGTGTCGTGGGCGAAGGTGCGCGGCTGGCGCGAAAACAGCGATTACGTGTTGGTGTATGTAATGCCCCGCCTTTTCTATATCGTTCCCAAGTCGCTGCGCAAGAAGGGTTTCGACATTGAAACGCTGACGCGGCGCTTGAGGGAACACGTCGGCGCTCCGGCCTGATCCCAGCCGTCGCGGCGTGGGCCGCCCCGGCATGGGCCATCCCGGCATGGGCCGCCCCGTCAGACCGTGACGACATTCAACCCGCCGTTGGCCAGGCTTTCCGGGTTGGTGCCCGACACAAACAGCCGGAAGTCGTTGTGCGCGAAATTGCCGATGATCTTGGCCTGTACGGCGATCAGCGCGCCGGCGTCGCCGTTGGTCAACAGGCTGTTGCCGGTCAGGGCCGCGTCGAACGCGGGAAAGTGGCTGTAAGCATCCAGGGTATTGTCGGCGGCGCGCAGGCTGCGCCATGCCGCGAAGTCGCCGCCGGTCTGCATCGTGGTCAACATGGCGCGCAGCGACTCGGCGCCCAGCCGCATGCTTGAAAATTCATTGCATTGCACTGTCAACGCGCCTTCGCCGGCCGGGATCAGCTTGCCCGTGCGGATGCCCACGCTTAGAAGCTTGAGCTGGTCGGCCGTCAGCTCCGGAAATTCACCCGACTCGGCGAACAGGGAAATGCCGCCGCGCAGCCGGTTGTCGCGCAACGTGGTGTCGGCATCGTTGTCCAGCAGCGCCAGCGCGCACGATAGCGGATCGGCCAGCACGGCGGCGGCTAGCAAGCCGACCGCGGCGCGCAGCCGGCTTTGCGCTGGCGCTTCCCGGCCGAGCTGCGCGGCAAGAGACCGCAGCGCCGCCTGGATGCGCGGGTCCGTCAGCGCATTGCCGGCCGCGCCCGCGCGCAGCAGGCTGGCGATTTCGGTCGCCATCGCCTTGCGCGCGTCCATGGGCATGCGCGCCAGCCCCAGCGCCGCGCGATCGTCGTCATCGTCGAGCATGGCTTCCGGCGATAGCGCTTCTTTCAGGATTGCCAGGGTGGGGGCGCGGCCGAGCAGAAGGTCGCGGCGCTCGGCGTTGCCACGGCCGCCGGCAAGCAAGCGGCAGTTTTCGATCTGCACGCGACGGCTGCCTTCGATGCGGACGAGGCTGGCGCCGGGGCCGGCCGGCCCCGCGCAATCGACACGCGATAGCCGCAGGTCCGCGCATTGGGCAAAGACCAGAGGGCGAGGCTGGCCGCGCCGCGCGATGGTCAGGTCGGCAATGGAAACGGAAGCGAAACCGTTGAGGCTGAAGTCGCGCTCTTCAAGGATCAGGCGGCTGGCCGGGCCGCATCCATGCAGCATCAGGCGCACGCGCGGTCCCTTGGCGGCGAGGTCGTCGTCCAGCTTGTGCTCGCCGGGTGTCAGGCACAGGCAGATATCGAGCCGGTCCTGGCCGATCAGCGTGTGCAGCGCCTTGTCCAGCGTCGGGAAGTCGCCGCCGGGGCCGACGGTGATGCAGCAGCCCCCGCCGTGCGTGCGCCGGCACAAGGCGTCCAGCGCCTGCTGCACGGTGTACGCCTGTTCGGCCAGCAGATCGGCGCAGCCGCTGGGGTCGTAGCCGACTTCGGCGGCCAGGGCGAGTTGCGCGTTGAACTGCAAGGGCAGGTAGCGGTCCACCGCCGGCTGGCCGGCCACGAGCAGTTGGGCAGACGCGTGCTGCACCGGGCGGGCGGGGTCGCAGGCAATCGACCAGGCGATCGAGGCCACGCCATCGGCGCCGGTCTGGACGTCCTGCGTTGCCGTGCCATTGGGCAGCCGGCCGGCGTCGACGCTGAAGCGCACGGTGGCGTTGGCCACGGGGTAGCCGCCGTTGGCGACGCCCGCGCGCAATTCGGACGGCAATGCCACCACATCGGGTGTCATGGCGGGATTGGGCCTGACACTTTGGCCGTCGCCGCCCGCGTAGTAAAGCTGTGTCAGTTCGGTCAGCGCCGGAAACAGGGGCCGGCAGTCGCTCATCAACGTCCAGGCGCCGGCCTGCCAGCGCAGCAGGGCCAGGCGCGCGTAGGCCCGCAGGATGCCCGCGGCGGCGGTGAAAGCGGGCTTGCCGTCCGGCATCCGCGGCCATTCGACGGAGGCCGTGGCGGTGCGCGCGGGGATCAGCCAGTAGTCGCCTACCCGCAGGCGGCCGGGCGAGAACTTGATCTCGATGCCGTCCTGCTCCAGTTCCACCCACCCGGCGTTCGCGCTGGCGATGGGGGCGGGGGTGATCTCGGCCACGCCGTCCCAACGCCGCACCCGGGGATTGGCCGGAAAACGCGGCGCGTCCAGCGGATGTCCGATCAGGCTGGCCGGGTCTATCGTGACCGTGTTGCCGTCGGTGCGGACGACCTGGGCCAGCGGGCCGGGCTGGCCCAGCAGTTCGTGCGTGTCGTCCAGGAATTCGACCCAGCAGCCGGCGGTGATGGCCAGAACGTCGTCCCGGCCGATGCTGGCGACTTCGAACTCGTTGGCCACCGGGTCGCCCAGCCAGCGCACCACCCGGCTCAGGATGCTGCCGTTCTCGCGCGACCATTTGTAGCGGGCCTTGCCGGCGCCTGCGCCGTCCTGGTGGATTTCGATGCGGTAGAGATGGTTTTCCAGCAGCCGGTAGCCCGCGTCGGGCGGAAGCTGGCAGGGCGTCTTGGGCGGCACGCTGGCTTCGGCGCGCGCGGACATCCGTGCGTCCGGCAGCGCCGTCAAGGCATCCCAGGCGGGCAGCGCGGACAGGCAGGTGAGGGCGTCGCCGGGAGCGCCCACCTGCATCAGCTTGACCTGCCAGACCGTTTTTTCGCGGGTCGCGGTGTCCGGGCCGCCCAGTGCGACTTCGCGCATGCTGTAGTCGTCAGGCGCGAGATCGAGCGCGCAGAGGTGGCGCTGCCAGGCTTCAAGATAGGCCAGGTACATGCCTTCGGGCGGCGGCGCGGGCTGGCCGCCGGCGCCGAACACAACGACGCCGTCGATGTCCGCGGGCGTGATGCCGGGCGGCGGCAGCGGCAGCGCCGACGCGCCGGCGGGCAGGACGGGCGACGCGGTCGCGGGCAGGTCGGGCTGCCGAGCGACGGTGGCCGCCTCCGGGTTTTCGCAGAGCAGGCCGTCGAGGTACAGGCGTCCGGCCGTGACCGCCAGGTCCTTGCCCGCGGGACTCAAGGCGAAGCCCGCCGCCGCCAGCGGAACGCCCACCGCGCCGACGGTGTCCGCCGTTTCGGTTTCGATGCGGCGGTTCAGAATGTCCTGCTGCTCGTTCCAGTCGGTGTCCATCTGCACGCGGCCCTGCTGCATGCGGACGGCCCGGTAGCGCCGGGCGGGATCGAAGGTGAGGCGGCTGAGATCGGCTTTCATGGTGTTGTTCCCGAAGACAGGGGGGGCTCAGTTCACGGGGATCAATCCCGCTTCGAGGCCGAAGCGCAGATACTCGTCCAGCGCCAGCCTGAGGTTGGCTTCGCGCTGGGCTTGCAGCAAGGGGTTCCAGGCGCCGATCTCGGCGCCGTTGTCCGCGCCTTCGCGGATCTCCGGCGCGCAGCCGCGCGCAAGCTGCCCATAGGCGGGCGACGCGAAATCCGTCGAGGTGAAGGCGGGCGCGACGCGGGCGGCGGCGCGCCTGGCGGCCGCGGCACCCAGGTCCTGTACCGCCAGGTCCGGCTGGCAGCGATAGCGCCGCGGGGTCACCGAGGGCGCGGGCACATGGCAGTAGCGTACGCAGCCCTCCTGCCGGCGGTTGATGGCGACCGGCGCGCCGAACAGGGTGTTGGTGGCATCGAGCCGGCCGGCGGCCACGCGTCCAAACAGCGTGCTGGCCGCGACGCGCAGCGCGCTGTCATCCACGTCCACGGCGGCGGCGGCCACGTCCTGCGCATCGATCAGGCAGCCGTCCATGCCGACGGAGGCCAGCGCGGAGGCGCTGCGCACCGGGCCGCAGATGCAGCGGTACAGCGACAGCTCCAGTTCGGGCGCCGTCCCGGCATGGCGCAGTCCGCCGCGCGCGGGCACCAGGGTGCAGTGGCGCAGCGAGACGGCGCGCAGCGCGCCGTCCAGCCGCAGCCGGCCGTCGAGCAGCAGGCCGTCCAGTGTCAGGCGGGTGCTGGCGTTGCCGCGCAGCCGCCAGTCGCCCTGGAACACCGGGCGCCGGAGCGGGCCGGCTTCGATCGCCAGGTGGGTGTCGGGCAGGTCGAGGTCCGGGGTGGCGGGCTCGGTGCCGTCGTGATCGACGACGATGCGCACGCGCTGGCCGGCCTGCACGGCGGCCAGCGCCGCGACCAGCGTCGGCGTACCGGCCGAGGGCACGCGCAATTGAACGTCGAAGGTCTCTTGGGACGTGGGCGGCGCGCCGGGGGCCACGGTTTGCGCCGCATTCCTGTCATAGGGGCCAGCGCCGATATCGCCGGGAAATCCGTACGCATAACGGACCTGGACCTGCTGCGCCGTGACGCCGGCCGGCAGTGCGATACGCCCGCGGCGGGGGTCCAGCCCGACCAGCAGGCCGCCCGGGCCGGGAAAGACGCGATCCGGCCGGCCGGGATTGCGGGATTTGACCAGCAGCGTCGGGGCGGGACGGCGCCAGTCTTCGGGCGACACGCCGGGAATGGGCGCCAGATCGCAGATCACCAGGTGTTCCGCGGGCACGGGCTGGCCGTCTACCCATACCTGCAGGACGGGGCCGGGCCCGCCGTCGGCAAACCAGCCCTGCGGCGGCGCGTCGCCGTCCGTCAGGGCCTGCCTGCGCGCCTCCAGTTCCTGATGCAGGTCACGCCACGACAAGGGCTCGGGCACATTGATGGGCTCGGCCAGATGCTCGATGTCCGTCTCGGTGCGCGGGCGGTTGAACAGGGGCTGATCCCGGCCCAGCGGATCGAAGGTGTAAAAGCCCGCCTGCGTGGTGGCGGGGGCGGCGTCGCCGCGCTGCACGGTGCAGGATTGCAGCCGCCATAGAAAGAGCGCGACGTTGGGCAGGTTGTAGCGGCCGGCGGGCAGCGCGCGCACGTCGGCGGTGTGCAGTTCGGCGCCGAATGGGCCGCCGGTACGTTCCATGGCGCGCGCGCGGCGCAGGTCGGGCGTGCGCAGCGCGTGCGGGCGGGGGTGATTCACATGCTGCGTGGTGGAGACGCGCTCGAAGCATTCCGAGACGCGGGCGCGCCAGCCGGTGGCGTCGGCCGCCAGTTCCTCCAGCACCAGCGCCGTGCCCTTGCGCCGGCGCAGCCGCAGCGTGTTGGCGACCAATGCGCGCGGCGAAAACGCGGCGCCCACGGGGTACAGCGCGCGCACGCCCAGCAGGTCGCCCACATAGGGAACGACCCAGTCGTCGCAGGTCTCGATGAACCAGTTGTCGTAGAGCCGGTCCAGGTCGGCGTCCAGCAGCGCGCCCTGGCGCGCCAGCACGTCGAGCAGCGCGCGCAGCGGGCCGGTGTCTCGTTCCCCGTAAAAGGCGGGCAGCAGCGCGAGCAGCGCGTCGGCGGTCAGGCGGTTGGTCATGTGCGCTCCGTCAGCAGCAGGCCGGCCGGGTCCGGGCGCAGCAGTTCGGCGGGCTGCAGGCTGTTTCGCTGCCAGCGGGCGGTGCGGGCCGGCAGGCTGGCGTCGGGTCCGTTGCCGCGCCGCGCCGCCGCGCCGTCCGGGCCCGCGTCGAGCACCAGCGCGTCCAGATCCACCCAGAGCACGCCCGCGACGCTTTGCAGGACGGCAAGCACTTCGGCCCCGTGCACCGGCTGGCCGAACGCGCGCGCGGCGAAGCCGAAGGCGTCGAGCAGCCGTGCGCGCGCCGCTTGCAGGACCTTGGCCGCCTCGTACCGGGGATCGATGCCCAATCCGGCGCGCAGTCCGAAATCCAGATAGCGGCAGGGCGCCACCCGCAGCGGCTGATACGGCGGGCGCGCGGCGTCGATGGCGGCCAGCAGATTCCGGTAGAGCGCGCCGGCCGGATCCAGGCCCGCGCCGTCTTCGCCGGCCACCGTCAGATGCACCAGCCGCTGTTCGCCGTCCCACAACCACACCGCCTGGGCCTTGCCGATACCGGTGAACGCGGCGGCGTAGTCCTCGAAGTCGCGCAGCGAGACGATGCGGTCCAGCGTACGCACGCGCAGCGGCGCGTTGCGGCGCGCGGCGTCGCCGGCTTCCGGGTCGGCGCCGCCGGTCGCGGGCAGCGGATTGACCACCGCCTTGACGCCCGGCGCGCGCGTGAGCAGCACGCTGACCTGCCCGCGCCCCACGTTGCCGTCCCGGCCCAGCCCGACGCGGTAGCGGGCCTGCACATTGCCCGCGCCGGAAGGCAGGCGCGCGCCGTGCACGCCGTCGCCAAACTGCACCGTGGCGCCGCCGCTGTCGTCCAGGCGCAGCACATAGGCGCGCTCGTCCGCGGCCAGCGCGGTGATGCGCTCGGCCTGGGCCCACAACAGGCCATCCACCCGCACTTCCAGGCTGCTGGCCGCGCCGCTGGCCGTGGCGGCCGGCACGTAGGTCAAGGGCCGCTGCTGTAGCGCGAAGCGCTGGAACGCCCGGTTGCCCGCGCCGCTGCCCAGCGTTTCGGGCTGAATGCGCATCTGCCGGCTGTCGCCATGGCTGGCGGGCGCGACGTTGGCGTTGATGCGCACCGTGCCGGGCAGATAGGCATGCGCAAGGTCCGCATCGAGCAGCAGCGAGGTGCGCCCGCCCGCGCTGTCATTGCGCTGGATGCGCACGACGTCGCAGGCTTCGGCGAGGCTGACGGTGCAGCGCATGAAGTCCTCGAATTCCAGATCCGCGCTGGCGCGGTCGCGCGCCACGCGCACGCTGGCCAGGGGATCGCCGCGCAAGAGCCGCGCGCGCGGCGTGACGTTGGCGGCGTCGCCGTCGTCCAGCGTCAGGCCCGATACCGCCAGCACGCGGCCCTCCGGCAGGCCGGGCTCATACGCGGCCAGCACCAGGGCATGGCCCTGCGTCAATCCGGAGGCGGGCCGGGTGCCCCAGTCCAGCGGCTCCGATTCGCCGTAGGCCGTGGTCTCGCGCAGCGCATGGTTGAACTGTTCGCGCACGCGTTCGCCGCGCAGGGTCAGGCGGGTGGTCGGACCCGCCAGCGCGAAGTCGGCGCGCGCGTCGGGCGTGGCGTCGGCGATGCGGTAGAGCTCTTCGTAATTGGGCATCGACAGGACGGCCCACCCCCCGGCCACCCATTTCGGGTAGCTGGCGTCCAGATGCACGCCGTGCGCGTCACCGGGATAGAGGCGCGCGGCGGGAATCACCTGGCGCGGCAGGCCGGGCCCGGACCAGGCCAGCGAAATGGTGGCGTCGCCGCCGGCCTCGTAGTATTCGATGCGGATGTCATGCTTGCGTCCGGCCGTCAGGCGCGCGCTGCCGCTGTATTCGGTAGGCGATTGCTCATGCCACTGGTCGATGAGCAGCGCCCCGTCCACCCAGAGCCGTACCCCGTCGTCGGCCGTGACATGAAAGGCATGGCTGCCGCTTTCGGACGCGAGCACCCAGCCCGTCCAGCGCACGCAGAAGCCATCCGCGGGCACGCCGTCGCCCGGTCCGCCCGCGGCCCAGTGAAAATCGATTTGCGCATCGGTGCGGGACATCAGGCGTTCGCGGAATGCCTTGCCGCGGTAATACTCGCCGTAGAGGCCGGTGCCGTCGGCGCGGGTCTGCGGCGGATCGGAGAGGTCGGCCAAGGTGTAGCCCGGCCATTGCGGGAACTCGTCGATCCGGGGCCTGGCGCTATCTTCCATGCCCAGATAGGACGCGCGCAGCGTAGCGGGCATGGCGCGCCAGTCGGGCGCGTTGTACCCGAACAGATGCGCCTGGGCGCGCAGGGCATGGCAGCGCGGGTTGCGGCGCGCCGGCTGCACGTGCAGCGCCGCGCTGCCCAGGCCCCGTTCAAGCGAGACAAGGGTGTATGCCGGCGCGCCGTCCTCGCCCGGGCCGGGCACGATCTCGCGCACTTGCGTCAAGCGGCGGAAGTCCCAGTTTTCGTTGCCGGAGTCGCGCGCGCGCTCGTCTCCCACGATCAGCACGGCGTCGCCCGCCTTCAGGCGGGTGGCCACGCCCGCCAGGCACAGCGTGCGCGCGCCAAAGACAGGCGGCACGGTCTCGCGCCAGGCCAGCTCCAGCGCGTTCCAGGCCGCGCGGGCTTCCAGCGGCTCCAGCGTTTCGAAGGTCTGGGCCTGTTCGTCCTGGCCGGGGATGCTCTGGGCCCGTGTCCAGGGTTCGACGCGCGCGCGCGGCGGCGCGCCCGGCGCGGTTTCCATCGAGAACGCCAGCCAGGCCGTGGCGGCCACGCCGGGCCGAAGCTCGTAGCCGATGGCGCGCGCCAGCGACTGCACGGACCGGCGTTCGGTTGCGGTGCGCAGATAGCCTTCGTTGCCGATGCGCTCCTGATAGAACGTCAGCACGTCCAAGACCGCCGCCCAGGCGTCGAACAGCGCCAGCACCGGATCGTCCCCGTCCCGCGTGGTCAGCGCCGCCAGTTCGGGCGAACGCGCCAGGTCGGCGGTCAGGCTGGCCAGGAAGCGTCCGTGGGTGCCCACGCGCAGGCGCAGCGCGGGCTGGCCCGGCGGGTTGGACTGGTCCGAGGGCGTGAGGGCAGGCTGGCCCTCGCAGCAGCCGCAGTCGTCGGGTGAGGTCATGATCCGCCCTCCACGATGAAGTCGATGCGGCCGTTTTCCGGGAAGTTGGGATCGCCGTCGGCGCGCAGCACTTCCAGCGGCGCGGCCAGGAGGCGTCCGGTGTCCAGTTCGCCCGCCGGCTCGCGGCCCCAGCGCTGGAAGCGTTCTGCTTGCGCCGACGCCACGCCGGGCACGGCCATGGCGGCGCTCATCAGCGCGGACAACGCCAGCGGCGTGCCGAAGGTGTAGCGGTCGGGATGAAAGAAACCGGGGCGGCCCGTGCGGTCCTGGCCCGCCGTGAATGCCTCGCGCAGCGCGGCCTTGACGTCGGCCGCGAAGTGACCCGGCGCGGCGCAGACGCGCAGCAGGATGTCCAGCGGCACGTGGACCGGGTCGGAGAACTCGATGTCCTGGCCGGCCAGACGGAAGCGTTCCATGAAGGCGCGCATCGCGGTTCGAAACGATGCGTCCACGTCCAGGCCGCCGCGCCGGTCCACGGTCAGGAAGACGGTATGCCAGCTTCCCGTCCAGCGCAGGCGGGCCGCCGCGCGCTGCACCTGGGGATGGCGCTCGGCCAGACGCGCGTAATCGTCGGCCGTGACCGCGCGCTCCTGGACGCGGAAGGCTTCGGGGGCGTTCAGCCGGATCGCGTCGGCGGGCTCGGGGGCCGCGCCGCCCCGCGCGGGCAGGGGATTGCGCACGCGCGACACGCCCAGCATCAGGTCCGGGTCGTCGGTGACCAGCGCGCCGATGGCGTTCGCGCCCACATTGCCGCCGGGCCCGCCGCCCAGCCGGTATTGGGCCAGCAGGCGTTCGCCGGGGACGGGCGCGGCGCCGTAGCGGTTGTCGCCAAAGCGCAGCCAGGCGCTGCCGTCGTTTTCGGTCTCGACCACGAACTCACGCGCGTCGCGGGCGCTGGAGAGCAGGCTGCGCTGCGGCGACCAGGTGGCGCCGGCGGGCGCGGGGGCATCGCCGGGCTGGCTGGCATCGTCGGCCGCCAGCCGCATGCCGCAGGGCAGGGCGCGGCGCGGATCCTGCGCCAGCGCCACGCCGGCCGGCAAGGGCACGGACACGGCCTGGTCATGGCGGTAGGGTTCGGCATAGGCCAGGCCGGTATCGGGAAGACGCGGCCGGTACGGGCGGGAGGCGGGCGCGTCGCGCGCGGTCGCGGTGTCGGGCACCAAGGGGACCCAGTCCCGGCGCAGGCCGTGGTCGGCCAGGACCACGTTGCCCAGGGCGACGGAAACCGGCTGCTTGACCAGCGCGCCGCCCTGGTCGAATTCCCGGCTCACGCACAGCGGAAAGGGCAGCGCGTCGTCGGGGTGCCAGGCCACCAGCAGCAGGTCCGTGCCGGTCAGGTCGTCGCGGCCGGCGCGGGTTTCGGTCAGGCGCACCGCATGGCGATGCGCGGGGTCGGCGTCGGCCGCGCGCCCGGTAAGCGGGCCGATGGCCTCCTCGAACACCAGCAGGTCGCCGCGCGCCAGCGCCAGCGGCGGGTCGTTGACCAGCGCGGCCTGCGTCTGGCCGCGCGGCAGGCAGTAATCGGGATCGGCGAAATCGTGCAAGGCGATGCGGCTGTGCGCGGCGTGCAGCGTCAGGTCGTGCAGGGTCTCGAAGACTTCGACGCCGGGCATCGGCAGCCGGTCCAGCGCATCGCGGCGGCGCACCGGCGCCGTCAGCGCCGTTTCGGGCGCACTGGTCAGCATGGGTGTGCCGGCGGGCACCACGTGTCCTTCGCCCAACGCATTGACCTCGAAGGCGACGAAGACGCGGGCGTTGCAGCCATCGTGCAGCGGGTAGTCCAAGAGGCGCGCATGGCGCCGCAGCGAAGTGCGGCGGCGCGCGGTGTCCAGATAGGCTTCGGTCGCGACCGCGTCCTGCGCATAGGAAAGATGGTCGGCCGCGTAGGCCAGCGTTTCGACCAGCGCCACGGTGAAATCGGCGGGATTGCGCTCGGTGAAATCCGCCATGCTTTGCGACAGCCTGTCCAGCATCAGCCGCCGGAAACTCTCGTAGTCCTTGGCCAGGTAGTCGAGCAAGGGTTCTGGCGGCGCGGGCGGGTCGCAGGCGCGCGTATCGGCGCAATCGAATTCCGACGGGCAGCCGGCCTTGAAGTTGATCTCGATGGTGGACAGGCACAGGTCAAAGCCCGGCGCGGGGGCGTCCGGATCGGCCGGGTTGACCAGGGCCAGCGTGTACCAGGAGAAGTCGCCGGCGCGGTCGACGGTCAGCCGGATCTCGTTGCCCGACAGCACCGGCTCGGCGGCCAGCGCAATGCCCCGGATGCGCACGCCGCCTTCGATACGCACGTGGGCGCGGCCGATGCCCGCCACGGGATGCGCGCAGACCACGCGCAGCGTGCGCTGGTCGGCCGCGTCGATCTCCACGTAGGCGATGCCGTTATCGCCGGGAGGCTGCTGGGCGCGCAACAATTGCAGGCGGCGCGGATTGGCGCTGCGGAATTGGCGGTTCATGGCAGGTCCCGCGTGAAGCGCGCCAGGCGGCGCTGCTGGCCCTGGCGCATCACATACTGCACCTCGACCTCCAGCGTCGAGTCACGGTGCGACACGTTGACGGCCTCCACGGCGATCCGTTCGCCCAGCCATTGCTGCAGCGCGCCTTGCACGCTCATCTGCACCGCGGCGGCCAGCGTGTCGCTGTTGGGCGCGAACACGAGCTGCAGCAGGCCGCAGCCGAAGTCGGGGCGGTTGACGCGTTCGCCCGGCACGGTGAACAGCACCTGTTCAATCATGTCGCGCACATGCGTGGCATCGTCGGCGGTGCGGCTGCGGCCGCGGGCATCGGGTTCGAAGGGAAAGCGCAGGTAGGCCATGGCGCGGATCCCTACATGCCCAGGACGCGCGTCTGCGTCAGCGTGGCCATCATCGGCGTGCCCGTCGGCGCGCAGATCGAGGCGCCGGTCTGCAACGCGGCCGGCTGTCCGGCGATCTGCACGCGCGCGGCGCCGGTCAGCCATTGCCCGGTGACGCAGGGGCCGTTGCCGGAAGGGGGCGGCGGCAGGGCGCAACCCGCGATGGAATAGGGCGAGGCGATGGTCACCGCGGGCTGGCCCGACAGCAGCACGCGCGGATTCGGCGACAGCGGGACGGCCTGGCCGCCGTGCGCGCACAGCACGGTGGCGCCGACATGCAGTAAGGGTCCGGGCATGGTTGCGCCTCCTCAGGTCACCGTCAGGGCGCCCTGGTTGATGTTGACGACCGGGCCGGCAAGCATCACGGTGGCGCCTTGTCCGTTGGACAGGGTGATGCCCACGTCGCTGATGGAGATCATCGCGCCCGTCTTGGTCTTGAGCAGGATGCCGCCGGTGGGGCCGGGCAGGTCGGAGATCATCAGCGTGTTCTGGCCTCCGGTCTGCAGCACGATGCTGGGCGACACCGGCAGGCCCGCCAGCGCCAGCGCGGGGACCTCGGCAGCCGATCCCCAGAAGCCGCCGACCCAGATGGGATAGTCGGGCTTGCCCTGTTCGAACTCGATCCACACGCCCGCGCCGATCTGCGGCAGCACGAACGCGCCGCTCTGCTGGCCCGCGAAAGGCACGCAGGGCATGGCCCAGCTTGAGATGCCCAGGCCCAGCACGTCGGGCACCTGCACCTGCAGGCGGCCCATCTGCATGGGATCGATGTTGCCGATCACCACGCCGCGGAATTTGCCGTAATGGCGTTGGCTGTCTGTCATGGGGGCACCAGGGGCAAGGTCGAGATCAGGCCGTTGCGGGCCAGCGAGAACTGCTGCTTGAATTCGCCCGCCTTCAGCGAGCTGTCCACGCGCTTGACGTAGTACAGGCCGTCGAAGGCCAGGCCGGCGCCGCGCACGCCCACGAGCTGGCGCGACTTGAGCACGTGGCCGTAGCGCAGCACGTTGAGCGAACCGTCCGCGGTGACCGCATCGGCGGACGTGCCTGCGGCCACGGCTAGCCCGCGTCCCAGCGCGGCGGCGGGAGACAGTTTCGCCGTGCCTTTCAGCAGGCTCAGCCCCTTGGCCATCGGCGGCAACAGGCCCAGCGGCGGGCTGGCCAGGCTGATGTCGGGGACGGGCAGGGGGATCGGGAACTTGGTCAGCGGGTTCTGGATGAAGATGACCGGCAGGGTGGCGTCCGATTGGTTCACCGCGAACGACAGCGATTCGACATTGGTGTGCACGTCCATGCCCAGGTTTAGCGCGGGCTGTACCGGGCCCAGGCGGATCTCGGGCCCCCAATACGCCAGGTTGGCGCCGGGCAGCGGCCCGGGCTCGATGTAGAACACGTGGCCGACTTCCGATGCAAGCTGGCGCACGTAAGCCAGGTCGGTGCCTTCGTGGGTGGGGATGCGTTCGACCGGGATGGGCACGTCGGTAAAGGGCGACGGCACGATCAGCGGCAGCATCCCGTACAGCGCGTAGCGTCCGACGATGGCCGCGACGCGGGCGGGCGGCGGCATGGCCGGGTAGGGCAGGCCGCTCATGTCCTGCTTGTCCATCGCGACCGTCAGGTCCTCGCCGGTGACGGTCAGGCGCGACTGGCCGGGCTCGTTGCCGTCCGTGAGTTCCTGGCGCGTGACCAGCCCGTCCATCAATACGATGGGCAATCCGTTCAATGTCGCCACCAGGATGACCCGCAGCCAGGGAACCTGGCCGCCCGCGATCACCAGCAGCGTGTGCAGCGGCGAACGGTTGCTGATGGCGAAGGTAAGCTGGAATCCACCGGGGCCGTCGGCGGATGACGACACCTCGGCGCTCTCCAGCCCGTCCATCAGCGGCCGGGGCGCGGGCACGGGCAGCCCCGGTCCGACCAGCAGCGTCAGATGCACGCCGCTAAGCATCGCCGCCTCCTGCAGGCGGTCCGCCCAGTCCGGCCGGCAGCGTCACGCGCAGGCTGCGTCCCGGCTCCTCCAGCGCCGAAGGGCGCGGCGCATCGTTGCCGTCCGCCAGACGCCAGAATTGCAACGGGTCGCCCAGCGCGGTCGCGGCCAGGCGGTCCAGCCGGTCGCCGGGCGCCACGCTCATTTCGCCCACCGGGGTCAGCGCGGCCGGATCCGGCAGGAAGCGGCGGCGCAGATAGACCAGCGGCCGGCCGTCGGCGCCGGCCAGTTCGGCGGTCGCCACGCCGTGATAGCGGCTGGTGGCGGGAAAGCGTTGCACGCTCATGGCAGGGACTCCAGTCCGACGGAACCCAGGCCGCCCAGCCCGGCCAGCGCCGCGAGCCGTTCCTTGCGCTGCTGGTAGACCAGGTAGAGATGGCCGCCCTTGTCGCCGAAGCCCAGGTCGCCCACATGCAGCACGCGCATGCCCAGCGACACCTTGGCGCGGATGGGATTCAGACGCGCGTCGAAGGCTTCTTCGGTGATCGAGAAATCGGTCACGCGCACCGGCACCACGCGCTCGCGGCTCCAGACGAACAGGCTCAGCGGCGCGACGGTGGGCGCGATCTCCAGCGTGCCAAGGTTGGCCATCTGGTTGTTGCGGATGAGCGCCGCGCTGTCGGGATAGACGATGGTCTCGAGCGCCGCGAGCTGGGCGTGAATGCCGGTGTCGCGCGCCTGGGGATGGTCGTCGGGAAACTCGAGCTGGTCGGTGGCGTCGAGTTCGGCGTCCAGCTTGATCGTCTCGGCCGGCGGACCCTTCAGGCGCAACGGCTCGGACACCGCGCCGCCGCCATCCGCCGCCTGCGGCTGCAGCGTGCGGGTCAGCGTCTCGGGGTTGTACTGCAGCGAGATGACGCGCTGCACGGCGCCGCTGGCCGGATCGATGAGGATGATGCCGCCGCGCAGCAGGCGGGGTCCGAGGGGGCCGCTCATGGATAGGCCTGCGGTTCGGCGGCGTTGCGCACGGCGGTCACCTTCTGCGCGCCGACCAGCGATTCCGGCCAGTCGCGCCCGGCGCTGAACAGTTCGGGCCGATAGTCGAATTCCAGGACATAGCGCGACACCGGCATCCGCGCGGCGCAGTCCAGTTCCACGGCGCGCAGCTTGCCGGGCGGCTCGTCGACCATGGTGACGTCGGCATAGCGCGTCTGGCACAGCGCGAGCACTTCTCCAACGGTCTTTCCTATCCAGTCTTCCATGGCGGTTCCTAGATCAGACTCATGTTCTTGGGGACGGCGCTGGCCTCGTCCGGGCGGCACGAGCGGTAGTAGCAGATGCCGCAGCCGTCGACCGAGGCCCGCACGGCGGTCTCGACCTTGGCCTGGAAGGTCCCGGTCGCGGCGGCGAACGCATCGTTCCAGCGCGTCTTGAAATCGACATTGCGCTTGCGGCAGTCGTACACGGCTTCATAGTCCTGGATGCTCAGCGCGTAGTGGCAGCTTCCGGCGCCGACGTACTTGACCCAGCCCTGGTTGCCGGCCATGAAGTTGGCCACGTCGCCGCCGGAAAAGCTCACGCCCAGCTTGGACTTTTCAGACTTGCTGTAGGGATGGGTATGGAAGGTGCCCAGCGTGTAGTCGCCCTTCTGCTCGGCGGGCAGGCTGATGCTGCCGCCGCCGCCCGAGCCGGTGCGGATGACGCGCTTGGCGTCCTTGTCGGACACGATGCGTCCGCCGTGTTCGGTGACGGTGTCCTCGCCGTGGCCCGATTTGGACCACGCCTCGTTCACCGCCGCGTACACGTCGTCCGCCATGGTGTGGGTGCCCGGGCATTTGCGCGCCTCGGCCTCGGCCACGCGGAGATCGCCCATGCCGGCGCGCTGCACGGTCTGCGCGGCCGCGCCGCGCGAGGCCGCGGGCGCGGCCAGGGAGTCCGCCGCGCGGTCGGCCTCGGCTTCCAGGGGCGAGTGCGCGGGTCCGAGTTCTAGCGGCAGGTCCGGCCGGTAGCGCGCCTGCTGCTGCACGACATGCGCCAGTTCGTGCGCCAGCAGGGCGCGGCCGTGGCGCGTGCCCGGCGCATACCGGCCCGCGCCGAAAGCTACATGCGGCCCGACGGTGTAGGCCTGCGCGTGCAGGGCGCGCGCCGTGGCGGCCGCGCGCGCGTCCGCGTGGATACGCACGCGGCTGAAGTCGTGGCCGTAGCGATGCTCGAAATCCGCGCGGTCGGCGGCGGCCAGCGGCTCGCCCGCGCTGCGCAGCACGTCCTCGACCTGTTCCGGCACGTCCTGCCCGCCGCGGCGCGCGCGGCCGGACAGCGGCGACGCGGCGCAGGAGGTCTTGCCGCCGCAGCCGCAGGCGCAGCGGCGCTGCAGCAGGCGCGAGCGCGGCGGCGCGGATTCGGGCCGTGGCGCAAACAGGGTAGCGGAGGTTCCCATGGCGATATCCGGAGGGCGCGAGGGCGATCAGGTCTTGCCGCGAATTACGCCGGCCATGGCGCGCCCGGCCTGTGTGCCGGCATCGACCGGCGTGCCGCCGCCAGCCACGGCGCGCACCTCCCCGGCGTTCACATCGTCGGCGAGGGCGTTTTGCGCCGCCGCGCGCCGGATCAATTCCTGCACCATGGCGGCAAGAAAGGCGTTGCGTTCGGCCGCGTCGTGGCTCGGCAGGCTCAGTGCGCGGATATGCAGGTGTATTGCGGGTTTCATGGCCATCCCCTGGTTTCGGCGTCGGCCAGCGGCCGTTCGCGCTTGGCGGCTTCGGCGTGCGCGGCTTGCAGCACGAGCGCCATGGTGACTTCGGTGCCGGCATCGGCGGCCAGGAAGGCCGCGTTCAGCGCGACGTTGCGTATGCTGCCGCCCGTCAGATTCAGGCGCGCCAATTGGTGCGCGTCCAGCTCACGGGTCGGTGTGGCGGCCGGGAAGACACCGCGCCAGATGCGCGCGCGCTGATCCAGGTCGGGGAACGGAAACTGGACGACAAAGCGCAGCCGCCGCAGGAATGCGCTGTCCAGGTTGGACTTCAGGTTGGTGGTCAGCACCGCCAGCCCGCGATAGGATTCCATCCGCTGCAGCAGGTAGCTGATTTCGATGTTGGCGTAGCGGTCATGGCTGTCCTTGACCTCCGTGCGCTTGCCGAACAGCGCGTCCGCTTCGTCGAACAGCAGGATGGCGCCGCCATCCTCGGCGGCCTCGAACAGCCGGCGCAGGTTCTTTTCGGTTTCGCCGATGTACTTGCTGACGACCGCCGACAGGTCGATGCGGTACAGGTCCAGCCCCGTCTCGCGCGCCAGCACCTCGGCGGCCATGGTCTTGCCCGTGCCGCTTTCGCCGGTGAAGAGCGTGGCCAGGCCCAGGCCGCGGGATTGCGCCGCGGCGAAACCCCAGTCCTGATGGACCCGGTAGCGCTGGCGCAGATGCGCGGCGATCTGCCGCAGCACGGCGAGCTGGGGGCCGGGCAGCACCAGATCGTCCCAGCCTGCGGCGGGCGTCAGGCGCTGGGCCAGGCCGTCAAGGCGGCGCCGGCTGGCCTGGGCGCAACCCTGCCAGAGCAATGTGGCGGGATCGGCCGAGGCGTCCTGCAGCGCGGGCTTGAGCGAGGAGGCAGTGAGCTGCAAGGTGCGAGAGTCCAGCCCGAACTGGCTTGCCGCCTGCTCCAGCCCCGCGCCGGCCCGGGCCGTGGCCTGCGGCCCCAGCGCGTCGCGCCAGAGGGTCCGGCGATCGGCCTCCTGCGGGCGGGAAATCGCGCAATGCCGTGTAGCCGCGCGCAGCGTGACCGGTTCGCTGACCGCCAGGAAGCACAGCGCGCCCGCCTGTTCGGCCAGATGGCGCGCCGCGGCCGGCAGGGCGTCGCAGGCGTCGATGTACAGCGCCGCGCCCAACAGAACGGCTTCGCGCTGCCACAGGGTGCGCAGCGCCTCGCGTTCGGTCGCGGCGTCCGGGACGTCCTCGGCCTGCAGCACCAGGCAGGCCAGCCCGGCCTCCCGCGCCGCGCGCGCGGCCACATCTTCCTGCGCGCCGGGGTCGTTGCCCTCCAGGACGAACACAGGCAGGGGCGCGTCGCTGTCGGCGGCGATCCATTCGGAGATCCGTCGCGCCGCCGCTTCGTGCGCGGGCGCGGCATGGGGCAGGGCCGCCGCGGGCCGCAGCAGGGGACGAAGGCGCGCGTCCAGTTCGTTCAGTCCGGCCAGGAAGTGCAGCACCCGTTCGTCGATGCGCAGGCGCGCCGTGCTCAGGTCGGCCGCTTCGTCCACCTCCAGCAGCCGCCAGCGGCGCAGCGGGTGCTGCGGCGACAGCGCGCTCCAGTGCGCGCCTTCCAGCGCGCCCAGTGCCAGGGAAAAGCTGGCGTGGCGCATTCCGCCGCCACGGCCCTGCGCGGCGGCGCACAGCTCGGCCAGGCGGGCATCCATTTCGACGCCGGCGCACAGCAGCAGCAGGTCGCGTTCGAACGCCGACAAGCCGAACGCCGCGCTCAATTGATCGATCGCCCCTTCGCCGTCGAGCGCGGCGCGGGCCTGCGCCAGCCGTTGCGGACCCTGGCGCGGCGCGCGGCCGCCCGGCTTGTCCAGGCGCGCGCGCAGCCGGGCGAATTCCGTGGCCAGCAACTGCTGGTTGGCGTCGGTCCAGCTCAGGGGCGTGCGCGCGTTCATGGCAGCTCGATCTGGCGGTTCAGGTATCGGACCGGGACGGCCTCGCGGTCGACGAGCGGGCTGTCGATGCCCTCCACCCGCAGGCGTGCCAGAAACTGCGTTCCCGCTGGCGGCGCATCGCGCCACACGAAGGCCAACTGGCTGGCGGGCGCGGTGTAGGGTTCGGCGGGCAGGTCGTGGTCGCCCAGCAGCAGGCTGGCCGATTGCCCCGCCTGCAGCGGCGGCGCCACCGCCAGTTCAATGCGCACGGCGCTGCCATTGCGCGTGGCCGACGCCGGCGGCAGTACGGGTTCGGGCGCGAGCACCAGGGCCAGCTGATTGCTGTCGCGCCGCAGTCCCGTATCGGCGGCCTGCACCGTGGCATGGATGCGATACACGCCCACGGGCAGGTCCGCCGGCATGGTCAGGCGCAGCCACGTATCCGTGCCCGCGTCGACGGGCACGAGGCGTTCGGTCTGCAACGTGGAGTGGCGCAGCAGCACCAGCCGCGCCAGGCCGTCCAGGTGGTGGCCCAGCAAGGTGACCGTTCCGCCCGCCACCGCCACCGGCTGCCTGCCCGCTGGCTGCACGGACAGCAGCGTGGGCAGCGGCGGGGTCAGGCTGGGGAACACCTGCACCCCGCGGTCGCGCGGACTGCCAGGCAGACGCTCGCCGCGCGTCAGGACGGGCAGCGCGCCGCGCGCCGGCCGGCGCGATTCGATCAGCACCACCGACACCTGGAAGGCGGCGGTCGGACGATAGTGGGCATGCAGCGCGGACCACAGACGCGACATCTCTTCGGCGCCGAGCGCCGACGGCGTGATCTTCAGCAGTTCGACCTGGCTGGCGAGGTCCGCGCCGCGCAGGCTCTGGTAGACCGTGGGCAGGATGGCGCCGTCCACCACGTCCGGGTCCAGCGCGCGGCGCACGGCCTCGCGCGGCAGCACGGGGGATTCATGCAGCAGTTGCAGCGCATAGCCCAGCAGGACCTCGGCCTGCAGCTCTGCGCGCCCGTAGGCGGTCAGCAGGTAATGCAGGTCCAGCGCCAGCGGCGGATTGGCGATGCGCTCGCCCGCCGGGTCGCGTGACGGCAGGGCGGCGTTGCGCCAGGCGGCGTTGGGCGAGACCTGGTGCAGAAAAAGGTTGAGCTGGGGATCTTCCTGGTTGTCCAGCGACACGGCATCCGGCGCAAGCGCCGATACCTTGACGCCGGCGCCCAGCGTATCCGTCACGGCGTGGTCGATCAGGCCCGAATCCAGCAGGTCCTTGAGGACGGCCGTGACCGCCGCGATGGCCAGGGCATTGCTCATGGTTGTCCCGATCGCCTGGTGGAAAGATAGGCGCGCAGGGACAGCGCGGCCGATCGCGCGGGGGGCGCCGCGCGCGGAAGCGGCGCGGGCGGGGCGACCTCCAGGCGGTCGATGGTGATGTGGACATCGGGGGCGGGCCGGCGGTCCGGTCCATGGGTGCGCGCGGGCAGGGCGCGCGTGTCCGGCGGCATCCACGCCGGTGTTCCCGGCCTGGATGCCGCGCGGGCATCGGCGGCATCGTTTGCCGCGGGCACGTCGCCCGGCGTGTCGGCGCGCGCCGCGTCCACGCGTGTCACGGAAGGCGGGATCCGCCGTTCAGCGTCCAGCGTTGCGGCCTGCTCCCGCATGGCCGCGAGGCTCGCATCCCGGCGCGGCGGCGCGGACGAAAATGGCGCCGCCGAGGTCCGCTCGGCCGCCGGCTGGAACGCAGCCGGCGCGCTCTCGGTGGCATGGATGCCCGCTGCGGCAGGCGCGGGATCGGTCCTCCGGTGCGGACCCGTATGCGCGGGCGCTGTGCCGGATCCCTGTTGGGGCGCCAAGCGCGCTTGCGCCCGTGCCCAGGTGTCCAGGGCCATCAGGCCTGATGCGGATTCCGGAGTCTCCAGGGCGGCGGAATGTGCCGCCCCACTGGCGGGGACCGTGTCCGGCCAGGCTTCGTCCTGTGCGCCAGCGTTACGCGGGGACATCAGCGGCGACGCCGGCGCGCTGCGCATCCGCGGGGCCAGGCCCAGGCTGCGCCGCGCAAGCTGGTGCAGGAATCCGCTCATGAGATGGTCTCCCTGTCCGCCAGGTCCAGGTAGGCGGCGCGGCGGCCGGGGCCCAGCGCCAGCACCTGCGTTTCGGTCCAGCCGTAGGCGCGCGCCAGCCGATGCACGTCCAGCATCAGGCCGAGGGCGGTCGCGCTGATGTCGTCCCACAGGCAGGCGTCGGCGTCCAGCGCGACCAGCCATTCGTGCGCGCAATCGGCGCAGCGCAGCGACAGCTCGATGTTGGCGGCGGGGTCCAGCGCTTCCATGCGCATCTCGATCTCTTCCAGCGCCGCGCCACGCGGCAGCAGCGCGTCGTCCGGAACGCCCAGGCGGCACGCCCGCAGCAGCAGGGTCAGGGCTTCGCCGCTATCGGCCGCGTGGGCGGCCCGCGCCTGATCATGGCTGCTGGGAAGACGCCAGGCCGCGCCGTGCGCGTCGAAGACCGGCCGCGCGGACGCGTCCTCGGGTGGCGCGGACAGCGTCTCCAGCAGCGCCGCGATATCGACGTCGAAGGCCATGGCCGATCCGCAGGCGGGGCAGTCCGCGCATGCCGCCAGCCGCCGCCCGAACGTGGCGCTGCGCAGGCGCAGCAGCGCCAGCGTGCGCCATCCGACGGGACGCGATGCGATATCGCGCGGCGCCTCGCCGGGCATCGCCACGGCCAGCGCGCGCAGGCCGCGGTCTATCGGGTGGCTGTCACGGCCCGCTTCCCACAGAGCAAGAATCTGCGATTCGATCAGGGCGTCCATGGCGGCGCTCCATCAGGCCGGCTCGACGAAGCTCGGCTCGGAAGGTTCGGCGACCTCGTAGTCGCGCTCCCATCCTTCGTTCTCGAGCTTGATGTTCTGGATCGCGACCGCATTGGCATTGGCGTCCAGGTCGGGCACTGCCTGGTACTCCGACACCCAGCAGCGGAACACCTTATAGGCCAGCACGAGCTGGCCGGCTTCGTTGTAGACCTCGATGATGATGTCCTTGCGGAAATCCCTCAGCGAGACCTCGCTGCCCAGGCCCGATCCGAAGTTCCACACCTTGTTGGCCCATTGCTCGAATTCGCGGTCGTGCGTGACGCCGCGCTCCAGCGTGACGGCTTCGTACTTGTTGCGGCCCGGCGATTTTCGCCCGCTGGAGGGATCGCCGCCTTCGCGGTGTTCCACCACTTCGGTGCTGCGCTTGAGCGCGGAAACCTTGCTGACGCCGGCCACGTAGCGGCCATCCCATTTCACGCGGAATTTGAAATTCTTGTACGGATCGAAACGTTGCGGGTTGACGGTGAACTGCGCCATGGCGATCTCCTGGTAACCGTGGTCGGCGCGGCGCGGACCGCATGCGGTCCGCGTCCGGCGCCGGGCTCAAGCCTGTATCTGGCCGGCCAGTTGCTGGATGCTGATGACGACGAACTCGGCGGGCTTGAGGGGCGCAAATCCCACCAGGATGTTGACCACGCCCCGGTTGATATCGTCCTGCGTGGTGGTCTCCCGGTCGCACTTGACCAGATAGGCCTCGCGCGGCGAACTGCCCTGGAACGCGCCCTGCCGGAACAGGGTGTTCATGAACGCGCCGATGTTCAGCCGTATCTGCGCCCAGAGCGGTTCGTCGTTGGGCTCGAACACCACCCATTGCGTGCCGCGGTACAGCGATTCTTCCAGGTAGAGCGCAAGCCGGCGCACCGGGACATACTTGTATTCCGATGTGAGCTGGTCGGCTCCCCGCAGCGTCCGGGCGCCCCAGCTCACCGCTCCGTAGACCGGGAATGTGCGCAGGCAATTGACGCCCAGCGGGTTCAGGCTGCCGTTCTCGCCATCGGTGAGCGTGGCGGCCAGCGATACGACGCCGGTCAGGTTGGCATCGGTGCCGGCCGGCGCCTTCCACACGCCGCGATTGCCGTCGATGCGCGCATACAGGCCCGCGACCGTGCCGCAAGGCGGCGCCAGGCGCGGCTTGCCGTTCTTGAGCGGATCGGACACGTGCATCCACGGGTAGTACACCGCCGCGTGATCGGACTTGGGCAGCGCCGTGCCCGTGGCCACGGCCACCATCGTCGCGGGATCGACGGCCGTGGGCGGCGCGTCGACGATCATGAAGGCGCGCCGCTCTTCGCAATACGACACCGCATCGGCCAGCACGCCGCTGTGCGTGATGGCCGGCAGGCACAGCAGATTGAAGAGGTCCGCGTCTTCCAGCGCATACAGGCCCTGGCGCTGCGCGCGGTTGCCGATGAACGCGGCATAGACGTCGTCCGGCCCGTAGGCGGTTTCCGTGCCGCCTTCGAGCACGGCGTCGACCGGCGGCGGCGACGCCACGGCGCCCGCCAGCAGATGCAGCGAACCGGCCAGGTCATTGGCCGGCGCCGCCGCCACGGCGATCGTGGAGCCCTGGCCGCGCGTGCCGCTTGCCAACACCAGATTGCTGCCTTGCGCGCGGGCGGTGAAGTCGCGATAAGCCGGCGTGCCGGGCCGCAGCGCGCGCACGGCGGCCTGCAGGCGCGCCGCCACGTCCTCGAGCTTGGCGGCGGGCGAGCCGCCGGCAGCCACCGCATCGCCCAAGCCGACCAGGTCCGGACCCAGCCCGTCCAGCGTGATGCGCAGGCTGGTGTGCGTCGCATCCGGCAGCGCGTCCAGGTCGGTTGCGCCGAATGCATCGCTGGTCAGCGTGGCGGAGTCGGGCGTCGGCGCGGGGCGGATGATGGCCGCCCCGTCGGTCTCGATGCCGCCCGCCAGCGATCCCAGCAGCAGCACGCCGGCCGCGTTGTTGCGCGCGCCGGGCAGCACGCGCACGCTGGCGCTTTCGCCGCCCGTGCCCGACGTGAGCACGATGGTGTTGCCATTGCGCGCCGCCGTGAAGTTGGCCAGCGCGGGCCGGCCCGTGGCCTGCGCCCGAACCTTGGCCTGGATCGCGGCGCTCAGGGACGTCAGCCGCTGCGTCGGCGTGCCGCCCGAGATGTCGGCGGGCAGCGCGATGCTGACGCCGACGGGATCCAGCCCGTTGACGGCCACGCGAAAGTCGGTGTGCGTGGCATCCAGCAGCGTCTGCACATCGCCCAGCGTTCCGCTGACGCTGGTGCCGGCGGGCAGCGCATCCAGCGCGCCCTGCGACAGTGGCCGTTCCAGCTTCACCAGTTGCGAGACGCCCTGCGTCAGGCCCAGGAGGTAACGCGCGTCCTTGGCGTTCATCGACACATTGGTGTAGCTCTCGGCCCGCCCGTCGCTGGCGCGGATGAACTGGATATTGAAGGTGCTGGACGGCACGGCGGTCGCGTGATCCACGCGGACCTGGATGCTGTTGCCCGACACGCCGGGGTCCAGCGCCGTGACCGTCAGCACGTCCACGGCCGTTGCGCTGCGCAATGTGCGCTGCGCGGGGGAGGCTTCCTTGACCACCCGCACGACCCAGGCGTCGGTGCCGCCGTTCATGAAGAACTGGCGCACCGCGTAGCCAAGTTCGGAGTCGTCGGACAGTCCGCCGAAAGCGCGCTCGTAATCGGAAAAGCTGAAGATCCGGACCGCCTTGTTGACGGGGCCGCGGGGGGCCGCTCCCAGGAACGCCGCGACTGAGGTCGAGACGCCGGCGATCGTGCGCACGCCGCTGGGAACTTCCTGGATATAAACCCCGGGATGGGACAGGGTAAGGGCCATGAGCTGCTCCTTTACACGACTTCTTGATGAAGTGTTCTTGCCGTAGGAGAGTCTTAGAGAGCCGCCAGAGCGCCGCGGGCCTGGGCCGGGGCAACTGGCGAAACGCGCGAGGCTGCGCGATGTGTGGCGGGCGTTGCGCCGCTTCTAGTTGGATTGCAGCGGAAAGGCAATCGGGCAAAAGCAGCAGCCCTGGTGAGAAGAAGTTATAGAAGGTCTGCAAAAAGCGATCAATAGCTTTTCCGCCGCGTTAACGTTCTGTTTCTTATTCAGGCTGAGGTCAGCTTAAGGCGTCCCAACGATTGAACAGTCCGCCGGGCTGGCGTATAACCCCTAGCGACGCTGCCTCGGAATCCTCCGGATGGCGGATCGCTGCGGCTTGCTGGTTGAGGCCATGGCCCTGTAGCCCCCAAGGAGTGTGAAATGGTTTGCCTGTACCGATTGCGGCGTTTGCATGCCTGGTCTTCCAGCTTCCCAGCCTGTGCGGGTGCTCCCGGGCGCCGCACGCGCCTGGCGCGCGCCGTGGCCGGGCTGGCTGCCGGCACCAGCCTGGCGCTGGCCGGCGCGCTGGCGCATGCTCAGGCCCAGAACCAGAACCAGCCCTCCGCGCAAACCGCGATGGCCACGCAGGACCAGGCCGGGGATCCCCAGGCCGACGCCGCGCGCGCGCTGCAATGGCCCCGCAGCTTCAACGCGCCGGACGGCACGCGCGTGGAGCTCTACCAGCCGCAGATCGACACCTGGACGGCGGATCGCATCACCGGCCGCATGGCGGTGGCGGTCGGTCCGGCCAAGGGCAGCCCCACCTACGGCGTGGCGGATTTTTCCGCCCGGGCCGAGGTCAACAAACCGGCCGGGCTGGTGCATCTGTCGGACATCCGGGTCGAACGCGTGCAGGTGCCCACGGCGCCGCAAGAGGCCGCCAAGCTGCGCGGCCTGCTGGAAGCCCGCCTGCCCGCCACGGGCATGGTCACGCGGCTTGATGCGCTGCAACTCAGCTATACGCTGTCCCAGGATCATCTCGCCACGAAGGCCGTGGCCGTGAACAATACGCCGCCACGCATCGTCTACCGGACCGTGCCGACCGTTCTGGTGCTGGTGGATGGACCGCCTGCCTGGGCCGAGCTGCCCGAGGCCCGGGGCTGGCGCCGCGTGGTCAATACGCGCGCGCTGATACTGGGCGACACCGGCGGGCGCCACTACCTGCAGGCGGCGGGCCATTGGTACGAGGCGGGTGGCGTGGAAGGGCCGTGGAAATTTCTTGCGCAGCCTTCGTCCGCGCTGCTTGCCGCAGCCGACGCCGCGCGCCGCCAGGCCGCGCCCGATCCCTTGATGCCGCATGGCGCCAAGCCGCCGCAGCGCGCGCCGGCCATCGAGGTGTCCACCGTTCCGGCCGAACTGTTGATCACCGTCGGCCAGGCCGAGCTGCGGCCGGTGCCGGGTACCGCGCTGCTGTCGGTGTCCAACGCCGATCACGCCGTGTTCATGAACCCGGGCGACAACCGCTACTACCTGCTGGTGTCCGGCCGCTGGTTCCGCGGCGCCAGCCTCGAAGGCCCCTGGTCGTATGTGTCCGGCAAGGCGCTGCCGCGTGACTTCTCGCGCATTTCGCCCCAGGATCCGCAGGCGGGGGTGCTGGTGTCGGTGCCCGGCACGCCGCAGGCCAAAGAGGCGGTCATCGCCTCGACGATTCCGCAGACCGCGACGGTGTCGCGCGCGGGCGCGGCACTGAAGGTCGAATACGCCGGCGGCTCGCCGATGCTGCGGCCCATCGAAGGCACGGCGCTGCACTACGCGGCCAATTCGCAGGTGCCCGTGATTCAGGCCGAGGGCCGCTACTACGCCCTGTCGCGGGCCGTCTGGTTCGTATCCGACTCGCCGACCGGCCCCTGGCGCGTGGCGGACCACGTGCCCACCGCCATCTACACCATTCCCGCCAACTCGCCATTGCATTACGTGACCTACGTGCAGGTCTATGGCTCAACCCCGCAGAGCGTCGTGTTCGGCTATTCCCCCGGATACATGGGCGTGGTGGTGGCGCCGGACGGCACCGTCGTCTACGGCACGGGCTACGCCTATCCGCCGGTGATCGTGCAGGATGCCTGGGTCGGCTATCCGCCCAGCTATGGCTACGACGCTGCCTTCAATTCCGCGGCCGGCTTCGCCTTCGGGTTCGCCGCGGCGGAAACCTGGGGCGGCGCGGCGCCTTACTGGGGGCCTTATAGGGGCGCGCCCTACTGGGGCGGCGTCGACGTGAACCATGTGGACGTCTATGGCGCCTGGGGCGGGTCCGGCGTGGTCACGCATGCGGCCGGGTGGAACGGCTGGACGGGCACCGAATGGCGGGGTGCCCACGCCGAGGGCTACAACCCCCAGACGGGCGCGGCATTCGAGGGCACGCGCGGCGCGGCCTACAACGAATACACGGGCAACGCCGCCGCCGGTCGGCGGGACGCCTACACGAACCCGGTCACGGGCGCGTCGGGCGCGGACCGCGCGGGCGCCGTCGAAAACAACGACGGCCAATGGGCCGCGGGCCGGCAGGACGTGCGCACGAATCCGAATACGGGAAGAACCACCATGTCTTCCGCCACGGCGACCGGCACGGCGGGGCAGGGCGCGGACAGCGTGGACCGGCGCGGCGCCACCTACAACCGCAACACGGATAGCGGCATGGCCTGGAACAACGGCAACGTGTATGCCGACCACAACGGCAATGTCTACGAACACAACGATAGCGGCTGGCAGCAGCACACTTCCTCGGGCTGGCAATCGGTTCAGTCCGGCGCGCATTCTAACGGTAACTACCTGAACTCCCAGCGTCAGGCGCGCGATTATTCGGCGCAGCGCACGGGCGGTTGGGACGGCGGCGGCTGGCAGGATCGCGGCATGGGCGAGGCGGAGCGCGGCGGCTGGCAGGATCGTGGCATGGGCGAGGGTGGCGGCTGGCAAGATCGGGGCATGGGCGGCCGCAGCTTTGGCGGCGGCGGCTTTGGCGGATTTCGGGGCGGTGGTTTCCGCCGTTGATCGGCCCGCCGGCCGACGGCAGCCGGCACCACGCCGGCTGCGGCCATCCGGACGAGCCGGCGCCCCACAGCACGCTGCGCCATCGACTGGCCGGACTCGGTAGTGGCTCGCGACCGCCTCTATTTGATTTGGATTTCCAGGGACCGTCCCAGGTCTCCGTACAGCCCCACTTGGGCCTGCACGAAGGCGGCCGTGGCCTTGGGTTCCACGATGTGAGGCACTGAACCGAGTGTTTCCACAGCGGTGCGCCACTGCGTATTCTGATTTACCTGGCGCAGCAGGCCCGCCCATTTTTCCACCAGGTCCTTGTTCATGCCGGGCGGACCCAGCAGCGCGCTCCAGCCGCTGACCGCCTCCAGTTTTGGATGGCCGAGTTCGCTTGCGGTGGGCGCATCCGGCAGATCCTTCAGCCGTGTGGGAGACGTGGTCACCAGCACGCGCAGCTTGTCGCCCTTGATATGGCCCAGCAGCGAAGTGAGGTTGTTGCAGGTGAAATCCACTTCGCCCGACAACACGGCGGTCGTCGCTTCGCTCCCCCCTTTATAGGCGACCGGCACGGCGGCGGTCTTGGGCAGACGGGCCGATGCCAACAGGGCCTGGCTGGCCAGATTGAGCACGGTCGCCGGCCCCGAGGTGCTGTAGTTGAGTTCACCCGGATTGGCCTTGATGGCGGCGAGCAGATCGTCCAGTTTGCGGTACGGCGACTTTGCATTGACGACGCAGACCATGGGGTTGAGTTCAAGAACACCGATGAAGGTGAAGTCATCCCATTTGTACGAGAGGTCCGCGTACAGCGCGGGCAGAATCGCCTGCGATCCCACTCGCCCAAGCAGCAGGGTATAGCCGTCGGGCGCCGCGTCGCGCACGAACTTCGAACCGATGGCGCCGTTCGCGCCGGACTTGTTCGCCACGACCAGCGCCGCGTCCAGGTCCCCGCGCATGCTTGCCGCCAGGTTTCTCGCGGCCAGATCGGCGTCGCCGCCCGCGCTGAACGGCACGATCAGCGTGATCGGGCGATCCGGATATTTGTCGGCGGCATGCGCGCCGGCACTCCAACAGGCGGCCGCCGCCATCCATGCGGCGCCGCCGGCGCGCGCGGCGATCCATGCGATGCCATCGCGTCGAATCTTCTTATTCGTCATGGCGATACTCCCCCGGGACAAGGCCGGCTCAGTTTGCCTTCAGGTGGCGGCGCGCCACGACCTTGGACCAAGTTTCCGACTCCGTCACGATGGCCTCGGTCAATTGCGCGGACGTGGTCACCGTGGCGCTCATGCCCTGCGCGCTCAGGACGGCCTTGGTCTGCTCATCGGCCAGCGCCAGCGCGACATCGTTGTGCATCTTGCTGATCAACTGAGGCGGCACGCCCGCGGGCGCCATCAACGCGAACCATCCGACCATCTCGAATCCCGGCATGCCGGATTCGCTGCTGGTGGGGACGTCCGGCAGCATGGGCGATCGGTGCCCGCTTGTCACGGCCAGCGCCCGCACCTTGCCGTTCGCGATCAGCGGTGTCACGCCCGCGATGTTGCCCACCGCCAGTTGCACGTGGCCGGCCATCAGGTCCGCGTAGGCCAGGGCCTCGCCTTTGTAGGGAACATGCACGAGCTCGATTCCGGCCTTGTCGGCCAGCGCCTCGCCCGCCATGTGCACCTGGCTGCCGATGCCCGCCGAACCGAAGTTGAGCTGGTTGGGGTGGGTTTTTGCATAGGCGATCAGCTCGGCCATGTCGTGCGCGGGCACGCTGGGATTGACCACGACGACCATCGGACCGGTCGCCACTTTGGTGATCATGCTGAAGTCCTTGGCGCCGTAGGAGAGGTTCTTGTAGATGTGCGGGTTGACCGTGAACATGCTGCCGGAAGCCATCAGCAGCGTGTAGCCATCGGCCGGGGACTTGGCCACGATCTCCGCGCCCACCATGCCGCCCGCGCCGGTGCGATTCTCCACCACGACGGCCTGCTTCCAGAGCGTGCCCAGACGCTGACCCAGCGCGCGCGCAATGACATCGGTCGCGCCTCCCGCCGCGAACGGGACCACGATGCGCACCGGCCTGTCGGGCCAATCGGCCGCGGCGCGGGCGGTCCCTGCGGCCGTACAGAACGCAAGCGCCGCCAGTGCTGACGCGGCGGTGCGCGGCCAATGATGCTTGCCAGCGAATAACCCCATTTCTGTCTCCTTTCGTGGATACAACTGGGTGTCGTCTCTATGGACAACATCGATGCCGCCTGGAGCGCTGACGCATGCTCGCGCAGGCGACGATCAACACGCGCATGACATGGCGTCACGCAGGTCGCCACACAGTATTGGCGATTGAATGGGAGATAGAAAGCTAGTAATTTTCGCGTGAGGATAAAGATTTTCTTTATCAAATAGCCGAGTCCGCGATGCCATCGATCCGCACGTTGAAGACCTTTCTCGCTGTCTCGCGCTATGGCACCTTCGCGGCCGCGGCCAAGCACATCGGGTTGACCCCGGCGGCGGTCGGCCTGCAGATACGCAGCCTCGAAGAGGATCTGCGATGTAGCCTCATAGAGCGCGGCGCGCGCTCGGCGACGCTGAGCCCCACGGGGCGCAGCATGCTGCCGGAAATAGAGGAAATCGTGGGCCGCTACGAGGCCTTGCCCGCCGCAGCGGAACTTCCCGGCCTGCATGGCACGGTGGTCATGGGGGCGCTGGTGTCGGCGCTGATGGGCGGATTCTCGGACGCCCTGTGGACCATCAAGCAGCAGCATCCACGGCTGGACGTTCGCCTGCTGGCCGGACTCTCCAGCGATTTCACGCATCGCGTCGAAACCGGAGAGCTGGACGCCGCCGCCATCGCCCAGCCGCCCCGCGCCGTCCCGAGCGGTCTGGTCTGGACGCCCTTGTACAGCGAGCCCATGGTGCTCATCGTGCCCCAGCGTCCGCACTTCGTGCTGGCGTCCGGCTCCGACCCCATTCACATCCTGCGGACTGCGCCCTTCCTGCGCTTCGATCACAATGCGTGGACGGGCCTGCTGGTCGAGGAAGTCATCCGGCGCAGCGGCGTGCGCACGCAAGAGAGCATGGAATTGAACTCGGTGGAAACGATTATTGAACTGGTCCGGCAGGGCCTGGGTGTATCCATCGTGCCGAAACTGGCCAACGTGGCCTGGGAACACGACCAGTCGCTGCGCGTGCTGGACTTCAAGAACATCGATGTCGCGCGCCGAGTCGGCTTGATGGAACGCAGGCAGCATCGGCGCATGCGCTTCACGGAAGCCATCAAGCACTACTTCGCGCAAGGCGGGCGGCGGGACAGCGCCGAGGCGTGACGCCATTGGACGGCCGACGCGCGCACAGTCACGTTCTTTATATTCAAATAAATTGAAGAAAATAAAGATTGATTCAAATCAGAAGAATAAATAAACTTTCGTCGAAGGGCAGGGAGACCCGCCAGGGATTTCATTGGCCGCCTCAGGGCGGCGCGCCAGGCAAGAGCCAGGACAGGAGAAGACATGTCAGGAGCAGCGCTAGTCACGCAATCACTGGTCAATGCCGGCGTAAAGACCATCTTCAGCCTTTCCGGCAATCAGATCATGCCGATCTACGACGCATGCATCGACGCCGGCATCCGCATCATTCACGTGCGCCACGAGGCCGCCGCGGTACACATGGCCGATGCCTGGGCGCAGATCACGGGGCAGGTTGGCGTGGCGCTTCTGACCGCGGCGCCGGGCCTGACAAATGGCTTGGCCCCGCTGTATTCGGCGCGGATGGCGGAAAGCCCCGTGCTGCTGCTGTCCGGCGATTCGCCATTGAAGGCCGACGGCATGGGGGCCTTTCAGGAGCTGGCGCAAACACAGATCACCCAGGCGCTCGTCAAGCACGCCAGGCGCACGGCGGCCGCGGGCGAGCTGGGACGGGACGTCGCGTGGGCCATCTCGGAAGCGCTGTCTGGCCGCCCTGGTCCCGTGCACCTGGCGTTGCCATTCGATCTGCTGACGCAAAACGTCGAACCGGACTCGCCGGGCGCCGCGTGCGCCGAACGCCGCCGCGCCAAGCCTGACGCCAAGAGCGTCGATCGGATCGGCAGCCTGCTCGCCGCGTCCGCCCGGCCGCTGGTGCTGGTGGGCCCGGCCAACAACCGGAGCCGCGCGTTCTCGCTGCTGGAGCGCTTCACCCGATCCACCGGCGCGCCGGTCGTTCCGATGGAAAGTCCCCGTGGCCTGCGCGATCCCTCGTTGGGAGCGTTTGCCGAAAGCCTGGGGAAGGCGGACCTGATCTTCTTGGCCGGCAAGATCATCGACTTCACGCTGGACTTTGGCCGGCAGCCCTCCTGGCATCCGGATGCGAAGGTCGTGGTTGTCGATCCGGATCCGGCCATGCTTGAACGCGCGCAACGATTGCTGGGCGCGCGCATCGCGGCCGCCGTGTGCGCCGACGCCGATGAAACCTTGCAAGCGCTTGCCGCCGGGCAATGGAACACCCCTCGAGAAGATTGGAACGCCGCCGTTGAACAGAGCTGTGCGTTGCGTGGTCCACCCGAAGCTGAATCGGAAAAAATCAGCCCCCGCCTGCTGTGCGACGCGGTCCAACGCGTGCTGGACCTGGCGGAAGACCCCATTCTCGTTTGCGACGGCGGTGAATTCGGCCAGTGGGCGCAAGCGTATTGCACGGCCCGCACGCGCGTCATCAACGGCATGTCGGGGGCCATAGGCGGCGGCATCTGCCACGCAATCGCCGCGAAGATCGCGCGCCCCAATGCAACGGTCGTCCTGCTGATGGGCGATGGCACCGCGGGGTTCCATTTCACCGAGTTCGATACCGCGGTCCGGGAGAACGCTCCGTTCCTTGCCGTGATCGGCAACGACTACCGCTGGAACGCCGAACACGTCATCCAGATGCGCGAGTACGGGCCGGACCGCCTGATTGGCTGCACGCTGAGCCCCAGCGCCCGCTATGACGCGGCCGCCCAGGCCTTCGGGGCTTTCGGTGCGCAGGTCCTTCGGGCGGTGGACCTCGACCCCGCCTTGTCAGGCGCGGTCCAGAGCAAGCGGCCCGCGTGCATCAACGTCGAACTGGATGGCCGCCCGGCTCCGCTCTTCAGCACGGACGGAACCCCCGGCGCGTCCTCCCATTGATGCCCGGCTCACCACGCAATCAGCAGAGGCAGCCATGCAAGCAGATCAAAGCACCCTGACCGTCAGGATCTTCCGGGGCGGAGCATCAGGAGAATACGTCACCTACACGGTGCCGGCGCGCGAGAACCAGACCGTGCTTGACGTCGTCACAGAAATCCAGCGCCGCCTGGAACCCACGCTGGCCTACCGCTTTTCATGCCGGGTCGGCGTTTGCGGTTCCTGTGCGATGACCGTCAACGGCAAGCCGCGCTGGACTTGCCGCACGCACGTCAGCCGCGTCGCGAAGGACGGCGTCATTGTCATCGAGCCCATGAGGAACATGCCGCGCGTCAAGGACCTGGTGGTCGACATGACCGAGTTCTTTCAGAAGTGGGACAAGGCGGGCGGCCGCTATGTCGGCACCGCCACGCGCGCCGATGCGCCCGCGCGGGTGGATCCCGCCAGCCGCAAGCGCAAGCAGGCGGATGCCGCCATCGAGTGCATCAATTGCGGCGTGTGCTACGCCGCATGCGATGTCGTCGAATGGGACAAGAACTATCTTGGGCCGGCCGCGTTGAACCGCGCCTGGACGCTGGTGAACGACGAGCGCCATGCCAATATCGCCGACGTCATCCGCAAAGCCACCGCGGACGGCGGCTGCAACTCCTGCCATACGCAAGGCAGTTGCATGACGCACTGTCCCGTCGGCCTGAGCCCGACAGGCAGCATCGCCGGCCTGAAACGCCGCGCGGTCCTGCAGGTGTTGAAGGGGGGGTAGGCCATGGACAGAACTCTGTTCGCGCTGCAGCGCCTTACCGCGATGCTCATGGCGCCATTCGTGCTGGTGCATCTGGGGCTGATTCTCTATGCCGTGCGCGGCGGCCTGACGGCTTCCGACATTCTGGGCCGCACGCAGGGGAACTGGATGTGGATCCTGTTCTACATGGCCTTTGTCGCGTGCGTGGCGATACACGCGCCGATAGGCGTGCGCAACATCCTGATCGAGTGGTGCCGCGCCAGCCGCCGCGCGGCCAATGGCATCAGCCTGGTGTTCGCGCTGGTGGTGCTGGTCCTGGGCGTGCGCGCCGTCATTGCCGTGGGAGGACTTGCGTCGTGATGAAAGCCGTCAGAAACCATAAAGGCTATTGGGCGTTCATTGGCCACCGCGTCTCGGGCTTGCTGCTTGCCCTGTTCCTGCCGTTCCACTTTCTGGCGCTGGGCCTGGCGCTGGAGGGCAGCGCCAAGCTGGACGGATTTCTCAAGTTCGCCGAACTTCCGCTCGTGAAGTTCGCCGAATGGGGGCTGGTCCTGCTGCTCAGCGTGCATTTCTGCTTCGGCATCCGGTTGCTGGTGCTGGAGTTTCTTCCCTGGCCTTCGTTGCGCGATGCGCGGTTGGGATGGATCAGTTGGGGCGCGGCGATCTCCGTCGTCGTCGGGGCGGTGTTTCTGACAGGAGTGGTCTGAACCATGCAGATCGAGCGGATAAAAACCGACATCCTCATCCTGGGTTCGGGCGGCGCAGGCCTGTTCGCGGCGCTGCACGCCAAGCAGGCCGATCCCTCGCTTGAAGTCATGGTCACCGTGAAGGGGCTGATGGGAAAAAGCGGCTGCACGCGCATGGTCCAGGGCGGCTACAACGTGGCGCTGTCGGCCGGCGACTCGGTCGAGCGGCACTTCATGGACACGATCGCCGGGGGTAAATGGCTGCCGCGCCAGGACCTGGCGTGGCGCCTGGTCGAGGGCGCCATCGAGCGCGTCCAGGAACTGGAAAATGAACTGGGCTGCTTCTTCGACCGCAATCCCGATGGCACCTTGCACCAGAAGGCGTTCGCCGGGCAGAGCTTTGACCGCACGGTCCACAAATCGGACCTGACCGGCATCGAGATCATCAACCGCCTGATGGAGCAGGTGCGCGGCGCGGGCGCGCGCGCCATGGAAGACCACCGGGCGATCGAGCTGGTGCCCGCCCGCGATGGCTCGGGCATAGCTGGCGTGCTGTTCATCGATATCCGCACCGGAGCCTACCGGTTCGTGCAGGCCAAGGCCGTGCTGCTGGCCACGGGCGCCGGACCCACCATGTTTCTCTATCACACGCCGTCCGGCGAAAAGACCTGTGACGGCCTGGCGATGGCCTTGCGCTACGGATTGAAGCTGCGCGACATGGAAATGGTGCAATTCCACCCCACGGGCCTGCTGGGCGGTCCCGATACGCGCATGACCGGCACGGTGCTCGAAGAAGGCCTGCGCGGCGCCGGCGGCTATCTGCTCAACGGCGCGGGCGACCGCTTCATGCTGAATTACGACGCGCACGGCGAACGCGCCACGCGCGACGTGGTCAGCCGCGGCATCTATGCCGAGATGCGCGCGGGACGGACCAGCCCGATGGGCGGCGTGTACATCCAGATGAACCATCTGGGGCCCGAGAAGGTCCGCAAGTCCTTCCCGGGCATGGTGAACCGTTGCGCCGATTGCGGCTTTGATCTGGCCGGCGGCCGCGTCGAGGTCGTGCCCACGGCGCATTATCTGATGGGCGGCGTGGAGTTCGAGGTGGATTGCTCGACGGCCTCGCCAGGCTTGTTCGCGGCGGGCGAGGACTGCGGCGGCGTGCATGGCGCGAATCGCCTGGGCGGCAACGGCGTGGCCAATTCCACCGTTTTCGGCGGCATCGCCGGCGATTCCATGGTGGCCTACATCCGGCGTGGCGATGGCGTCTGGCGCGACCCGGACGAGCGCGTGATCGACGCGGGCGTGGCGCGGGCCGAATTTCCATTCTCGCGCCCCAGCGGAATATTGCTGGATCAGCGCGAAGCCCTTTCAAAGACGATGTGGAACGATGTGGGCGTGCTGCGCACGCGCGCGGGCATCGAACGCGGCCTGGACACGCTGGCAGCGCATCGCGCCGAGCTGGACGCCACCGGCGTGCAGGACGGGCAACGGGGCTTCAACCTGAGCTGGCATGACTGGCTGAACCTGGACAGCCTCACCACCATCTCACGCGTCATCGCCACGGCCGCCCTGGCGCGCGAGGACAGCCGAGGCGCGCACTTTCGCGAGGATTTCCCCCAGACCAGCGACCTGCACGCCAGTTGCTACACGCAGGTCCGGGCCGGGGACGACAGCGGCGCGCTGCATCTGGAGATGATTCCGGTGTCGTTCGATATCGTGCGGCCCGGGCAATCGCTGATCGCCGATGAGGCGGGCGCCCCGCCCATGGCCACCGCTTGAAAAGGAGCCGTCGATGACAATCGCCATCAATCGCATCGAAGAAGCCGCGCTGGAAATCATGACGCGCGCGGCCATCGAGATTCCCGAGGACTACCGCAGCGGTATCCAGAACCTGCAGAAAACGGAAACCGGCCAGTTGCCGCGCTTTGTGCTGCATGCCATGGTGGACAACTGGGAAGCAGCCGACGCCGACCGCCGCCCGATGTGCGCCGACACCGGACTGCCGCGCTACTACGTAAAGGTGGGCAACAACGCCAGCGTCGAAACCGGCTTTGTCGGCCTTGAGCGCGCGCTGCGCGCCGCCACGGCGCAGGCGACCATCGACGTGCCGCTGCGGCCGAACCGCGTCCATCCGCTATGGCGCACCGACAACAACAACAATGTCGGCATCAACGCGCCCGAAGTCGAATGGACCTTCGAGCCGGATGCCGACTGGATCGACGTCACCACCGTCCACAAGGGCGGCCTGTTCGGCACCGACTACCGCATGCTGTTTCCGGGCGACGGGATCGACGGCATCAAGCGCTTTGTCCTGGATACCTTGATCGCCTTCGGCAAACGTGGCCTGGCCTGCCAGCCGGCCATCGTGGGCATCGGCATTGGCGGGTCCAAGGACACCTGCATGCAGCTCGGCAAACAGGCGGCCTGTTTGCGTACGGTGGGCGATCGCAATCCCGATCCGAAGATCGCGGAACTGGAACTCGAACTGAAAAAGCTGGGTAACTCGATCGGCATGGGCGCGATGGGATTCGTCGGCACGTCGATGGTGGTCGATTGCCACATCGAGGTGGGGCATACGCACACGGGCGGCATGCCAGTCAGCATGCATACGTTCTGCCTTTCCTCACGCCGCGCCACCGCGCGGATCCATGCCGACGGGTCGATCGAATACCGTACCGACCCGCAGTGGTTCACCCCCTACACGCGCCGGGAGACAGTCGAATGGTAGACGAACCGAATGACCTGAAGATTTTTCACCTGAATCTGCCGGCGACGCCCGAAGACATCGCCAGGCTGGAAATCGGCGCCATCGTGTACCTGACGGGCATGGTCTATACCGCTCGCGAAGGCGTCTACCAGAAGGTGCTGGGCGAAGGGCTGCCGCTGCCCGTGGACCTGCGCAGCCTCAGCAATGTCAATTTCCATTGTTCGCCGGCCGCCGCGCCCGATGCGGCGGGCGGCTACAACGTCGGCGCGGTCACCGCCACGGCCAGTTTCCGGTTCTCCAAGTGGATGCCGGACTGGTTCCGGATGAGCGGCACCCGCATCGTCATAGGCAAGGGCGGCATGCCCGCTGAAGACTACGCCAAGGTGTTCGTGCCCGCGGGCGCCGTCTACCTGACGACAGTAGGCTATGGCACCGGCGCGTTGCTCGGTCGCGGCATCAAGCGCGTGCACGACGTGTTCTGGCTGGAAGAGCTGGGCATCGCCCAAGCCATGTGGATGTTCGACGTCGAGAACTTCGGCCCATTCATCGTCGAAAGCGATTTGCAGGGGAACTCGCTTTTCGCCCGGCACGGCGAGCAGATCAATGCCGGAATCGAAGCGCTTTACGCTGGCCTCAAACCGCCCGCGCTGCATCGCTATGGCGAAACCGACAACAGGAAAAAAGAGGTGATGTAGCCGGCCGTGCCGGCCGCATCGCCATTCCGCCCTCGAGGAGCTATCCGCAATGACCGTGATCGATTTCAGGCTGAGACCGCCCGTGGGGGGCTTTCTCGATACGTTGATGTATTCCGCCGGGGAACGGCGCGACGGCTTTACCCGGTCGGTCGGATTCGAACCGTCCGCCGCCGCGCAGGGGCAGTCCATGGCGCTGCTGCTAAGCGAAATGGACGAAGCCGGGGTGGATCAGGGCGTGGTGGTCGGCCGCCTGGCCGGCACGCTGGGCAGTGTGCCGAACGCCGATGTGCTCGCCTTGGTCAATGACCACGGCAAACGCTTCATCGGCGCGGCGTCCATCGACCCGACCTCTCGCCGCCAGGCCTGCGACACGATCGACGCCGCCCTGGCGCAGGGGTTCAAGCTCATCAACATCGAGCCGGGTTCCTATCCGATTCCGCTCTATGGCGACGATCGCCGGCTGTATCCGATCTATGCGCACTGCGAAGATCGCGGTGTTCCGATCATTCTCATGGTGGGCGGCACGGCCGGCCCCGATCTGAGCTACTCCGACCCCATCCGCACGGACCGGGTGCTGGCGGACTTTCCCAAACTGAACGTCGTGGTCGCGCATGGCGGCTGGCCCTGGGTCACCGAGATTCTGCATATCGCCTTTCGCCGTCCCAATCTGTACCTGTCGCCCGATATGTACTTCTCGCGGATGCCCGGTTGGGAGGAATACGTCAAGGCGGCCGATGGCTTCCTGGCGGACCGGATGCTCTATGCCAGTTCCTTCCCATTCTGCCCGGTCAAGGAATACAAGCGGTGGTTTGAATCGCTGCCGATCCGCCCCGACAACCTGCGCAAGATCATGGGCGGGAACGCCCGGCGCCTGCTCGGGCTGTAACGCACGCGCCCGGGCTGCGGCTTGACTAAAATAGCCTTCAAATGCCAGGCAGGGGCGCGGTCGCGCGTCAGCCGCAGCCTGACTACTCGAAGGACGACAATGGATGTAAAGACGCTCTACACCCTGGTGGCGGTCGCCGACCGCGGCAGTTTCGGGGAAGCCGGCAAGGTGATTGGCTTGTCGCTCTCCGCGGTCAGCATGCAGATGGCCGCGCTGGAAGAAGAGCTGGGCATCGTCCTGTTCGACCGCAGCCGCCGTCCGCCCGTCTTGACGGCCAGCGGCCTGAGCCTGATCCACCGCGCGCGAGATCTCATCGCGCATTGGGAGAGCCTGAGCGAATCCCTCAAACGGGAAGCCGCCGGCGGCGTCCTGAAACTGGGCGCCGTGCACACCTCGGTCTCCGGACTGTTGCCATTGGCCCTTAAACGGCTTCAGCAGCAGGGGCAGGGCATCGAGATCCGCCTGACGGTGGGCCTGACCCACGAATTGGAGATGGCGGTCTATCACCGCCAGATCGATGTCGCGCTGGTGACCGAACCGGAAATCTGTCGCGGCGAGCTTGAATTCACGCCGTTCTTCGACGAACCCTTCGTGGTGATCGCACACAGGTCCGCGGCCGGCGATACCGACCAGGAGATCCTCGAAAACAACCCCTACGTGCGGTTCAACCGGCTTGCGCGTGTGGCGCGCATCATCAACGACGAGATCGACCGCCGCGGCCTGCGGGTGGAATCCACGATGGAAATCGACTCACTGGATGGTGTCGTGGCCATGGTGGCCAACGGACTCGGCGTATCGGTTGTGCCCGCCCGCGGCGTCACGAACGAGTTTCCCGCATCGATCCGCATGATCCCCTTCGGCGATCCTCCCCTGACGCGCCGCCTCGGCATCCTGGTCCCCCGCGACAACCCCCGCACGCATTTTTCGCAGGCGCTGCTGGACGCGCTGAGAGAGGTGTCCAACCCGTCGAAGGCGGTGCCGGTGAAGGCTAGAGGGAAGGTGCAGGCGGGCAGGGTGCGACGGGCTTGATGGCTTGCAGCAAAGGTTTCCGTCGTGAGGGGAAGTGGAATTGGGTGCCCTTCCTTGGTCGCGCAAGCGGCTACACGGTTCGCGGCTGCCATGGAGTACGTCTTACGCCTCCGTCCGCTATCCATCTAACACGCTTGGTTGGTGTGCAGGGCGATATCCAGGCGGAATTGATCCAACAGAGTTTTTGATGAGGCTGCCAGCGGCATTCAATATTCTTTTGGCATAGTCTGCCATACGAATCGGTGATAACAACGTCGCCTCAATGCCCGCCCTTTGGTATCGCTGCGGTTGAAATCATGCGTACTCAACGTTTATACGTTTGCGGCGGTGGAATCGCGAATACGCGGTTTTTAGCTCTCCATTGGTGAGTTATTGCCCAAGAAAGCCGTATTCATAATCCAGCCAACCTTCGTTGAATTTGGACTCTAGAAAACCTATCACCACATCCAAATTTTTTCCAGACGGAATGTTTACTGAATAGAAATTATCACTAAATTCCTCCCACTCACATCCGAGTGAGGTGATCTCTTTCTTTATATTTACATTCGACTCAGAATCTTTTTTTAGAGAGATTACTCTTATCGTGCTATTGCCGCTGTGTTTCACGACACGGTCAAACACTAACTCGCCGTCCTCTCCGCAATTCGCGTCTATCTCATCGTCAAAGCTCACTTCTTTGGTATAAAAAGGAATGTTCTTAATCCGATAGGTTCCGGAGGGTAACCTTTTGACCCAAACGCTCTCTACCGAGACCGGTGGATATCCGTCCACAACAGAAAGGGGGAAGAAGACCTTTTGCATAGTGTTTTTCGTCAAGAGTGCTCCTTACTTGTTTCCTTTCCCTAAATTGCAGGGTCGGCACAGAACTTGTCCGTTCTCCGGCGTTCCAGATCCGTTTTTCGATTTGGCCTGAATGTGATCCACGTGAGCCTCATTGCTTGGTGGGGTGACGCCACTACGATGCTGGGTAGCATTCATTACCTCGGTATTGCAATTCTCGCAGATCATCAGTCCGTTATTTTTGGAAGCGTTCTCAGCCTTTACCTCCGCTTTCCCTGCCCTAGTAAAATCTCTCCCTGGACGGCTTCCGGGAGGGCTTTTCTTTGCAAGTCCCAGCGGATCAACCCACTCCACCGGGTTATCCGCATACTGATAAACATTCAACCCGCCCGCAAACCCGATCGGGTCCTTCGCGATAAACCTTCCGATCTCCGGATCATAGTACCGGTGCCGGTTGTAATGCAGTCCGG
>RCUH01000126.1_pt1 | contig 118418 bp, 81 predicted proteins | sample 2166191 | NCBI WGS metagenome assembly RCUH01 (sample SAMN09932848, study PRJNA488358) | compost metagenome | feature: garden; material: soil; isolation source: compost soil in an enriched community after 214 h of incubation | place: Germany: Experimental Botanical Garden Goettingen | collected...
GATCGCCAAAGTTCCAGCTGGCTGTAGCAACTGTAGAACGGGTTACGATTTCCATTTGGGTTGGCTGTCTTGCGCAAAGGTCTTTAAAACCTAATTCGAATTGGAAATAAGTCGTAATGAAAGGTGGAAGACCTAATTCACATGTTTTACCAGCCAAATCAACGGTTAATAATTCATAATTACAGGCTGCTCCTAGCTCGTTAGGGTTATTTATAACACTTATTTTAGTATTACCGGTAGCCCCGCAGTAAAGCTTTCCGTTAATAGCCAATTGTAAAGCATTATTACCAACATTAGGAGGGGTCACCAAAAATTTAGAATCCGGTATTTGGTCTACAGGTAATGTAAGATCATATTGATATATAGACCCACCACCATCTCCTATAGTGAGATAAAGACGATTACTATCAGGTGAAAACTCCAAACCATAAGTTCCTGAAATATTAATAGTTACCGGATCCGAGACTATTCCCGTAGCCGTATCAAAATCATATAATTCGGTTCCAGCAAACATACCATATGCAATGGCGCTACCCAATTTTTTTCCGTTGGGCGAAGCTTTTAAATAGCCAATGGTAGTGGCACCTCCCTGATGTAAAACACCAATAGAACTTTCTATCGCCGTAGTATTTACCCCTGAAGCAGTAACCAGGTAAGCTAAGAATTTTTTACTGTTCGCACGGTGCGCAATAACCCAAATATCCAGATTGTTTTCATGATAGACGGCTGTAAGTTTTTCTGTAACAGGCGAATGTAACAGCATGTTTTTTTCAGCCATTACTACTCCTCCCAATCCTCCATCAAGGGTCATATCCACCAAAGAATAGCTCAATCCCTCAGATTGTCCCTCATTATCTACTGCAAAAACATAATATTTAGTAGCATCTCCAGGTTTTGGAATTATTATAGCCGATTGTGTACTACTATCATCTCCCAGTAAACCAGTACCATCTTGCATTTCCATATGGCTGGCATTATAAATAACCATCCCATTGGTATAAAACAATAAATTCCCAGCACTATCCGAAATCGTAGCGCATCCTTCAGTCTGGGTTAACTGCCCATCGGTAAGGGTTACCGGAGCTCCTGTAATAAAATTTAAGCCTGCCTTAGCCCCAAAATACCAATTAGCACCCTCTTTTTGGGTATACCCTGAAAGTGCCGCTAAAAGTATAAATGTATATAGTATTTTCTTTAGCATATATTTTATTTTTCACAACAAATTTTAAAACCTTTAGTTTTTATAAAAACTATACAATTATTTCACATTCTTTTATAAAATCAAAAGAATTGTTTTTGGTATCCTTTAGGGGCAATAATTTCCCATTTTTCATCTTCAATTACCAATGGCGTTGGTATATAACACCAACATTTTAGCAAAAAAGAGTTTTCTCCAAAATGAGACCACTGTCCTTCTTCAAAATCAAAATAACCCAAATCAACAAAATTTAATTTGTTATTATATATAATAACCGTTTTACTAAAACTTGCATCGCTTTCGTCCTTGGCCGGAAGTTCCGACATAGGGTAAAATATTATATTGTTTTCCATAATAATGACAAATTAAATTTTGCTGATTTTTGATTAATAAGGCAGCAATTCAGATTACTGCCTTAGTTGTTTTTAGTTCTCTTTTGTACTAATATACACCCATCCGGTTTTTTCTTCGCCAGATCTAAGCTGTATAACATAATAATAAGTGCCAGACGGCAAATCGTCTCCATGTGTACCCTGACCAAAAAACTGATTCTTATAATTGTCTTTTTTATAAACCTCTTTTCCGTAACGATTAAAAACTTTAAGCGTTTTAACATCGAATGAAGAAAGGTCAAACCTATCATTCTTATCATCACCATTTGGAGAGATACCTCTTGGTATTATACAACCCATATATTTTAACTGTACTTCGCTTATACTTTGGCAGCCCTCTGCATTTGTAGCTACTACATATACTTTATCTGCATTAGCTGCCGGCATATAATTTTCTGTATCAGCGATAACATTTGTACTATTTAAAGCATCTCCTTCTGTTGGATAGAAATTCACCGTTATTCCTGCAGGTATTTGCGGAAGGATAGTTATTAAATTAAAAGGAGAACAACCTTCAACGATAAGTTCACCAGAAATTAGATCTACTTCTGTTACAACCGTATCAAAAGAAACGGAAGATGAACAACCTGTAGTTGTATTGGTTACCTCAGCAGAAATAGTCTGTCCGGCAGTTGTAAAACTTTCAGGCTGACTGATAGCACTCGTCATTGCTTCATCAGAATAATATGCAATAGTAAAACCTTCAGGATTTTGACCATTCAATATAGCAGTATCCTGATTCTTTAAATTGAATACAGAAATACCCTCTAAATTGCCACACTGCTCAATATTTGCAGGTGTTGTTACTACCGGTAATGGATTTACTACAAGAGTTAAAGGTAATACGGTAGTACATCCGGTCTCAGAACTTGTTACTACTGTATAAATAGTTTGTCCGGCAGTAGTAAAGTTTTCAAGATCTGTAATAGGATTATTTGCCAAACGATCTGCATCAGTTGTAAAATAAGCCAACGAGAATATATCAGTATCCTGTCCATCAATAATTGTTGTACTAAACGACGACAAGTTAAAAACAGCATTACCGTTTTCATCCGCACATTGAGTCAAAAATTCGGCAGCAGGCGATACTGCTTTTGGCCCTTCGATAACAACTACCTCTGTTGTGGCTACCTGTACCGCTCCATTACTGGTAATATATGCGGTCACAGTATATGTTCCTGGTCCACTAAATGCATGCACAGGTTGGTTAGAAATATTAGCTGCTCCACTGGCCGAATCTCCAAAATCCCAGCTTATAGAAGTGATACCCGGAATACGAACTGTTGTAAAGGTTACGTCCTGATTTGGACAGTTTCCTTCAGATTCAATACCCGATTCAAAATATGTAGATGTAAAATTAGGAATTCCCAAATAAGTCACTACGCCCAAAAGTACTGCTGCTGGCTGAAAACCAGCGGCTGTGCCTTTATTATTTGGGAAATTAATAGCATGAACATTTTCATTAAAAAGCATTCCATTAGGCATGTAAATTTTACCATCCGGTGCTAATTGAAGTGATCCTAACGTGTAGAGAGATCCTGATAAATCTACAATAGGAGTCCTTGAACTTTGAATTGCAGCAGCATCTCCTGCATGCAGGTCAAATTGCTGTAACTTTCCATCAATAAATAGAAACCCCATATAGGTAGTTTCGGTCATATATACGTACTGGCTATTTGGTGAAAACTCAACTCCATATACCATACCTGCGGTTTCTGAAGCCGTATAAAAAACTCTATTGGTAATTTCTCCTGTTTCATTATTAAAATCAAAAACCTCTACTCCTCTCTCTTCTCCCATGAATAAACCACACACGGCCGAAGCTAAATGTTTACCATCAGGCGAAGCTTTTAATTGTCCCAATACATAGTTCGACCATTTTGGATATTCAAACCCTATAGAGCTTGTTATCGGTGTAGATGAAACACCATTTTCTGTTACAAGGTGAGCTACAAAATTGTTATTATCTATTTCGTGTGCAATAACCCATATATCTTTACCATTAGCATGGTAAACAGAAGTAATTTTCTCGCTAGAAGTAACATTTAATGATACATCTCTCTGTATTACTGCGCCAAAACCATCATTCAAACTCATATCAATTACATTATAAGTAAGCCTGAAATTTTCTTTATCACTTGTCGCAAATAAATAATAAATGGTTTCACTTCCAGGTTTTGGAATAACAACTCCTGCCTGGCTCTGACTAGTACCTAACCCTTCAAGACTTGCACCATTTTGCATTACATTATGAGATCTATCCCATATAGTTAGGCTTGCAGCGTAGAACAATAGTTCTCCTTCGGGACTGGAAATAGCCGTTGTTCCCTCAAGACCAGTCGATTGACTTCCCTGAAATGGAACTGGGCTGCCTGTCTCAAAAGATAATCCCCCATAAGCTCCAAAACACCAGTTATAAGCCTGTTTTTCTTTCCAAAGTTTTTTTTGCTGTGCCTGTATAGTACAAGGAATAAGCATTAGGAATACTATAAGTTGTACTACATATAGCATTTGTATATAATTTTTGTTCATGATATTTTACTATTTTTTAATAACCTTATACGTCCCGACATTTTTACCAGAAAAAGCCTTTACCATGTAAATTCCTTCACTTAGATCACTTACCAGTATCGTAGCTGAATCAGAATTAATTGATTGTTTTTTCACTAACTGACCGACGATATTGTATACTTCAATAGTATCTATTGTATTGTTCGATTCAATATTTAACATATCTGTTACCGGATTAGGATAAAGTATAGCTCTAGTGATCTCTGAATCATTAATACCAGAAGTAGTATCTGTAGTAAAAGTTTGAGGACCTACAACTGCACTGCCCTCCGTACATAACACTTTAACATATACATCGTATTCTTGATTATCATCCAATTCTGTTAGTGTAACTTCCGGTGTAGTATTTACAGTTACAACTGTACCTTCACTGGGTGTAAATCCTTTTGGCCCATATTCTAGCTCCCAAGAGGTAGATGTTCCTGTGTTTTCCCATGTTACTTTAGCAGTTGTATCGGTGATTTCAGTTACAATCAAGTTAAATGGTGCAGGACACTGGGGCATTTCTATAAAACTAACATCATCAATTAAAACTATGTTGAAACCAGGGTTACCTCCATTGCTGTTTACAGTAATCTTAAATCGGCCGATTATAGGGCCTGTAATAGCGAAATCGCTCAAATCTATACTGTATTCTGCCCAGTTATTGGTATAGCTTTCTATTCTTGCTGCTTCAATCCATTGTGTTCCATTATAAATTTCTGCAACTATATGCGCCTGTGCAGCATCAATACTATTTTTACTAAATAAGTAAAATTGAAATGCAGGATGCTGCAAAGCAGAAACATCTATTACCGGAGTGTATAAATATCCTGATTCATTATTGCTCATACCTGAAGTATTTAGCCATGCATATTGGGTTTCACCGCTTGCTGTATGATCACCTGCAGTTGAAGCTTCAAATTTGGCATCGTTTGTAAAATTCCAATAATCAACAACAAATAACTGAGCATTAAGAGGTAGAGGCTTGAATGACCAACATTCAGGTGTTTCATAATATTCTACAAAGGTTTCTGTATAGGGAGCTACAATAGGCACACAACGGGTTTCAAATTTAAACGGGCCTGTAATCACCTCTGAATCAACACCTAGACATGCCGATTTTACATAAAAATCGTATATTGTATTAGCTGTAAGACTACCAACCGGATAGGGATTACTCGAAGTTGTTAGCCATTCGTTTGTTGGTGTTATCCCTGTAGGTACTACTGCTACTTTCCATGATGAAGCTACACCCTGGTTTTTCCAGCTTAATTTAGCAGATTCATGAGTAATCCCATCAGCAAACAAGTTAACAGCTTCTAAACAAACTGATTTTTCGCGTATAATAAGATCGTCTACATGAAATCTGTATTTTATATCATCTACCACAACACCCTCATCTGTAACAAAAGCAAATCGTACACTTTCTCCAGTAATACCTTCCAAAGAAATTATCGACGTGTCATAAGCTGACCCTAAATTATCTTCAGCAGACCAGATTTTTAAAACATTCCAGTTAGTTCCGTTTTCAGTATACAACATATATACTTTATCATCGCTTCCCATTGTTGTCGTAGTTATAACATAAGTACTTATATTAACAGCTACCTTCACTTTAGCTTCAAATACACCATTAGATAAATCCATCAAAGGACTTAAAAGCCACGATTTTTTATTACCTCCATAAAAAGTAATACTTACTGATTGCGAATCTGTAAAACCACCATATTGGGATGAATATTGTGCATCAGGTGTTGCTTTCCAGTCACCCTCACCATATTCAGACGGTCCATTAGCAAGATCCCCTCCGGATGCTTCCGTCCAACATTTAGGTAATCCAGGGTTTTGAATACTATATTGTGGATAATCCGTTTGTCCATCAAATGATTCATGGTAATATGGTACATTTAATGAGCAATCTGTTGTTACATAATAAGGTGTCCATTCACCTACATTTCCATTACCACAATTAGATCTAATATAAATAGCATATAATGTACTTGCTTCTAAACCATTAAATGTATATGAATTGCTTATTCCTGTAAATTCTGCAGTGCCATCAAAATTATCACCATACTCTACATGAGCAGCATCCCATGTATTAACAGTATTAACGGCATCCCATGAAACTTGTGCACTTACATCTGTGATTACTCCTGTTGTAAAATTGGCAAGCGGTAAACACGTTGTTTTTTCTCTAAAAGAAACATCATCAATAAGGACATCATTATAAAAAGTCGCTTCATTTTCGATATTACCGGTTACAGTAAATCGTATTTGAGCTGTATCTGTAATATTAAAAGCAACAAGATCAATGCTGTAAAATTTCCAGCCATTCGTTATTGTAGCAACTGTAGCTGCTATTTGCCATGTAGTACCATTAGAAACTTCAACCAAAAGTTCATTGAACACATCATTATTGTTATTACCGCTAAAAGCATAAAACTCAATGGCCGGACTAGTTAATTCCGAAACATTTACTTTAGGTGATAACAGTACAGCCTTTTTTCCGGTCTTATTATAGCTACCGTCTACCCATGCATATTGAGTATATCCTTCAAAAACAGAATGGTCTCCTGCCTCCATAGCAGCATAATCTGCACCTATGCTAAACGTCCAATTGGTATCGCCGCTTCTTTCCCAGCAACCAGGTAAGTCTTTTTCCACAAAAGGAATTGTGTATGGAGCTGTAATTACTCCTGGACAAGAAACTGTAAATATTTTAGGTCCATAAAAAGAACTGTATCCACCTCCCGTACATTTAGATCGTACATAAGCACTGTACGTTTCGCCAGGCGTAACATTTACATCTTTTTGGCTTACCGCTGCCTCAATCCAATTGCTTTCAATAGGAATATCGCCATTTGTAACCTGCACTTCCCAAGCTGTTTCTGTACCAGCCGCATTCCAATCGAGATTAACCACATTAGGTGTTGTTTCAGTAACAACAATGTCTGTTGGTGCTATACATGCAGGTAAATTTTCAACTATAAATCTATCTAATAAAAACTTAAACATAGTGATAGTAGGCCATGGATTACCATCTGCAATTACACCAAGAGTAATATAATACTCTTTAGTTTCTTCGGCTGTAAAAGTTAAGTCAAAAGTTGTGTACGGAAAAGTAGTAGTAAAATTGGTTTTGTGTAAATAATTATCATAACCAAAAATATTAATATCTTTACTTTCATCAATATATATCCTCATCTCTCCTCCATTGTTATCTATATTATCAACCGAATAATCAAAAGATATCCGAATAGTTTGCCCTGCAGTTAATGCGATAGGAGAAGTTGATAAAAGACCATTCATCATTCCATGACTTTGCTGAGTCCCTACACGCAAGCATTGATTACCATACGATGCTTCACCTAATTGTTTAAAGAACGTTCCCGAGGAATTTGTCCATCCCTGTGGTAAAGGTGCCAGATCCTCAAAACTCTCTGCAATAATAGTCTGAGCCGTCATGTTCGTGCCTAAAGCACAAACGGCAAATAGCATACTGACTTTTTTTAAAGCCGCTAAATGTTTGAGTAAAAATTTCTTCATTTAATTTAAGTTTTAAGTTGTTAATAGCATTTTGATTATCGTAGTGAATAACCAAATGGTTTAGCAATATTAGACTTAAAAAAAAACGCGAAGAAAATAGATTTTGGAATAACGGGGACAGTATATGGAAATGTGGGGACATTCAATAATACCAAGGGTTAACAAACACATTATTTTAATTAATTATATAAAATAAAACTCGATTAAATGTTAAATTAAAGAAATTAATCCTGACAATATGCCAACTTTAAAATATATTCATGTAGTGTTTCTACATCAATTCCCATCTTTTTAGCAATTCTTTGCTTACGTTTTTTTGAAGCTTCAAGCGTGATATTAAAAATTGTACTTATTTCTTTTAATCCCAATTTCATATGCATATACGATATAAAGCGTAAATCCGTAGGATTAAGTTGTGGATAATCCATTTGTAAAACTTTTAAAAAACCTGGATTTGCCTCTTCAAAATAGTTGATAAAATCTTGCCATTCGGAGTCTGCATCGAGATGATTTCTGAGCGTAGTAATATGATGTGAAATTTCATCATTTTCATTAATTTCAGGAATTTTATTCAACGATTTAATTACCTCTTCAATAAGTTTATCTCTTCCTGAAAAGTATAAAGCTTTAGCACTGATTTTTCTGTTTTTTTCAGCAGCACTAATTTTAAGGCTTTCCAGTTCCATATCTAAAATCTTTTGTTGATTTTCATAAATAACGTTTTCCCTTTTATTTTTTAAAATCATAGTTTTAAGATATTTATAAATAAAATAAAATATTATCAAGCTTAAAAACAGACTCACAAAAAATAATTTTCGCTCCGATTTTTGTTTTTCTATATTAAATTTCGTTTCACTCTTATATCCCTGTATTTTTAGTTTTACTTTATTCATTTCAAAAAGATTTCTTTTTATCGATGAAGAAATCGAATCATTCATCATTATTAATGAATCTTTATATTTAAATGCCAATGTAAAGTCTTTTTTTCTTAAATATAATGTTGAAAGTTTATCATATAACTCCATACGTTCATGTAGTTCTGTAGTATTTTCCAATGCCATTTTTGCAAACGAAATTGCACGTTCTGGGTTGTCTAATCGGGTATATAGCCTTGAAAGCAACGCAGCCACACAGACGAAGCATGTTTTTTCTTTTTTATCATTTGTCATCATGAATAACTCATCCATAATGTTTTTAGCTTCATCTAAGCGTCCTTCTAATAAAAGTGTTTCCGCATAGTTTATTTTCCAAGCCAATTCAAATTGATCCGATTTAGGGAATTTCTTTGTTTCTAATAAATATTTCCTGGCCTCTTTATAGTTACCCAATCTATTATATAAATCTGAAATATTTATTGCCAGTAAAACGGCATACTTTGAATCTTTTTTCATTGCATTTAAATATGCAGGTATGCAATATTCTAAAGCCATATCATAGTCCTTTTCATAAGCATATAATAATGCTATGTTATTAATTATGGTAAATGTAAACTCCTTATAATAAGCTTCCGATTGTTTGTTGGCTATATTCAATGCTTCAGTATAATAGTGTAATGCATCACCAAAATTAGTCACATCAGAATAAACTCCGGCAATGTTAAATTTAGCATACACATCATATCTATAAAAGTGTTCTTTTTCAGCAATAAATTCTGCTTTCACAAAATTTTCCAGTGCTTTAGAATAATTACCACTATTCATCGCTTTTAGTCCTTCATTGTAAAAATAGATACACTGCTTAAGATTTTCATCTTTTAAAGTGCTAGCAATACCGCAAAAAGGCAAAAGTAAATGCAGAAAAAAACAGATAAATAATTTTTTTGATATAAGAGGTTTATCCATTAGAGTTAAAATTAAGGAAGTGATGTTATGGGATTAATTTGTATGAAGAATCGTTGTAAGAACTTTAATGTCTAAAAATTAAAAAGGAGTATGTAGAATATTAGAAATTGTACGTCAATTTCTTTAGAAGTAATCAAAAACTTATTGTATTGCAATATGTTTTTAACATAATATCAAATATATAAAAAATTACAACAGAGCAAACTATTTTGGATATTTATAAAACAACACTGTACATTAACTTTAAATTCTTACAAATTTTACTTTTCAGATATTATGGATTTAAACCTGCCCTATTTAGCCTAGATGAAATCAGTAAAATACTATTTAGTCTTTTTAGCATTAATATTTTTTCGTATGAAAACAACGATGACTCATCTCCTATACCTACTAAAAATGAATCTGGTGTTGTAATATCGTTTGATGATGATTATGTAGACAACTGGGAAGAAACTCAACATTTATTAGAACAATACAATTGGAAAGCTACTTTTTTCATAACCAAGTTTCATTTGTTAAGTAACGAGAAAATCCAAAAGCTACAAACATTAAAAAGCTATGGGCACGAAATCGGTGCCCATGGGCAGAATCATTTAAAAGCAACAGATTTTATTTCTAATAATGGAGCAAACACATATTTAGAACAGGAAATACACCCAATGATCAATTTAATGGATTCTAATTCTTTACATGCCTCTTCTTTTGCTTATCCCTATGGCGCCCGCAATAACACAACTGATAATTTATTATTAAACGAATATAAAATATTAAGAGGAACTACTTATGGAAGACTTGGCCCGTCGAGTCATAATTGCTATTACAGCCGTCAAAGAGTTGTATATGGCTTAGGCCTGGACAATAGCTATGCTCATTTTAGCATATCCTATTTTCTATCTCTTTTAGAATACGCAAAGGAAAATAATAAAATCGTGATTTTTTATGCTCACAAACCTGTTGAAACTGCTCACGCAGATTATGAAACAGAGTACCAAACCTTAATTGAGATATGTAGATATACACAATTAAACAACATGAAGTTTTACACAATATCGGAACTTTCGGATCTTTAACCAAACAGAATATTTATTAAATAAATCTAAAAGGTTTTTATCGAATCGTTTCAGAACCGTAATTAATTATAAATTTACTTATTATTAATAAAACATAAGTAAATGAAGCAGGCAACACCATTTTACACAAAACTGGCGCATATACTAATTAGTATAATCTGCTTATTTTACCTCGCAATTATTGGCGAGACAGTACTAGCTCCGCTATTGTTTGCATTACTGTTTGCTCTTTTACTTCTTCCTTTTGCCGATTTTTTAGAAAACCGATGGAAAATTCCGCGCTCACTCTCTTCCTTATTGGTATTGCTTACCCTCATTATTGTAATCTCAGGAACCTTCGTTTTATTGCTAAGCCAGCTTAGCGAACTTACAAATGACCTTCCTGCCTTTAAAAACCAAATTTTAGTTGCTTCAACAGAAATCCAGACATGGATATACAATACTTTTCACATTAACAGCAAGGACCAGATGGGTTATCTGGACACTGCTACATCAGAGCTTTTAAGCAAAGGAACAGGTCTTTTAGGCAGCACACTCCTATCTGTATCCTCTACTATCCTATTCCTTGTTTTTATATTCTTATACACCTTTTTCATACTGCTTCACAGACGATTACTTTTAAAATTTGTTGTATCCCTTTTTAAAGATGAACATACTGTGATTGTACATGATGTTGTAGCACAGATACAGTATATCGTAAAAAAATACATTACCGGTATCTTTTTACAAATGCTAATTGTTTCAACATTAGCCTGTATTGCATTTGAGATCATCGGGATTAAATATGCCTTTTTACTGGGGATAATTACCGGAACTTTTAATGTGATTCCTTACATAGGAATACTAACTGCACTACTGATGGCGCTACTTATTACTTTTGCTACTATGGGAAGCACCGAGGTTCTTTTCGTACTGATCTCAGGAATTGTTATCCATATTATTGATGGAAACTACATTATGCCAAAGATAGTAGGCTCTAAGGTTAAGATAAATACACTTGTAGCACTTCTTGGATTGGTTATAGGTGAAATGGTATGGGGTATTAAAGGAATGTTCTTATCGATCCCTGTTATTGCCATTGTAAAAGTAATTTTCGACAGGGTAGACGGGCTTAAGTCCTGGGGGATGGTATTAGGCGAAGAACATACTCCTGAAATCGTTCCTTTAACTCCCGAAGAGCTTAAAGAGGATTCATAATATCAAAAAGGCTTTAATCGTATTGATTAAAGCCTTTTTTAGGTTGCAGAGAGGAAGGGATTCGAACCCTCGATGCCCTTTTGGAGCATACACACTTTCCAGGCGTGCGCCTTCGACCACTCGGCCACCTCTCTAAATTATTACGCGGGCAAAAGTAGGATTTAAAAATGGATTTAAAAAACTTAATTATGACAATTCCCCGCGCTGTGAAGTCTCAAAAAGAGTTTTAAAATCGGCATTTGGCGTGTTCTTACCTAACAGATACATCATTTTTGTTATGGCCGCTTCTGTTGTAATATCGGCACCCGATATTACCCCTATTTCCTTAAGCATTGTGCTGGTTTCATAATGTCCCATATTAACACTGCCTCCCGAACATTGGGTTACATTAACAATATGTAATCCGTTGTCTATTGATTTCTTAAGGATATTTATAAACCAGTTCTCAGATGGAGCATTCCCTGATCCGTAAGTTTCCAGCACCATTCCTCTTAATCCGGGAATGGCAACGATGGCAGATAAAGTTCTTTCGTTGATACCTGGAAACATCTTAACAATAACTACGTTATCGTCCATTTCCTTACTAACTAATAACTCCTGTCCTTTAGTTTGTGGTAACAATAAATCATTACTCACCCTTAAATGCACACCAGATTCCACCAAAGAAGGGTAATTAGGCGATGTAAAAGCATTAAAGTGCTCTGCGCTTATTTTGGTAGTACGGTTGCCTCTGTATAGCTTATATTCAAAATAAAGACATACTTCCTGTATAACAGGCAAACCTTTATGCTTAAGTGAGGCTATTTGGATAGCTGTGATAAGATTTTCTTTGGCATCGGTGCGTAAATCTCCAATAGGCAATTGCGAACCTGTAAACACCACCGGCTTTTCGAGATTGTCAAGCATGAAACTTAAAGCCGATGCCGAATATGACATAGTATCCGATCCATGAAGGATCACAAAACCATCAAAATTATTATAATTTTCTTCAACAATGGCTGCTATCTTAACCCATTCTACAGCATTCATGTTGGATGAATCTATAGGTGTTTCGAAAGAAACCGTTTCTATAATACAATCCAGTTGTTTTAATTCGGGTATGCGCTGAAGCAGCTTTTTAAAATCAAAAACCTTTAAAGCTCCTGTTTCAAAATCCTTTATCATACCTATAGTACCACCGGTATATATCAATAAAATGCTTGGCTTAGATTGCATTTTGGTATTTCATTTTATTAACCACCGGGTTGGCATACATTGCAAGAAATCCATCTCTAACAATTTTGTTTTCTATATCAATGCGCATTTCCAGTCTTCTTTCAAAAAGAAGTTTTTCTTTTTCGGTATAGTTGTTTGCAAACTGATTTGTTTCATACAACAAATCGTAAGCAATATAATTTGTAGGCCATAGCTTATAGCTGTTCAAAATAGAATCATCTATTACCTGAGCTAATGCCTGTATTTGTTTGTTTTGATTTTCCTGACCCTCAGCAATCTTGTCCAGCTCTGTATCCAATACATCGCCAACCTGAATGTGGATTCTTTTCTTCTGACCCATGATCCCACTAATAAGTGTCATGAAATCTTCATTCTTTTCTTTTATATATACCTCATCGTTAGCTTCTGCCATAAGCTGCGGCATTTTAAGCACATCGGTAGGATCATACTCATACGAAATAGAAACGGGTACAATTTTTATCTTCTTGAAGAAATCCATCAGGTTTTCTTCTTCAGATGCCATTGCAAGCATTTTAAGTACTCCTTGTTGCGTAGTATCGTTACCATCTTTTGTACGTCCTTCGCGTTGAGCAATCCATACAGATCTATTCTCACGGGAAAGTAGCTGACAGATATATTCTGACATTAACTTAGAGCTATGCAACAACTCTCTAGGTGAAAGACCACGCTGTACCAGGAAATTCCTGTTTAAGCGTGACAATGTATGCAGAAAGGCTTTCTGAACAAGATTATCACCAATGGCCGATGCTGTCATGACAAGGCCATGATCGTACAAAGACACATTGATTAATGATGTATCCAGAATAATATCCCTGTGATTGGAAATATAAAGATAAGGAGTGTGTTTGTCCAGTTTTTCAAAACCAGAGGTGGTAAGCCCATCAGAACTTTTTTCAAGTACTTTTTGTACCGCCGGATAAATAAAATTAACCTGGAAATCTCGCTTAGAATGTGTTTTCTTAAGCTGTTCTGCCCAGACAGACTCTTCTACATCCGGGAATGCGAAGCTCATGAGCGCCTTCATCATAGGGTGCTGCACTACACTACATATGGCCTCGTTGACTTCACTGTCATAAAAAGGCCGTATATGATCAAATTTCGACATGTACTTCTTTAAGGTTAAAACAATTCACAAATGAACAAAAAATTTATGAATTTATATGACATTCTTTGTTAAATACCGTAAACACTTTTGGAATTTTGAGTCGTTATTCTGGCAATTTCTTCAACAGGAAGTCCATAAATAGCCGAAAGTTTTTCTGCAACCAAAAGCGTATAGCTACTTTCATTTCTTTTTCCTCTGTGTGGCACAGGTGCCAAATAAGGCGAATCGGTCTCTAACACTATGTGTTTAAGATCTATATCCACAAGAAACTGATCAATCTTACCATTTTTAAATGTAGCTACTCCTCCTATTCCCAATTTCATATTATAAGAGATTGCTTTTTGAGCCTGATCGAAATCTCCGGTAAAACAATGAAATATTCCGAACAAATCTTCGCCTTTTTCACTTTCTAAAACTTCAAAAACCTCATCAAAAGCATCACGGCAGTGAATATTTATAGGCAATTTATACTTTTTAGCCAGCTGAATTTGATATTTAAACGCATATTGCTGTTCTGCAAGGCGGGTTTTATCCCAAAAAAGGTCGATCCCTATCTCTCCTACGGCAGCAAATTTTCGGTTAGCCAATTGTTCTTCTACGTGAGCCAGTTCTTCTTTATAATTTTCTTTCACATACGTTGGATGCAATCCCATCATAAGAAAAACGTTCTCCGGATATTGAGCTTGTAGTTCATACATCTGATTTGTATAGGATGAATCTATTGACGGAACAAAAAGTCGTGTTACACCGGCATCAAAGGCACGCTGTATCATGGCATCTCTGTCTTCGCTAAACTCTTCGCTGTATAAATGGGTATGTGTATCGGTAAAGGTCATTATGTGTATTTTGGTCCGCAAAATTACAAAGTTCCCTTGTCTTTAGATAATTATATTATAATTTAAAGTATTTTTGATTAAAAGCAAACCCCCTGAAATGGAAAATCTCTACGACACCTTAAAGCAAAAAGGCTATACGCGTATAAAATTTAAAATATCCAAAACCCAACATCTATTAATAAAGGCTAAAATAAACGGTATTGTTGGCTGTTTTATTCTCGATACCGGAGCTTCAAACAGTTGTGTTGGTTTTGATGGTATTAAGCATTTTGAACTCTCTGCATCCGACTCCGACACTAAAGCTGCAGGCGCAGGCGCTACAGGCATGCTTACCCAAACTTCATTAAAAAATAAACTAAAAGTGGGACGTTGGACAAGCAAAAATTTTGGATTGGTAATATTTGATATGTCTCATGTTAACGAGGCCCTTTTACAGTACAAAGCCAAACCCGTACATGGTATTATTGGCGCCGATATCCTTATGAAAGGAAAAGCAGTTATAGATTATTACAATCACTGCGTGTATCTTAAATAAAACACTCATTATCAATTTTTTGTAAGATTTTTTCATATTTTAGCGTGACCTAATCACCTTATTAACTATGAAAAAAATATTACTCCTTTTATTATTCCCGTTTATATGTAATGCTCAGTTAGGTTTAGACCCCATCCCTCCTTATACTATTTGCGAACCAGATACAGAGGGGTTTGCTGTATTTGACTTAAATAGCCATATCGAAGAAATATTAAGTCCTGAAAATTACAATTGGGAATTTTATTTAGACCCGGCAGCAATAGATGCTGGCACAAGTATTTCTGAGTCTGGACTGTACACGAATATCACCGCATATCAGCAAACAATATATGTTGTAGTAACAAACCCGGAAAGTGATACTTCTCAAACTATGCCTTTTAATCTTGTTGTAGCAAATGCTCCGAGTAGTCATACTCTTTCTCCAGTAGTACAGTGTGATTATGATCAATTTAATGATGGAATCTCAATTTTTGACCTAACCGTTATAAATGACCAGGCAAAAGGCATCTGCGCAGAATGCATTGTTTCATTCTACACAACTAATAATGACGTTGAAATTGACAACCCTGAAAATTTTAACAACACATCAAATCCACAAATTTTACATGTTCTGGTAACCTCCCTAGGACCAGAAGGATGTGCTTCTTGGACAACCTTAACATTGGAAGTATTACTTCGTCCTAATACAAATCCATTGCAACCATTAATCACTATAGACACAGACAACAACCCAACAGATGGTAAAACTGAAATAGACCTTACTATACTGGGAACAAGCATATCAGATGATTATGATCCCCAATATTACCATCTTCATTTTTTCACCTCAGATAATAATATGCCTATAACAGACCCTACATCTTATACGGCATCAAATGGCGAAACCTTGTATTATATTCTAGATAGTATAACAACCACCTGTACATCATCTGGCAATATTGAAATCATAATTTTACCTCAAGATTATGAAACACCTCCACCAATCGGAGTTACAGAACAAACATTTAGCGAAGGTGAAACACTGGCAGATATCGAACTTGAGGGAGAAGATATTCAATGGTATGATAACCCAGGTGAAGAAACCGATTTTATTTTTACACCAAAAAACGGAGAGCTGCCATTACCGCTCACAACACTTCTTGTTAACGGAACAACCTATTATGCTTCTCAAACTATTTATGGCATTGAGAGCACTAACCGTTTAGCAGTTACAGTACTTAAAACTTTGGGAATAAATGACAACCAATTTACAGGCATGACATATTATCCAAACCCCATAAAAGATGTTTTAACAATAGTAAATAACAATGACATTGAAACTGTAAACATTGTAAATATGCTAGGACAAACCATCCTTAATAAACAAATAAATAATAGTACCGCACAAATGGATTTGTCTTCATTACAAAGCGGTGTATATATCGTAAATATTACATCAGGCGGTAAAAACAAAACAATAAAGGTTATTAAAGAATAACATAAATATTTCACAAAAAAATCCTGCTCCAAACGAGCAGGGTTTTTTCTATACGCAACCATTTTCATTTTTTCGCATCTTATTGATAAGCCCCCTAAATCATGAGAAAAATTATTCAATCCATATTTGGTTCAAACAGCATTGCTGTCCATTTTACTATTAAAAAACCAGAAAACCTTAGCTCTAAAGACATTATCGGGAATGGATTTGCATCTTTCGATCTTACGGTAAACAACGAAGTTGTACTTGAAGGTATGAATGTAGCAGAATATACCGTTAATTATTTTGAATCTGAAAAAGAAGCTAGATTAAACATTGGCTCTTTTGAAAATCCGGAACGATATTATAACATGAACCCTCTTACCGAAGAAGTTTTTGTTAGAGTAAGCTCTAAAAATAGTCCTCCCTTATACGCGGTAGATTCATTTACAATAACAGTAATCACTGTCGAAAAAAACATACATGAATTTGTGTTCTAAGCACTAACAATTATATATTAACCTTACCTGAGTAGTGATGTGCTATATTTCCAAGCTTTTTTAATGCTTTTTCAACCTTTTCGCTCCAAACAGTGCTACAACTTATTCTTATATAATTTGTGTATTCCCCTGTATTAGAAAATAATGATCCGGGTGCCACATCTATATTTTGCTGCCATGCAGCTTTTTGAAAAACGACAGTATCAATACTACTATCCAGTTCTATCCATAAAACCAAGCCTCCTTGTGGACGGCTTATTCTTGTTCCTTTAGGAAAACACTCCTCAATTGCTTTTATCGTTAACAATACCAACCTATGTAATTCCGGCCTCAATTTACGCAAATGACGGTCGTATGCTCCTGTGCTTAAAAGGGTAAGCATAGACAGCTGCACAATACTTGCAGTTGCTATATTAGTCACCGCTTTTAAATTTAAAACATCATTTTTAAACCTACCCGGAGCACACCATCCAATTCTTAAACCGGGCGCCAATGATTTTGAAAAAGACGAACACAGCATTACCCATCCTTCGGTATCATACGTTTTAATGTTAGAAGGTCTTATTGTACCATAATGTAAATCTCCATAAATATCATCATCAATAATTGGCACTTTCATTCGGTTTGCAAATACCGCTATAGCTTGTTTTTTTTCATCCGCAAGCATTACCCCTCCCGGATTACTAAAATTCGACATAAGTACACAAGCCGCTATTTTTTGCGTAGAGCACACTAACTCCATTTGCTCAATACTAACTCCTGATTCTGTATCACTTGTTAACTCAACAACTTTTAAGTCAAGACTTTCTATCGTTTGTAATACTCCAAAATAAATTGGCATTTCTACCATTATTGTATCACCCATTTTAGTTACCGCACGCAAGCACAAATTAACCGCCTCTAATGCACCATTTGTAATGATGACATCATCCGCAGTAATTTTTCCATTCCATTTAAAAGATCGTTTTGCAATTTCCTGTCGCAACAGTACATTCCCAACTGCTTGCTCATATTGAAGATGCATCCCTGTCAGATCTCTGGATGCCAGTTGTAAACTTCTACGGATAGCGTTAAAAGGCAATAAATTAGTATCCAATACCGCTCCAAAAAACGACACATTATCTTTATTTGTGCTATTTGGATTAATTACTTTTTTTAAAGACTGCGTAATTGTAACTTCATTTGCCTCTTGCGAATTTTTGATATTCTGAGGTAACGAAGATGTAGATGTAGATTTTCGTAATACAATGTATGATGATCGTTCTTTTCCTTCGATCAATCCTTTATCTATAAGTAAAATAAAAGCCTTAAGTACAGTGCCAATACTTGCATTATATTGTTGATGCACACTTCGTAATGAAGGTAGTTTTTCCCCTATCTGATAAGTTCCATTATTAATTAATTCTTCTAACCTGTCTGCAATTGTAATATATTGAAAAGCCTTCATCTGTTACAGTAAAATATTCATTTTTTGTATCTGTTATGCTTTTCCAAAGGTATGTATTTTTGTTAGTGTACAATAAAAATTATAACTATGAAAAAAATTGGATTAGTAGGAGGCATAAGCTGGACATCAACAGTAGATTATTATCGTCATATAAATGAGGGGATAAATCAAGGACTGGGTGGGTTAAATTTTGCTGAGTGTATTATTTATTCCGTCAATTTTAATGAATTTCAAGAGAGCAATGCTAATTATGATTGGGACAGAACATATGACCTACTCCTTAAAGCGACCGAGAACCTTATTAAGGCAGGGGCTGAAGCTATTGTGCTTTGCGCAAATACAGCCCATATAGTAGCTGATCGAATTGCCGAAAAGATTCAGCTACCTCTTATTCATATCACAACAGCAACTGCCAACGCTATTAACGAACAAAAGCTAAAAAAAGTAGGACTCTTAGGAACTATTTATACTATGGAACTGGATTTCTACAAAAACAAGCTAGAAGATCATGGTATTGAAACCATTATACCTGAAAATCAATCAGACAGGGATTTTATTGAAGAAACATTATTACACGAATTAGGTCGTGGCATTTTGAACCCTGCTAGCAAAGAGAAGTATATCGTAATTATTAATAAGCTAATTAAAAATGGCGCCGAAGGTATTATTTTGGGCTGTACAGAAATACCTTTACTAATACACCAGGAAGATGTTTCAGTGCCTGTGTTTGATACGACAAAGATACACTCTATGGCAGCCGTTAAATTTGCATTATCATAAATTAAAAAAGCCTGCTCAATGAGCAGGCTTTTTATATATGTAATCGGTGCTTTATTAAAGTTCCAGTGCTTTTTTAGGATTGTTGTCCATAAGTAGTTCTGTAGGGTTTTCAAGTCCTTCTTTAACCGCTACAAGGAAACCAACAGACTCACGTCCGTCGATGATTCTGTGGTCGTAAGAAAGTGCCACATACATCATTGGGTGTATCTCCACTTTACCATTTACAGCGATAGGACGCTCAATAATATTGTGCATTCCAAGGATACCAGACTGTGGAGGGTTAATGATAGGCGTAGAAAGCATACTGCCAAATACACCACCATTAGTAATTGTAAAAGTACCACCTGTCATATCATCAACAGTAATTTGTCCGTCACGTGCACGTAATGCAAGACGTTTAATTTCTGCTTCGATACCACGGAAAGAAAGTGTTTCTGCATTTCTTACTACCGGTACCATAAGACCTTTAGGTCCCGATACAGCAATAGACACATCTACAAAGTCGTAAGAAACTTTATAATCGCCATCCATCATAGAGTTAACATCTGGGAAAAGCTGTAATGCTCTTACAACTGCCTTTGTAAAGAAAGACATAAACCCAAGGCCTAAACCTCCGTGTTTCGCTTTAAAAGCATCTTTATACTCATTACGAAGCATATTGATAGGCGTCATGTTTACTTCGTTAAACGTAGTAAGCATAGCTGTTTCATTTTTAGCTGCAACCAAACGCTCTGCAACCTTCCTGCGTAGCATAGAAAGTTTTTGGCGCTCAGAGCCACGGGTACCTCCTGTTGGAGTTCCCATAGATGGCACTGCATTTACAGCATCATCTTTAGTTATTCTTCCACCTTTTCCAGTTCCGGAAAAAGCTTCAGGGCTAATGTTTTTCTCGTCTAATATTTTCTTAGCAGCCGGAGATGGTGTTCCCGACGCATAGCTTGCAGGGGCAGCAGCTTTAGGCTCCTCCTTTTTAGGTTCTTCTTTCTTCACTTCAGCCTTAGGAGCTTCAGCTTTTTCCTCTTTTGCAGGAGCAGCAGCACCATCCGGTTTAGCAGCATCAGTATCGATAAGGCAAACTACCTGACCTACTTTTACAGCATCGCCTTCTTCGGCTTTAAGTGTAATAATACCAGCAGCTTCTGCAGGAAGCTCAAGGGTTGCTTTATCCGAATCAACTTCAGCAATAGCTTGGTCTTTCTCTACATAATCCCCATCTTTTACCAGCCATGTTGCAATTTCAACTTCTGTAATCGATTCCCCTGGTGAAGGAACTTTCATTTCTAAAATCATGTCAGTATAATTTTATTTGTGTTTTTATCTTTTCGAAAAATCAAAAATACGATATTAATTAAATAAGTCCTTGTTAAAAACCATTGCAATAGCAGCTGCATGACGTTTTTTAGAACGTGTGTAACTACCTGCTGCCGGTGCACTGTATGCTTTTAATGCAGCCAATCTTAATTTTACTTCAGTAAAGTTCATTAACATATAACCGTAAGCACCCATGTTTCTTGGTTCTTCCTGTGCCCATACATAATCGTCGGCATTAGGATATTTAGCAATAACTTCTTTAAGCTGATCTATAGGCAGAGGGAATAATTGTTCTATTCTCACAAAAGCAACATCGTCTCTCTTAAGGTTTTCTCTTTCTGCAATAAGGTCGTAATAGAATTTACCGGTAACAAATACAAGCGTTTTAATTTTCTTAGCATCTGCTGCAGGATCATCCAATACTTCCTGGAACGTTCCGTTTGCAAACTCATCAACCGTAGAAACTACAAGCGGATGACGCAGTAAGCTCTTAGGTGTAAACACGATAAGTGGCTTACGGAAAGTTGTTTTCATTTGTCTTCTTAACAAGTGGAAGAAGTTAGCCGGCGTTGTACAGTCGGCCACAAACATATTGTGGTTAGCACAAAGCTGTAAATAACGTTCCATACGGGCAGATGAATGTTCTGCTCCCTGGCCTTCATAACCGTGAGGTAATAACATTACAAGACCGTTCTGGTTATTCCATTTGTCTTCTGCTGCCGAGATATACTGGTCAAGCATAATTTGAGCTCCGTTAGAGAAATCTCCAAACTGTGCTTCCCAAATCGTTAATGTTTTTGGACTTGCAAGTGCATAACCGTAGTCAAACCCTACAACACCATATTCAGATAATAGTGAGTTATATATGTGGAATTTACCTCTTTGGTCTTTCAACATATTAAGCAATACTACCTCTTCTTCCGATTCTTCTACTTTTACAACAGCATGACGGTGAGAGAAAGTTCCTCTTTCCACATCCTGTCCGGACATACGTACATCAAAACCTTCGGTAAGAAGTGAACCGTAAGCAAGTAACTCAGCCATTGCCCAGTCCAGCTTATCAGTTTCAAAATACATTGTTTTCCTATCGTTGATAAGCTTTTGTATTTTGTTTATGAATTTTTTGTCTGACGGAAGCTCTGTTATAACTTTTGCAATATCAGTAAGTATTTCTTTAGAGAAAGCCGTATTTACTTTTTGAAGCATTTGTTCAGCTTCAGCCTGCTCATAACCTTCCCATTCATTTTGCATGAACGGTGTAATTATGGTAAGTTCTTTTTTTCTTGAAGCCTCAAGGTTTTCTTCTAGTACTTCTTTATATTCTTTTTCAAGCGTACCCACATATTTGTCATCTATAATACCGGCAGCAATAAGCTTTTCGGCATAAATGTCTCTTGGGTTTTTATGCTTAGCAATAGCTTTGTATAATTTAGGCTGTGTAAAACGAGGCTCATCACCTTCGTTATGTCCATACTTCCTGTATCCTAGTAAATCTATAAATACATCGCTACCAAATTCCATTCTGTAATCCAGTGCGAATAACATCGCGTGTACTACCGCTTCTGCATCATCAGCATTAACGTGAAGTACCGGAGACAATGTAACTTTAGCTACATCTGTACAATATGTAGATGTACGGGCGTCTAAATAGTTAGTTGTAAACCCTACCTGGTTATTTACCACAAGGTGAATAGTACCACCTGTTTTATAACCATCAAGGTTGGCCATCTGTACAATTTCATATACAATCCCCTGTCCTGCTATAGCGGCATCGCCGTGTAGTGCAATAGGAAGTACTTTAGAGAAATTATCCGGAAAATGCCTGTCTTGTTTTGCTCTTGCAATACCTTCTATAACAGCACCTACAGTTTCAAGGTGCGAAGGGTTTGGAGCAAGGTTTATATTTATTTGTTTACCATTCCTTGTTTTTTTATCTGCCGTAAGGCCAAGGTGGTATTTTACGTCGCCATCAAAAAGGGCATCATCATCATAATCTTTACCGTCAAACTCACTGAAGATATCCGATGTAGATTTACCAAAAACGTTAGCAAGCACGTTAAGACGACCCCTATGAGCCATCCCCATAACAAACTGCTCTACTCCTTTATCGGCTGCAGCTTCAATAAGTGCGTCCAATGCCGGTATAAGCGATTCTCCACCTTCAAGTGAAAAACGTTTTTGTCCTACATATTTTGTATGAAGGAAATTTTCAAAAGAAACAGCCTCGTTTAATTTCCCAAGGATGTTCTTTTTTTCATCCGCCGAAAAATTTGGCTGATTATTATTCTTTGTAATTCTGTTTTGTATCCACTTCCTTACTTCCGGATCACGAATGTACATATACTCAATACCAATATGCTGGCAGTATACCATTCTTAAATGATCTACAATTTGTTTTAAAGTAGCATTTTGAAGACCGATTTCTTTTCCGGCATCAAAAACCGTATCAAGATCGGCATCGGAAAGGCCAAAAGTATCCAAAGCCAATGATGGCGTAAATATCCTTCTATCTCTAACAGGGTTGGTTTTGGTAAAAAGGTGTCCGCGGGTACGGTAACCATCAATAAGGTTTAAAACCTTAAATTCTTTTTGTAATTTTTCCGGGATACCGGAATAATCAGATACCGGCTGGGCTGCTGTTGTAGCTGCTCCCCGGGGCACATCGAGCGTTTCATATCCGTAATCGGAAGAACCGAAATCAAACCCCTGGAAAAAGCTTCTCCAGCTTGGTTCAACGCTGTCCGGATTTTCAATATATTGATCGTATAAATCTGCAAAAAAAGCAGTATGTGCTGCGTTTAAAAAGGAAAACCTGTCCATACTTATGTATTTATGACCTTGTTTTTAAAAAATTCTATGCAAAAGTACAATAATTGTAATAATCTCCCAGTCTTTTTTATACATTTATATTTCTAATAGTTTACATTACGCATCATGAAATCAGGTATTTTAAAATTTTTAACAAAACCCGTATTGGTTGTTGCATTCTGCATTTCCACAACACTGGTGAGCGCACAAAATAATAGTGATTTTTGGAGCCATGTAAAATTTGGAGGAGGACTAGGTGTATCTTTTGGAAGTGGTTACACTGACATTACCGTTGCACCGGGAGCGATCTATCAATTTAATGAATATATAGCTTTAGGAGTTGGCGTACAGGGTACCTATGTAAAACAGAAAAACTACTTTTCATCGTTTATGTATGGAGGCTCGGCAACAGTATTATTTAACCCTATCCCTGAAATACAATTATCAGCAGAAGTAGAACAGTTAAGAGTGAATCTTGATGTAGAGGATCGATTAGGACAATGGGACGGTTATACCAGGGATTTTTGGAATACAGGCCTGTTTTTAGGTGCGGGTTACCGTATGAATAACGTAACGGTAGGACTACGATACAATGTACTTTATAACGAAAATGATATGGTGTATAGCGAGGCTTACATGCCTTTTATCCGAGTTTATTTCTAAACCATACTTTTTGCCATTCCCTTTTTAATATCAAAAAAGCGACCTGCTCAGCAAGCTCAGAAATATCATTTCCATTTAATGCTTTAATTTCTTTCTCCGGTACATCGATAATGTACAGCAAGTTAAGATACTCGGCAAATTTATGCTGAATAAGAGTATACACTTTATCCTGAACACCTAACTTAAGATCGATAGGCGCTATCTCTACAGAAAAATCTACCGTTTCATTGGCAAGGGTAAAATCTTTATTGATTTGTTCTACCAGTTTTGTATAGAGCTTTTCTTTTTGTGCTTCAGAAAGCAATAAGTCGGTGCTAAGTGGTGTTATAAATGTCATCATACACTTCGTTGCATAAGGCTTTCACCAAAGTTTTTCAGCATTATCTTTTTATCGTCTTCAATATTTAGTTTTTCCAGAGTTGCAAATGCCTTGTATGTATACTCTTCAATTGCCTTTTTAGTAACGGCATCTGCCTTTGTATTTCTAAATATATTTTTTACAGCAACAATTTTATCGGCACTATCTTCCGGCTGTACAGAAAACAACTCTAATAAATTGTGTTTTTCGTTTTGATTCGCCTGTTCTAACGCCCTAAGATAAAGGTATGTTTTTTTGTTCTCTATAATATCACCCCCCACCTGTTTGCCAAAAGTTTCGGGATCACCAAATGCATCAAGATAATCATCCTGTAACTGGAATGCTATACCTAAATTAAGTCCGAAATCGTAAATAAGATCGCAATTCTCTGCTGATGTTTGCGCTACTATACCTCCCATTTTCATGGCTGCCCCTACTAATACCGCCGTTTTATATTCAATCATTTTTAGGTATTCCGGAATAGTAACATCGTCTCTCTTTTCAAAATCCACGTCCAGTTGTTGTCCTTCACAAACTTCAAGCGCTGTTTTGCTAAACAGTTTTGCCAGTGAGCGAAAGATCTCAGGCTCATATTCCTCAAAATATTGGTATGCCAATATCAGCATTGCATCACCCGATAAAATAGCCGTATTAATGTCCCATTTTTCATGCACGGTTTGGTTCCCTCTTCTTAAAGGAGCATCGTCCATAATATCATCGTGTACCAATGAAAAATTATGAAACATCTCTACCGCTATTGCAGCTGGTAATGCTTTTCGGCAATCGGTATTAAATATTTCCGAAGCCATAAGTGTAAGTACCGGGCGCATACGTTTACCGCCAAGCGACAGTATATATTGTATAGGCTGGTAAAGGTTTTTCGGTTCTTTTTCTATGGAAGTTGTTGCAAAATAATCAGAAATAATTTGCTGGTAATGCCCAATGAGATGCATGAATATATATTTTTGGCTAAAATACCCCTTTTCTTTTTCTTATCAAAAGAGCTAACAAATTATAATGCCTGCTCTTTTTTCGGGCTTCTTACCCTCTGTTTGTAAACCTACTGTCGAGCAAAATTTTATATTTTCTGCCAACCGGAATAACAAGACCGTTAGAAAGTAAAAGGGTGTCTTTTGTTATGTTTTTAATGAAGTTTTTATTGATTATAAAGGAGCGATGCACCTGGATAAAATCCAAACTATCCAACTCACTAACTGTATTCGATAAGGTTCCGTAAATAACTAAGGGTCTGTTATTATTTACATATAACTTAAGATAATTACCTGTGCTTTCTACACATGCGATATCCTTTAGTAAAACCTCTTCCTCTTCCCCATTATTACGAAAAGAAAATGTGGTTTTTTTAGCTACTTTATCCTGTTTATCTTTACAGAAGAGCTTCGCCTTTTCTATCGCTTTAATGAATAATGGCAGCGAAACAGGTTTTAGCAGATAATCTATAGCATCGTGCTGGTAGGATTCCAATGCAAAATCCGAATAAGCCGTAGTCACTATAGTAACAGGCCTGTTTTGCTGAATCTGCATTAGCTCAACTCCGTTAACGAGAGGCATATTTATATCCAGAAAAATTATATCGTAGTCGTTTTCACGCAGCATTTCTAACGCCTCTTTACCATTATAAGCACTTCCCGCATATTCCAGATCGTCAAAATGTGAAATGTGCGAAATAATTACTTTGTGCGCAGGCATTTCATCGTCAATGAGCAAACATCTATAGGCAGCCCCCATAATTCGAGTTTTAAATTAAACACTCCCGTTTCACTTTTAGTACAGGTAAGTTCGTTTTTAAATTGCGAAACTTCCAGCCTTCTTCTTAAATTTTCGAGCCCTACCCCAGTGCCATTGAGTTTTGAACCTTTCACTATAAAATTATTCTCTATTGTAAAAACCATATTATTACCAGAAAATTTCCAGACAATATCTATAAAGGGTTCTCCTGTTTCTGCTGAAAACTTTACTGCATTTTCTACCAAAGGCAGAAAAAAAAGAGGCGGGATTTTTAAATGGTCATACTTACCTATATACTCTTCACTTATTTTTAAATTACTGCTTCTAAAGCGATAATCATCAATGTATTTTTTTATAAAATCTATTTCTTCCTCAATACTAACATACTCCTTTTGGGTAGCCTCTATCTGGTAACGCAGCAATGCCGACAGGTTTAGTATTTTGTCGGGTACCGTTTCCGGCGAAGCCAACGCCTCTCCATATAAGTTATTCATGGCATTAAGTAAAAAATGTGGATTTAGCTGCTGTTTTAAAAAAGAAATTTCGGTTTCGGCATCCAGCATACTCTTTTGAGCCTGCAAAATATTCCTTATTATCCATATATGTAAAAAATACATTCCGGTGCCATTTATAACACTTACCAATAAGCCAAGCATTGTTAAAGGCTTTAAGCCTACTGCCACTAACGCTGCATTTAATATCAAATAAAATAATATCCAGTAAAGAACAAACAGTACTATAAACAATCTATATTTTTTTTCGAGCAACAATTGTTTCACCAACAGCAAATTACTTGTAACTGTAAATAAATAGAAAAGAACATAAACAATACCCATTTGCATTATAAAATGGCCTTTATCATTTAAAATTTCGGGGTTAGAATCTGTATAATGTTCTTCCGTACGAACCCCCATATAGACAATTATAAAATATACGATGCCTAGTATAATGTTCCGTAACCAAATGTTTTGATATACTTTTAATAGATTCATAAACACAAAACTACTAAACGGTTTTTCTCCACCTATTATATATCTTAAATTTTATGCAAACGCCATTGGTATAATAGTCAGGCCATTGGTATAATATTACCCAATCCGTAGAGTTTAATACTATACTTTTGAAACCCTAAACCACTAATTATCAATATTAGCAAACAGCATGAAAAAAAATAGCGCCCTTTTTTTAATGTTAATCATAACTGTTGCGGTAAATGCTCAGGTAAAAGATTCTATTCCCAGGAAGACCAAGAAGATAATAACCGATAAGTTTCCTACAATGCGTGCCCTCGATTTTCAATACGAGCAATTTTTACCTACAGATTTCACTTCTAAATTAAAAGATAAGGATTTCGAAAAAGGCAGACTAAGCAATCATTACCGCTTTAAAGTTGCAGCTAATATTCCCGTTTATAAATCCAAAAGGTTTTTTATTACAAATTCATTACGCTACAAATACGAAGCTTTTGAATTTGACAATATGAACGATCAAATTACCAACACCCCTTTTACCCGAAACCAAAAAGAGTTCCACTATTTGTCCGGGTCTTTAAACTTTACCTATTTCTCGAGCCTGTTTAAAAAGCCCATAATATATAATGCCAGCGCTATTGTAGATGGTAACGAAAAAAGTGTTCAGCGTATTAAAGGTATGGTTAGTGCCACTATGGTTATAAAGAAAACCGAACGCACATTAATGACAATTGGACTTGTAGGTATAATAGATGCCACCTCCATAGTACCAATAGTTCCATCATTTAGCTACGAACACAGGTTTCTTAATTCTCCGTGGTCTATTGATATAATTATGCCCCAGCGATTACTATTTAAAAGGCAATTACTGGAAAATGGGCGTTTATCCCTTGGAACCGAATTTGCAAGCCAGGGCTTTTACTTAGCTCCAAATTCTCCTTATTTTAAGGGCGACTACGAATTTAACCAACTCGAATTAAAATCGGGGCTTACTTATGAGTATCATATTAGTCAAAAACTAATTGCAACATTTAAAGCAGGTGTACTACATGCATTAAACACCAGAATAACAGAACGTGGCGAACCTTTTAAGGATTATACACTGGAAACCAAACAAGATCCTACAGGTTACTTTAATTTAGGTTTTTCTTATAATGCATTTTAAACACAATAAATTATTTAATAAAACTTTGGAAACTTTTTTGGTTTTAAAAGTTTCCTGAATTACATTTGCGCCTGTAAAATGAAAAAATGAAAGAGACAATCTTAAAAAAATCGACCGATATGTTCCTTACGCTAGGCTTTAAAAGCGTAACAATGGACGACATAGCTGCTGAACTAGGGATATCTAAAAAAACAATTTACCAGCATTATGCCAATAAGAATGATTTAGTAGAAGACAGTGCTATGATGATGTTTGAAAAGATCTGCACTGGTATTGATCAAATTAGCGAAACAAGTGTAAACTCTGTTGAAGAAGTATTCGCCATACATAATTTTTTAATGATTCATCTTAAAGGAGAAAACACAGCTCCTCTATATCAGCTTAAAAAGTTTTATCCGGTAACATTTGCAAATTTGATGGCTAAGCAATTTGAGACAATGCATAGTTCTGTAATTGTAAACCTCGAGAAGGGCATTAAAGACGGAATTTTTAGAGATAATATTGATGTCGATTTTGTTTCACGTATTTACTTTAGCGGAGCAACCAGCATTAGGGACCATGAAATTTTTCCAAAAGATGTAATTACGGTTCATTCTGCCACGAGGTATTTTATTGATTATCATATGCGTGCTATTGTAACTTTTTATGGTTTGGGCATATTAGAGGAAGCATTAGCAAAAAACTTTGGAGAAAATTTAACACTTAATTAACATTATCAAATTTCAAAAAGGCGTTAAATTTGCGTTGACAAAAATGTCAAACAAAAAAGTTAAACAAGTATGTCAGTAAAAGCACCGGATCAAGATACCGAAAACTTAATAAAAGATACTGCGAAGAGAGTTTTTTTTGGTGAAGGGCGATTTAATGCTACAACCCAGGAAATTGCAGATGCAGCAGGAGTAAACAGAACACTTATAAATTATTATTTCAGATCGAGGGATAAATTATTTCAGATTGTTTTTGATGATGCACAACAAAAGGAACAGGAATTAACAGAGCAGGTTGTATTTTCCGATCTGCCTTTTAAAGAAAAAATAGCCCGCCATTTGGATAGTTATTTTGAACAGGCAAAAGAATATCCTTACCTGGAAATATATATGGTAACACAAATGAACCAGGGATGTGCTTATAAAGACATTGAAAAAATGACAGTATTGCTGGATAAATTTTATCTGGAGATAGCACTGGAAATGGAAAAAGGCAGTATAGAGCGTATGAGACCAGAGCAATTTGTATTAAACTTCATCTCCCTTATGGCCTTTCCGGTATCAATGAGACCCCTGCTTCAGGAAACATTGGGTTTTAGCAAAGAACACTATGACACCCTGCTTGAAGAACGTAAAGACATTATATTAAATATACTTTTTAAACAATAATCATCAATCAATAAACACAGTAAACCATGAGAATCATGAATGATTTTAAAAGCTTTTCCGCCAAAGGACTTGCTTTGCTAATGGTACTTTTAGCAGCTCCTACCCTGCAGGCTCAGGTAAAGGAACTTACGCTTAAAGATGCTATTACGTATGCCCTGGAAAACAAGGCAGACTCACGCAAAGCAAAACTAGAAGTAGAAAACAGCGAATACCAAATACAGGAAGTACGTGCGAGAGCATTGCCTACTATTACTGCAGATGGTAATGTAACCTACAACCCTATCTTACAACTTAATGCGCTTCCGGGTGATTTCTTTGGTGCGCCAGGTACAACAATTTTGGCACCACTGGGTCAGAAATGGACATCTACCGCTGGTGTAAACCTTACACAGAATCTTTTTGACCAATCGGTATTTACAGGATTAAAAGCCGCCAAAACAACCCGCGAGTTTTATCTTATAAATGCCCAACTTACCGAAGAGCAGGTTATTGAACGCGTAGCGAATAACTATTACCAGGTATTTGTTGAGCGTCAAAAACTTACAGTTATAGACAGTAATTACGTAAAAACATCTAAAATAAGAGATATCATTAAAGGTCAGTATGATAATGGTCTTGCTAAAAAAATAGATCTTGACAGGATGAACGTTAATTTGTCTAACATTAACACACAGCGTCAACAATTAATAAACTCTGTACAGTTACAGGAAAATACGCTTAAGTTTTACATAGGTATGCCTATAGATACTCCTATTAAAATTCCTGCAACAGAATTCCAGGTTACTCCATTAGCTCTTGAAGAGGCTCCGGATGCTACCCAAAGAACAGAGTATCAATTACTAAAAAAACAGGAAGAGCTATACAACTATCAAAAGAAATCGATAATTGCAGAATACTATCCTAAACTTTCATTAACCGCAGGCTATAATTATCTTGGACAGGGGCCACAACTTCCGTGGTTTTCTACACCAGCAGATGGTGTACACTGGACAGATTATTCAGCTATAGGACTGAACCTGTCTGTGCCTATTTTTAATGGATTTGGCACACGTGCACGTGTTAGAAAAGCGACAATAGACATTCAGAAGAATGAAGAGGATATTAAGGAGACTAAACTGTCTTTAGACCTTGCCTTTGAAAATGCTAAAACGCAAATTAATAACAGCATTATTACTATTGATAACCAAAAAGAAAACGTAAAGCTGGCACAGGAAGTTCTTGATGATACTCAGAACAACTACCAAAACGGACTTGCTACGCTTACCGACCTGCTTGATGCTGAGAACTCATACATACAAGCACAAAATAACTATACTACTGCCCTGCTTGACTATAAACTTGCAGAGGTACAACTTATAAAAGCTAAAGGAGAACTTAAAACCCTAACAAACTAATCGTTATGAAAAAAGTATTATATATAGTGATAGGCATAGCCGTTGTAGGACTTGCTTATTTTTTACTAAACAAAAATAAAGAGAAGAATCAGGCAGAGTCTGATCTTGTTGCTCAGAAAAATGCTGCAATAGCAGTAAAAATAGATACTGTAAGGACAGAAATCCCTAACCTGGATTATATAGCAAATGGTAACTTTGCTCCTTCTCAGGAGCTTGAATTCCCAGCAGAAAATTCAGGGAGGGTTGTAAAAGTATTGGTAGACGAAGGTGATGCTGTGAGAGTTGGCCAAACACTTGCCATCATAAAAGGCGATCAGCTTTCTATCGAAGTACAAAATACAAAAGCCTCTTATCAAAATGCGCTTACCAATAGCCAACGTTACGAAAATGCTTTTAAAACTGGCGGTGTAACCAAACAACAATTGGATCAGGCAAAACTTGATTTAGTAAATGCTAAAGCAAAATTAGATCAGGCTAACATAAACTATGGCGATGCAAGTATAAAATCGAGTATTAACGGTATCGTTAATAAACGTAATATAGAACCGGGATCTGTAGTGTCTCCAGGCACTGTACTGTTTGAACTTGTAAATGTTTCTACCCTTAAGCTAAAAACTACTGTAGATGAAAGCCATATTGCTACACTAAAAGTAGGCAGCCAGGTTAAAATTAAAGCAAGCGTTTACCCAGACAAAGAATTTAAAGGTAAAGTAACTTTTATTGCCCCTAAAGCAGATGCATCGCTAAACTTCCCTATTGAGGTTGAAGTAGCTAACAATTCTAATGGCGAACTTAGAGCAGGCATGTATGGTTCTGCCATATTTACAACGGCAACAAACCAAAAACCTATTATGACCATTGCAAGAAATGCATTTGTTGGTGGTGTGGGTAATAATCAGGTATTTGTAGTAAAAGACAGCGTAGCCCGTTTAACCAAAATAGTTTCAGGACGTATATTGGGTGAAAAAGTAGAAGTAGTAGGCGGCTTGAAAGAAGGCGATATCGTGGTTGTAAGCGGGCAGATAAACCTTGCTGACGGTGCGAAAGTGGAAACTATAAAATAGCTTAATCCCGTAAGGGAATTAAAAAGACATAAATGAAAATAGCAGAAATATCCATAAAAAGGCCAACGCTTGTTATAGTGTTGTTCATAATACTTACACTGGGAGGGCTTTTTAGCTACAATAGCCTAAGCTATGAACTTATCCCTAAGTTCGAGATCAACGTAGTAACTATATCTACAGTATACCCAGGAGCTTCTCCGGGTGAGGTAGAGAATACTGTTACCAAGAAAATAGAAGATGCAGTATCATCATTGGAACTTGTAAAAAAGGTAGAATCAAAATCCTATGAAAGTCTATCGTTAGTGATGGTAACACTTGAGTCGGAAGCCGACGCAGATTACTCCCTAAACGATGCACAGCGTAAGATAAATGCCATCGAGAAAGACCTTCCGGATGATGTAGATCCTCCATCCTTAAGTAAATTCTCCCTGAGCGACCTTCCAGTTATTACTCTTGGAGCAACATCTAAAATGGATGAAGTTGAATTTTACGACCTTCTTGATAAAAAAATAGAACCTATCCTTGCCCGTGTAAACGGTGTTGCACAAGTAACTCTTGTAGGTGGTTCTGAAAGAGAGATCCAGGTAAATCTTGACCAGGAAAAGCTTAAAGGTTACGGACTTTCGATTCCTGAAGTGCAGCAAGCTGTACTTTCATCAAACCTTGACTTCCCAACTGGTAACGTTCAAACAAGGGATAACACCATGCTTGTTCGTCTTTCAGGTAAATACCGTACGGTTGCAGAGATGCGTAACCTTGTAGTATCTTCTAAAAACGGAATCCAGATACGTCTTGGTGAAATTGCTGATGTACAGGATTCGCAAAAAGAAGTTGAAAAGATTTCGCGTGTAGACCAGAAAAACGCTATTGCTATACAAATCACTAAACAAACTGATGCAAATGCTGTAGCAGTTAGTGAAGAGGTTCATGGTATCATCGCAAAAATTGAGAAAGATTATGCTAAACAAGGGCTTAAGCTTGAGGTAGCAAATGACACATCAGAGTTCACCCTTGTAGCCGCAGATGCCGTAATACACGATTTATTCATTGCGGTATTTCTTGTAGCATTCGTAATGTTGTTCTTCCTTCACAGTTTAAGGAATGCATTAATTGTAATGGTATCCATTCCGGCATCGCTTATAGCAACGTTTATCGGTATCTACCTGATGGGTTATACCCTTAACCTGATGAGCTTACTTGGACTATCGCTTGTGGTAGGTATCCTTGTGGATGACGCCATCGTTGTACTTGAAAATATTTACCGCCATATGGAGATGGGCAAAAGCCGTATTAGAGCTGCTTATGATGGTACTGCCGAAATTGGATTTACAGTAACCGCAATTACATTGGTAATTGTAGTCGTGTTCCTTCCTATTGCAATGAGTACCGGTCTTGTTGCAGGTATCATTACTCAGTTCTGTGTTACAGTCGTAATTGCCACACTGCTCTCTTTACTGTCTTCATTTACACTTATTCCGTGGTTATCATCACGTTTTGGTAAATTGGAGCATGTAACAAACAAATCTTTATTTGGACGTATTATCTTAGGATTTGAAAAAGGTCTTGATAAATTTACACATTGGGTAACCGACCTTCTTAAATGGTGTATCGACACTGTATGGCGTAAACTAATTACCCTTGGGATAGTAATTGTATTATTCTTCGGAACAATAATGTTTCTTTTCGGAGGGGGGTTTATTGGAGGAGAGTTCTTCCCTAAATTAGACAGGGGACAATTTATGGTACAAATGGAAATGCCTAAAGATGCTTCTATCGAAACCACTAACTTTTTAACCCAGAAGGCAGAGAATTTCCTTAGTAAACAAAAAGGGGTGAAAAGCCTTATATCTACCGTAGGTCAAACCAGTGAAGGTTTTGCCGGAGCGCAAAGTACAGCTTATAAATCGGAGATTACTGTTACCCTTGTAGACCGCGAAGAGCGTGAGGATAACTCTTTCGTATATGCCGCTAAAACTAAGCGCGAGCTTGAAAAAGTACTGGTAGGTGCTAAGATTAAAACCGTACCGGTAAGTATTATGGGTGGTGCTGACGAAGCTCCTCTTGCCCTTACCATTACCGGTCCCGATCTGGAAAGCGCACTTGGCTTTGCAACAAAAGCAGCCGCTGAACTTTCTAAAATAACAGGAGCCACCGAGATAAAGCTTACTTCTGAATCAGGAAGTCCGGAAGTAAACGTACAGGTTGACCGTGACAAGATGGCTTCGTTAGGGCTTTCACTACAAACTGTCGGTTTAACTATGCAAACTGCCTTTAACGGTAATACCGATGGTAAATTCCGTGCAGGACAATATGAGTATGATATCAATATTCGTTTTGGCGAATACAACCGTTCAAATATTAACGATGTAAGGGACCTTGTATTTATAAACGATCAGGGTCAGCAAATAAAACTATCACAATTTGCTTCTATTACCGAAGGTTCGGGTCCAAGTTTGCTTGAAAGACGTGATAAGAGTACATCGGTAACCATACAGGCACAAACGATTGGACGCCCTGTGGGTGATGTTGCAACAGAATGGGAAGGTATATTCTCTAAGATGGACAGGCCAACCGGTGTAGATTACGTATGGGGTGGTGATATGGAAAACCAGGCTGAAGGTTTTGGTACATTGGGTATCGCTTTACTTGCAGCAATTATCCTTGTTTATCTTGTAATGGTTGCATTGTATAATAGTTTTGTATATCCATTTGTGGTATTGTTCTCTGTACCGCTTTCGTTTATCGGGGCATTATGGGCACTGGCACTTACCAATAACTCTATGAATATATTTACCATATTAGGTATCATTATGCTTATTGGTCTTGTATGTAAGAATGCGATATTACTTGTAGACTTTACCAACCATAGGAAAGAACATGGTGAGAGTACTAACAATGCGCTTATACAAGCCAATCATGCACGTCTTCGTCCTATCCTTATGACTACAATTGCGATGGTATTTGGTATGATTCCTATTGCAATGGCAAAAGGTGGTGCTGCCGAAATGAACAATGGTCTTGCATGGGTAATTATTGGAGGACTTATCAGTTCGCTATTCCTTACTCTTATTGTAGTACCGGTAGTTTACTCGATATTTGATAGTATTATCAGACGAGTTTCTAAAGGCACACCAATTGATTATGAAAAAGAAATGGTAGCTGATTATAAACACCGCGAACTAAGTGACGACGGATTTACAACTAAGCATACATAATATTAAGATTTATATTTCTGAGAGCCCCAAACAATGTTTGGGGCTTTTTTTTATAAAAAAAATAAAAAGTACTAAAAAAGCATCAACAAAAAAACCATCCAAATCCCTCATTATGTGCAGTTATTAATTGTTAAAATTTAACTATTCAAAAAAAAATACTAAAAATAGTAATAATACTATTCATTTTAGAACCTTACTATTTTTATTTAGAATAAGTAAAAATAATTTGCATAGTAAATTATTCACAATTACTTTTGCTCCCGAAACAAATCAACCAAACAAACCAAATGAAGACAAATACATTTAAGAAAGCATTGCTTTATCTAATGTTTTTCAGCACCTTATCTTTATGGGCGCAGGAACGTGGTAAAGTAAATGGCAAAATTACTTTAAGTGGCAATACTACTGCCGAGAACATCTCGGTAGCTCTAAAAGGCACTACTTATTCGGCTGTAAGTAATGCGCAAGGACAATACGAGATCAAAAACGTTAAGCCGGGTTCCTACACAATACGCGTTTCTGCAATAGGTGTAAAAGCTATTGAAGACAATATTACTGTAGCTGCTAATGAAACCGTAACCAAAAACTTTATGCTTTCAGAAAGTCAGGAAGAGCTAAATGAAATAGTTATTGAAGAAAAGAAGAACAAGTACAAAACAAACAAACCGTCAACATCGCTACGTTTGGCAACCCCTGTACTTGAAATACCCCAAAACATACAAATTGTAAGCGGACAGACACTAAAAGATCAGCAGGTTATTAGTATGAGCGATGGTGTAATCCGTAACGTGAGTGGTGCCGTTCGTTTAGAACACTGGGGCGATATGTATACCAACATTACTATGCGTGGTTCGCAAATACAGGCTTTTCGTAATGGTTTTAATGTAGTATCCTCTTTTTGGGGCCCGCTAACCGAAGACATGAGCTTTGTTGATCATATCGAATTTGTAAAAGGCCCTGCAGGTTTTATGCTTGCAAATGGTGACCCTAGTGGTTTATACAATGTAGTAACCAAAAAACCAACGGGAGAAACTAAAGGTGAAGCATCTGTTATGGGAGGAAGCTATGATTTTTACAGAGCTTCCTTGGATTTGGATGGCAAATTATCTAAAAATGGTAAATTATTATACCGTTTAAACATTGCTGCACAAAACAAAGGTTCTCATCGTGCCTATGAGCATAACGACCGTTACGCAATAGCTCCGGTAATATCATACCAACTGGATGATAAGACTAAAATTACCGCAGAATATACTTACCAACGTGCTAATATGACAGAAGTTGGTTCATTTTACGTTTTTGGCCCTGAAGAAAATGGTTATGCTTCAGTACCGAGAAACTTCACTATGACACAACCAGGTTTACCAGATACCAAGATAAACGATCATAGCGCTTATGTAATGTTGGAACATAAAATTAACGACAACTGGAAAATTACTGCACAAACATCTTACTTTAAGTATATTCAGGAAGGATACAGTTCATGGCCAAGGGCTGTTGGACCAACTACAGAAGGCGCAACTTTATTAACAAAAGGAGACGTTATAAGAAGTGTAGGTATTTGGGATGCAAATAGTACAATGTATTTGGGCCAGATGTTCTTAAATGGTAAATTTATGACTGGAAAAGTAAGCCATAAAATATTAACCGGAGTAGATCTTGGTAATAAAGAATATATGGCAGATTGGGGTCAGTCACATGCTTTAGATACATTTGAAAATCCATTCAACATATACAATCCAAATTATGGAATGCCGGCTAATGGCTACCCTGTTTTTGATCGTGACACCCCTCTTAAAGAAAGAGCAAAAGAAGCAGGCGGTATAATTACTTCCAAATATGCAGCAGCTTATTTCCAGGACGAGCTTGGTTTTTTTGAAAACAAACTAAGATTAACACTTGCAGGAAGATATACCTATGTTAGTCAAACATATGGAGAAACTTCATCCGACAACCACTTTAGTCCTCGTGTAGGTTTAAGCTACTCTATAGATGAAAATACAGCTGTTTATGGTTTATACGATCAGGCGTTTACACCACAGAGTGGTATAATGGAAAACAATGAAAAAATAAAGCCACTTACCGGAAACAATACAGAATTTGGTATTAAAAGAGATTGGTTTAACGGTAGTTGGAGTACAACTCTTTCTGCTTACAGGATATTAAAGAAAGATGAACTTACTGCAGATCCTGATAATGGTCCAAACGAAATCTTTAAAATTGTACTCGGTGAAAAAAGAGCTCAAGGAATTGAATTTGATGTAAGAGGTAAAATTATAGATGGACTTAATGTAATCGCTAATTATGCCTTTACTGAAGCCATAGTTACCGAAGCAACACCAGGTGTCCCTGACATTAAAAAAGGCGACATAGTACCAGGATATTCTAAACATACTGCAAACGCTTGGATAAACTATACTGTTCAGCATGGTGCATTAAAAGGTTTAGGAGCCTCTGCTGGCTTTACCTACCTTGCGGATCGCGCTACAGATAACTGGAGTACAGGTGATCAAAAACTTCCTGATTATTTTAAGCTAGATGGTGGTCTTTCATACGAAACAGGAAATATCAGATTTACAGCAAACGCATTTAATATTCTTGATAAATACCTATATACAGGATCTTACTATAAGTGGTTAAGCTCATACTACTGGCAAAGTGAAGCACCAAGAACATTTAGGGTTGGCATAACATATAAATTCTAATAATAACAATAGCTATCTCTCTTAATGGGAGGTAGCTTTATAATTTAAACTTATGAAAAAGTACATTTTTTTACTGCTTATAGCTTTATTATCAACGAATACCTTTGCTCATTTTATGTGGGTAGAGACCAATCCAACAGGAAAGTTAAACCAAAAACAAGATGTTAAAGTCTTTTTTGGAGAATACACTTATGGTGTTCAGGAAAAAGTAGCCGAAGAAGCTTTTGGCAAAATGAAAAATTTTGAAGTATGGGTAATTAGCCCTACCGGAGAAAAAAGCATATTGAAAATGCAGCCTGGTGATCTTTTTTATAGCGGATCATTTGAGCCGAAAACGAATGGTACTTATACTGTTGTATTAAACAACAACAAAATAGATGTTATAGATTATACTCAATATGATTTTGGCATCTTTAAAACCCACTACCATGCTACTGCAAAAGTAGAAGTAGGTAATAAAGCCAATGAAACAGCTGCTGTAAATCCGGATGGTTTATCTATTGTAGATATTACTAAAAAAGGGCATGCTCAAAATAACGAGGCCACATTTAAAATTTTATATAAAGGACAGCCTATAAACGAAGCCGAGGTTACTGTTTTTATTTCTGATTTATGGTCTAAAAAAGTATTTACCGACAAGGATGGCATTATAAAATTCAATTTGCCTTGGGGTACTAAATATATAATGGAAGTTACCAAAAAAGAAGAAGTTCCAGGAAATTATAATGGTAAAGACTACGGATTTATATGGCATTGTGCTACCTATAGCATCCCTGCAGGTAAAAATTAGCATTTCGAATGGCCAAAAAGAAAAAAAAGACTTTTAAGCAATGGATTGGCAAAGTCCACCTTTGGCTCGGACTTACGTCCGGGCTCATTGTTTTATTGTTAAGTATAACAGGATGTATTTATGTTTTTGCCGATGAGATAACCGCATTTCTGCGTAGCGATGAGATGTATGTTGAACAGGTAAAAGATACCCGCCTACCCATTAGTGAGTTGTGGCACAAAGCTCAGGATGCTTTGGGTTCCGACAAAAAATTAGGAAACATTAGTATTTCCAAAGACCCCAAAAAAACAGTTATATTCCATTGCTATGAAAACAATGAAGGAGCAATAACTTATTTTGGAAGCATAAAACACTACTTATCTGTTTATATAGATCCCTATACTGGTAAAGTAATGGGTATTTATGATGAAGAAATGGACTTTTTCAATATTGTAAAAATGCTTCATTGGAGTTTGCTACTAACCATTCCATTAGGTCAGCAAATAGTGGGCTGGTCTACTTTTATCTTTGTAATAATGCTTATTTCGGGTATTATTTTATGGTGGCCAAAAAACAAAAGCGCACGAAAACAACGCTTATGGTTTCAGTGGAAAGATTCTACAAAATGGAGAAGAAAGAATTATGACATGCATAATATCTTCGGCTTTTACATCGCTACGGTAGCAATAATCATTGCCTTTACAGGAATGGTATGGGCATTTACCTGGTTTCAGGCTATAGTATATGTAGCGGGATCGGGTACGTTAACACCTCCCGAAATTAAAGAAGGAAAATCGATTGTTATTGATAACGGCAATAAAGATAAAGCGTTTGAAAAAGCTTATGCCGCTGCAGTTGCAAAACATAGCGAGGCAGAAGGTTTTTCACTTTCCAAACCGGAAGACAGTACCGGCGTTGTAAATGTTTATATACAGCAATATGAGGGAGTATATTATGTTTCGCACAATATGCAGTTTGATCAGTATACCGGTAAACTTTTAACCGAGCGTGTATACGACGACAAAAACTTTGGAGAAAAGCTTATTAATGCAAATTACGATATACACGTAGGAGCTATATTAGGCATTCCGGGCAAAATAATTGCCTTTATTGCCAGTTTTATATGTGCATTACTGCCTATAACCGGCTTCCTTATATGGTGGGGCCGTACCAATAAAAAAAGTGCTAAAGCATAGCACATTCATCTATTCCAAATAAAAAAGGCTGTAAGTAATCTTACAGCCTTTTCCACTAAATAAAATTAAATTACTTAGTCACTGCCACAGCGTCTTTAGACCACTTTTTAACTTCTGCGATCCTACTGTCGGCAAAATCCACTTCATTCAGAACAGACCCGGTCCAAAAAAACCACTTCCCGGTTTTATTGCCATTAGCATATTCTCCCATGGATTGTTTTGTACCATCTTCATTAAAAGCAGTCCAGCTGCCATGTAATTTACCATCTTTGTAAAAACCTTCCTGCTTAACGTTACCGTTATCGTAGTAATAGGTTGCTTTTACTATATTATTTTCTATCGAAAAATTATGATCTTTATTTTGATTTTGGGCTGATAACACACCTGCTGATAGCAGTAATCCGGCAAATAAAATCTTTTTCATATCAGTTCTTGTGTTTTAGGGTTATAATTAATATCAATCTCTATAACAAATTTATTAAATTAATTTACACAAAAGACACATTTGCTTAACAATTTGGTAACATATAGTAAAACTTAACATTGGAAAATTCAAAAATCAGCGCAAAGGCTTTATTTTACTAATAGTTTAGGCTATAGTCTAAAAATAAGCATTTTACAAAAATTAAATATTTTCAGTTCATTTTAAATGCAAAAAGCCAGACATAAGCCTGGCTATTAACATTAAGGTAACATTGGAGTGGTTATTTTACCAATTTGTCCAATTGTTCTACTAATCTCGCTTCAGATGGTCTTGCTGCATTCGCATCAATTACTTTACCATCAGGGCCTATTAATATAAATCTTGGAATAGAGTCAATTCCATAAGCTGTTACAAAGTCAGACTGCCAATCTTTATCCGCAATGATCTGTACGCCACCTAAAGATTTATCTCCTACCATTTTTCTCCATTTTTCATAATCCTTTTTCGCATCAACAGAAAGGCTTACAAATTCAATGTTTTTACCGTGGTATTTTTCTTCTACTTTTTGAAGGAAAGGAATTTCCTGACGGCATGGTCCACACCATGTAGCCCATACATCGATATATACGTATTTACCTTTAAAATCTTCTAATTTAGTTGTTCCTCCTTTATAGTTTTCATAGTTAAATGAAGGAGAAGGCTGTCCTATCATTTTTTGTGCTCTTGCGGCATTTTCGGCCATTGCAGCCATTTGCTGACGTTGCCCTGCAAGTTGCTGCATAATAATGTTACGGAATGATTCATCTAGCGCAGGATCTTTAAGACTGGTTTCAATACTAGTCATCATCCCCTCTATCAATTTAGTTTGCTCGGCAGCATCACTAACTGTAGCCATTTTTTCTCCTAAAACTTCATTATCCATAGCCATTTTAGCTAAGAAGTTGTTTTCTTTTTCGCCCTTACCTTTAAATGATATGCTTTCATCAAATAATTTAGCATTCATATTCATTGTTAAGTCAAAACCATTTTTAAGGTAGATTGATGCATACTCGGCACCATCAAAAAGCTGATAAAAACCAGGTGTTACGGCAAAGGCATCTTTAAAAACACCTTTAGCATCAGACTTGATAACTTTATTAAAAGTTTGAGACCTTATAACTAACGAGTCGCTGTTACGATTCTCAATTTTTGCAGTGAATTTTACCTTATCAGCCTGTGCATATACACCTGTAAAGGCAAAAAGAAATAGTAAAAAGATTTTTTTCATATCTATATAATTTTGGTATAAAAATAAGTTTCAATATTGAGATAACCGAAATATTGAACTAATATTTTATCCATTGATCAGAAAACAGGAAAATACTTCCTGAAATTTGCGCAATTATACTTAAATTGCATAAGCACATAACCCTGTTTAAACAAAGTATAACCCGTAAAAAGGAACTTATGAAAATATTACCTTACTCAATTGGCACAAAAGAAAAAGTAATATACTTCCTACTGGTTGTAAGTTTACTAACATCGTGTAAAGATAAAATGCAAACTGTAAATAGTGATGGAGATTACACTATGGAACTCCCTTTATCTTTTACAAAAGCCAATGACCTTAATGATGGAGCTTCTCTTCAATACCAAAATACTTTTAAAGAGTTATATGTTATCGTAATTGATGAACCAAAAACAGAACTTATAAAGGCATTAAAAAAAAACTCGCTGGAAACCACCTATAATAATGACCTAAAAGGATATTCCGAATTAATTGTAGATGGCATGGACGCATCTATTGCTGTAGAAAAACTACCCGATTTTAAAGATACAACCATAAATGGACTTAATGCAAGACTCTTATCATTTGAAGGTCTTACTTCGGGCAATAGGGTGTATTGGAAACTCGCTTTTATAGAGGGCAATAACAACTATCATCAGATCATGATATGGACAAAAGCCGAGAATCAAAAAAAATATGAAAAGGAAATGGCGGCCATTATTAACTCCTTTAAAGAGACCGATAAAAGCAAAAAAAAATAGTATAAATGTTTTTTTATGCTTTGTAAACATTAGTTGCTAAATTTGCACTTCAAAATTTATCAAATAATGTATAGAAGCCATAATTGTGGAGAGCTTAACGCTTCACATATCAACCAGGAAGTAACATTAGCCGGATGGGTGCAAAAATCGCGTAACAAGGGATTCCTTATATGGGTAGACCTTAGGGATCGTTACGGAATGACTCAGTTGATATTTGACGAGGTACGTACTCAAAAAGAAGTTATAGAAAAAGCTGCAACACTGGGCAGAGAATTCGTTATTCAGGTTAAAGGTACCGTTATAGAGCGTGAATCTAAGAACCCTGGCATGGCTACAGGCGATATCGAAATACTGGTAAATGAACTTACAATACTTAATGCCTCTTTAACGCCTCCTTTCTCTATAGAAGATGAAACTGACGGTGGTGAAGACATTAGAATGAAATACCGTTATCTGGATATACGTCGTAATCCGGTAAAAAACAGTCTGCTTTTCCGCCATACGGTTGCAATGGAAGTACGTAATTATCTTTCTGCAGAAGGATTTATAGAAATAGAGACTCCTGTGCTTATAAAATCTACTCCGGAAGGTGCACGTGACTTTGTAGTACCATCAAGGATGAACGAAGGGCAGTTTTATGCACTTCCGCAATCACCACAAACTTTTAAACAGTTATTGATGGTAGGTGGTATGGATAAATACTTCCAGATCGTTAAATGTTTCCGTGATGAAGACCTTCGCGCAGACAGGCAGCCAGAATTTACACAAATTGACTGCGAAATGGCTTTTGTGGAGCAGGAAGATATTATTGGCGTGTTTGAAGGACTTGCAAGTCACCTATTAAAAAAAGTAAAAGGCATTGATACTGGTGCATTCCCGAGAATGACCTATGACCAAGCCATGAAAAAATATGGTAACGACAAACCGGATATTCGTTTTGGAATGGAGTTTGGCGAGCTTAACGAAGTTGCACAACACAAAGACTTTACTGTATTTAACAGTTCAGAGTTAGTTGTAGGTATTGCAGTTCCGGGTGCAGCTACTTATACCCGTAAAGAAATAGATGGGCTTATTGACTGGGTGAAACGCCCACAGGTAGGTGCCAGCGGAATGGTTTATGCAAAATATGAAGCAGACGGATCGATAAAATCATCAGTAGATAAGTTTTACGACCAGGCCGATTTACAAAAATGGGCTGAAATTACCGGAGCAAAACCGGGCGACCTTATATTAGTACTTTCGGGCGATGCTCATAAAACACGTACACGTTTAAGCGCATTGCGTATGGAACTTGCTACACGCCTAGGGTTAAGAAATCCTGAAGTATTTGCTCCTCTTTGGGTTGTAGATTTCCCACTATTAGAATGGGATGAAGATAGCGAGCGTTTCCATGCTATGCACCACCCGTTCACATCGCCAAAACCAGAAGATATTCCGTTATTAGAAACCAATCCCGGAGCAGTAAGAGCAAATGCTTACGATCTTGTATTGAATGGTAACGAAATAGGTGGAGGATCGATAAGGATACACGATAAAGCCACACAATCGCTTATGTTTAAATACTTAGGATTTACAGAAGAGCAAGCTAAAGCACAGTTTGGCTTCTTAATGGACGCTTTTCAGTTTGGTGCACCACCTCACGGTGGATTAGCCTTTGGTTTTGACCGCTTGGTAGCAATACTTGGTGGACAGGAAACCATTAGAGACTTTATCGCATTCCCTAAAAACAACTCCGGTCGTGATGTAATGATCGATGCACCTTCTGCTATCGACAACACACAACTGGACGAATTACATATCAGACTGAAAAACTAATGAAACTTAGATGTTATCTTATACTTTCCCTGCTGTTGCCTTTAATGGCAACAGCCCAGGGAGAAACAAAATTTGGAGTAAATGCCGGAGCAACACTTTCTAGCTTTACCGGCGATTCGAGTGAAGGTTTTAAATATGGATTTGACTTTCTTGTAGGCTTTGGTCTTGAAACACCATTAAATGATAATTTTTCTCTTTTAGCAAATGTAAACTACGAAAGAAAAACACCTAAAACTTCATTTGTAGATGAGTTTAGTGGTAATTATGACCCTATTAAAAACAATTACAATTACGACGAGATTCCGGCAAAAGTCAGAATGCATTACATAACAATACCTGTTAATGTAAAATACTATTTCGGTGCTCAAAAAAACTTCTTTGTACAGGCAGGACCTTATGCAGGCTTTTTTATTGATGATACTTTTTTTGTTGATGGAAAGGAACAAACTATGGAAATAACAGGGGGAAGCGATTTTAAGTTGCTCGATCTTGGGCTTAGTTCTGGAGTTGGGGTTCAATTTAAGACGGACGAAAAGCATCATATAAGCTTATCGCTAAGAAACAATCTTGGCTTAACTAATATTAGTGACATGTCCGGATATACTATTAAAATGAATACTTTTAATTTTGTTTTCACTTGGGAATCTAACATGTAAAAACATAAAAATACTACTCTAAAAAGCGGCAAAAATATATTGTTTTTGCCGCTTTTTACATACTGATTATACTCAACCGTTTGTAAGAAAAAATAGAGATTAATACACCGAATATGCTGTAAATCAATAATTATATCAAAAATTTTAACGCTCCATTTTGAAATTTGATAATAAAGTTTATCTTTGGAGCATTATTAATTATTTTTTTATTATAGAATGCGAACAGGCAAAGTGAAATTTTTTATTGAATCCAAAGGTTATGGATTCATAACAGACGACGAAACAGGCAGAGACATTTTCGTTCATGCCACAGGTCTTAGAGCTGAAGGGCTACGTGAAGGCGACAAAGTTGGCTACGAAGAAGAAGAAGGAAAAAAAGGTAAAGTAGCTGCTCAGGTAGTAGCTATAGAAGACTAATATATAATATTATCGATTACCTCTAAACGAATCAAACCGCCCCATCCAGGGCGGTTTTTTTTATGGGTAAAAGTTGCCATAATCGGCGTTTTTTAGGTGTTTTTTTAAGAATTTCTTAACTATTAAAAAAATATCACATTAATTCTCAACAACAAGTAAAAATAAAACAGAATCCTTTTTATTTAGAACCAATAAAAATTAAGCTTTTATTCTTTTTCTCTCAAAAAAACGTTGAATTTGTTTAATTATGACGTGTATATTTGTGAATTGTTTTATAAATTAAACAGTAGATATGCAGACAAATCAGGTAGATTATTTCCCAATATTGATGCAATTGGTTCTTGCTGTAGGGTTTGTGGTAAGTACAATTATCGTATCAGGCTTTTTGGGACCTAAAAGAAATTCGATTAACAAAGACAAAAACTTTGAATGTGGTGTAGAATCGGTAGGTAATGCCCGTATTCCCTTCTCTGTAAAATACTTTCTGGTAGCAATATTATTTGTATTGTTCGATGTTGAAGTAATATTCATGTACCCATGGGCGGTAAATTTCCGTGAGATGGGACTTGATGGATTAATAAAAATGGGGATTTTCATGATTTTCCTTATTGTAGGTTTTTTCTACGTAATGAAAAAGAAAGGACTAGAGTGGGAATAAATAAGTTGGATTGGGCATAGCTTTTGAGGCTAAAAACCTGATAATCAAAACAAAATTAAAATGAGTAATTCATCAGATATAAAAATAGTCGACGCTCCGGAAGGATTTGAAGGAAACGGCTTTTTTGCAACCAAACTGGATACGGTTGTGGGTATGGCTCGTGCTAACTCACTTTGGCCATTGCCATTTGCAACTTCATGCTGTGGTATTGAGTTTATGGCAACCATGGCGTCTCACTATGATGTGGCACGTTTTGGATCGGAACGTATGAGTTTTTCTCCTCGTCAGGCAGACATGCTTTTGGTGATGGGAACCATAGCTAAAAAAATGGCACCGATATTACGCCAGGTATATGAACAAATGGCAGAGCCTCGTTGGGTTATTGCTGTTGGAGCATGTGCTTCGTCGGGTGGTATTTTTGATACATATTCTGTACTACAGGGAATAGATAAAATAATACCTGTAGATGTTTATGTCCCGGGATGCCCGCCAAGACCGGAACAAATACTGGATGGTGTTATGAAACTACAAGATTTGGTTAGATCTGAATCTGTTAGAAGAAGAAGTTCACCTGAGTACCAGGAACTATTGGCATCTTATAATATTTCATAAGTTAAAAATGGCTTTAGAAACAACAGTTATACAAAATAAGCTTACCGATAAATTTGGCGATAAAGTAACCGGATTTATCCAACAGCATGATATATTTTCATTTGAAGTAGATTCGGCATCAATGGCCGAAGTAATGGGTTTTCTTAAAGAAGATTCTGTTTTACGCTTCAACTTCCTTACTGATATTTGTGGCATTCACTACCCTGATTCTGAAAAAGACAGGCAGTTTGCCGTAGTATACCACATGCACAACTGGTATGATAACGTAAGGATTCGATTTAAATGTTTCCTTAACGGAGATAATCCGGAAATTGAAACAGCTACCAATCACTTTTTAGGCGCTAACTGGCAGGAACGTGAAACCTACGATTTTTACGGGATCATTTTTAAAGGCCATCCGCAATTAAAAAGGATATTGAATATGGATGAGATGATCTCTTTCCCTATGAGAAAAGAATTCCCTCTTGAAGATGGCGGAAGAACCGATAAGGACGACCGTTTCTTTGGAAGAACACCAGATAATTGCTAATAATGAACCTGAAATAAGTATTAAATGTCAGACCTGTTATTACCACCAGAGCATCGCTATGCCAAAATGATTGAGCAAAAGCAGAATGAAGACGGCAGTGAGCTCTCCATACTTAACCTTGGGCCTACGCACCCTGCTACCCACGGTATTTTCCAAAACATCCTTCTTATGGATGGTGAGAGAATACTAGATGGCGAAGGTACCGTTGGCTACATTCACCGTGCTTTTGAGAAAATTGCCGAAAACAGGCCGTTTTACCAGATAACTCCACTTACAGACAGGATGAACTATTGCTCTGCCCCTATTAACAACATGGGTTGGTGGATGACTTTAGAAAAAGCCCTGAATATCGAAGTTCCTAAAAGAGTACAATACCTTAGGGTTATTATAATGGAGCTTGCTCGTATTGCCGATCATATTATCTGTAATTCAGTATTGGGTGTAGATACCGGTGCACTTACAGGCTTCCTGTACGTTTTCCAGTACAGGGAAAAAATTTACGAAATTTACGAAGAGATATGCGGTGCCCGCCTTACCACTAATATGGGAAGGATTGGCGGTTTTGAAAGAGACTGGAGCCCTGCTGCCTTTAAAAAAATAGATGCCTTTTTAGAAGAGTTTCCTGCTATCTGGACAGAGTTTGAAAGCCTGCTTTCGAGAAACAGGATCTTTATGGACCGTACTATTGATGTAGGACCTATCTCTGCTGAAAGAGCTATGAGTTATGGCTTTACCGGCCCTAACCTTCGTGCTGCCGGCGTAGATTATGACATTCGTGTTATGCAGCCGTACAGCTCATATGAAGATTTTGAATTTAATATACCTGTTGGAAAATCGGGAGATACGTATGACAGATTCTGTGTACGTAATGCTGAAGTTTGGGAAAGTTTAAGCATTATTAAACAGGCGCTGGCTAAATTGCCTGAAGGTCCTTTCCATGCTAATGTTCCTGATTATTACCTTCCTCCAAAAGAAGATGTGTACAACAACATGGAAGCATTAATATATCACTTTAAAATTGTAATGGGCGAAGTACCTGTGCCTGTAACCGAAGTATACCATCCGGTAGAAGGCGGTAACGGAGAACTTGGCTTTTACCTTATAACCGACGGTAGCCGTACGCCTTACAGGCTACACTTCCGTAGGCCATGCTTTATATATTACCAGGCTTTTAACGAGATGGTAAAAGGTCAGATGTTATCTGATGCTATCGCAACATTATCAAGCCTCAATGTTATTGCAGGCGAACTAGACGCTTAAGATTATGGAAATTTCACACGCAAAACAGGTTATAAATATTGATGCGAAGCTTACAGAGCGTATCAACGAGCTTTTGAGCCATTATCCTGTCGATAAGAAAAAATCGGCAATGTTGCCTATACTTCACGAAGTGCAGGATGCTCATGATAACTGGTTAAGTATTGAGCTTATGGACAGAGTAGCCGAAATAATCGAAGTACAGCCTATTGAGGTGTATGAGGTGGTTTCTTTTTACACCATGTTCAACCAAAAGCCAATAGGTAAATATATGTTTGAATTTTGCAGGACTTCATGCTGTGCCATTCGCGGAGCAGAAGACCTGATGGAATATACTTGTAACAAACTGGGTATTAAGGAAGGTGAAACAACACCAGACGGACAGTTTAGCGTTGCGGGCGTAGAATGTCTTGGGGCATGTGGTTATGCACCGATGCTTCAGTTAGGTGACTATTACAAAGAACACCTTACAAAAGAAAAAATCGATGCACTTATTGATGAGTGCAGGGACAACAAAGTGAATTTACACTAACAGACCATTATACACAGTACCAATGGCAAGGAAAATATTATTAGAGCACGCAAACGTACCGGGTATTAAAACCTACGAAGTATACCGCAAAGTAGGCGGTTATACCTCTGTGGAGAAAGCTATAAAAAGCATGACTCCGGACGAAGTTGTGGAAGAAGTTAAAACCTCTGGGTTAAGAGGCCGTGGTGGAGCAGGTTTCCCTACAGGTATGAAATGGAGTTTTATCGATAAAAAATCAGGTAAGCCTAGGCACTTGGTTTGCAATGCCGATGAATCTGAACCCGGAACATTTAAAGACAGATACTTAATGGAGTACATCCCTCACCTTTTGATTGAGGGAATGATTACTTCAAGTTACGCTCTTGGGTGTAACTTATCATACATATACATTCGTGGCGAATACATGTGGGTATACCGCATTTTAGAAAACGCCATTAAAGAAGCTTATGCTACCGGATGGCTTGGAAAAAACATATTAGGTTCTGGTTTCGACCTTGACCTACATGTTCATTGTGGTGCAGGTGCTTATATATGTGGTGAAGAAACTGCATTGATAGAATCGTTAGAAGGAAAAAGAGGTAATCCAAGGATTAAACCACCATTCCCTGCTGTTAGTGGACTATGGGCAAACCCTACCGTGGTAAACAATGTAGAATCTATCGCAGCTGTGCCATGGATTGTGAACAATACTGGTGAAGAGTATGCTAAAATAGGTATTGGCCGTTCTACAGGAACGAAACTAATATCAGCTTCGGGACATGTAAAAAATCCTGGAGTTTACGAAATAGATTTAGGCCTTAGTGTTTATGAGTTTATGAACTCCGACGAATACTTAGGTGGAATGTTGGATGACAGACCATTAAAGGCTCTGATACCGGGAGGATCATCTGTACCTGTATTACCTGCACATCTTATATATAAAACTGCCGAAGGCAACGATCGTTTAATGAGCTATGAGTCACTTAGTGATGGTGGTTTTGCAACCGGTTCTATGCTAGGTTCAGGCGGATTTATCGTGTATAACGATACCTCTTGCATGGTTCGTAACACATGGAACTTTTCCCGTTTTTACCATCACGAAAGCTGTGGTCAATGCTCACCATGTCGTGAAGGTACAGGATGGATGGAAAAAGTACTACACCGAATAGAAAATGGCCATGGCCGTGAAGAAGATATTGATTTGCTTTGGGATATTCAACGTAAAATTGAAGGCAATACCATTTGCCCATTAGGTGATGCAGCAGCATGGCCTGTGGCAGCAGCAATTCGCCATTTTAGGGATGAATTTGAATACCACGTTCGTTTCCCTGAAAAAATAAAAAACAGGGACCACTTTGTGGCTGAGCCTTTTGAAAAAGTGAAGCATTTAGTGAGAAAAGAAGTGATATAATGAAAGTTTTATTTTTATACATAACATGCTTTATTTGTTGTAGTTTAACTGCACAGCATACGTCTATCTTATCAATGCGGAAAGCTAATGATATGATATACGACTCTTTAACTGAGAAAATCTATACCAGCTTATCATCTGAAGACCCAGATAATCCAAATAGCATAGGGATCATAAATCCTGCTGATAATATACTAATTAGTGCAATCCCTACTGAAGAAGAACCATCAATAATGGCAATTTCAGATAACAGCCAATACATTTATTTTGGAACTAAAAATTCTTCGAAAATTAAGCGCTTGGACATTGCCAGTCTAACAATTGACCAAGAGTTTGAATTAGGTGCTGATGATGAAAATTATGAATACACTGCTCTAGATATTAAAGTTGTCCCTAATAATCCATTAACAATAGTGGTTGTTCGTAAACTGCTAAACAATACTACAACAGATACAGATGGTGGGCTTGGAGTTTATGAGGATGGTATTATGAAGCCAGATGACTTAGATTCAGCGTTAAATTATACCTCTAATCAGATTTATTTTAAAAACCCCACTACTATAATTGGTTATTTAGGGACAAATATTTCTAATTATACTTTAAATAGTAATGGTATATATTTATCTAATAAATTTGAAGATGTTATCAACCCTCACCCTGTAACAATACCAAGGTTTGAATATCATAATAATAAAGCATATTTTTCCAATGGGAATGTTCTTGATGTAACATCAACTCCCACATATATTGGTCAACTTAATTCTGAGACTAATAACGCCGTAACATTTGACACGTCAAACAATTTAGTTTGTTGTGGATTTAGAAGTAGCGAATTATTTTATTACGAAAATGGTATCTGGAATGTATCATTAAAAAGATTCAATCCTGAAACATATGAATTATATGACGAATATAAAGTCACTGCGTATGGAGAAGTTCATAAAATAATTACATGCGGAGATGGATGTTTAGCCCTTCATACATCGAATAAAGATAATAACAATGAAAATTTCTTAATCATTAATAATCTTCCTCTTTCTTCAGAAAAAGTAAACTTTAATAATCGTAAATTATGTATATATCCAACCATTTCATCTAACATAATAAATATTACTACTAATGATGGTATAATCATTCAAAGTTTATCTGCTTATGACATAGAAGGGAAGATCGTTTTAAATACATTTGAAAATGACAAAATAGATATTTCAAATCTATGTAGTGGACTATATATATTAAAATTAACAGATAATAATTATAATACATACATTGAAAAATTTATAAAAAATTAGTTGATGTAATTGAGATAAAGAAAATGAAAGTAACAATAGACGGACAGGAAATAGATGTAGAACCGGGGACCACCATCCTGCAGGCTGCACGAATGATTGGCGGCGAATCCGTACCGCCGGCAATGTGCTACTATTCTAAACTTAAAGGAAGCGGTGGTAAATGCCGTTGCTGCCTTGTTGAAGTTTCTAAAGGTAGTGAAGCTGATCCAAGGCCAATGCCTAAGCTTATGGCATCGTGTGTAACTGGTGTTATGGACGGTATGGAAGTAAAAAGCATTAGCTCTGAACGAGTTGTTGATGCAAGGAAATCTGTTACTGAATTCCTTTTGATCAACCACCCTTTAGATTGCCCGGTATGTGACCAGGCAGGAGAATGCGATTTACAGAATCTTAGCTTTAAGAATGGTTCGGCTAAAACGCGTTTTATTGAAGAAAAAAGAACTTTTGAACCAGAAAACATAGGTCCAAACATACAACTTCACATGAACCGTTGTATTCTTTGCTACCGTTGTGTAATGGTGGCTGATCAACTTACTGATAGCAGGGTACATGGTGTAATGAATCGTGGCGATCATTCGCAAATATCCACCTGCATCTCTAAAGCAGTAGACAATGAGTTTTCCGGAAATATGATTGATGTATGCCCTGTAGGTGCACTTACCGATAAAACCTTCCGCTTTAAACAAAGGGTATGGTTTAACAAGCCTTACAATGCACACAGAGACTGTGATAAATGCTGTGGTAAAACAACGCTATGGATGTTTGGTGACGAAATACAAAGGGTTACTGCCCGTAAAGACGTTTACCACGAAGTAGAAGAGTTTATCTGTAACAGCTGTCGTTTTGACCATAAAGATCCAAAAGACTGGGTTATTGAAGGTCCAAGGAAGTTTGAAAAAGACTCTGTTATCAACCAGAACAATTATACAAGAAAACTGGACACGGTTGTTATCGAAACCGAGAAAAACATCCTTTTAGGACGTGACCAGGATCGTAAAAAAATAAGTATGCCGGCTATCCCTCTTAAAAAAGAAGAAGAGCAGGTATTTAAAGAAGGTAAAGTATAAAAGATGGATCAAGCAATAATCATAGAAAAAAGCGTCATCATTATTTCGGTATTTGCCTTAACAATGATTATGGCGATGTACTCTACATTAGCCGAAAGGAAAATCGCGGCGTGGCTTCAGGATCGTATTGGTCCGAACAGAGCTGGTAAAGGCGGTATCCTTCAACCTCTTGCCGACGGTTTAAAACTATTCTCTAAAGAAGAGTTTACACCCAATACTCAAAATAAATTCCTTTTTACTGTAGGTCCTGCTATTTCGATGAGTATGGCACTGATGACCAGCGCTGTCATTCCGTGGGGAGATAAACTTCATTTATTTGGAAGGGATATTATACTACAGGCTACAGATATTGATGTAGCGTTACTTTATGTATTTGGAGTACTTTCTGTAGGTGTTTATGGTATTATGATAGGCGGATGGGCATCTAACAATAAGTTCTCGTTAATGAGTGCTATGCGTGCTGCATCTCAAATGATCTCTTATGAGGTAGCCATGGGATTATCGATCATTGCATTGGTAATGATGTCGGAAACCCTGAGCCTTAAAGAAATTGCAGAGCAACAAAACGGAATGAACTGGAATGTATTTTACCAACCGGTAGGTTTCCTTATTTTCCTTGTGTGTTCTTTTGCTGAAACAAACCGTACACCTTTTGACCTTGCTGAATGTGAGGCCGAGCTTATAGGTGGTTACCATACAGAATACTCTTCGATGAGAATGGGTTTTTACCTGTTTGCAGAATATGCTAGTATGTTTATATCGTCTACCATTCTTGCTGTTTTATACTTTGGTGCTTACAACTACCCTGGTATGGACTGGATGGAAGAAAATGTAGGTGTTAATATTGCTAATGTAATTGGTATGTTTGTGCTTTTTGCCAAGCTATGCTTCTTCATATTCTTTTACATGTGGGTACGTTGGACGATTCCGAGGTTCCGTTATGACCAGTTAATGCGTCTTGGATGGAAAATGCTTATACCACTTTCAATCGCAAATATTATTATCACGGCAATCGTGTTATTACTACACGATAAAGCAATATAATTAAGAAATTATACCTGAAAAGGTAAAACGATAGATACAATGTCAATAGAAACCATATCATTATCGGGAAGAAAAAAAGAGGTCTCTAACAAAAAGATGACCTTTTTGGAGAGCCTTTATCTTGTAGCGATCTGTAAAGGATTGTTTATCACGATCAGGCACTTGTTTACAAGAAAAGTAACTATTAAGTACCCGGAAGAAACCCGTGAACTTAGCCCTGTATATCGCGGACAGCATATGCTTATGCGCGATGAAGAAGGTAAAGAACGCTGTACCGCCTGCGGTCTTTGTGCCCTTTCCTGCCCTGCCGAAGCTATCACTATGAAAGCTGATGAAAGAAAGCCGGATGAAAAACACCTATACAGAGAAGAAAAATATGCATCTATTTATGAAATAAATATGCTGCGTTGTATTTTCTGCGGATTGTGTGAAGAGGCTTGTCCTAAACAGGCTATCTATCTTACAAAATCTAAGGTTATGGTAAAATCTAACACTAACAGGGAAGATTTTATCTTTGGAAAAGACAAGTTGGTTATGCCCCTTGATCAGGCAATGAAAAATACTCAATTAAAAGCCGCTAACTAAAATGCTAACATTATTCTACATCTTATCGGCCATAACATTAGGGACTGCGTTTTTGACCATCTTTAGCAAAAACCCAATTCATAGTGCTATATACCTTGTTCTTTGTTTTTTCTCTATTGCCGGACATTACCTTATGTTTAATGCTCAGTTTTTAGCAATAGTGCATATTATCGTTTACTCCGGAGCTATCATGATCCTTATGTTATTTACGATAATGCTTATGAACCTCAACAAGGAGGATGAAAAAAACAAATCTGTGCTTACGCGAATATCTGCAGTCATTTCATTTTGCCTTGTGGCATTTGTTCTGCTTGCTACATTTGTTAAAGCACAGCCTGTTATTACAGAATATAAAGTATCCGGGCAGGATTACCAGTCTATAAAAGTATTAGGGCAGGTATTGCTAAACGATTATATGATACCGTTTGAATTTGCATCGGTATTATTACTTGTATCCATGATTGGCGCGGTATTGTTATCTAAAAAAGAACACATCAATAACTAGTATGGAAAATATATTACAGCAAATAGGCATCGAAAACTACATTTATCTTTCCACATTATTATTTTGTATAGGTATATTCGGTGTCCTTTACAGAAGGAATGCCATTGTAATGTTTATGTCGGTAGAAATTATGCTTAATGCAGTAAACCTGCTATTAGTAGCTTTTTCTACTTACCATCAGGATGCAGCCGGACAAGTATTTGTATTCTTCTCTATGGCCGTAGCTGCCGCAGAGGTTGCAGTAGGACTTGCTATATTGGTAGCCGTTTACAGGAACCTGAACAACATTGACATCGATAATTTAAAAAATTTAAAAGGATAGCGCCTAATGGAGACAAATTTGGCTTTACTATTATTACTCGCCCCGTTTGCAGGCTTTTTGCTTAATATTTTCTTTGGTAAAAAATTAGGTAAAACAGTATCGGGCACATTAGGAACCCTTGCAGTGGCCATATCATTTGTGGTTACATTAGTATTTTTCCTTCAGGTAAACAGTACGGGGAAACCTGTAATGGTTGATTTATATGAATGGATGACCCTTGCCAACTTTAAAGTAAACTTCGGTTTCCAACTAGATCAGTTATCATTACTATGGTTAATGTTTGTAACTGGTATAGGTACACTTATACATGTTTACTCTATAAGCTATATGCATGACGATGAGAATATGCATAAATTTTTTGCTTACCTAAACCTGTTTGTTTTCTTTATGATCACATTGGTAATGGGTAGCAACCTGCTTATTATGTTTATTGGCTGGGAAGGTGTTGGACTTTGCTCATACTTACTTATCGGATTTTGGTATAAAAACCAGGATTATAACGATGCCGCCAAAAAAGCATTTATTATGAACCGTATTGGTGACCTTGGTTTCCTTATAGGTATATTCATTATTGGTTATTTATTCCATTCGGTAGATTATAATACAATTAGTACTGCTCTTGCAACAGGTGCTCAAGTTGATATGGGCTGGTTAAGCATTGCTGCATTATGCCTTTTCATAGGTGCTTGTGGTAAAAGTGCACAGATACCTTTATACACATGGTTACCGGATGCGATGGTAGGACCAACACCGGTGTCGGCACTTATTCACGCTGCAACCATGGTAACGGCAGGTATCTTTATGATTACAAGAATGAATTTCTTGTTTAATCTTACCCCGGATATTCAGGACATTATTGCTATTGTAGGTGCGGTTACATCATTAGCTGCTGCGTCTATAGGACTTGTGCAAAACGATATTAAAAAAGTATTGGCTTACTCTACAGTATCACAGTTAGGTCTTATGTTCCTTGCTCTAGGGCTTGGTGCTTATGAAATTGCTGTTTTCCATGTAATAACACATGCTTTCTTTAAGGCTTGTTTATTCCTTGGATCCGGGTCTGTTATACATGCTTTACATGGTGAACAAGATATGCGTAACATGGGTGGATTGAAAAAAGTAATGAAAATTACGTTTATAACATTCCTTATCTCTACACTTGCTATATCGGGACTTCCGCCATTCTCTGGTTTCTTCTCTAAAGACGAAATCTTAATGACGGCTTTCCATCACAATAAAGCCCTTTGGGTTATTGCATCTATTGCATCGATCATGACGGCTTTTTATATGTTCCGTTTACTATACCTTACTTTTTACAAAAACTTTAGGGGAACAGAAGAGCAGAAACATCATTTACATGAATCTCCTTCATTAATTACTTTCCCCCTTATCATACTAGCTATATTAGCTTTAGTGGGTGGTCTTATAAGTTTACCAGGCAACAGCTGGTTAAATCATTACCTTGCTCCTGTATTAGCTAAACCGGCAGCACACCACGCGTTAGACGGAACAGCTTATATGCTTATGGGTATTGCCGTTGTAGGTGCACTTATAGGAATAGGAATTGCTTATACAAAATACATTAAACAAGGAGTTGTACCTGCGCAAGACAGTGAAATAACAGGTTTTGCAAAAGTATTATACAACAAATTCTACATAGACGAGATTTATACTGCCATAATTGTAAAACCACTTTATGCCCTGGCTTCATTCTTTAAAGATGTTACCGAAGTTGCATTTTCAGGGTTTATCTTTGGTCTTGGCAAAGCAGCAAATATGCTGGGTAACGAAGGCAAAACTATTCAGAATGGAAGCATTGGTTTTTACCTGTTTGCTTTTGTACTGGGTATCTGCTCAATAATTGTTTATATATTTCTGGCAAAATAATTCATACTGATGGACGTATCTTTTGTACTTATTACCTTATTATTTGGAGCCTTCGCTACTTACTTTGTTGGCGACAAATGGGCTTCTAAAGCAGCACTTATTTTTAGTACTGCTGCCTTTGCTGCTGCTATTTATGTTACATGTCGCTATAATCAGGGCGAAGAAGTTAGTTTTATCCATGAGTGGATAAAAACACCTCGTATTCTGCTTTCATTTCAGGCAGATGGGCTTTCGTTATCAATGTTATTGTTAACTACAGCACTTACGCCTATAATTATACTATCGTCGTTTAAAAATGTAATTCCAAGATCCAGGAGTTTTTATGCTCTTATAATGTTTATGGCTTTTGCCATGGCCGGTACGTTTTTAAGTACAGATGGTTTTGTGTATTATATATTCTGGGAGCTTTCATTAATCCCAATCTATTTTATTTCTCTTATATGGGGAAGTGGCGATGCCGAAGCCAGAAAAAAAGCAGTGATAAAATTCTTTATCTACACTTTTGCCGGTTCAATATTCATGCTTGTTGCATTCATTTATCTATACCAAAGAACAGAATCATTCCTGAATATAAATCTGTATAAAACATTCTTAACACCACAAGAACAGTTTTGGATATTCCTAGCATTCTTTATGGCATATGCCATTAAAATTCCAATTATACCTTTCCACACATGGCAGGCCAACGTATATCAAAAATCGCCTACAGCCGGTACAATGCTATTGTCTGGTATAATGCTTAAAATGGCGATATATAGTATCATAAGATGGCAGTTACCAATAGCGCCAAACCCGGCGAAAGAATATATGCATGTTTTTATAGGCCTATGTATTGCAGGTGTAATTTATGGTTCTATACTAGCATTAAAACAAACTAACCTTAAAAAGCTTCTTGCCTACTCTTCCCTGGCTCACGTTGGGCTTATTGCAGCAGGTGCATATACACTTACCCTTGATGGTCTTCGTGGAGCCTTCCTTCAGATGATTGCCCACGGATTTGTAGTAGTAGGTTTATTTTATGCTGCAGAGGTTATTTCTCGTAGATTCAACACCGAAGAGATTAGCGAAATGGGTGGTATAAGGATACAGTCTCCTAAATTTACATCGATGTTCATGATACTGGTTCTTGCATCAGTAGCATTACCATCTACATTTAACTTTATAGGAGAATTTGAGTTGCTTTACAGTATGGCTCAAACTAATATATGGTTTGCAGTAATTGCAGGTACTACAATAATACTAGGTGCCTTTTACATGTTAAGAATGTTCCAGCAGGTAATGCTAGGTGAACAAAATGCAAGACCTTTTGCCGATATCACTTTTGGTGAAGGCTTTGTTTTTGTAGCGATCATAGCGGTATTGTTATTCTTTGGTTTATATCCTAAACCAATTGTAGATTTCATTACGCCTGATCTAAACAAAATTTTACAACAAATAAACAGATTTTAATTAAGCCCGATATAAAATGTATACATTAGTAGCTATTGCAGGATTAGGGATTATATGCCTTATAGCTGAAATTTTCAATTTAAGGAAAGCCATTGTGCCTGTAACCATACTTGGTTTATTTGGTGCTTTAGCACTTAACGTGGCTGATTATGATAGCCGTTTGAGCTATTTTAATAATATGGTGGTTACAGATAATTTTTCTGTTGCTTTTACAGGACTGTTTATTGTACTTGCCATTTTTCTCATAGCCCTTACTCCCGATTTTCATAAAGAACATAAAGCTAAATTATCCGATTTTGTTGCCATAAAACTTTTCCTTTTAACCGGAGCTATAGCAATGGTTACATTTGGTAATCTTGCAATGTTTTTCTTAGGTATCGAGATATTATCAATATCGCTATATGTTCTGGCTGCCAGTGAACCAAAAAACTTAAAGAGTAATGAGGCTGGTATGAAATACTTCCTAATGGGAGCATTTGCTTCAGGTATTATCCTGTTTGGTATTGCTCTTATTTATGGTGCTACCGGTTCTTTTGATACCGCAACTATATACGGACAATTATACGAAAATACTACTGTTGTACCTCAATGGTTCTTTATAGGTATTGTACTGCTTACAATAGGTCTTTTATTTAAAATTGCTGCCGTACCATTCCATTTTTGGGCGCCTGATGTTTATGAAGGATCTCCTGCACTTACCACTGCTACAATGAGTACGTTGGCAAAAGTAGCGGCAATAGCATCTTTCTTTAAGTTAATGGTTAACCTTAACCATACCGTACCGGGAACTTATATTACAATAATAAGTATTGTTGCTATATTATCTATGACAGTTGGTAACCTTATGGCATTAAGACAGAATAGCGTAAAGCGCATGCTTGCGTTTTCGGGTATATCACACGCCGGATTTATGTTAATGGTGTTTTTTAATCCTACAATGACAGCCGGCACATTATTTTATTATGCTGCTGCTTATGCCCTTGCCGGTATAGCATCATTTGTAGTCGTTATCTTTGTTAGCAGCGATAAGAAAAATGAAGATATTTATAGCTTTAACGGATTAGGAAAAAAGCATCCTTTATTGGCTGCAATATTAACCTGCTCTCTTTTATCTATGGCGGGTATTCCAATATTCTCAGGATTCTTTGCTAAATTCTTTTTGTTCGATCAGGTACTTAATACAGGTCACGTAGCAATTGTAATTGTGGCTATTATAAACTCCATTATAAGTTTAGGATACTACTTTAAAATTATTGTTGCGATGTATACAAAAGAAGACACGGATGAAAAAAAATCTGTCCCTTTTATGTATACTGCAGTAGCCGTTCTTGCTATAATCATTAATATAGCAATGGGACTTCACCCAGGTTTCTTTTTAGGCCTTATTAAATAAACAACATATCCTCTTATACAAAAACCACCCCGCAAACGGTGGTTTTTGTATTTAAAAACATCTTCTAAAAGTGAATCTTACACCTAGTTACAAATCCTCACAACCAATACTTCTATATACAATTAGTGATTAGCGCAAAGTTTAACAGTACTCTAAAAGAGGTTATCAATCACTATTATATTTACCTTTGTGTTTATGTATGCCCTTATTGACTGCAACAATTTTTACACCTCTTGTGAGAGGGTTTTCCAGCCGCAATGGCAGGGAAAGCCTGTTGTTGTATTATCAAACAACGACGGTTGCATCATTTCCCGTAGTGAAGAGGCAAAAGCATTGGGTATTGGTATGGCAGTTCCGGAATTTAAAATAAGAGAGTTGCTAAAACAACATAATGTAAAGGTATTCTCTTCTAATTATTCCCTGTATGGTGACCTGAGTGAACGTGTTATGGGCATTATGAAAATGTATACTCCAAATGTAGAAGAATATAGTATCGATGAAGCCTTTTTGGATTTTAATGGTATAGACATTCCTGATTTTCATACGTACGGCTTGGAAATAAAACAACGTACCTGGAAATGGCTCAGTATGCCAATATGTGTTGGTATAGCTCCTACTAAAACCTTAGCAAAAGCTGCCAACCGCATCGCTAAAAAATACCAGGACAAAACACAGGGCGTATATGTAATAGATACCGATGAGAAACGTATTAAAGCATTAAAATGGCTAAAGATTGAAGATGTTTGGGGTATAGGTTACCGCACGGTAAAAAAACTGAAAGCCCGAAATGTGCTTACCGCATACGACTTCATTCAGCCACATATGGAATCCTGGATAAAAAATGAAATGGGTGTTGTTGGCCTTCGTATAAAATTTGAGTTGGAGGGCACACCTGCAATAGGCAATGGCGAGGTTCCCGAAAAGAAAAAGAGTATTGCAACCACCCGAAGTTTTCCAAAACAATTAAAAGAATATGACCTTATACGCGAACGCGTATCTACCTTTGCAACTGTAACGGCCGAAAAGCTTCGTAAACAAGGATCTTGCTGCCATACCGTAATTGTTATGCTCGTGGCAGATAAACATAGTATAAGCACACCGAAATATCATTCCAGTAGGGCTATTACATTACCCTTTGCAACAAATTCTGCTATCACCATAAGTAATGCTGCCATACAATTATTAAAAAACCTAATGGATAACACTGATACCGTTAAGTTTAAAAAAGCAGGCGTTATTGTAAGCGAGATAATCCCGGAAAACACCAAACAGTTTAATCTTTTTCATGATGAAAATCCAAAGCACCTTGCATTGATGAAGGCAATGGATCATGTAAATGAAAAAATGGGCAGCCGGATTATACGATTAGGCACACAAGCCGAAAAAACCTGGGACATGAAACAGGATATGCTCTCCCCCCGATACACAACTGATATTAATGATATACTCGTTATACAATGCCAATAAAAAAAAACAATAAGCCAAAACTTACTTTCCATACTCCTGACCTTGAAGGTGGCACCGAACTTCCTTTTATAGAACATGGAATATCGGCAGGTTTTCCGTCTCCTGCATTGGATTTTATGGAGTACAAAATCGATCTTAATAAAGTTGTTGCACAAAAAAATCCGCTTACTACTTTTTATATAAGAGTAGCGGGTAACTCCATGACAAACGCAGGCATAGACAATGGCGATATACTTGTTATAGACCGCAGCCTGGAACCTGCAGACGGTAAAATAGCCATTTGTCTTATCGATGGTGAATTTACTGTAAAACGTCTAAAATTTGATGTAGACTGTCTTTACCTCATGCCCGAAAACCCCAGCTACTCCCCTATAAAAGTAACAGACGAAAACCAATTTGTTATTTGGGCCTTAGTAACCTATGTAATTAAAAAAATGTGATGGCTTTTAGCTCCAAAATCCAATAAAAATCACAGTAAATTTCTTCTTATTTTTTTCTTCTTAAACCTGCATCATTAGCTTTTGTGAAGTATCTTTGATAAGCCTAAATAACAACCTCTCATGGATAATTTAGATGCAGCGAGAATGCAAATGGCATTCACTCTTATCTTCCATATTATATTTGCCTGCATAGGCATGGTAATGCCCTTTTTTATGGTAATATCCCATTACAAGTGGCTTCGCACCAAAAACCCCATTTTTCTTACTCTTACAAAATCCTGGCAAAAAGGTGTAGCAATATTTTTTGTTACAGGTGCTGTATCGGGTACAGCATTGTCTTTCGAACTGGGCTTGTTGTGGCCCAAGTTCATGCTCCATGCCGGACCAATTATTGGGATGCCGTTCTCATTGGAAGGTGCTGCTTTTTTTATAGAAGCACTTGCATTAGGCTTTTACCTTTATGGATGGAACAAACTTCCAAAAGGGTTCCATCTTTTTACAGGAGTTATTGTAGGATTATCGGGAGTTGCATCGGGTATACTAGTGGTTTCCGCAAACAGTTGGATGAATGCCCCATCAGGCTTTGATTATATTAATGGAGAGTTCCTGAATATTGATCCCGTTAAAGCTTTCCTAAATCCAGCATGGTTTACTCAGGCACTTCATATGACCTTGGCTGCATTTGTAGCTACATCATTTGCTGTAGCAGGTATTCATGCATGGCAAATTTATAAGAAACGTAATGTTAAGCTCCACAAAGAAGCCTTTAAAATCGCTATTATTTTCGGAGCTATTGCCGCCTTATTACAACCTATAAGTGGTGACTTATCTGCAAAAGATATAGCTCAACGCCAGCCTGTAAAACTTGCTGCTCTCGAAGCTCATTATGAAACCGAAAAAGGTGCCCCTTTATATATTGGCGGAATTGTAGATGAAGAAAAAGGAACTGTATCACATAAAATTGAGATTCCAAAAGCCTTATCTTTTTTATCCTTTGGCGATTGGAATGCCGAAGTAAAAGGTCTTAACGACTTCCCGAAAGAAGACCATCCACCTGTAGCGATTACCCATTATGCCTTCCAGATAATGGTGGGATTGGGAACATTACTTATGTTCTCGGCACTACTCTATTTTATAAGCCTTAAAAAGAAAAAATGGCAGGACAACCGCAAATACTGGCTGTACTTTGCCTTATTAAGCCCTGTTGGATTCCTTGCCCTCGAAGCGGGTTGGATCGTAACCGAAGTAGGTCGCCAGCCATGGATCATCCATAATGTTATGCGTACCAAAGATGCCGTAACTCCTATGCCAGGAATGATATATAGTTTCTATATGTATATAGTGCTATATATAGTATTATCGGTATCTGTAACCTGGCTTATGGCACGCCAAATAAAAGTACTTAATCACACTGACTCTTAAGATTATGCTGTACGTAGTGTTATTTTTTACCGTATTTTCTTTCTTCCTCTATGTACTATTGGGCGGTGCCGATTTTGGTGCGGGTATACTGGAACTTTTCTCTTCTGCCGATCATAAAAAATCTATCAAAAAAACAGTTTATAGCGTTATGGGACCCGTTTGGGAAGCCAATCATATCTGGATCATAATTCTTATTGTAATCCTCTGGATAGCCTTTCCTACTTTTTATAATATCATTATTATTTACCTTCATATCCCGCTAACACTAGTTCTCTTAGGGATTACACTTCGTGGTGTTGCCTTTGTTTTTAGACACTACGATGCAGTAAAAGACCGATCGCAACTGCTTTACGACAAAATGTTTGAGCTATCTTGTTTGGTTACTCCTATCTTTCTCGGAATGAGCTTTGGAACGTTAATTAGCGGTAACATAATAATTCCGGAAAATCCTGCAGAAGCCAATTTTGCAGATGTTTATATCCATCCGTGGCTACAGGCTTTCCCTATACTTGCCGGATGTTTTTTTAGTGCATTGTGCGTATTCTTATCGGCTACATTTTTAATTGGCGAGGCTAAAGAATATGAAAAACGCATGTATATGAGAAAAGCCGGAATAGCTACCCTTGTAGTAGTTATATTGGGCTTCATAACCATTGTTACCGGCTATGCAGAAGGTAATAAATTTATTACCGATCTGCTTCATAATTATTATGCTATTGGCGCCGTAACACTTTCGGGGATACTTCTTATTCCATTATGGAAAAGCATTAAAAAGGGACGAACAATATGGTGTCGTTTCTTAGCAGGATCGCAGGTATTACTTATACTTTGGGCTGCTGTAGGTACACATTTCCCTAACCTTATCATTACAAAAAACGGGCCTGTTAGCTTACTGGAAGGCATGCCTCCCGATAGTGTTATTCAGGTATTGGGTATATCTCTTATTATTGGCGGATTACTTATCCTTCCCGGACTTTTCCATTTGCTGAAATCCTTTAAAATGATCAAAATCTTAGAAGACGAAAAGAACTAACTGGTCAAAAGTCGTAAAGTGCTAAATGTTCATAAAGCAAAATATTGATCTTTTATATTTACAATATTACATGAATAAGAAAGCCTTCGCAATTGCGAAGGCTTTCTTATTTTGAATTTCTTTATTTTTTAATGTGTACCATTAGTACAAGGGCAATTACTTACTCCCTGGAAGATATCCAATCCAAGGGTTATCATGTGTGTTCCGCTATTGTAAGCTAAAAGCTCATTTGTAGTTAACTGATAGGAGTAAGCAAAGTAGAAGTTCGACTTTCTAAGACCTACCATAGGGCCAAGGTTTACAGGATCGAGCATTTGGTCATTAAGGAAACGGTAGGTGATACCTGCCCAGTAATAATCATCTCCATCTAAAAATCTAAACTTAAGGTTCACATCGGTTGTAGATCGGCCATCAGCTTCAAAATATTGAAGGAAGGTTGACGGTTCTACTTCTATGTTACTGCTACCTTTAAAGGTATAACCTGCATAGGCCTGATAATTTCTAAGTTTACGTGGCTCATTTATCGCAAAAATATCAATGTCTTTATTCAGTATGTTACTTGCATTAAAACTTGCATAAAAAGCACCTATACGATATAGCAAGGATACATCGAAGTTATGGTTTACCAGATATCTGTTATCTGTAACCGAAGGATCCGGAGTAGCAATGTTTTCAATATCCAGCTTAAACTGGTTAAGATTATATGAAATTCCAAATGACAGATATTGTTCAGAATAAGCATCTAGTATAAGATGGTGGGCAAATGAAAACTTACCACCATACTGCCTGGTATTTCCATTTTTGTCATTGTATAAAAACACCCCTACTCCCGAGTTTGAAGATATCCTCATATCGGCAGCCAGCGATTGCATATCGGGTGCGTCTTTAACGCCCACCCATTGTGTAAGTCCGTTAACCCTTATTTTCACGTGATCTCCAATACCTGCATAGGCGGGTGAAATAACAAATGGATTATCGGCAAGATATTGTGTAAATGTGGGTATAGTAAGTTCCTGTGCATGTACCGTTGGTAAGGCTAAAAGCAATAGTAACAGGCGATATATATTTTTCATGTGTGTAATGTGTATTTGTCCAATTAAGATTTTAATTTAATGCAAACCACAGCTGCTTTACAGCAGCCATGGTTATTATTAATTTATCTGTAAATAGTAAAGTGTCCTATGAATTCCCTGCTATCTTCCGGAGCATTAAGCTTGATAAGGTACCAGTAATCTCCAGTAGGCATCTCATTACCTTCGTATTTACAATCCCACGTTTGTCCTTGACTAAGCGTTGCCAATTTTCTTCCATATCGGTCAAAAACATCAGTAGAGATCAGAGGGTAATTTTCTGTATCGCCTGGACCCCATCCATCGTTATGTCCATCATTATCAGGTGTTACAATATCCGGGATCGAGATCTCAACAAAAACAATATGTATAGAAGCTTCTGCTGTACATCCCCTGCTATCAGTAACAATCACTTTATATGTACCTGTTCGGTAGATAACAAAAGTTTTGTTCGATCCCATATCATCTCCATTAAATTCATAACGATATGATCCCGATCCTCCTATTGTTGTTGCCGTAATCTGATTCAGACCTGACTCCGTCAATGTAAGTGATAATGGTTGTGAATTTTCTATGCTAAACGTAACAGTGTCTGTACATCCAGATACATGTATCACTTCTACAATATAATTACCATTAGATAAATCTTCAAAAACATTAGACGTTTGTGGCGTACCTGTACCACCTCCTTTGTTATTGCTTATAGAATAGGTAAGATCTGTTGCATCAATACCATTTCCGGTAACAATAGTAACCGTGTTTTCCTCACAATTATAAACTACGTTTGCGACAGCGTCTACATCAAGAGGTGCGTCAAGCGGCACGTCAAGCGTCGTAATACATCCGTTGGCATCTTTCACATATATGGTATAAGTAATACCTCCGTTAAGGTTTTCAAATAAATATTGATCCTCTACAAAGTTTCCATTAGCATCAAGACTTGTGAAATAAGGAGCTGTACCACCCGAAATTTCAATCTCTATCGCACCATTATCATCATTCACACATATTTCCTGTAGCGTATCTACCAGACCTGTCTGTAAAGCAGTAGGCTCATCCACAGCAAGATTTACCAGAGTAAAACATCCCAGAGAATCTTCAACTCTTATAGTGTGATTACCTGCCAATAGATTATTAAATACCGGATCTGACGACATAATGAAACCTGGTGCTATACCATATTTCAGTTCGCCTGTACCTCCAGATGCTGTAACGGTAATACTACCATTAGCCTCTGCATTACACAATGCATCTATTGCTGTCGCTTGTGCTGTCACCGGTATACGATCTGCCACATTAAATGTTATTTCCTTTTTACATCCGTTTACGTGTTCGATGTATACCGTATGCATACCCGGATTAAATTCAAAAGTAGGGTTTGGTGTATACGATCCCGCTACTCCTGTTAAAGAGAACGTTACTTCGTCTTCAATAGACGGATCCACATGTACCGTAACCGTATTTACAGGAAGGTTGTTGTTACAGCTTAATACCGTTGTTATATACGGATGCATATTTACTCCCTTCACTACTGTTACCGTAATTTTTGGAAGATAACATCCATTTGCATCTCTTACAAAAATGTCATAATTTCCTCCGTAAAGTCCTGTATATTCAAATACACCTTCCTGGAAATTAGCTTCTGTCTGCGTATTTAATGCTGTAGAATATGGTGCTGTACCTCCGGTAACATTAATCGTTATCTTACCATCTTTAGCAAGAATACAGCTCTCCGGAGTAACATTAGCAGTCGCTACTAAAGCTTCAGCAGGTTGCGTTATAATTATCTCAGGATATACTACTTCACATCCAATAGCATCACGCACTTTTAGTGTATAAGTACCAACCGGAACATCAAAAACATTTATTGACCCATAGTTATATAGTGGCAATAAAGCATACTCTAAAGCTCCTGTTCCTCCTGTTGCAGTTACTTTAACTTCTCCAGTCGATTTTTCGAAACAAAGTACATTCGTTATCTCAGGTGTTTCAATAATTATAGGAATAACCGGGTCTACAGTAAATGAAACTGTTTCTTTACATCCGTTAACATGTTTTACATATACCGTATAAGTATCTGCTGCCAAATCAGCTACAAAAACATTAGTTGTTTGATAGCTTATATCATCCAAAGAATATTCAACATCATCTTCAACCGCAGGGTCTACACCTATTGTTACTGTAATTGTCTCACATACTCTTGTAGTCGCAACCGTAGGTAAAATAGCTACTCCCGGTTCTATTGTCACATTTTGTTGTGCTACAATACAGTTGTTAGCATCTCTAACATCAATAGTATAACTTCCATCAGCAAGTGAAGTATAGCTATATGCTACAGCCGTAGTAACTTCAATTTCTGCAGCATCATTCAAACTTATAAAGTAAGGTGCTGTACCGCCAGATGGTGTAACTGTAATTATACCATCATTTGCATTTATACATGTTTCCGGTGTAGGTACTGCAGCAGCGATTAGTTCAGCCGTAGGGCCATCTATTAGAATGTTTACAGTTTCTGTTTCGCAACCAATTCCATCTTTTATTTTAACTGTATAAGTACCTACAGTAAGACCTGTAAATACATTAGAAGGCTGATAATCGAAGTCTGGTGAAATTGCATATTCTAAAGCTCCTGTTCCGCCATTAGCAGTTACGGTGATCTCTCCTGTTGTTCCTTCAAAGCATTCAACATCAGCAGTTTCAGCTGCCGTAAGGATTGTTACAGGATCAAGGTTGTCTATATCAAAGTTTACAGTATCAACACAACCATTGGTATGTCTTACATAAGCAGTATAGGTTCCACCTTCGGTACTGGTATATGTAAACTCGTTCGATGTGCCATACGTTGTACCGTCTACAGAATATTCAACATCTCCGTTTACTGAAGCATCAACATCAATTGTTACTTTGCTTGATGGAGTATTACCTGTACACTCAGGTGTTACTGTTGCTACTGCCTGGATATCTACTCCTGCGTCAATAGTAACACTTTCCTGTACAATTGTACAATTGTTTGTATCTCTTACATCAATAGTATATGTACCTGCTGCAAGTCCTGTAAAGGTATGATCCGTACTTGTACTAACATCTGTTCCACTGTCAAGGCGTATAAAGTATGGAGCAGTACCTCCCGATGGGATTACTGTAATTGTTCCATTTTCTGCATTTAAACAGATCTCATGCGTTGGATCTACATCTGCCATTAAAGCCACGGCCGGTTCACTTATCACGATTATTGCCGATTCGCTTTCGCAGCCTAATGCATCTTTTGCATTGATTACATAGCTGCCTGCAGCAAGGCCTGTAAATACGCCTGTAGCCTGGTATGAGCCGTAAACCCTTGGAGTAACCTCTGCTGATATAGCATACGTAAAGCCTGTTGTTCCGCCTGTAGCTGTTACAGTAGCTGTACCGTTTGTTCCACCAAAGCAGCTTACATCTGTTTTTGAGGTTGCTCCCATTGTAATTGGAAGTACTGGCGCAACAGTAAAGGTAAATGGTGCATTACACCCATTAGTATGCGTCACATCTATAGTGTGCGTCCCTGGTGTAAGACCCGTAGCTACAATTACATTTGATCCCTGTGCCACTCCGTCAAGATAGTACGTTATATCTGCCGAAACAGCAGGATTAACATCTACTGTAATTGTCATAACATCACATACCTGTACCGGAGTTATAGATGCCTGAAGGTCTACACCCGGGTTAATTGTATGTTCAATTGCTGGTTCTACCGCACATCCATTTCCATCTTTTATATGAATTGTTATTGTACCAGCTGCCAAGTTATCAAACGTATGCTGCGTTCCTACAACAGCTTCATAACTGCCAATAATTCCATCAATTTCAAGAGCTGTCTCGTAGTCCCCTATTCCTCCGCTAATATCAATGGTGACCGAAGCATCTGCTTTACCATAGCAAAGCTCATCGTGAGTCAATGCTGTGTTTATTTCAGCAGCTACAATATCCGGCTGAGTAATAATTATATCCAATGTTTCAAAACAACCGTTTGCGTCCTGAACTATAACCTTATAAGTACCTACACCAAGATCTGAAAATACATTATTCGTATCAAAACGATCTAATCTTGGCGAGATAGCATACTGTATAGGAGCTGTACCACCTGTAGTAATAATTTTAGCCCTTGCCTTCGTTTTGTCAAAACATAAAATAGGTTCTATATCTGCTATGACCTCTAAAAGCTCCGGTTCTTCAATTTTTATTACGCCTGATAGTACGTCACAATCTTCGCTTATAACCTTTACAGAGTATTCTCCTACCGGCAGTCCAGAAAACGTTCCACTTGGCTGTGGACCTATATCTGGAGTAACGCCATCTTCATTGATCAATATGTATTGATAATTCCCTAAACCTCCCGTTGCAACGGCAGATATTTCGCCTGTTGATTCTCCCGCACAGTTAATACGTGCATTGGTAAGGTTTAAGTTAGGAGCTAATGCAGGTACTGCCTGTATCTCTACATCATTCGTCATTAGTACATCACACGCATCTTTTATATAATACCTGTATGATGCTGTCGAACCTCGTGGAATCGTTATCGTTAAAGGTGTTGCCCCTAAGGCTATATAAGTACCATTTTCAGTTGTACTATATTCATAAGGAGGTGTTCCTCCTGTTGCCCATATTGTAAGCTCTCCATCTTCAGTACAGGTAAAGCCTTCTTCTAATGAAAGGAATCCTTTTAAAACATCCGGTTCAGTAACTGTTTCTTTACTTGTTTCTACAGAACAGTTCCATCCGTCAATAACTGTAATACTATATGTTCCTGCACCCAAGCCTGTAAATAAAGGACTAGTCTGTGCTCCGCTGCTGGAAATCAATACATCTGCAGCATCATATCTATTAAGTATATATTGATATGATCCTGCTCCCTGACCTCCCGATACAGTAGTAGCCTCCATAGTTGCTGTAGTGTCGCCATGGCATACTACCACATTTGTAGATGCTGTTATAGATGCCGTTATACGAGCCGGTCTGATTAATTCAATCGACTCACTTACAATACATCCACCTACATCCTGCACATTAATGGTATAATTTCCTGCCGGAAGACCTGCCAAGGCATTATTTGATGCATACATCTGCAAAGTAGTAGACGTATCATCATTTATAAATTCAAATAAATACGTTCCTCTGCCTCCTGTTGCCTGAGCAATAATTTCTCCTTTATCATTATCACAGGTTACACTTGTTTGATTAACTGTAAGCACCAATGGATCAGCCGGAGATTGCACCGTTATGGTTTGGGTATTAGCCGAACAGAAAGGAACATCTGTTGCTGTTACACTTACATAATAGTTACCTGCGGGCAAGTTTGGTATTGTAAACGGTGTTGTAGTAGCAGATCCATTTGCAACCGATGTTACTCCATTAGACACCTTATAATCATAGTTGATCCCTGGATAATTTGCCACATTTATGGTAATCGATCCATCAGCATCACCATAACAAGTAACCGGGGTTGCCCCTGTTGCCGTTACTTCAATAATATTATAAGGTAGTATAGTATACGAATCTGAAAGCATAGTACAATCCGATTCATTATCTGTTACTTTAAATGTGTAATTACCAACTTCATTAAGAGTAAAGGTTGCAGTATATGTACCTATTCCTGGAGTTATAGAAGCGTAAGTTTCAACTGAAATTACATCAAAAGTGAAATCTCCAGAGCCTCCTGCCACAGTAACAGTTACTTCCTCACCATCTTTACAGTTTATTTCGGTGTCTTGATCTACTGTAACACTTGTTAATGTTTTAAGAGGGTCAATTACGAATGAATAATCCTCTTGACATAGATTTTTATCTATAACCGTTACCGTTATGTTTTGTGGGCTTCCGGTATCTGCAACTTCAAAAATATTAGAGTCAAAAAAGCCACCACCAATACTGTAAGTATAATCAGGTGTTCCTCCGCTCGCAGTAATTGTAATTATAGCCTTTTTAACACTATTACCATCAGTATCACAAGCAAACTCTGTAGGTGTTGCTGTTACCGTTAAAGGAGCAGGTTCGTTAATAGTAACCGGCGTCGCTGCTGTTAATGAACAATCTTTTTCCGATGTTACTGTAATAGTATAATCACCAGCTGCCAATCCTGTAAACACAGGGGTAGTTTGTGTTATTGGTGTCCCATTATCAATAGTATATTCATATGGAGGATTATCATTTGATGCCGGAAGTGTAATTGTGATCGACCCGTCATTAGCACCATTGCAACTTATATCTTGTTTTGCCACATCTGTAGTAATATCAAATGTAACAGGTGTAGGAGCTTTTAATGTTACTAATGCTTCATCTGTACATCCCGATATATTATCCTCAATTATCACTTTATAATCGCCTGCTGGTAATAAATCAAAATCAAGAGTAGTTTGTGGTCCAGCAATAGGATTTCCTAACGTATCCTCCAAAGTATACTCATAATCACCAGATCCTCCAGTTCCCTCTACAGTTATTTTTCCGTCATTATCCGCACATGTTGGCAAGGTATCTGCAGTAGGAACAACATTAACCGGTGAATAAAAAGTTATAGTTGGTGAAGTATAAACACAACCATAAACATCCTGAATGGCTATTTCATATGAACCGGCTATAAGGTTATCATATGAAAAAGCATCGGATTTTGCCTGGAATGCACCGCCATTAATACTATATTTAAAAGGCCCTTTACTGTCATTATTAACTCTGGTTACATCAATAGAAAACTCTCCATCGTTTATACCACATAATGGACCTGGCACCGCCGTTATCTCAGGTAAAGGATCTAAAAGAACTTCTACATCAACAAATCTGATACAGTTATTTTTATCTTTTATGTAAGCAACGTAATCGCCACTATCCCTAATAAATTCAGTTACGCTAACCCAATCTGCATCATTAGGTGGAGTACTCGTCGCTACAACCTGATATTGGTAAGGCTTTGTACCTTCGGCACCTGTAATAACTATTTTACCTGCTACTTCACAACCATTATCTACTTCGCTAGCAACTGCTGCAATTGTAAGCTCTTTCTGAGACTGTGTAATTGTAAATGTTTCTGAAGCCGCTTTACATGTATTATTCAGGCCATCAACTTCTTCAAACATAATATAATATACCCCCGGTGCCAGTCCACCCAAAACAATATCTGTCGTCGATCCCGGAAGAGATGTACTGCCAGATGATGTAGCAGGAACTGTAACAGGAAGATTTGATTGTGCGTAATAAACCTGATAATTTATAGCAGTTGCTCCCCCATCATAACCACTAAAATCAAATATTACATTTCCATCATTTTCATCTGTACATGTAACGTTATTTACTTTTGTAATTGTAACGGCTAAATTAGATGGTGTAACATCAGGTATTAGCATCGGTTCCAAGTGATAACATTTTGTACTTTCATCGTATACTACAAAAGTGTAAATAACACCCGGAACAAGATTTTTAAATGTAGCAACTCTTGGAAATGCAGGATCGTCTGGTCCTACAAGATTAGTTGTATAAGGAGCCTCATTTGTTTCCAATAATCCGAACTTATAATCGGTACCTGTAACAATCGCATCAACAGTAACAACTGCAATACCGCCATCCGCACATGAAGGTGGCGCTGATGTATCTATGCTTATTTCCAGCTCATTTGGTGGCGATGCCATGGTAATATTTTGTTTAATCATAACACAGCCATTAGCATCTCTTACAGTTGCCTCATAAATACCATAGTTTAAAATTATAAATGGATTAGAAGTAGCCGATGTAGTTACAGGTATCGCTTCATAACCAAAGTTATTAGTCAACTCATATGTATAAGGAGGTGTACCACCTGCTACAGTATGCACTAATATTTCTCCCGCAGATATATTAGTCCCTGCATTTAGTGGATCTGCTATACATCGTATATTTTCCTCTTTTGTTAGGAAACTAATTGGTGCATTTGGCTCATCAATTCTTGTCGTTCCAGTAACAATACATCCTTTTTTATCTGTCACAGTAACTTCGTAGTCACCGGCAGGTAAGTTTGTTGTTCTTGAATACGGAATACCAGTTGTTGTATTTTCTACAGTAATAACATATGGTAGTGTACCTACTGAAGCATCCATGTCTACTCTGATAGATCCGTTACTATCTCCAAAACATAAAACATCTGTTGGAGCTAATAATGTAATTACCGGCTCTAAAAGTTCCGGTACAACTACAGCAACAGTTTCTACAATACAATCTTTGGCATCTTTAATACTAAAAATATAACTTCCTTCTGCAGCCGCAATATCCCATGGATTAGCAGGCATAGTTCCAAGCGATACAAAATTTGTACCTCCATCAGTCGATTGTTCTACAGTATATGGAGCAAGTCCACCACTAGCCCTTAATCTTATAATTGCACTATTTGTCCCTGAACAATCAAGCTCTTTCTGTAAAACAGCTGTAGCTATTAATTGAGAAGATATAGTAACTGTAGGTACGGGAGCGGTACAGCCATTTGCATCGGTCACTACAATATTATAAGTTTCCGGCAAAAGGTTACTAAATGTATCCGTTGTCTGTGCGGTCGCACCATTAATACTGTATTTAAATGGAGCCAGCCCTCCTGTTGTAGTAACTATTATTTCTGCTTTATTTGTTAGATCATAACATAAATCAGAAGATGCACTAATACCTACTACAGGTGGTGTAGCCAACTGTAAATCAAAGGTATCGGTAACAGCACAGCCATTACCATCTTTAACCGTTATAGTATAGGTTCCAGCTTGTGTCAATCCTGTAAATGTTGAACTTCCACCAGGTCCTAAAATTGTTCCATCCGGTTGCTCAATTTCATATTTATAATTACCCCATCCGCCACTTGCAGTAATTGCTACATTACCCGTATTAATACAAGTAGGTTGCTTTTCTAGTTTAGTAAATGTAAGTGCAATTGTAGGTTCTGCAATTGTTACATCTGCAGTTGCTGTACAATTCGTAACATCATCTGTTACTGTAATTGTATATGTTCCTGCCGCAAGGCCTGTCAAATCAATAACCCCCGCATTAGAACCTGTTACTGGCGTTACAGCAGTCCCCCCCGCAGTAACTGCAACAGAATAGCTATAATTTACACTAAATTTATCAACTTTATACTTAAGGCTGCCATTTGCATCGCCTTTACATTTTACATTACTTACGGGTTGTCCACTTACTGTAATCGGAGTAATGTCTTTTACAGTATAGCTTACGGAGAAAGTACATCCGTTTACATCCGTAACTTCAAAATTATATGATCCGGGATGTAAATCAGGGAATAAACCTGTTGCATTATTTCCTGTTGCCGTACCCGTCATTTCATAATCAAATGGTCCAACGCCTCCAGTTACTGTTAAGCTTATATCCGATGTTCTTGCAGGACATACTACCGGCGTAGCATCCACTGCTATATTGGTAATTGGTATAAGTGGGTTTACCGTTATTGCATTTGTCTCAAAAGTACATCCATTTTTATCCTTTATTGTAACAGTGTAAGTACCGTTTGTAAGATCTGTAAACGAAGGAGTACTTGTAAAGTTTGTACCATCTATACTATATTCGTAAGGAGTTGTTCCTCCTGTTACAGATAGTACATCAACTTCAATAGTTGCTTTAGTAGTACAAGTATAAGGCTGAGTCATACTAATAGTACCTGTTAAGGCAGCTGGCTCTGTAAGGGTAAACGTTTCAGAAAAAGGACAAGCAATACCCGGTATACCACCCGGAAGCATTTGGGTCTGTATTAAATTAACCGTATATGTTCCCGGCGCAAGATCTGTAAATATTCCTAATGAATTCGTTTCTATTACTGTATCGGTAGAGTCCACTAAATCAAAAGATACTCCATAACCATTTGTGGCTATAACCGTATAGGTAATTGTACCGTCTTCGGCATCTTTACAGCTTATGTTTTCAAACGATGTTGTAAAGTCTACGCTCGGTTTATTCTCTATAATAACAGCATTAGAAACTTCTGTACATCCGTTAATATCTTTCATTATAAATACATACTCACCTTCATCCCCTGCGGCAATTTCTACAGGGTTTGCACTGTCAAAACTAGCAGCAGTTAAAGTTCTCTCAATACCATCTTTACTAAATATAGCATAGATGTATGGAGCTTGACCTCCGCTACCTGTTAACAAAATAGTTCCAGGCGTACACGAAATATGTTGGGCAACTACTGCGATAAGGCTTGGTTTACTATAGTCTTCTATTGTAAATGTATCGGTAACACTACAACCTGTACTACTGGTAACAGTATATGTATAAGTTCCAGGGCTTAAATTTTCAAAGGTGTATTCCCTTTCATCTTCAAGTTGGGTTACCCTGCTAGTTGGGCCTGGGCCCGAAATAGAATAAACATATTGGGGACCAACGTCTATACTTGTAAGTATTACACTACCATTTTTGTCACAAGTTTTATGATACGGTTTTGCGGTTACCCTTAAATCCTTTTTCATAACGCCAATATCCGGTGTTGTAAATACGCAGCCATCAGCACCAACACCTTTTTGTCTTAATTCTACCTTGTAAATACCCGAAGTGGTAATAGGGAATACACTAATATCTCCAAAAGGAGGTAATGGTGTGCTAGGGTCTGCCGCAGTATCTATAAGCCTAAACTCATAGTTTGAAGCAGCCGAAGGTCTTGTAATTTTTATTTCTCCATTTGTAGAACAAATAATATCTTTTACTTCAAAGGCCGGATCTAAATCATTTTTATAAACATTAAAGTAAAATGGGGTAAAACAACCTCCCTGATATGTAATAATAACACGATATTGTCCTCCTTCATTTGCATCAAAGGTCTGGCCATCGGCTACCTGGTTCCAAATACAACCAGGATCTTCGCTGGTATTAGCACAACCCGCAACTCCTACTTCGGGACAACTTCCGGTTGTTTCGTCCAATTTTTCCCAAACAATACTTTGTGCATTCGCAATATTTGTTTCTATGAGTTTATGCGCGTTTAAACCGCATAAGTTTATGGTGGGTAACTTACTACCATCATTAGGACATTCTTCTATGATATCTGCATAAGGGAATAGTGGATTTTGCTGGTTTTCATCATGCAATTCTACAATAACTGTTTCAGTTAAACCAATACATGGTGCCACTGGAGTACATATAACATAATACTCACCAGGCGTAGTAACTGTTAGTTGGCGTGTCGATCCCATGGGTATATCAGTAGTTCCTGTTTTTTTTAACCACTCATATGAGATGTAACCATCACCGGTAGCTTCAAGCACTAAATTACCGGAACAAAGGGTTTCGGTACGTTTAAAAATACAATTATCTACATCAACTAAAAAATTAGCAGGACCTTTTACAGGGTCACCACAATCACCCAGGCCTGTAATACTTGGGTCGTTCTCAATAAGATTATTATTTGTAATACCTCTATATCTAGTAAAAGCAGTATTTTCTATTTTGTTAGAGCAGGCATCTGTAAGTTCACTACAACTACTAGCCACTTTTACAAGAATCTTTATTTTATTAACAAAATCTTCTTCGGCATAAGGAGGAAGAATCGATTCTTTTTTAACATAAATATCCGGTATTGTAAATACAATTTTTCTGGTAGCAGGATCATAATCGTAGCCAGTAATAAGTGGCACATCATCAAAGTTTACAGACACTAAAGAAGTGTTTACCGGTAAAATATCCGTTATGGTAAATTCTTTAGCATCATCATTACCCACATTAGCAAATTTAATCGTATAGTAAATTTCTTTACCTAATCCTACATCTTCGCCAGCTATATTATTACCAGCTATATCTTCAACTATTTTTAAAAGCTTTATTTCCGGTTCTATAATATCTACACTAAGTGCATTAAAAAACATGAAATAAGTGTCACCTGTAGAAGTAAGTGTTACCCTTGCATTTGTAGAAGAAGGGGGGATAATCCCTGCATTAATAGCAATCATATCAGAATCATAGCCCAGTGTGTTTAAACTATTGGGCTCCCTATCTATAAAATCAGTATCTAAAATTGTAATTGTACTGTTAAAAAAATTAGGTGTAGGACTCGTAGGGTTTTTAGTATTCCCTAAAGTGGTTTCCACACCAGAACCCGCTTTAAAAAGTAGTTTATCTCCATCAATCCTATTATCACCTTCAAGCCCTGCTGCAATCAAATTGCCTAAAACCGGTGGATTTGGTACTGTAACAAAACCGCTGTAATCTATAAATACCGATCCTAAGGTTTGATGAACCCCAACAAAACCATCAAATGATGCAATGTATTTCCCCTTCATAGTTGGGTTTTCATAAATTATAAAGAGGGTCCATCCTCCCGAAATTCCTCCTGAAACACTTCCCTGGCTAGCCTTAATATTTGCAACGGTATATTCTCCATTGGGTGTACCCAATGCTGTTACATAACTTGTAACATCTGCATAACAAGCATAAGGACTATTACTACCAAAATCAGTAGTATTAAAACCATTGTAAATAATACTTCCATTAATATCTTCATAGTTCCCATTGGGCACCTTAAACTTAATATTTTGTATACTTTCTGCATCACTCTTATATGTTGCAGACCAGTATAAACCCGCATAAACAACTTTACTACAGTCAATATCTGGTATTGTTAAAGTAGCCTTACTGGAACTAAATGTATTAAGATCATTATCAACATCTACATAACGCATATCAACATTATCATTATAAGATGATTGAGATCCTGTTAAATTGTAAGGAGTATTTGCAGAAACCTCAGGAGTTGTAGTAACTTCCCAATATCCCGGTTTTCTACGGGGTTTGACCCATACACTATCCACTCTTTGCGCTTGGTATCTATTTACAATACTATTGGCAATCATTGTCATATCTCCCCTAACTTTCATATTTCCTCCGGGAAGTCGTGGTGAAAATGTCTTAGCAACCTGTGCCTGTGACCCTAAACAGGACAATAAAAACACGATCAGGACGACGATCCTAAGCTGTAATTTTTTAAAGTTATGCATTCTTTTTTGTTTTTAGTTGGTGTGTTGTTTGGTATATTCTTTCCCTTAATTTGTGTTAACACTCATTATCCATATTGGGTCATAATAAGTATTCCCCGCATTAGAATAATAAGATATCAATGCTTCCCTCCACGATGTATGCTTTTTTAAATACACATACCTAAAATTGTTTTTCGGATTTAAAAAATAACCGGTATCAATGCCTCTATCTTTCAATGTTTTCATGAAATTCTCCATATTTTCCTGTCCGGAAAACACGTTGGCAATAATATAGTAGCCCGGTTCCATTCCTTCTACAGAAAGCTTGTTCACTTTCGTAAGTTTTTCTCTGGGTTTATGTGTTTTTCCGGAATAGAATTCTTTAATCTCCTCCTCTGTTTTTAGATTGTCAATCTTTTTGTCTTTAGAATCAAGGGCAACGGAGTCTGTGTTTTGGTTCTGCAATTTTTCATTTTGTAAGGTGTTTGGTGTGTTTGTAATTTCATTTTCGAGTTTGAGTTCGGGGGTATTTTCTACGTGTACCACATATACATTTTTCTCTTTACCGGAGGCTCTTTTTTTCTCCGATGCATTAGCTGCATCAGTAAAGGATCTGTGTTTTTCTATAAGTACCGTTTTATCATCATCTTTAGCTTTAATATCTTTAGAAACCACATAATAACCTGCCTCAGCTTTTTTAAGATCGTCGAGTGTTTTGGGTAATATTGTTTCTTTACTAGAGGTAATATTTCTAAGCTCTATAGGTTTGTTAGCGCCATCCATCTCTCTTGCTGCCTTTTCGCGCTCTGCATATTCTTTAAGGTTTTTTACCTTTTTTTCAAACTCTGCTTTACTAATTCGGGCTAAAGAGTCTTCCTTTATTAAAGCGTCCAGTAAATGTGCACTACCTTCGTCGAGCTCCATTTTCAGTTTTTCCAATTCGGCATTATTATCAAAATTATCTTTCGAATCAGTCAATTCTTCTTCCGCTTTATCTTCTTTCTCAACTTTTAAACTATCTACTGGTGTTTTTACTGCTGCCAAACTATCCTTAGCAGTCTCTTCTTTTAGTTTTGCTATGGCCCTATCACTAAAAGAAAACACCATGGTAATTTCATGTGTAGGCCCAAGGTTAACCAGGCCCTCTTTTGTTGTTCTTTCAAAAGTGTAGCCTAACGAAAGTCGTTTTGTTAAATGAAAACCAATACCTACCGATACCCCATAATAATCGTCCAATCCGGTTTGTGCCCAACCCATTCGTGGAAAATCCAGAAGTAGCGAACCATTTACTCCAAAACCATATTCCTGAGATGTTTTAGCCCTCAAAGCCAGTTTAAATGAACTATCCTGAAAAAGGTCTTTAAGAGTCCCCATCTTATAGGTATACATTAGATGCGCCGAGTAGGTTTTGTTGGCATAATCTGTTGCCATTTTATTCGACTTAAAATCATAATCGATAAAATTTTCGGCATAAAGTCCAAAATCAAATTGCTTGTAGCTAACATTAATTCCTGGTTTTATACTAAGCAGAGAATTATTTCTCAAAGCCATAAGAACCGGATCCGGTTCTCCTGTAATCGTACGGTTTTTATCAACCCCGCTATTGTAATATGCAAAGTTAAAACCCAGTGTTACGTTTAGTGCTTCTTTAATTTTTACATTATATGCATAGTTTGCTATACCTCCAAAGCTGGAAATAACGCCCAAAGTTTGCTGATAAATACCAAAGCCAAGACCTGCTCTTTCAGAGAATCTTCCGGTATAAGAAATCATGTAAACTTTAGGAGAATCATCATATTGTACCCATTGGTTACGATGGTACATTGATATATAAGTATTGTCTTCCCGCACATATGAAAATGTAGGGTTTAATAAAAAACGGTTGTACTTTAAATTATTTTGTGCCGGTATATTATAGGTAAGCACAGGCGAATCCTGCGCATTTACTTTCGTAAAGACAGCAATTAAAATTAATAGAAATAAAGAATAGTAGTTTTTTATCATTCCTTATTTCACAAAAGTTATTGATCCTCTTTTCGTAATCTTATTGTTCTCCATTATAGTATAATAGTACACCGGGTTTTTTAATGAATAAGTAAAATCGTTTGCAGGCCAGTCGTTGTTATAATGCAAAGCCCTAAAAACAATAGTGCCATCCGGAGCATAAATAACAACCTCTGTTGTATCATTTAAATATTTTAGCGGTAAAGCCCAACGATCATTTATACCATCATTATTTGGTGTAACTACGTTTGGTATTGCTATTAAAACATTCTCTATAAGACCAACTACAAATTGTTTTGTTATATCACAGTCGCCTACTCTTGCTGTTACGCTATAGGTTCCCGGTTCCGTAATTTTAAACGACGATTCAACTCCAACTAATTTTCCTTCAAAGTACCATTCATATACTTCGGCACCTTCGGCAGTAACAATTATACTTGTCCCTTCCGGTAAATCCACAATAGATTCTACATGAATAACCACCTGGCTCAAATCGTACGGAATAAGCTCAAGAACATTCGATATTACAGTACAATCATCATAAGTTACTTCAAGACGGTAACTGCCTTTATCGGCTACAGTAATTGTAGAGCCGTTCTCTGCTAAACGAACACCATCATGATACCATGCATAAGAATAATCCGGGTTAACAACATTACTTTTAATGGTTACCACCGCATCTTCACTACAAAAAACATCTTCAGTAGAAATGACAACACTATCTGTAAAGGCTAATTTTATAACTATAGCATCAGATGTAATGATGCCATGATCCGGAATAGTTACCTGCAAAATATAAATACCGTTTTCTACTACCTGTAGGGTATTCATGTTAGCTCCGGCTATAATTGCGTTGTCCTTGTACCATTGGTACTGATAATTGTAACTATTACCTATAAGATCTATCGCTCCGGACTGGGTTAAAGCATCAAACTGTGTTATGTGCAATTCGGTTTGAGTACTAATACATTTTTCGTATTCATTAGGTGCAATAGTTATGCTAAATCCTAATGGATATGCCAGCTCGAACACCAACTCTTTCGTTATAATACATCCATCATTCTGAGTTACTCTTACTTTATAAACACCCTTTTGTGTAGCGGTAAAAATTGCTGTGTTTTCTCCTGTCAGGAGTATGTCATTTCTGTACCATTCAAAAGATGGCTGTAAAGCATTAGTAGTTACTGATAGCGCTTTACTATCGCCCTGGATTATAAGATCTGTAGACGGATTTGACGATGAAAGATTAAAATCACTTTCCTCAATAAGCAATGTATTAGATATAACTGTACAGCCGTCCTTACTTATTGATACATAATAATTACCCGGTAAAGTAGCCAAATAATCCGGGTTATTACCAGAGCTTACTTCTACATCATCTTTAAACCATGTATAGGTATAAGAAACATCAGTAAAGCTATTACTTATAGGCAATGGATCATTCACACAAAGCTTTCCGGAAACTGAAATAACTGCCGGAACTATGCTTAAATTAATTGTAATTATATTAGAAAACACAGGGGCATAACCAGGAATAGTGATACTTAGTTTATACTCTCCGTTTTGTGAAGCATCTGCGATAGATAATGTCGAAGATGTTGCTCCTGGAACAGGCACATCGTTTTTATACCATTGGTAATCATAACCCGTTATACTAACATTTATATTACCAGTTGGAGCAAATGCAATAAAGCTGCTTACATCTAATATTGCTGTTGTACTTGTACATGCAGTATATGTTCCCGATCCAATAGCCACCTCAAAACCGGTAGGATAGTTCAATATAAATGTCTTTTCAACAGTAACATTACATCCCGATGTTTGTGTTACTACAACTTTGTATTCACCATTTTCTGTGGCAACAAGCGAGTTTGTTATTTCAGTTAATAAGCCATTATTCAAATACCATGTATATTCTGGTGCTGCCGCATCGGTAGTTACAGTTATAGTTTTACTCTGAGTCGGCAAAATAACATCTACATCAGGATTACTGCTGTTTACAACAATTTGTGCCAATCCTAATTGAATTGTATTTGACTGCCCGGTACAATTCCCTCCGGTTACTGCCAGGTAATAATCGCCTACTGCATTAGCTATTAATACCGGATCGGTAGCAGCTGCCAATATGGTTCCATTTTTATACCACTGGTAACTATAGTCAGAGTTATTCACATCAGACGATAATGTTACAGTACCATCAGCACATAAAATAGTATTCCCACTTATGGCAATAGGTTGCAAAGCAAGATTAATTGTTATTGTATTTGATGCTACGGTTGGAAAACCAGGAATGGTTACATCCAACCTGTAATCGCCATTTTGTAATGCTGTGTTAAGTGATAGTACCGCAGATGTTTCTCCCGCAATAGCAATATTATTTTTATACCATTGGTACTGGTAACCCATTGTAGTAACATCAACATTACCGCTAGGTGTTAAAGCAACAAAAATGGTTATATCCAGAGTTGCTGCTGTACTGGTACAAGCGGTATACGTTCCCGAACCTATAATAATCTGGAAACCGTTAGGGTCATTTAATGTAAATGTTTTTTCGGCAGTGGCATTACAGCCCGATGTTTGTGTAACCACAACCTTATATACACCGTTTTGTGTAGTGGTTAAAGCAGCAGTTGTTTCGCTTAAAAGAACATTATTTCTATACCAGGCATATTGTGGTGCTACAGCATCTGTAGTTACTATTAGCGTTTTGCTTTGACCCGGAAGGATAACATCTATGGCAAGATTGGTGCTGTTTACTGTAATTTGAGCTATGTTCAACGTAATGGTATTCGATTGAACAGTGCAGCTTCCATTGCTTACAACCAAATGATAATTACCTCCGGAAGCAGCCATAAGTGTAGCCGAATTTGTAGAAGCTAAAACAGTATTGTTTCTATACCATTGATAGGTATAAGTAGGCTCATTTATATCTGCCGACAGCGTTACTGTTCCGCCTGTACATAATATACTTCCAGCCGTAATAGTAACAGCATCTATAGCAAGATTTATTTCAATAGCATTTGAGAATAACTCCGGGAAATCCGGAATAGTTACACCTAGTTTATAAGTACCGTTTTGCGATGCATTATTAAGTAATAATGTTAACGATGTTGCTCCTGCAACCAATATATTATTCTTATACCATTGGTATTGATAACCCATTGCGGTAACATCAATATTTCCATTCGGGGTTAATGCTATAAAATCAACAGTATCTAAAGTTACAGTCGTACTTGTACAGGCAGTATAGTTTTCTACAGCAATAGTTATATCAAAACCTGTAGGGTAATTTAATGTAAATGTTTTTTCTTCGGCAGCCGTACAACCCAATGTTTGGGTAACTACAACTTTATAATTACCATCCTGCGTTGCATTAAGCGATGCAGACGTTTCGCTTAACAATATATCATTCCTATACCATACATATTGTGGCGCAGCAGCATCGGTAGTAACCGTAAATGTTTTAGTCTGTCCTGGTAGAATAAGATCTGTTGCAGGATTACTGCTGCTAACTGTAATTCCGGATGTTTGAAGATGGATAATATTTGACTGGACTGAACAACCTCCTTTAGTTACCACAAGATAATAATCGCCTTCGGCAGTTGCTGTAAAATTTGGAGTAATAGCGCCTGGCAAAGCTGTACTGTTTTCAAACCATTGATAGCTGTAATCAGGATTATTAACCCCGGAAGACAATAATACTGTTGCTCCCTCACACAATGCACTACTATTTGTTATTACAACATTTTCTATAGCTAAGTTTATTGCTATAGCATTTGAGAATAACTCCGGGAAATCCGGAATAGTCACTCCTAATTTATACGTACCATTTTGCGATGCACTAGTAAGCGATAATATTCCCAATGTTGCTCCGGAAACAGCTATATTATCTTTATACCATTGGTATTGGTAACCCAACGAAGTTACATCTACATTACCATTTGGCGTTAATGCAAAAAATGAAGTTATGTCTAAATTTACGGTAGCACTTGTACAAACAGTATATGCTCCTGTACCAATAGTTGTATTAAAACCTGTAGGATAATCTAATGTAAATGTTTTTTCGGCAGTAGCATTGCAACCCGACGTTTGTGTAACTACAACTTTATATGTACCGCTTTGAGTGGCTGTAAGCGTAGCTGTTGTTTCGGCTAATGCTATATTATTTCTGTACCATGTATATTGTGGTACAACAGCATCGGTAGTAACAGTAAATGTTTTGGTTTGTCCCGGTAAAATAAGATCTACCGCAGGATTAGTACTGCTTACAGTAATTTGAGGTATTTCAAGATGAATAATATTCGATTGAGCGGTGCAACTTCCTTTACTTACTATAAGGTAATAATCCCCTTCGGCATTTGCCGTCAAAATACTATTAACCTCTCCCGGAATAGTAACACCATTTTTAAACCATTGATAGGTATAGTCAGGATTATTTACTACGGTAGATAGTGCTACCGTTCCACCTGTACATAATACTCCGCTATCTGTTATAACTATGTTTTCTACAGCAAGGTGAACAGCAACCGTGTTAGATGTTATTGATGCAAAATCCGGAATAGTAACTTCCAGCCTGTAATTGCCGTTTTGTAAAGCACTAGTAAGTAATAATTGTGCCGATGTTGCTCCAGAAACAGCTATATTATCCTTATACCATTGGTATTGGTAACCCATCATTGTAACATCAACATTACCATTTGGCGTTAATGCAAAGAATGAGGTTATGTCTAAATTTACGCTAGTGCTTGTACAGGCAGTATATGCTCCCGTAGCAACAGTTATATCAAAACCAGTAGGATAATCTAGTGTAAACACTTTTTCGGCAGTAGCATTACAACCCGATGTTTGTGTAACTACAACTTTATATGTACCGTTTTGAGTGGCTGTAAGCGTAGCTGTTGTTTCGGCTAATGTTATATTATTCCTGTACCATGTATATTGTGGTACAACAGCATCAGTAGTAACTGTAAGTGTCTTGGTTTGTCCCGGTAAAATAATATCTGTAGCTGGGTTAGTGCTATTCACTACAATCTGCGCTGTTTCTATCTCAATTGTATTCGACTGTGTTGTACAACTACCACCTGTTACTACCAGATAATAATCGCCCTCGTTATCTGCTGTTAAAGTTGGGTTTACAGCACCCGGAATCGCTATACTATCTTTAAACCATTGATAGGTATAATTTGCATTTGTCACATCAGACGATAGTTCTACCGTTCCTCCAGTACATATAATAGCATTACCATTAATGGTAACAGTTTCCATTGCAAGATTAATGGTTATTGTGTTCGATGTTATTGGTGCAAAATCCGGAATGGTAACTTCCAGTTTGTAATCTCCATTTTGTGAAGCGTTAGAAAGTGATAGTGATGCCAATGTTGCCCCTGCAACCTGTACACCATTTCTGTACCACTGGTAATGATACCCTAAAGTCGTTACATCTATATTTCCATTTGGTGTTAGTGCAATAAAAGAAGCAATATCTAAATTTGCCAAAGTACTGGTACAGGCGGTATAAGTTGTTGTTTCTGCTATAGCAAGTTCAAATCCGGTAGGATAATTAAGTACAAATGTTTTTTCGGCAGTAGCGTCACAACCCGATGTTTGAGCAACTACAACTTTGTACTCGCCATTTTTAGTTGCCGTAAGTGTCGCAGACGCTCCGGCTACCGCTACATCATTTCTAAACCAATCATATACCGGTAAAATAGCATCGGTAGTAACTGTAAGTGTTTTAGTTTGTCCCGGTAAAATAAGGTCTTCGGCAGGATTAGTACTATTTACAACAATAGTCGCTTTCTCAATATGAATTGTATTTGACTGTGCAGTACAACCATTCCCGGTAACTACAACATAATAATCGCCTTCAGAGTCTGCTGCCAATGTAGAAGTTATTATTGCAGGCAGTACTGCTCCGTTTTTAAACCATTGATAACTATAAGTAGCACCTGTTATATTTGAAGTTAAGGCAACAATTGCTCCCTCGCAAATAGTAGTACCTCCTGTAATTACAACATTGCCAAAAGATAGGGTTATCTCTATAGCATTTGAAGTGACAACACCATAATCTGGGATTGTCACTTCAAGTGTATAACTACCGTTTTGAGTAGCGTCGTTAATGAGTAATTGCTTGGCATTTCCTCCAGTTACAGCAATATTATTTTTATACCATTGATAGGCATAATTATAATTATTCCCTAATATGCTTATTACATTTTGGTTAGTAATTGCATCAAAGCCCACTATGTTTAGCGTTGTAGCTGTGCTTACACATTCCTGGTATCCGGAAATGGCCCCAACGGCCACATCAAAACTATCAGGATAATAAATATCCACTGCGCTTTCCTTAGTAATATTACAAGGAACGGGATCGTTTACAACAACTTTATAATTTCCTTTTTGAGTAATGTTATAGGAAACCTGAGTTGCCCCTGAAATGGGGACATTATTCCTTTGCCATTGAAAAGAAGGAGCAACGGCGTCTGTTATAGCAGTTGTATTTATTACATCTCCCGGAATCAAAACGGTTGCTACTGCAGGGTCAATAGCCAAATTATAATCAATAGCTTCGATATCTATATCATTCGATTCAAAAACGCAGTCATTACTTGTAAGTTCAAGGTTGTAAATCCCTTCTTCTGTAATCTGGCAGGTTGGACCTGTTTGGCCTGCAATTACTATATTATTTTTATACCATGCATAAGCATAACTAACATTTTGCAAACTACTAGTAAGTGTTTTTGTAGCACCCGGACAAAGCACAGCAGTACCATCATCAGTAGTAATTTGAGGCAATAACAGTTCCTGAACAATAACAGTTACAGCATTAGAATATGAAGGATAGGAACAGGTACCATAATCAGTAACAGCATAATATGAACCAGGTTCAGTCACTGTTAAAGAAGATCCGTTTTGTCCCGGTATAATAATAAGGTTTTTATACCATCTGTAACGAAGTATAGGATAAAACAAAGGTGATGCAGCAGTACCTGTATCATCTATTTGTATGCTATATTGATCTCCAGCACATATTTTAATTGTTTCAACACTATTATTAATAGAGTATGGCTGCCTGTGTATAGCATAATAAGCCGGGAACGAATTACTTGCCAAACTCGTTTTTACCGGATTTGTACTCCTTACTCTCAAAGCGTAATTTTCACCATATGTGTCTAGAGGTAAAGAAAAGCTACTTGATATACTTTGAGTGGTATTGGTAAGTGTTTTAACAATTGTTGGAGAAGCAAAACTGCCTGAGGCATCAGATAATTCTACAATAAACTGATTTCCGGCACCTATGTTTTGGGGAGTGGATACCGAAAATGTAAAATTATAATTATTAAAAGTAGACGAAGCGCAAGCTTTTGTAAAGGTAAATGTGGGTTTCGAAATTGTAATTTGAGAATAACCACAAACAACAAAAACCAACCATATAAAAAAGCTAAATTTTAAATAATCTATGTTTATCTTTCTACTCATTATTCCTACAGGATGATTGCGCGAATATAAACTCTTGCCTTCAAAAATATGTAAACCGTTTCTTGTAAAAAATATAATTCGACAAACGGCTACAAAAAGCGACAAACAGCCTCAAAAAGCAATAATATTATTTTAAGCTAATTTTATTTTACTAAATTATCATAAAATAACAGTTTATTATTCATTTTTTAAATAATTTATTAAAAATACTTTTATTTCGTTAAAATCTAAAATTTGTCTTAAAACCAACTATTTTTTAAATAAAAATATTATTTCCTACAACTATTTAAATATCAATAAATAACTCAAAAACAAGAAGAAATAAAGTGACAGTTATGCATATTCATAATTCAAATTATTAACATTTTTTTCGGACAAAAAATGTTGTAAGAAACAGCTTTGTGATATTTTACCGTAATTCATTCACAAACCGTCAATTAGCGCACACAAATCTATTATTTTGATAAATTTTTTGCGTTAGCTTATTTTTAACTATTGGTTATTATAAAAAACAATACATTTGCACCGATGAATAAAACTGAAACACATATTATCCATATGTCTCGGACAAACACCCTGGTAACCAACCGGATGGTGCGGTCAATCTAGTACCGCAAAGTTTTTGCCCGAATATTCACTTTTATTACATTTCCCAAATTGAAATCACAATCCGTTTTGTTTACAGTACCGGTATTACCTGTCTGTAATTTCACGAATACTTTTCCATTCTTCTTCAGTCTTACGGTTTTCCGGCCATAGGGTCTGCATATATTCTATGAACTGGTCCGCTCGGTTCCTACTTTCGTTTATTCCCAAAATCGAATTTTACTAACACTAATTACATTTTGAAATGAATGTATCTATTGTGATTGCTCATGAAGAGCATTACAAATATGCGCAGCAAATATGCGATACCATGGAAGCCTCGGCTATAATAAGAGGTACGGGCATTGCTAAAAGAAGCCCTGACTATATTGTAAAGAAAATGCAAAACCGCGATGCTGTAATTGCTATTATAGATGATAAACTAGCCGGATTCTGTTATATAGAAAGCTGGCAACATGGTAAGTTCGTTGCTAATTCCGGCCTTATTGTACATCCTGATTATCGTCATCTTGGTTTGGCAAAAAAAATAAAATCGCGTGTTTTCGACTATTCTCAGGAAAAATTTCCGGGTGCCAAAATATTTGGTATCACTACGGGGCTGGCTGTTATGAAGATAAACAGCGAACTGGGTTATAAACCCGTTCCTTTTTCTGAGTTGACCGACGATCCTACTTTTTGGAACGGATGCCGTGGCTGCACCAATTTTGAAATCCTTGAAAAAAAAGAATTCAAAATGTGCCTGTGCACCGGTATGCTTTATGACCCTGCCAGAAAAAAAACCGAAGAAAAATACACATTTAATCAAAAAGTGCTAACCAGGCTTAAAAGTATTAAGCACGCACTTTTCTTTAAAAAAGAAAAAGCACTATCATGAAAAAAGTAGTTTTAGCATACAGTGGAGGTCTTGATACTTCGTACTGCCTTAAATATCTAAAAAATGACCTGGGGTATGAAGTTCATACGCTACTTATAAATACCGGAGGGTTCACCTCAACCGAATTAGCTGCCATAGAAAAAAGAGCCTATGAGCTGGGTAGTGCCCATCATACAAATCTTGACATTATAGACAAGTATTATGAAAAAGCTATTAAATATCTTGTTTTTGGTAATGTATTAAAAAATAATACCTATCCGCTATCTGTAAGTGCCGAAAGGGTTTTTCAGGCATTAGAAAGTGTTAAGCACGCTAAAAAAGCTGGCGCAGATGCTATTGCCCACGGCAGTACGGGAGCAGGTAACGACCAGATAAGGTTTGACCTTATATTCCAGACTATTGCACCCGAAATAGAAATCATCACCCCTATTCGTGACCTAAAGCTTACACGTCAGGAAGAAGTAGCCTATCTCCAACAAAACGGCGTAGACTATTCGTGGGAAAAAGCACAATATTCTATTAACAAAGGAATATGGGGTACAAGTGTAGGCGGTAAAGAAACATTAACGTCACATGAACCATTACCGGAAGAAGCCTATCCTTCTCCCCTGCAAAAAACGCAGCCTGAAAAAGTAACTCTTCATTTCGAAAAAGGAGAGTTAGTTGGTATCAATAATCAATTTGATAAGCCAACTGCCAACATTACCAAGCTGGAAGAGCTTGCATCTGCTTTCGCAATAGGAAGAGACATCCACGTGGGTGATACTATTATTGGCATAAAAGGAAGGGTAGGTTTCGAAGCTGCTGCTCCTTTAATTACCATCAAGGCACACCACTTGTTAGAAAAACACGTGTTAGGCAAATGGCAGCAGTACTGGAAAGAGCAATTAGGCAACTGGTATGGCATGTTATTTCATGAAGGCCAATACCTTGACCCTGTAATGCGTAACATCGAAACTTTTTTAGAGGATACGCAAAAAACTGTAACAGGTACTGTAACTGTAAACCTGAAACCGTACCATTTTTCATTGGACGGAATTGAATCTGCTCACGACCTGATGAGTACAAAATTTGGGCAGTATGGTGAGATAAACAATGCATGGACTGCCGACGATGCCAAAGGTTTTATAAAAATTGTAGGCAATGCGCAAAGCATTTATGCACAGGTAAACGAAGAGGTATATGATTAATATAGGCATAATAGGCGGATCGGGATATACGGCTGGTGAATTGCTGCGCATACTATCGATGCATCCTCAGGCGCATATCGATTTTGTGTATAGCACTACCAATGCCGGCAAACCTGTAGCGTCTGTACATCAGGATCTGTATGGAGAGGTAAACATCAATTTTACCGACACTGTAAATCCTAACGTAGATGTAGTATTCTTATGTCTTGGTCATGGTCAGTCAAAGGCTTTTTTAGAAAAAAATACTTTTTCAGACACTACCAGGATAATCGATCTGGGCAATGATTTCAGACTAGAAAAAGATGCTGCATTCAATGGAAAACAATTTATTTATGGCCTTCCGGAACTGAATAGGAATCAAATAAAAAAGGCTCAATATATTGCTAATCCGGGATGTTTTGCAACAGCGATTCAGTTGGCTTTACTCCCTTTAGCAAAAAATAGCTTATTGAAAAATACAGTTCACGTAAATGCCACAACCGGTAGCACAGGAGCAGGAGTACAACCATCGGCAACGTCGCACCATCCGTGGCGCGCCAATAATATGTCGCATTACAAAGCATTTGAACATCAGCATTTGGAAGAGATCAATCAAAGCCTGCAGCTGCTACAAGACAGTTTTAATAAAAGTATTTTGTTTATCCCCAATCGAGGTGATTTTACAAGGGGCATTTTTGCAACATCATATACAAAACTGTTATTTGGCTTTAACAAAGTAGTGCAGCTATACCAAAACTACTATGCTGCAGAGCCATTTGTAAATATCACTACCGATCCTATTAGCATGAAACTGGCTATACAAACCAATAAGTGTTTTATCAGCCTGGAACAAAAAGGCGACTATCTCCTGCTTACATCGGTTATAGACAACCTGGTAAAAGGAGCATCGGGGCAGGCAGTACAAAATATGAACCTGATGTTTGGTTTAGACGAAACAACAGGCCTAAAGCTTAAACCTTCGGGGTTTTAAATTAATTATAAAAAAGAAACAATGAGTTTATTTGATGTATATCCAATATATAATATAACCCCGGTAAAAGCACTGGGAGCAAAAGTATGGGACGATAACAATAAAGAATATCTTGATTTTTATGGTGGTCATGGTGTAATATCCGTGGGGCATTCACATCCGGGGTATGTAGCAGCTGTAAGTGAGCAGGTAGCCAAAATAGGATTCTATTCTAACTCCATACAAAACCCATTACAAGAGGCATTAGGTGAAAAACTAACACAACTTTCCGGCTATCCAGACTATAGTCTTTTTCTATGTAATTCTGGTGCAGAAGCCAATGAAAATGCACTAAAACTGGCCTCTTTCCACACCGGAAAAAAGAAAATAATTGCCTTTAAAAAGAGTTTTCATGGCAGGACATCGGCAGCTGTAGCGGCAACAGATAATCCTTCTATCATTGCACCCATAAATTCAGATCATAAAGTAGTGTTTCTACCACTTAATGATATAAATGCTTTAAAAAATGAAATTAAAAAAGGTGATGCCTGTGCTGTAATTATAGAAGGCATACAAGGTGTTGGCGGACTTGATGAAGGAACTTCCGATTTCTTTCAGGCTGTAGAAAAAGCCTGCAATGAGAATGATGTAATACTTATTCTTGACGAGATACAAAGTGGCTATGGCCGTTCGGGTAAATTCTTTGCACACCAACATCATAACATTAAACCTGATATTATTTCGATGGCTAAAGGCATGGGCAATGGTTTCCCTATTGGTGGTATTCTTATTGGGCCAAAATTTAAAGCATCACATGGTTTGTTGGGTACTACTTTCGGGGGTAATCATTTGGCATCCTCAGCAGCATTATCGGTACTGGAAATTATAGAAAAAGAAAATTTGATTACCAATGTAAATTCTATCAACAGTTATTTTAAAGAACAGGCTGCACAAATACCCGAAGTAAAAAACATCAAAGGACGCGGGCTAATGCTTGGCCTTGAATTTGATTTTGAGGTAACCGAATTAAGAAAGGCTCTTATTTACAACGAGTTCATTTTTACGGGTAATGCATCGCAAAAGAATTTATTACGCATACTTCCACCCCTATCAATAACCAAAGAAGAGGTAGACTTCTTTTTTACCGGATTAAAAAAAGCTTTGGCAACTGTTACTACACCAACTCTCATTTATGATGTTTAATGTTTAAATAAAAAACAATGAAAAACTTCACATCTGTTGATGACATACAGGATCTTGACGACCTGCTTTCATTAGCAAAAAAAATAAAAGCAGCACCTTTTGCGCAGCCTGAAAAGGGCAAGCATAAAACCTTGGGATTACTGTTTTTTAACCCAAGCCTTAGGACCAGGCTTAGCACTCAAAAAGCGGCTCTTAACTTAGGGATGCACACTATTGTAATGAACCTGAATACCGAAGGATGGGTACTGGAGTTTGAGGATGGTGCCGTAATGGATGGCAGCAGTGCAGAGCATATTAAAGAAGCAGCACAAGTGGTTTCGCAATATTGCGATATTATAGCTATAAGGAGCTTTCCCAGCCTTACCGACAAGAAAAAAGATGAAGAGGAATACGTTATTAGTTCATTCTTAAAATATGCATCGGTACCTGTTATAAGTCTGGAAGGATCATCAGAACATCCGTTGCAGGCTGTAGCCGATGCATTAACCATTGCCGAATATAAAACAACAAAAAAGCCGAAGGTTGTGTTAACCTGGGCACCGCACCCTAAAGCATTGCCTCATGCCGTGCCTAACTCTTTCGTTAAAGTTATGAAACTGGCCGGTGCAGATCTTGTAATTACACATCCTGAAAGCTATGCTTTAAATCCTGAATTTACAGCAGGAGCAACAATAACCCATAATCAGGAGGAAGCTTTTGCAAATGCCGATTTTATTTATGCCAAGAACTGGAGTTCGTATGATGAGTATGGGAAAATACTGTCTAAAGATCAATCTTGGACCGTAACCCCGGAAAAAATGGCACTTACCAATAATGCCAAATTTATGCATTGCTTACCCGTAAGAAGAAACATGATAGTGACCGATGAAGTACTGGACAGTGACAATTCTATAGTAATACCACAAGCCAACAACCGTACGTTTGCCGCACAGGCCATATTAACTAAAATAATTGACAATCATGGAAAATAAGCAACAACTTACTATTGTAAAAATAGGGGGCAATATTATTGACAACAATGATATGCTAACCGGTTTTCTTAAGGATTTTTCTGTACTCGATGGACCTAAAATATTAATACATGGCGGCGGCAAACTTGCTACAAGAACTGCCGAAAGTCTTGGTATAACACCTGTATTCTATGAAGGAAGAAGAATTACCGATGCACCTATGCTTGAAGTAGCCGTAATGACATATGCCGGATGGATAAATAAAACCATTACAGCAAAATTACAGGCACTACAAAACAATGCAATGGGTTTTACCGGAGCCGATGGCAACCTCATCCTTTCTAAAAAAAGAGAGAATGCAGCAGTTGATTTTGGCTTTGTAGGCGATGTAATAGCCATTAATAAGTCCTTATTAAAATCCCTTATTTTACAAGAAGTTGTTCCTGTATTTTCAGCCATAACACATGATGGCAAAGGGCAATTGCTCAACACTAATGCAGATACTATAGCCAGCACACTCGCTATGGCACTAAGTGCTTCTTTCGATGTAAAACTGCTTTATAGTTTTGAGAAAGATGGCGTGCTTTCAAACATAGAAGATGACAAATCGGTAATATCGAAAATTACCTTCGATTTATATCGTAAACTAAGACATAGAGGAACCATCCACTCGGGTATGTTACCAAAACTGGACAATTGCTTTGAGGCATTATCTCAAGGAGTTTCGCAAATAAACATAGGTGGTCCCGGAATACTTAAAAAAGGAAATAATGCCTTTACCCAGATCACATACTAACTAAAAAAATAAATAATGGCAGGTAAAACCATATCCGTGCTTATACAGGAATCTATCGCTCTTCTTAAAAAACTGATAGCAACACCTTCATTTTCATCACAAGAAGATAAGACTGCGCTACTTATTGAAGGATGGTTTACAGATAACAAAATTAGCTTTAAGCGAGAGAACAATAACATCTGGGCTTTCAATAAATATTTTAATGAGAACTTGCCCACACTGCTTCTTAATTCGCATCACGATACTGTAAAACCCAACCAGGGTTATACATTAGATCCTTTTGACCCTATTGAAAAAGACGGTAAAATCTTTGGACTAGGCAGTAATGATGCGGGTGGATGCCTGGTGTCGCTCATAGCTACATTTACTTATTTTTATGAAGCAGAGAATCTGCCTTATAATATTGTAATGGTAGCTTCCGCAGAAGAAGAAAGCAGTGGGAAAAATGGTCTTAACAGCGTATTAAAACGCCTGCCCGAACTGGATTGTGCTATTGTTGGAGAGCCTACCGAAATGCAACTGGCCATTGCCGAAAAAGGATTATTAGTACTGGATGTAATTGTTGAAGGAATGGCAGGACATGCTGCTCATCCTAATGATAATAATGCTATTATAAATGCAATGACGGTTATAGAGTGGTTTAATAGCTACAGATTTAATAAGATATCCGAAGTATTAGGGCCGGTAAAAATGACCGTAACAGGAATAAAAGCCGGTAAACAACACAATGTAATACCTGCCGAATGCCATTTGGTAGTAGACATACGTGTTAATGATTGCTATACAAATACCGAAATATTAAATACTGTAGTTGAAAAATTAGGAACCAAAGCAAGAGTAACACCTCGATCGCTCCATTTAAATTCTTCCTCTATAGCTAAAAACCATCCTATTGTACAAGCAGGAGTAGAGTTGTGGAGAACTACTTATGGATCACCTACTCTATCCGATCAATCGGTGCTTTCTTGTCAATCCCTTAAATTAGGGCCGGGCAGTTCGCCAAGATCACATACTGCAGATGAGTTTATATATAGTAATGAAATTGAAGAAGGAATAGAGTTATATATTAAAATACTATCTAAGTTCCTTAAACAGGAAACACAATCGGCAATTACTGCCAATTTAAAATTTGAACAATGAAACTTTGGGAAAAAGGAATACCTACAGATAAAAAAACCGATTTATTTACTGTAGGGAACGATCGTGAACTCGACCTGGCACTAGCAACCTACGATGTATTGGGTTCTATAGCTCATGCTAAAATGTTAGGCGCAACAGGGCTGCTTACAACTGCCGAAGTAGAAGATCTTGTAATGGCACTTGAGGATATATTGGCCGATGTTAAAAGAGGAAACTTTACTATAGAACAATCTTTTGAAGATGTACATAGTAAAGTAGAGTACCTATTAATAGAAAAACTGGGAGATACCGGTAAAAAAATACATACTGCCCGTTCCAGAAACGACCAGGTGCTGGTAGATGTACACCTGTTTATAAAAGCAGAACTTACTACCGTAAAACAACAGGTGAAAGAGTTGTTCGACCTGCTTATTACCATGGCAAAGCAACATCAAAATGTGCTATTGCCTGGCTATACTCATTTTCAGGTGGCAATGCCTTCTTCTTTTGGCATGTGGTTCTCGGCCTACGCCGAAAGTCTTATAGATGATGTTATGTTACTGGATGCTGCACTTGCCGTAGCCGACCAAAATCCATTGGGTTCGGCAGCGGGATATGGCAGCTCATTTCCTATAGATAGAAGTTTTACAACTAAAGAGTTAGGGTTTAAAACTTTAAAATACAATTCTGTAGCAGCACAAATGAGCCGTGGCAAAACCGAAAAAACAGCCGCTTTTGCCATGGCATCGGTAGCAGGAACATTATCTAAACTTGCTATGGATGCCTGCCTGTACCTGAGCCAGAATTTTAATTTTATAAGCCTGCCTCAGCATCTTACAACCGGATCCAGTATTATGCCCCACAAAAAAAATCCGGATATTTTTGAGCTTATTCGTGGCAAATGCAATAAAATTCAGGCATTGCCTTATGAGCTTACCCTTATAACCAACAACCTGCCAAGCGGATACCATCGTGATTTGCAACTTTTAAAAGAAGGCTTGTTTCCGGCATTACAAACACTTAAATCTTGTTTAGAGATGGCCGTGTTTACGATTAAAGAGATTGAAGTAAAAAACAATATATTAGACGATAAAAAATACGACTATCTCTTTACTGTAGATGCCTTAAACGAATTGGTTACAGCCGGTATTCCTTTTAGGGATGCTTATAAAATAGTAGGCGAACAGGTAGACAATGGCACTTTTATATCGCCAAAAGCTACACAGCATACCCATGAGGGTAGTATAAATAATCTTTGCCTTGATGAAATTACGACCAAAATGGAAGAGCTATTTTCTATTTTTGCAGAGTAATTAATTCTTGATAATGGAAGCCAGAAAACATCCAGCCAGTTTTGACATGCTTAAGCATTTAAAATCCATAAAAATGGATCTTACTGCAACACCCTATTATTTAGCATCAAAAGAATGTTTGGAAAGTGCTGCAATTACACATGCTTTCAAAAATTATTTTTACACTATTGGTTTGTATTATGGTGATGGAGCCACTATTAAAATAGGCAGTAAATTATATGAATTAACTCATGGAAGTTTATTGACCATTGGACCGGGTGTTACCTGCCAATGGTTAAATACCAGTTTCCCTTTAAACGACACGCTTTTCTTTTATGATAACATCTTCATAAACAACTTTAGCAACTCGTTTTTTTATTCAGTAGAGTTTTTTTGCCCTGATGAACAGAGTGTAATTCAATTATCTGACAGCCAGTTTGAAGAAATGCAACTGCTCTTCCGCACGCTTAGAACAGTTGCCGCTAATCCGGAAGCACTATCCGGAATACTGTACTCAATCCTTATTATTGCACAGAAACATTTCTGGAAGTTATATCGAGGCAACAAAATAGAATTAAATGACAAGGAACGTACTGTAGTAAAATTTAGGGAAATCGTTGCAAATAACTTTGCTAAACATAAAAATGTTGCTTTTTATGCGAACCAGTTAAACTTTTCGCCAAAATACCTTAGTGAAATACTGGTAGAGAAAACTGGGCTTTCTGCAAAAAAATGGATTGAATTCCACATTATGCAGGAAGCCAAATATTTGCTTAGCTTTATGAACTTCTCCGTTAAGGAAGTAGCATTTCAACTCGGTTATACAGATACCCCTCATTTCTCCCGGGCATTCAGGAATTATGACGGACAGCTTCCTACTGAATTTAAGAATACTGTCCGTAATCTTAGTCACATGCCTTAGTCGAAAACAGAAAAACTTACAGCTTTTACCGTTTTATTTACAGCAATGCTATTACAGCTTCATAATAGCTTTGCAAATGATGTAAATAAAATGCACAATGAAGCTAAAATACTATACATACAGTAGTCAATCCTATTTAAATTTTCATGAGAGTCCTGGGTGCTTTTTAACACATCCTTAGCATGAAAATTTCAAAAATCCTTAAATGTGTTTTGGTCTCGACATTTACACCGCTAAGTTTTGTTTCAGGTTGGGCACAGATACCTGTAGAAATTAGTGCGGGCCATGCCAGCTATTATTATCAACACTCATTTGCAGCCAAATTTAAGGCAGAACAGCCTTTTGGTTTTTTTCATACTTCTTCGGTTCTTATTCCTTATGATAAAAATCGTGGAAATGAAATTATGAGCCAGTCGTACGTCTCTTATGCATTAAGCGATTTATGGACTTCGGGAATCGGTTCAATCTTTACACCACTAAATCGCGTTCGTCCATCTGTTTTTCTTCAGTATTTTAAAAAGGGAAAAAACACCTCTATTTTGGTTTACCCAAGAGCAGATCTTTGGTCAGATCCAAATCTTGAATTAATGGGTTTTGTTGAATATAAAGGTATGGATAGACAAAATTTTAATCTCTATGCCCGTTTACAATGCATGACTACCTGGAACTCCAAAGAACATGTTCGAAGCTACCAGTACATCCGGGGGGGAGTTAGCCTGGATGATGTTCAGTTTGGGTTAGCTGCAAATTTCGATCAATATGGAAGTTTTGCTACAAGCTATAGTAGTATTGGACTTTTTGTGAGAAAAGAATTTTGATGAAAAATATTAATTATAAATAAACTTAAAAACACAAATACTCACTCTGCAACAAATGAAATTTTAACTCTAAATATATAATTATGCAAACAATACCTAAGCCTTTCAAATTCCTAGCAGGCATTATTCTTTTATTGAATATTTTACTTTTATCTGCCCTATCCTACATACTTCTTAAAGACAACGACGGATTAATACAAGCCGAAAGGATTGACATTAAGGACAAAACAGGGAGCAACAGAATTGTTATCTCAAATGTCGATCATATTCCCCCACCCATAATTAACGGAAAAACGTATCAAAGAGCAGTTACCCCAGCCGGTCTCATTTTTTATGATAAAAAGGGCGATGAAAGAGGTGGTATTGCGATAACAGATAATGATGATAGTAACATGAATGCCATATCATTTGACTATCAAAATGCTGATGCGATTGGGATATTCGCTCAGGATAATAAAGACAATAAGTATTTTAAAGCAGGTTTAATAATCAATGATAAGGACCTATCCGGAAAACCTGGATATAATACAAACAGAATTAACCTGCTTACGGAAAATGGAAATGCAGCACTAATTATGAAAGATATAAATGAAGTACCCAGAATTATTTTAAAAGTAGATAGCCTGGGAAATCCATCAATTGAAATGTATGACGAGAATGGAAAAATAAAATGGCAACAATAAACGTATACAGTGATGTAAGCCAGTAAGTATAATAAAAAAGACCTTAACGTTATCAAAATGAATAAAAGAATAGATATACCAACTCTTGAACCTGATGCATTCAAGGCAATGTTTGCATTAGAAGATTATTTACAAAATTCTCAATTACTTAAAACGCATCTGGTACTTATTAAAATCCGTGCATCTCAAATTAATGACTGTTCATACTGTATTAATATGCACACTTCAGATGCATTAAAACAGGGTGAAACTCCTCAACGTATATTTCTGCTTAGTGCATGGAAAGAAACTGAGTTATTTTCTGAAGAAGAAAGAACGGTTTTAGCCATAACGGAAGAAATAACTTTAATCAATCGGAATGGGTTAAGCGAGAAAACCTACAAGCAAGCCGAAACGCTTTTTGACAATAATTATATTGCACAAATTATAATGGCAGTTGTAACGATAAATGCTTGGAATAGAATTACAATAAGCACGGGCAAAATAGGAAAATAAAATCCCCCAACTACTAAACCATTTTGAACTATCTTGATGTAAAGAAAAAAAGGGAGACTCTCATAAGAAAGTCTCCCTTTTCAGTACCTGGAGTGGGAATCGAACCCACACACCTAAGTACACGAGTTTGAGTCGTGCGCGTCTACCAATTCCGCCATCCAGGCAATTGATATTTTCAATTGTGGTGCAAATGTAAAAAATAATATTTAATTTAAGTGAAAATAGATTACAATTTACTTCCAGAGTTCAATTAAATTCCTAAATTTGCACTCTCGTTTATAGGAGTCAACACTAACTAACTACAAAACAACAATTTAAAATGACATACCAAGAGCCGGAAGCAAAAATATTTGCATGTTCTCAAAGTGTGTATCTAGCCGAGAAAATAGCTAAGAGCTATGGTGCGCAGCTAGGTAAAGTTACGTTCTCTACATATAGTGATGGTGAATTTCAGCCTTCATTTGAAGAGTCTATCAGAGGAATCAGGGTATTCTTAGTTTGTTCTACTTTTCCAAGTTCGGACAACCTAATGGAGCTTTTACTAATGATAGATGCTGCCAAAAGGGCATCTGCAAGACACATTACTGCTGTAATACCATACTTTGGATGGGCAAGACAGGACAGAAAAGACAAGCCAAGGGTTCCAATAGGAGCTAAACTTGTAGCTAAACTGCTGGAATCGGCAGGAGCAACAAGAATTATGACTATGGATCTTCATGCAGACCAAATACAAGGGTTCTTTGAAAAACCGGTAGACCATTTATTTGCTTCTACTATTTTCTTACCTTATGTAAAAAGCCTGAACCTTGAAAATCTTACTATTGCATCCCCAGACATGGGAGGCTCTAAAAGAGCTTATGCCTACTCTAAATTTTTAGGGTCTGATGTAGTGATTTGCTATAAACAAAGAAAAGAAGCCAACGTTATTGAGACTATGGAATTAATAGGCGAAGTAACAGGCAAAAACATCATATTGGTAGACGATATGATCGATACAGGCGGAACGCTTGCAAAAGCAGCCGACCTAATGATTGAAAGAGGTGCATTGAGCGTAAGAGCAATTTGTACACATGCTATACTATCGGGTGGAGCTTATGAGAAAATAGAAAACTCTAAACTAACCGAACTTATTGTTACCGACAGTATTCCGCTTAAAAAGCAAACAAGCAAAATTAAGGTAGTATCATGTGCCGATCTTTTTGCAGATGTAATGCACATGGTGCAAAACAACACTTCCATAAGCGGGAAGTTTATTATGTAATTTATTATTTATTAACTATATTTTATTTCAATGAAATCAATTACGATTAAAGGATCTGAAAGAGAAAGCGTAGGTAAGGCGGCAACGCGTACAGTACGTAATGCTGGAATGGTTCCTTGCGTGTTATACGGAGGAGATCAACCAGTACATTTTACTGCAGAAGAAAAAGCATTCAAAGACTTAGTTTACACTCCAAACGTACACACTGTAGTAATTGAACTTGCAGGTAAAACTTACAACGCTATCCTACAGGACATTCAGTTTCACCCTGTATCTGACAAAATTTTACACATTGACTTTTACCAACTTCATGATGATAAAGAAATCACTATGGAAGTACCGGTTAAAATCACAGGAACTTCTCCTGGTGTATTAGGTGGTGGTGTTTTACGTCTTAACCAACGTAAACTTAAAGTTAGAGCGTTACCAGCTAACCTTCCTGACTTTGTAGAGGCTAACATCTCTGAACTTCAAATGGGTAACAAACTTTATGTTACTAAATTAGAAGTTAACAACTTTAAACTTCTTAACCCTGATAATACAGTAGTTGCTCAAGTGAGAATTTCACGTGCTGCAATGAAAGCTGCTCAGGAAGCTGCAAAAGCTGCAAAAGCTCCAGCAAAAGGAAAGAAAAAATAATTATTTATTTTTCGATATACCAAAAGCGTCCTCAAAAGGGACGCTTTTTTATTCATCCCTATTTCATTTTGCAACAACACAATCTTAAAATCCACAAATAATCTTATTTTTGCGCAATGAAATGGTTAACCTCCCTTTTTAGTAAAAAAGGCTCAGAAGAAAATACAGATCCAATGAAAAAATATCTTATCGTTGGCCTTGGCAACATTGGCGCAGAATATGTAAACACACGCCACAACATAGGCTTTAAAGTAGTGGATCGTCTTGCACAACAAGAAAGCGCTTCTTTTGAAACTGCAAAATTGGGCGCTATCGCAGAAGTAAAAATAAAAGGCAGAACGTTAATATTGCTTAAGCCTAATACCTATATGAATCTTAGCGGAAAAGCTATTAAATATTGGTTGGACAAAGAGAATATCCCCTTAGAAAATTTATTGGTAGTAACCGATGACCTCAACATTCCTTTTGGGACTATTCGTATAAAAGCCAAAGGAAGTGACGGTGGCCATAATGGTTTAAAAAGCACCCAACAGTTACTAAACACATCCGAATATCCACGTTTTAGGTTTGGCATTAGCGATGAATTTAAAAAAGGCAAACAGGTAGATTATGTATTAGGTGAATGGGATGAAGAAGAAAAAGCAAAACTATCTGAAAGGCTGGATATGTCGGCAGAAGCAATAAAATCTTTCGCTTTGGCAGGGCTGGCAAATACAATGAGCAGCTACAACGGAAAATAAAAAAGGGATGCAATTGCATCCCTTTTTCGTTATTCTATAATTATCTTTTTTGTAATTACCGATTCGCCATCACGAATGTTTACCAAATACACACCTGTCTCAACAGCTCCTATTGATACAGCTTCATCTATAGTTCCCACATTAGCAATAAGCTTATTTAATAGCTGTCTTCCTCTCATATCATAAACACCCATTTGAATTTCATTCCCTGTAGCAGAGTTAAATTTAACTGTAAAACTACCTTTATTAGGATTAGGGTATAAACTAAAGTTTGAAAAAACAGTATCGTTTATCCCTGCAATATCTCCTCTCGTAAATTGAAACACTTCACTATAAATTCCTGTGCAAATTTCATTTGTCGGCAAAACTCTCCAAAAATAAGTTGTATCATTTTCTAATGCAGCACTATAACTGTTTGTAGCAACCAATTCATCTATTAGTATGGTATCAAAAGTATCATCTGTTGCAATTTCAATTTGGTAACCCGTAGCATTAGGAGCCTGGCTCCATGTAAACTGAACATTATTCTGAACCTGCATGGCATTATTAGCCGGCAACGTAAGCTGTACAATACCAAAATCATTATCAACAACAGTAAGATTTAAAGTTACCGCTTTAGTAATAGCACCTGCAGTAGCCGTAACCACAATAGGGTATTCGCCTGCAACATTAGTAGTTGTAGTAACCACTGTAACAATAACATTCCCATTAGCCGATATACTTTCAGGGCTAAATGTTACTGTAGATCCTGCAGGATTACCCGTTACAGAAAAAGTAGTAGTTCCCGTAAATCCGCCTAATGTTTCATAGGATAAATTGTAAACAGCTTCTTCTCCTTTACATTCTGTCCTGTCCGGGCTACCAACTATAGCAATAGTCATTGTTGCAGGTGGTGGTGTAATAGTGAAATCAGTATTTGATATATCATAAAATATATGATCGTTCCCTTTTACCATTATTCTATTAGTAGTTCCCGGAGTAGAGGGAACGGTTATTGTTTCGCTACCGTCATTAGCCACATGAGTCGCCAATACAACAGGATATGTTAGTCCGCCATCACTGGAAAATAACACATCTACAAATTCAGCATTTACACCATTTCCAGTAGTGCCTGCAACATCCCATGTTACTGTTTGGGTACTGTTAGCTTCCCACGAAAGGTTTGTGTTTGGAGAAAGCACCAAAAAAGGCCCTGCTGTACCCGAAATATTTACCTGCATATCATCATAAGCCACCTGGCCTCCCAAAACATTATTATCTCTTACTGTAAACACAAAATTAAAAGTACGTGCCACATCAGAAATTACCTCCCAGGTTGGAACAAGATTATTTGCAATTACATCTTCCAGCCTTGGCATATATCTTTCAGGAGTTTCTTTTGGCAGCAATGAGCGAAAATTAGGCCCTTTAATTGCATCGGCAACCGGTGGCTGAATGGAAATTTCCTTATCCATTTGCTCCCATGAATACGTCATGCTATCACTATCAGCATCTGTAGCAGTACCTTTTAATATAAAGGGTGTACTTTTAGGTATGGTATAATCTAAGCCTGCATTAGCAATTGGCGTAGCATTATTAGTTGCGATATTTTCGGAACAATCTCCCCAGCCTTTCATAAAATCGGTAATTTCCTGTATGCTTTTTTTATGAAAACAGGTATCGGAGTGATCTTGTACACTAGGAAAACATACGCCGGCATAAGCCATAATAGTACTGCCACTACCCGTTTCATAAGAGGCATCCTCCATAACATTACCATCACAATCATTATTAAAAGTATGACTTCCTCCAAATTGATGCCCCATTTCGTGAGCTACAAAATCAATATCATAAGCATCGCCTACTGGCGCCCACAAACCTGTAATCCCCATAGCTTTGTATTCTGAACACGGAGAATACATTTGAGCCACTCCACCTCCACCTGTACTTACTGTATGGCCAATATCATAATTATCAAACCCAATAATCTCATCTATAGTTAACTGACTTTGTTCTAACAATATATTCTCGGTATTTTCATTATCAAATCCATCCGAATCAATAAAGATCAACGCATCATTATTAGCAACCAGTTTGAATGTTATAGAAAAATCTCTTTCATAAATACTGTTTACACGTGTTACAGTAACATTCATTGCAGCTAATACCGCCTCTGTTTGTTGTTCCATAGTACCACCATCCATTTCGGCTTCGGTAATATGAAAAGCAGCATACTCAACAGTACACGCCATAGCCAGCCTGTAATGCCTCATTACACCATCAGTTGCAGGCTCGCTTAGTGTTGTCACACCTCCATTTTTGTTTTTTCTGGTCTTAGTATCTGCTACCCCGCATTTAAAATCTCTCGGCGCACTTAAATCGGCTTTTTTATAAACTATATATATATTCTTGTCTTTTGTATAAGGATCGGTATACGACGCTCCTTTACTACTCAACATCATATTGTGCAAACCATATGATGTAATACTAAAACGTATTGTTTCCGAAGGATTATCTACACCCTGTCCTGCATACGATTTCATATCAGGGTATTTCTCGGCAAGACCAGCCTCCATAACCGGAGCTTCATAAATTCTAAACTTTTTCAGCTCACCATTACCATCCGGAAACTGTACAATTACTTTAGAAATTTTGCTTTCTCGTAACGGAGCATGTTTTAACTGCAGTTTAAGCACTTCTAGGTTTAAGCTAAACAATTGATATTCTGAAGGTACAGAAGCCCTGTTAAGCAAGTCAGATTGTTTAATATTCTTCCCGTCGTGTTTATTCCACAAAACGTGTTGAGCATAACCCGAAGTACACAGCAGTACTATGGTCACTACTAAAAGTATTCTTTTTTTCATAAAATTTTATTTTCTTTCACATGCGAATATATTAATTAATATTATACAACATTATTTTAACAAACTTATACTGTTATAAATATTCCTTTAATCCTTGTTAATTTATTTATCTTATTTGTATTTTTAGTCTATGAAAAAACAAATCTTATTGTATCTGTTAGTTATAATATCACTTTCCTGCAAAAGCCAAAAAGATACCTCAGCTTCATGGAAAAATAATAGTATAGAAACTCCCTGTCCGCCTAAAACCGAATGCACTCTTGAAATTTTAGAAAACAAGAGCCTTTTAGTTAAAACCGATGATACCAATCACATCTATTATCAACTACAGGAAGCAACGGGGAAAACGGTTGTAAAATACACCTATAAAACTATAAGTAACACAAAACTGAAAGACGCCGGTTATAGTGAAGAAATTATTTTTGAAACCGATGAGAAACTATCCAATCTAAATGCAAATAATACCGATATACAAAAAACAAAAATGCTTTTTGGGGTACATTGTTTTTGCCGCGGAAAAGCAGGATTTTATAAAGTCGAACAAGGCAATATGAGCTACATCAATAAAAAACTAAACATAGCATTACCAAACATTATTGACGATCAAAAGGTGAAAAACATAACCGTTAACTTTAAATAATCACATTTATCCTTCTAATTGGGTTATTTCGGCAAATTAATCTTTAAATTTTCAGAAGTATCATAATTTAATTGGATACAGATAATTAAATTTGCTGAACTTAAAAAAGCAGTTTGAAAATTTTCAATTCAATACAGGAGTTTAACTCAACTACAAAAACTATTGTGACCTTAGGCACTTTCGACGGTGTTCATAAAGGTCATAAAAGTATACTGGATAAACTCATAAAAAGCAGCAAATCTACCGGGTGTGAAAGTGTGGTACTTACCTTTTTTCCGCATCCGCGAATGGTGTTGCAACAAAACACCGACCTTAAACTACTAAATACTATTGATGAAAAGGCCGTACTTTTAGAAAATGAAGGTATCGATAACCTTATCATTCATCCTTTCGACCATGCTTTTTCCAGATTAACAGCTGAAGAGTTTGTAAAAGATATATTAGTAGACAAACTCAATATTTACAAAATAATAATAGGCCACGACCATCGTTTTGGCCGTAACAGAACCGCAACCATAGATGATCTTATCCGTTTTGGACAGGAATATGGCTTTGAAGTTGAAAAAATATCCGCACTCGAAATAAATGAGGTATCGGTAAGTTCTACTAAAATAAGAAATGCGCTTATTGAGGGAAATATAGAAACAGCAAATGACTTTTTAGGTTATCCTTACTTTATAAATGGTACTATAGTACAAGGCAAGCAATTGGGCAGAACTATTAATTTTCCTACTGCAAATATCGAGGTAAACGAAAGTTACAAGCTTATTCCTGCAAACGGAGTATATGTCGTTTCATCTGTCATAGACGGTAAAACAGTACAGGGCATGATGAATATTGGTACCCGTCCAACTGTTAATGGTGTTGGCACTACTATAGAAGTACATTATCACGATTTTAATGGCGACTTGTATGATACTAAACTTAAAGTAAGTATTTACCACAGGCTTAGAGACGAAGTAAAATTCGAATCATTCGATGCCCTTAAACAACAACTCGAAAAAGACAAACAACAATCACTGGATTATTTTAAAAATAACCCTGTATGAAAAACCGCCTGTTCCTCCAAATAGATAATGCTCCATTAATTATTTTCAGGATCTTTTTAGGTTTTTTGCTGGCCTGCGAAACCTTTGGCGCTATACTTACAGGCTGGGTAAAAGAAAATCTGGTTACTCCAAAATTTACTTTCTCCCATATTGGCATGGAATGGCTACAGCCGCTTCCCGGCAATGGTATGTATTTTTATTTTGCCGCAATGGGTGTTTTAGGCTTGCTGGTAATGATAGGTTACAAATACCGTTGGAGCCTGGGGCTATTTACATTACTATGGGCAGGTGTCTATTTTATGCAGAAAACCTCTTATAACAACCATTACTATCTGCTATTGCTTGTTTGTATTATCATGCTTTTTCTTCCGGCAAATAAATATGCATCTATAGATGCTAAACAAAACCCCGAAATTAAACGGTTAACCATGCCGGCATGGTGTTCCTGGGTCATGATATTGCAAATTAGCATTGTTTATTTTTTTGCAACATTAGCCAAATTTTATCCCGATTGGCTGGATGGCACGTTTACCCGAAATCTTTTGTCGCGATCTGTATCCAATTCGTTCCTTTACGATATAATGACACACGAATGGTTTTATTTATTTATTGCCTATGCAGGTATATTGTTCGATTTACTCATAGTGCCTTTACTACTATTTAAAAAAACCAGGAACATTGCTTTTATTGCCTCTCTTATTTTTCACGTATTCAATTCTATAACCCTTCAAATAGGTATATTCCCCTTTTTTGCTCTAAGTTTTGTAGTATTCTTTTACCCCCCGGAAACTATCCGGAAACTATTCCTTAAAAAGAAACCACAAGTAAAAGACACAGATAGGGATATAGCATACGAAGGTAAAAACACGATACTGTATTTTTTCTTACCTTATTTTGTACTTCAGTTAGCCCTTCCTTTAAGGCACTACTTTATCAAAGGAGATGTATTATTAACCGAAGAAGGACATCGCCTAAGCTGGAGAATGATGTTACGCACCCGAAGCGGGGATACCGATTTTAAAATTATAGACAAAAAAACGGGGCAGCCATTATTCTATAATTTTAACGAAGAGCTTACCTATAAACAGATAAGCAGTATGGAAACCAAGCCGGATATGATATGGCAAACGGCTCAGCGTATAAAGCAACATTTTGCTGCACAAAGCAAGGATGTAGCTGTATATGCAAACACACAAGTATCTATAAACGAAAGGCCTTATCAAACTTTAATCGATCCTAAAACCGATCTGGCAGCCACCCATTGGAATTACTTTTCACATTGCAACTGGGTACTTCTTCCCGATGATAAATAAAATGTAACCCGATTACTCTAATCATTCATTTTATCCTAATTCTTTTATTAAAATTTTACTAATTCACATTAGTATCTCCCGTTTTATCGCTAAATTCGAGGATAAATACATTACAACCTTCTAGGTTCTTCTCTGATGTGTTTTTCAATAATACATTCTAAAAACAATATATTAACCGAGTATAAACTAAAAAACGAAAACTATGAATTTTTCAAGAATAGTAATCAACGGTCTTATCATTTATGTAGGTATTGCATTGTTTTTCCTTTTAATGGAAGTTGTAGGATGGTCGGATCAGGTGTATTTAAGACTGTTTAACTTTATATTTGTTATTTACGGCATAAATAAAACCATTAAATCTAATTATGAAGATCACCTTGGCGGGTATTTTGCAAATTTAGTGTCGGGGATATTTACAGCATTGGTAAGCCTTATTTTAGGTATTTTTAGCTTTATTGGCTATATAGAATACAAAGGAGGCAACGATTATCTTAATCATTTTTCGGGTAGTTATATCTTTGGTGGTGGTGAACCTTCATTGTATCAATTTTGCTCCGGTTTAGCTATAGAAGGTATTGCAGCATCTGTGATTGTGTCCTTTGCTTTAATGCAATATTGGAAAGATAAAGTAGAAAAAATAAACAAAGTGGACGACATCGCTCATAACCAGCATTAATCTTTTATATATATTTCAATTCCTAATCGGAATTTGCTACTTTTGGAGCAACATTAAAACTTTGTTATGAGCATAAAAAGGCACGACTGGACCAAGGAAGAAATTATAGCCTTATACAATAAACCGATGATGGATCTTTTATACGAAGCAGCATCGGTACACAGGGTTAGCCACGACCCAAATGTGGTACAGGTTTCTACACTGCTATCAATAAAAACAGGCGGTTGCCCAGAAGATTGTGGCTATTGTCCACAAGCTGCCCGTTACCATACAGGTGTAGAAGGCAACGACCTTATGAGTGTACAACAAGTAAAAGCACAGGCACTTCGTGCTAAATCCAGCGGGTCATCCCGTGTGTGTATGGGTGCTGCCTGGAGGAACGTAAAAGACGGGCCGGAGTTTGACCAGGTGCTTGAAATGGTGAGAACCATTAACAAACTGGACATGGAGGTATGCTGCACATTAGGTATGATTACTGAAAATCAGGCAAAACGTCTTGCAGAAGCAGGTCTTTATGCTTACAACCACAACCTGGATACATCTGAAGAATATTATAAAGAAGTAATTTCTACCCGCGGTTACGAAGACCGTTTACAAACTATAGAGAACGTAAGAAAAACTAATGTTACCGTTTGTAGCGGTGGTATTATTGGTATGGGTGAAAGCATTGAAGACAGAGCAGGTATGCTTGTTGCACTAGCGTCATTGAGTCCACAACCGGAATCGGTGCCAATTAATGCACTTGTAGCTGTAGAGGGTACACCAATGGAAAATGAAAAGCCTGTAGAAATTTGGGATATGATCCGTATGGTAGCTACTACCAGGATTGTTATGCCGGAAACTCAGGTAAGACTATCTGCAGGACGTACACAAATGAGCCGTGAAGGCCAGGCAATGTGCTTTTTTGCAGGAGCAAACTCAATATTTGCAGGAGATAAACTACTTACAACCCCTAACCCGGATGTAAATGAAGACATGAAAATGTTTGATATGTTAGGTCTTATTCCGCAAAAACCTTTTACAAAAGTTTCGCAGCCTAAAACTGTAGAAGCAGTAGATTCTGAATTTACTCCATTAGGCGAAAAACCAAAATGGACACGCCCAGGCCACAAGATCGAAAGAAATCTTGAAGCATCTGGCAAAAAAGCATAAGCATACAAAATATAATAGTAAAGCTTTTCCTTAACCGGAAAAGCTTTTTTATTTGATAAATACTTATCCTTATATTTGACGATACATAATTAACACCCAATCGTGAAAACACATACTCAAAAAAAATATGCCAAAGTAGTTTTTACAATACTACTGTGCCTCTTTTTGTATGTGCCTACACGCGCCAATACTATTGCACATTGCGAGTTGCTTATTAAAACAGGTATTGACGCAATGTGGGAAAAAAATTATGTAAAATCGCTCGAACTGCTTACTGAAGCTAAATCGCTTGCCGAGAAAAACCATTGGTATAAACAACTTTTTTTAGCCAATAATAATATAGGAGCAAATTATTATCAAATGCTCGATTATGGTGAGGCCCTTAAATATTATTTGGAAAGCTATAATATTGCAATTAAGGAACTCGATCCTAAATATGAAATGGTTGTTCTTAACAATATTGCCATACTATACTCTAAGGAAAAAAAAAATGAACAGGCTAAATACTACTTTAAAAAAGCCTATGACATTGCCAAGGAAAATAAGGATGATGTAAAAATAGGTCTGTATGCTATGAATCTGGCTACTGTTTGCCATGAAACAAATAACCTGGCAGAAGCAAAAAACTATATTATTGAATCTTTACCGTACCTTAAAAAAAATGCCGACTTTTTTGCAATGGCTCAGGTTACCCTTGCTCAAAATGACCTGCTAACCGGTAATCCGAAAAAAGCAAGGGAAAAAGCAGAGTACCTTTATAACCATACAAAGGATTTACAATACAATAACATAGGTGTATTGATTTCTATTGTAATTATAGAAGCCTATTTAAAAGAAGGCAACTATGCTTTATCAGAAGCTAATGCGCATAAGCTATTGGCATCTAATCCGGACCTCGATACAAAAAAAACGGTATTTGACCTGCTCTCTAAAATTTACAACAAAACACGATCTTTTGAAAAAGCACTGCAATACAAAGATTCTATCATTGCTGCCGAAGTAAAATTGAATGAGTTAAAAAATGGTCGCGTTTTCGAAAACAGTAGCGTAAAGTTCGAAATTCAGGATTATAAAAATCAAATTGCAATTAACGAAGAAAAACGATCTGCCGAACGTCAATGGTTTTTCTATATCATTACTTTTATAATAGCCATAGTAACTATTATTATATTAATACTTCGAAACGTTTTAATAAAGCATAAGCAAAAAAAACTTATTGCCGAACGTAATCAAAAGGTAACAGCTCTTGAGCTCGAAAAAGAGAAAACAGAAAACTTGTTACTGGAAAAACAAATAAGCGAGAAAGAAACTACAGCCTTACTCGAACAGGAACGCCTTAAAAATGAGATTGAGGCCCGAAACAGGAAACTATCTGCCAAGGCACTTTACCTATCTGGCAGAAACCAGTTAATCGAAGAAGTCATCACTTCACTTTCGCAACTTCCGGAGCTTTCCAAAAACCAATCTCTAACCGGCCATATAAAACAACTTAAAAGTCATTTAAAAACCGATAATGAATGGGATAGTTTTATAACCCATTTTGAAGAGGTAAACCATGGTTTTATAAACCAGCTTAAGCAAATGCATCCGTCTTTAACATCAAATGACATCAGATTCATCTCTTACATCTACATGAATTTGAGTTCTAAAGAAATTGCCTCCATGCTAAACATTACTGCCGAGGCATGCAGGAAAAGAAAAGAGCGTATAGTTTCTAAGATGGAACTAGCGGAAGATGTTTCCTTATATGATTACTTATCAGGCATTTAGAATAGATAATCACAGTTTTTCGTGATTCATGTCACACTATTTCCTTGTAATTTTTTTGATTTCAACGCAGTTTTATGAAAAATTTAGCATCTAAAACATATGCTAACTATTAATATAAAAACTATGAAAAAAATTATTCTATTCTTTTTCTTGTCATTGCTTTCCGTCTGCGGGTATTCGCAGACAGGGCTTCCGTTGGAAGGCTTTGAGACCGGATGGACCCTTGCTCCTACCGGCACAAGTGCTACGGGATGGTTCACGATGCAAAATGATGTATCAACAGGTATCACCTGGATACAGGGCCCTGCTAATAGCCCCCTGCAACATCCTGCTTATGAAGGCGAACGTGCTGCCTTTTTACAAAGGCAAAATGTTATTGATGGAACTCCTTATCCTGAAGATTATCTGGTAACACCTGAATTTGAGGTTCCGACAAATCCCGAATTACATTTTTATTCTCGACTTACTTTTCCCGAGGATCAGGGAAGCATTTATAAAATTTTTATTATAAATCTTACAGACACACCAGATGCAGACCTTAATGCTCCTGCTTCTTATACAGAAATACAGAGCTGGACAGAGCTCGAAATTAATCCGAACCAAGTTACTTACTATCATAAAATAGTATCAATCCCTGCTACTTATATTGGCGCAAGAGTACGCATAGCATTTATGATGACAGGTGATGATATGGACCGTTGGTTAGTAGACAATGTTGAAGTTATAAAAAAATGCGATAATCCTTTAACATTAGAAGCCAACAATGTAACTATGCATACGGCAGACCTGACTTGGGCAAATCCAAGTGGTGCTGCAAAATGGGATATCGAACTAATTTCTGAGCTTCAAGTTCCAACAGGTGTCCCAACATATACATATACAGGAACACTACCTTTTCATGTTGACGGATTGAATGAAGATAATTGTTATAAGTTCTATGTGCGTGCTGTTTGTCAGGATGGTGGCAAAAGCGACTGGGTAGGCGCAACTTTCTTTTGCACAGGGCGACTGGGAGATACCTGTACAGATCCTTTGCCTGTAGCTACATTACCTTTTACTGATACAGATAATACTACAAACTTTGCAGATCATTATGAAGGTGTACCAGGAACAAACTGTAACACCAATGAATGGGAAGACTATTTGAGTGGCAATGACGTGGTGTATAAGTACACAGCAACTTTTACCGGTGAAATAAACATAGACGTAACAGGCCCCGGTGCTTATGCAGGAGTATTTGTATACGGGTCTTGTGATGACATAGGTGTAAACTGCCTTGCCGGAGGAAGCAGTGGCGATGCCGGAAACGATATTAATATAGATGGTTTTTCTGTAACTAATGGTGAAGACTATTATGTTGTTATATCATCCTCTTATATGCCTTCAACACCTTATACGTTGATTATACAAGCGGCGTCTTGTGAAGAACCTGTAGGTCTTCCTGTAACAGCTATTGGAATGACTTCGGCAGAATTATCCTGGACAAATCCTACCGGAGCTACTTCATGGAAACTTATGGTTCAGCCAAGAGATACCGGTGTTCCTCAGGGAGCAGGCGAAACAGTAACAGATAATACCAATTATTTATGGGATGGCTTAACTATATCAACAGCTTACGAATACTGGGTAAGGGCAGATTGTAATAATGGTACTTATAGTGCTTGGGCAGGGCCATATTATTTTAATACCATGGCATGCGACCCTGTTAATCAATGTACATTTACCTTTAATATGTGGGGTAAATTTGGTACTTGGGAAGGCCACACAATGGACGTTAAACAAAACGGAATTACCATAGCCACCCTAACCGGCCCAACTGGCTATGATCAAAACACACAAGTACAGGTTCCCGTATGTAATGGAACTACTGTTGAACTGTTTTGGAATCCGGGTGGAGATCTTGTATCAATCGAAAATGTTGGAGTAAGTATTGAAAATTCATTTGACCAAGAAATTTATACAAAAGAGACTGGAACTGGTACACCAAATACAGTACTATATCAAACAAATGTAGATTGCGAGAATCCATATTGTGTAAAACCAAAACTTAGTGTAAATTCTATTACGCAAACTACCGCAAATCTTACATGGGATGGTCCTGATACATTTCAATGGGAATATGCATTACAATCTCCAGGAGTAGGTACACCAACAAGCCCTGGGATAAATACCAGCGCCCACCTGCACAATGCCGTGGATTTAGAAGAAAACACTGCTTACGAATTTTATGTAAGAGCAAACTGTGGAGAAGGTGAGTTTAGTGACTGGGCAGGACCATTAGTATTTAAAACACTATGTAATCCTTTTACAGCACCTTTTACAGAAGGTTTTAATAGCGATTCCCCAACCGAAGATTGTTGGATCACACGAAATTTAAATGGTCCGGCATCGTGGAATCTGGACTCTACAGATGGTCCTTTTGAAGGCGATGAAGTAGCCGTTTTAGATCCTGAATTTATGGGTGGAAATGTTGACTGGTTAATATCTCCAGCAATCAATATAGCAGCAAACCAACGCTTACGCTTTAACCATAGGGTATCGGGGTTCTTTGGTTCCAATATCCATTTTAAAGTAATGCTTTCGACTACCGGAACAGACCCGGAAGATTTTACTGTTGAAGTTATGCCATCGGCTGGTTACAGTAACTTTAACTACGAAGAGCACGAAATATACCTTAATGAGGTACCAGCAGGAACAGTTCATATTGCCTGGATATTTGAAGGAGGAACAGGCTCTTTATTTATAGACAATATAATTATAGACCCTATACCTGCATGCCCAGATCCAAAAAACCTTACGGTATTAGGTGTGACCAAAAATAATGCTGAACTATCATGGGAACCTGGTTTTGTAGAAACATCTTGGGAAATAGTTGTACAAGCACCCGGAACGGGAGTACCTACAGCAGCAGGCGATTCAGCAACCATTCCTTATACTAAAGAAGATTTAACGCCAAATACACCTTACGAATATTATGTTAGGGCTACTTGTGGGACTGATGGTAATAGTGCATGGGTAGGTCCGTTTGAGTTTAGAACGGAGTGTGTAACTTTCGATATCCCTTTCCACGAGAGTTTTAACACCGATTCAGAGTCTGTGTATTGCTGGAATATTCTGGATATAAATGGGTCTTACGATAAATGGATAACCAACTCTACAGACAATAACTATGAAGGAGATCAATCTGCACGTTATGGAGCAGAGTTTAGCCAGTTTAACAACGACTATTTAATATCCCCGGGCATTAATCTTACAGACAACGCAAGGCTAACATATCAATACAAAGTATATAGTCAGTCTTATCCTGTAACAATGAGAGTACTGCTTTCAACAATCGGAACAAATCCTGAAGATTTTACCGAAGTACTTGTTCCTGTAGCAAATTATGACAATGTAGATTATATTAAAAAGGTTGTAGACCTTAGTGCTTATACTGGCACAGTATATATTGCCTGGCATGCACCACCGTCTGACAATCCAAACGGAATGTATTTATATCTTGACGATGTAAGAGTAGAAGCTGTTGCCGGATGTATTGATCCTTATGATCTTGTTGTTGAAAATATAACTCAAAATTCAGCCAAATTATCCTGGACACCAGGTGATATTGAAACGGAATGGGAAATTGTAGTACAGCCTATTAGTGGAGCTGCTCCTACAGTAGCAGATATTACAACCAGCGATAATCCTTATACTATTGAAGGGCTTATTTCCGGAACTGCATATCATTTTTATATTAGGTCCGTATGTGGTGATGAAAAAAGCGTTTGGAATGGCCCATTGTTATTCATTACCGCTATTGCCAATGATGAGTGTGCAGACGCTATACCGTTAACAGTTAATGCGGGTATCGATTGTTCAATTATACGATCAGGAACTTTTAAAGGAGCTACACAATCTGTGCAAACCGGCACCTGTGATGGTCTTGATCCTGTAAGCGATGTATGGTTTAAATTTGTAGCTACAGCAGAAAAACATAATATAACTATACTTAACGAGGTAGGAATGGATATTCGCCTTGCTATGTATGAAGGCGATAGCTGCAATAACTCTGAACCAATTGCCTGTTTAAGTTATGGTCGTGAGATAACTGTAGATAATTTAGTTATAGGACAAACCTATAAAATAAGAATGTATTCTACACAGGTTACAGAAACAACAACTTTTGACCTTTGTGTACGCACACCATTGCCTCCAATTAAAGTAGATACTACTACATATACAGTTCCGCAACTGGTAAATGATGTATTGGTAAATTCGGATTGCGCGCAAATAAGTAATATTACTTATTCTACCGGAACTAGTTTTATCGGCGAAAACGGACCAAGTAGTAATGGTATAGGATATTTCGAGAAAAACGGGTCACAGTTTCCTATAGAAAAAGGAATAATACTGTCTACCGGAGAAGTGATGACTGCACCGGGCCCGGATGGTCCTATTATAGAAGGTGAAGATTTTTGGCTTGGAGATGCCGATTTGGATGCTATTGTTTTGGAAGAAACCGGATTACCGATGAACTCTAAAAATGCAACAAAACTTGAATTTGACTTTGTACCATTAATAGATAAGATGAGTTTCGACTTCTTATTTGCATCAAATGAGTATGGAGACTATCAATGTAATTTCTCAGATACATTTGCCTTTTTACTTACCGACAGCGATGGAAACACTACAAACATAGCACTGGTACCGGGAACAGACACACCAATTTCGGTAGTAACCATACGTGATGAACAATACAATCCTCCTGCTTCAGAGAATTGTCCATCAGTAAATCCTGAGTATTTTGCAGAATATACTCAGCCTATACTTAACAGACCTGTAAGAGCCATAAACTTTCAAGGATATACTGTAACAATGACTGCAAAAGCCACAGTAGTACCTAATACAATGTATCATATTAAAATGGTTATTGCAGACAGGAATGATTCCAGGTTTAACTCAGCAGTTTTTCTATCTGGAGGAAGTTTCAATATTGGTAATGCAGAACTGGGAGCCGATTTAACGGTTGCAGATGGAACAGCTTTATGTGTTAATGAAAAACATATTATAGAAAGTGGTCTTAGCACTGAAGTTTTTGCCTTTAAATGGTATAGAAACGACACATTGATCGAAGGCCAAAATGCGGCTACACTTGAAGTTTCTCAGCCAGGTACTTATACTATGGAAGTACAGGTACTAGGTTCAGATTGTAGTTCATCAGACAGTGTACTTATAGAGTACTATCCGGACGTTGCAGCTATTACAGGTAATCCTGAAGATCTTGCATTATGTACTGATACAGGTTCTGCTATTTTCGATTTGGCACAAAACACAATCGTTATACTGGAAGGATTAACTCCTGCTAATTATACAGTAACCTATCACTCTAGTACTGATGATGCACAATCAGGCGAAGGAGATCTTGCTCTAAACTATGAAAACACAGTATCTCCTGTACAAACTATATATGCAAGAATAGTAGATAACGCAACAACATGTTTTGCTGTTAAATCATTTACTATAAACGCTAATGCTATCCCAGAATTTACGCTGCCTTCAAACTTTTCTATATGCGAAGCAGCAACAGGGACTATAGAAGTAACAGCTACTAATTTTGATGTTGCAACTGCTACTTTTGCATGGACTAGAAATGGAGAGGTTTTACCTTTCATAACCAGTTCAATTTCTGTTACAGAAGATGGTATTTATGAAGTTACTATAACAAATAAAAATTGTACCGCTAAAGGTTCCGTTACTGTATCCATAATACCTACCCCTATTGTAACGGTGCCGGAAAACGTAACTGCTTGCATTAGCTATAAGCTACCTGCTCTGGCAGCTGGTAAATACTATACCGGTGCAGACGCAACAGGTACAGAACTACCTGTAGGCACTGAATTGAAAACCACACAAACCGTTTATGTGTTTGTAGAAAGCGATACTACACCAAAATGTTCTGCTCAAGGATCATTTGATGTAACTATCATCCCTACAGCAATAATTACTACGACTCAGGGATGTGACGGATATGCATATATTCTTGAAGTTCTTTTTGATGGTGACGAAATATACAGCCCGGATAATACAACTATAGAATGGACAAATAGTACCGGTACCGTAGTAGGAACCGAAGCTAAACTTACCGTTACAGAAATTGGTATTTATACTGTAACTGTTACTCCTGATGGAGGCATAGAATGTCCGGTTTCAGACGATGTTATTGTTGCTACTACAACGTGTATGATTCCACGTGGTATCTCACCAAACAAGGATGGATTTAATGA